>Ga0310811_10010223_pt1 | contig 12119 bp, 8 predicted proteins | sample YCmetagenome_FD_207642 | JGI IMG/M metagenome (GOLD analysis project Ga0310811, IMG submission 207642) | Soil microbial communities from experimental microcosm in Duke University, North Carolina, United States - YC | ecosystem: Engineered > Artificial ecosystem > Soil microcosm > Unclassified ...
CGGCGCCACCTCCCCCTGCCGGGGGAGGATCGAGAGAGGCCCTTCCAATGTAGGATTTCGTCTGTCACGGTCGCCGCATGACGATCCGTAACATTTGCGACCACCGCGACAGACCGTTCCGCTTCGGCGGCGATACGTGTCAAACTTGTCAATTTCGCCTGCCCGCCGGGACGCTCGCGTGAGCCTGCTCGGCCCCCTCAAGCCCATCGAGGCGCCCCCCGCGGACGCCGCGCACAAGCTACATCGCACGCTCGGCTGGCCGCATCTGATAGCACTCGGCGTCGGCGCGATCGTCGGCACCGGCATCCTGACGCTGATCGGCACCGGCGCGGGCCTCGCCGGGCCGGGCGTGGTCCTGTCCTTCCTGATCGCCGGCCTGGTCTGCGCCGCCGCCGCGCTCGCTTATGCCGAACTCGCGACGATGATCCCGCAATCGGGATCGGCCTACACCTACTCCTATGTCGCGGTGGGCGAGACGATCGCGTGGATCGTCGGCTGGAGCCTGATCCTCGAATATTCGGTGGTCTGCTCAACGGTGGCGGTCGGCTGGTCGGGATATTTCACGGGCTTCATGGACGGCATGGGCTGGACCATCCCCAAGGCGCTCGCCAACGGGCCGGAACTGGGCGGCGTGATCAACCTTCCCGCGGTCGCGATCATCGCGGTGGTGGCGGGGCTGCTGCTGGTCGGCACGCGCGAATCGGCGACGCTCAACGCCATCCTGGTGGCGCTGAAAATCGCGGCGCTGGCGATGTTCGTGGCCGTGGCGCTGCCGCATTTCGATGCGGCGAACTTCCACCCCTTCTTCCCCAACGGCGTGCTGCCCCACAACGGGCCTGACCCGTTGCATCCCGGCGCCCTGATCAAGCTCGGCGTGCTGCCGGCGGCCTCGATCATCTTCTTCGCCTTCTACGGCTTCGATGCCGTCTCCACGGCTGCGGAAGAGGCCAAGAATCCCGGCCGCGACATGACCATCGGCATCGTCGGATCGATGGCGGCGTGCGTGGTGATCTACATGGTGATCGCCGCCACCGCGATCGGCGCGGCGCCGGTGGCGAGCTTCTCCCAATCGGCCGAGCCGCTGGCGCTGATCCTGCGCTCGTTCGGCAGCACGACCGCGGCCAAGATCTTCGGCGCGGTCGCGATCATCGCGCTGCCGACGGTGATCCTCGCCTTCCTGTTCGGCCAGACACGCATCTTCTTCGTGATGGCGCGCGACCGGCTGCTGCCGCCCGGCCTCGGCCGCGTGCACCCGAAGAGCGGGGTGCCGGTGGCGGTGACGATCGGGACAGCGATCATCGTCGCCGCGATCGCCGCCTTCCTGCCGCTGGCCGAGATCGCGGCGCTGGCGAACGCGGGGACACTTTGCGCCTTCGTCGCGGTGTGCGTGTCGCTGGTGGTGCTGCGCAGGCGCGATCCGGGCCGGGTGCGCGCCTTCCGCGTGCCGGCCGCGCCGCTGGTGGCGGCGATCGGCGTGATCGGCTGCCTCGGCCTGTTCGCGACGCTGCCGGTGGGCACACAGGTCCGCTTCTTCGTGTGGAACGCGATCGGGCTGGTGGTCTACTTCGCCTATGCGCGCAGGCGGAGCGCGGTGGGCTAGGCCCGCAGCACCGCCGCCGCTTCCGCGCGCTGGCGGATCGCCGCCTCGTCGATCGCGCCCGACGGCACCAGCCACGAACCACCGACGCACAGCACCGCCGGCTCGGCCAGCCATTGCGGCGCGGTCTCGGCGGTGATGCCGCCGGTCGGACAGAAGCGCACGTCGCGGAACACCGAGGCATAGGCCTTGAGCGCCTTCAGCCCGCCCACCGCCTCGGCCGGGAAGAACTTGAAGCGGGTGAGACCGAGATCGAGACCCGTCATGATATCGGCCGGATTGGCGACCCCGGGGAGGAAATCGATGTCGGCCGCAGCGGCTGCCTTGGTCAACGGTGCCGTGAGGCCGGGCGAGACGATGAAGGTCGCCCCCGCTTCCTGCGCGTCATGGAGCTGGCGCTCGTTGAGCACCGTGCCGGCGCCCACGACGGCACCCGGAACCTTCGCCATCTCCCGGATCGCATCGAGCGCCACAGGCGTGCGCAGCGTCACCTCCAGAAGAGGCAGGCCACCCGCCACCAGCGATTCGGCGATCGGCACGGCGTCCTCCAGCCGGTCGATCACCAGCACCGGGATCACCGGCGCCTTGCGCATCAGGGCATCGACATCGGCCATCGTTCGTCTCCTTCGGATTTCCGCCGTCTAGCGCTGTCATCCATCCGGCGAAAGGGGGCAGGCTAGCCAAAGGAATAGGGCGCCTCTATATCCTGTGAGAACGGAGGCAAAACGTACCGTTCGGTAAAAAATAGCTTGCCTTCGGTTGGACAGGGACTATTGCTGCGCCGCAATAGAAAGGGGCTCCATGACCCGCACCGTCGCTACTCTCGCTACGTTCGCGTTGCTCGCCGCCTGTTCCAAGGGGAATCAGGCGCCGCCCGGGCCGCCGACTCCGCACGTCTCCGTCGCCCAGCCGCTGGTTCGCGATGTCGTCGACTGGGACGAATATGTCGGCAAGTTCGAAGCGCCGCAGAGCGTCACGCTCTCGGCGCGCGTCACCGGCGTCGTCACCCAGATCCTGTTCCGCAACGGGCAGGACGTGAAGCAGGGCCAGCCGCTCTTCATCATCGATCCGCGCCCCTACCGCGCGACGCTGGAGCAGGCCGAGGCGCAGATCGCCTCGGCGCGCGCGACGCTGATCAACGCCAAGTCCGTCGCCACCCGCTCGGCCGAACTGGTCAAGGTGCAGGCGGTCAGCAAGGAAGAGCTGGAGAACAACCAGGCGCAGGTCCGCACCGCGCAGGCGAGCCTGCAGGCCGCCATCGCGGCCGCCGACAATGCCCGCCTGAACCTGAGCTTCACCACGGTGCGCGCCCCGGTTTCGGGCCGCGTGTCGGACAAGCGCGTGTCGCTGGGCGACCAGGTGATCGCCAACCAGACGCTGCTCACCACGGTCGTCTCGCTCGATCCGATCTGGTTCTCGTTCGACGGCGCCGAGAGCTTCTACCTGAAGTATCTGCGCGAGGCGCAGCAGGGGCAGCGCGGATCGTCGCGGTCGGCCGCAAATCCGGTGCAGATCCAGCTCTCCGACGAGACCGGCTATAACTGGCACGGCCGGATGGAGTTCGTGGACAACGCGCTCGATCCGAACACGGGCACGATCCGCGCCCATGCGGTGGTCGACAATCCCAAGCATTTCCTGACGCCCGGCATGTTCGGCCGCGCCCGCCTGCTCGGCTCCGGCCATTATCAGGCGATGCTGGTGCCGGACGAGGTGATCACCGCCGACCAGTCGCGCAAGCTGGTCTTCGTCGTCGGGCAGGACGGCAAGGTGGTGCAGCGCACCGTCGAGACCGGGCCGGAGGTCCAGGGCCTGCGTGCGATCCGCGACGGCCTCGCGCCCACCGATCTCGTCGTGCTGGACGGCATCGCCGCGCTCCAGCCCGGCATGGCGGTGGACGCGAAGCGTACGGTGATCAAGCCGCGCGCGCCCGATACCTCGCCTTCCACCCCGGCCGTCACCGTGCCGCAGGCTTCCACCGCCACCACGGCGGGCTGATTTAGGACGCGTCCATGCGCTTCCCGCATTTCTTCATCGAGCGGCCGATCTTCGCGGCGGTGCTGTCGATCCTGATCGTGATCGTCGGCGCCATCTCCTATCCGCAGCTTCCGGTCTCGCAATATCCCAACATCGCGCCGCCCACCGTGGTGGTGACGGCCAACTATCCCGGTGCCACCGCCGAGACGCTGGCCGACACCGTCGCGGTGCCGATCGAACAGCAGGTCAACGGCGTCGAGGGCATGATCTACATGTCCTCCTCGTCGGTCGGCGACGGCACGATGACGCTGACGATCAGCTTCATGCAGAACCGCGTGTCGGAGGCCGAGCCGCGCCTGCCGCAGGAAGTACGCAACATCGGCGTGACGGTGCGCAAGAACTCGCCCGACTTCCTGATGGCGGTGGCCTTCTATTCGCCCGACCATTCGCTGTCGGAACAGTATATCTCCAACTACGTCACCCTGCAGGTGACCGACCGGATCAAGCGTATCCAGGGCGTCGGCAACACGCTGGAGATCGGCGCGCGCGATTATGCGATGCGCATCTGGATCGATCCGGACCTCGCCCAGTCGCGGGATCTGACGGTCGACGAGATCACCTCCGCCATCCAGGCGCAGAACGCGCAGGTCGCGGCCGGTTCGGTCGGCGCCCCGCCCTTCGGCAAGAATGGCGGCGCCTTCCAGCTCGGCGTGCAGGCGCTCGGTCGCCTGACCACGCCCGAGCAGTTCGGCGACATCATCCTGAAGCGTGGCACCGACGGCAGCCTGACCCGCCTGCGCGACGTCGCACGGATCGAGCTGGGTGCGCAGGATTACACCACCAACGGCTATTATTCGAACCAGCACGCCACGATGCTGGGCGTGCAGCAGCTCCCCGGCTCCAACGCGCTCGCCACGGCGGACGCGGTGAAGGCGGCGCTGGCGGACTCGGCCAAGAACTTCCCGCGCGGCATGGCCTACAAGATCGCGTACCACCCGACCGACTATATCTCGGCGTCGATCGACGAGGTGGAGCACACGCTCTACATCGCATTGATCCTCGTCTCGATCGTGGTGCTGCTGTTCCTGCAGAGCTGGCGCGCCGCGATCGTGCCGCTGATCGCGATCCCGATCTCGCTGATCGGCGCGTTCGCGGTGCTGGAGGCGTTCGGCTTCAGCCTCAACAACCTGTCGCTGTTCGGCCTGGTGCTGGCGATCGGCATCGTCGTCGACGACGCCATCGTGGTGATCGAGAATATCGAGCGCCTGATGGCCGAGGAAGGCCTCACCCCGCGTGAGGCCGCGCACAAGACGATGGACGAGGTGTCCGGCGCACTGATCGCGATCGCGCTGGTGCTGTGCGGCGTGTTCGTGCCGACCGCGTTCATCCCCGGCATCTCCGGCCAGTTCTACCAGCAGTTCGCGCTGACCATCGTGTCGGCCACCGCGATTTCGGCCTTCGTGTCGCTGACGCTGTCGCCGAGCCTTGCCGCGCTGCTGCTCAAGCCGCACGAGCCGGGCCATGAACAGCGCGTGCCGGCGGGCGTGCGCGGCTATCCGGCGCGCTTCGCCAACGGCTTCAACCGCGTGTTCGATTCGATGTCCGAACGCTACGGCAGGCTGACCGGCAAGCTGGTCCGTCGTCTGGCCGTGATGGGCATCGCCTATGTCTGCCTGATCGCGCTCGCCGTGTGGCGCTTCGGCGCGACGCCGACCGGCTTCATCCCCGCGCAGGATCAGGGCTATCTGATCGGCGTCGTCCAGATGCCGCCGGGCACCTCGCTCGAGCGGACCGACCAGGTCGTCCAGCAGGTGCAGAGCATTGTCCTCAAGAATCCGGCGCTCGAAGGCACCGTCGCCTTCACCGGCTTCGACGGCGCGACCTTCACCACCGCCCCCAACGCCGCCGTGGTGTTCACGCCGCTGAAGGCCAAGGGTTCGCGCGCCGACATCGAACAGGTGACCGCGGAACTCCGCAAGTCGCTCGCCCAGGTGACGTCGGGCAACATCCTGCTGATCCCGCCGCCCCCGGTTTCGGGCATCGGCACCGGCGGCGGCTGGAAGATGGAGATCGAGGACCGCAACGGCGCCGGCTATCAGGCGCTCGAGAAGGCCGCGTTCGGCATGATGATGGGGGCGAACAAGGCCAAGGGCATCCAGGCCGCCTTCACCACCTTCAACACCAAGACGCCGCGCCTGTTCGCCGACATCGATCGCGAGAAGGCGGAACAGATCGGCGTGCCGGTGGAGAACATCTTCTCGACGCTGGGCACCTATCTCGGCTCCACCTACATCAACGACTTCAACTATCTCGGCCGTACCTGGCGCGTCACCGCCCAGGCGGACGCCAGCTTCCGTCAGCAGAGCTCGGACATCGAGCGGCTGCGGACGCGGGCGACCGGTGGTGGCACCGTGCCGCTGGCGGCCGTGCTGAAGATGGAGAATGACGCCGGCCCGTGGCGCGTGGTCCGCTACAACCTGTATCCGTCCGCGGAACTGCAGGGCGATACCGCGCACGGCTTCTCGTCGGGCCAGTCGCTCAAGACGATGGCGGGCCTCGCCCAGCAGGTTCTGCCCAAGGGCATGACCTTCGAGTGGACCGACCTCGCCTACCAGCAGGAGCAGGCAGGCAATACCGGCATCTACGTGTTCGGTCTGGCGGTGCTGTTCGTCTTCCTGCTGCTCGCCGCCCAGTATGAGAGCGTGATCCTGCCGCTGGCGGTGATCCTGATCGTGCCGATGTGCCTGCTCGCCGCGATCGTCGGCGTGGGGCTGATGGGGATGGACAACAACATCCTGACCCAGATCGGTCTGGTCGTGCTGGTTGGCCTCGCCGCCAAGAACGCGATCCTGATCGTCGAGTTCGCCCGCCAGGGCGAGGATGACGGCCTGAGCCACCGGGAAGCGGCCGAGCGCGCCGCCCACCAGCGCCTGCGCCCGATCCTGATGACTTCGATCGCGTTCATCCTCGGCGTGCTGCCGCTGGTGATCTCCAACGGCCCCGGCTCCGAGATGCGCAAGGCGCTCGGCGTGGCGGTGTTCTTCGGGATGATCGGCGTGACCTTCTTCGGCCTGATGTTCACGCCCAGCTTCTACGTGATCACCAAGATCCTGGGCGAGAAGGTGCAGGACAAGGTGCGGGGCTGGCGCCGCAAGAAACCCGGCGAGACTGTCGCCGAGGGAGGCTATTGAAATGATCCGCCGCCTTCGTGGCCCGCTGGCCACCCTGCCCGCGCTGGCGCTCGCCGCCTGCGCCGTGGGACCGAACTACAAGCCGCCGGTCGTCCAGCCGGATGCGAAACAGCCCTTCGTCGAGGGGCAGGCGTCCACCATGCTGTCCGGCCAGCCGCTGCCGGACAAATGGTGGGAGATGTTCCAGGATCCGGCGCTCGATCGCCTGATTCAGGACGCCTTCGCCTACAACACCGACATCCGCGTGGCCGACGCCAATCTGCGCCAGGCGCGCGGCGTGCTTCTGCAACAGCGGGCGGGCCTGTTCCCGACGACCACCGTCTCGGGCCAGTATTCGCGTAACCGCACGGGCGTCGACAGCCTCGCCGCGCAGAATGGCGGTGCGGGCACCGTCGGCGCGATCCCGGCCGGGGTCGACGGGTTCGACTACAACCTGTTCCAGGCCGGTTTCGACGCGAGCTACGAGGTCGATATCTTCGGGCGCGTCCGCCGCTCGATCGAGGCCGCCAGGGGCGACGAGCAGGCCGCACGCGCCCAGCTCGACGCCGCGCGGATCACGATCGCCGCGTCGGTGGCACAGGCCTATGCCGACGCCTGCGGCTATGCCGCACAGGCCGATGTCGCGCGTGACACCGCGCGGCTGCAGGGAGACACGCTGAAGCTCACTCAGCGACTGCTCGATGCCGGGCGCGGCACCCGCCGCGATGTCGATCAGGCGGCAGTGACGGTCGAACAGGCCAACGCCCAGGTGCCCCAGCTCGAAGCCGAGCGCCGCGCCCAGCTCTACGCGCTCGCCGCGCTGACCGGCCGCCCGCCCGCCGAGATCGATGGCGACGCGCAGGCCTGCCACATCGTGCCGAAGGTGAAGACGGTGATCCCCGTCGGCGACGGCGCGACCCTGCTCGCCCGCCGCCCGGACGTGCGCGCCGCCGAGCGCACGCTCGCCGCCGACACCGCGCGGATCGGCGTCGCCACGGCCGCGCTCTTCCCGAGCGTCAGCCTGATGGGTTCGGTCAATTCCACCGGCACCAAGGGAAGCCAGCTTGGCACGGCCAAGTCGTTCGGCTTCTCGGTCGGCCCGCTGATCCAGTGGAACTTCCCGAACATCCTGGCGGCCAAGGCGCAGATCAAGCAGGCCAAGGCCGGCACCGACGCCTCGCTCGCCACCTTCCAGGGCACCATCCTGACGGCGCTCAAGGAAACGGAGAGCGCGCTCGCCCGCTATGCCGCGGCACTCGACCAGAATGCGGCGCTCGGCCGCGCGGCGGATGCCGCCGACGATGCCGCCAAGCTCTCGCGCATCCGCTTCGATTCGGGCCGCGACAATTTCCTGAACCTGCTGGTTTCCGAGCAGAACCGCGCTTCGGCGCGCTCGGCGCTCGCCCAGTCGGATCAGGCGGTTGCCGACGCGCAGGTTTCGCTGTTCAAGGCGCTGGGCGGCGGCTGGGAAAACGCCCCGCCGATCGCCAATGCGGCGCCCGGCGCGGTCTCGGGAAACCCCTCTGTGCAGCGCGGCAGCTTCGCTGTGCCTGTTTCACAGAAGAGCAATTAAGCTGCGCTGCAGCATAACATAATTTCATAGGCCTCTTTTCCTCATCTCTGCCCGGCGCTAGGGAGCCGATCGGGTCCGCGCGTCGTTGGTGACGCGCGGGGCACCCGTGAGGAGGATCAGAATGGCCGACGAGCCGGGCCGCAACCTGCGGTCGCTCTCGCTGCACGTGCCCGAGCCGAAATATCGGCCCGGCGATACGGTGTCGTTCGACGATATGGAGTTTCCGGCGGCCGGCAGTGTCGCGCGACCCGATATCGCCGCCGATCCGGCGACGCTGCGGGACTATCCCTTCACCCTGATCCGCGTGCTCGATCCGGACGGCCAGGCGGTCGGCGAGTGGAACCCGCGACTCGAGCCGGACCGCATCCGCGCCATCCTGCGCGCCATGATGCTGACCCGCGCGTTCGACGACCGCATGTTCCGCGCCCAGCGCCAGGGCAAGACCAGCTTCTACATGAAGTGCACCGGCGAGGAGGCGATCGCCGTATCGCAGGCCATGGCGCTCGATCGCGACGACATGTGCTTCCCCTCCTACCGCCAGCAGGGCCTGCTGATCGCGCGCGACTGGCCGCTCATCGACATGATGTGCCAGATCTATTCCAACGCGGGCGACCGGCTGAAGGGCCGCCAGCTGCCGATCATGTATTCGTCGAAGGAAGCGGGCTTCTTCTCGATCTCAGGCAATCTCGGCACGCAATATCCGCAGGCGGTGGGCTGGGCGATGGCGTCGGCCGCCAAGGGCGACACCCGCATCGCGGCGAGCTGGGTCGGCGAGGGAACCACGGCGGAGGGCGACTTCCACGCCGCCTGCACCTTCGCCTCCGTGTTCCGCGCGCCGGTGGTGCTCAACATCGTCAACAACCAGTGGGCGATTTCCTCCTTCGCGGGCTTCGCGGGCGGCGAATCGACCACCTTCGCGGCGCGCGGCCTCGGCTACGGCATCGCGGCGCTGCGCGTGGACGGCAACGACGCACTCGCCGTCTATGCCGCGACCGAGTGGGCTGCCGAGCGCGCGCGCTCGAACCACGGCCCGACCCTGATCGAGCATTTCACCTATCGCGTGGAAGCCCACTCGACCTCGGACGATCCCAGCGCCTACCGCCCGGCCGACGAGGGCTTGCACTTCCCGCTCGGCGATCCGATCGAGCGGCTGAAGCAGCACCTCATCGCGATCGGCGAATGGGACGATGCCAGCCACGAGGCGCTTCAGGCCGAAGTGACCGCGCAGGTCCGCGATGCGGGCAAGGAGGCCGAGAAGCTCGGCACGCTCAGCGGCACCGCCTTCAACCACGGCTTCGAGACCAGCTTCGAGGACGTGTTCGCCGAAATGCCGCCGCACCTCAGGGAACAGATGGAACAGAGCCTCGAAGAGCGGAGGGTCGCCGGCGTATGACGCGGATGAACATGATCCAGGCGATCAATTCCGCCATGGACGTCTGCATGGAGCGCGACGACGGCGTCACCGTGCTGGGCGAGGATGTCGGCTATTTCGGCGGCGTGTTCCGCGCCACCGCCGGCCTGCAGAAGAAATACGGCAAGAACCGCGTGTTCGACGCGCCGATCAACGAGTGCGGCATCATCGGCGTGTCGATCGGCATGGCCGCCTACGGCCTGCGCCCGGTGCCGGAGATCCAGTTCGCCGATTACATCTATCCGGGCATGGACCAGCTGATCTCCGAAGCCGCGCGGCTGCGCTATCGCTCGGCCGGGGACTTCACCTGCCCGATCACGGTGCGCTCGCCCTTCGGCGGCGGCATCTTCGGCGGCCAGACCCACTCGCAGTCGCCCGAAGGCATCTTCACCCACGTCTCGGGCCTCAAGACGGTGATCCCGTCCAACCCCTATGACGCCAAGGGCCTGCTGATCGCGGCGATCGAGGATCCGGACCCGGTGCTCTTCTTCGAGCCCAAGCGCATCTACAACGGCCCGTTCGACGGCCATTACGATCGCCCGGTCCAGCCCTGGTCCAAGCACGACAGCTCCGAAGTGCCGGAGGGTTACTACAATGTGCCGCTCGGCAAGGCCGCCGTGGTGCGCGCCGGCGAAGCGGTGACGGTGCTCTGCTACGGCACGATGGTGCACGTCGCGCTCGGCGTGGCGCAGGAGAGCGGCGTCGACGCGGAGATTATCGATCTGCGCACGCTGGTGCCGCTCGATATCGAGACGATCGCCGCCTCGGTCGAGAAGACCGGCCGCTGCGTGATCGTCCACGAGGCGACGCGCACCTCGGGCTTCGGCGCGGAGCTTTCGGCGCAGGTGCAGGAGCGCTGCTTCCACCATCTCGAGGCCCCGATCGAGCGCGTCACCGGGTGGGACACGCCCTACCCGCACAGCCTCGAATGGGCCTATTTCCCCGGACCCGTCCGCTTGGGCCAGGCGCTCAAGCGCGTGATGAAGGATTGATCGCATGGCGCGCGTAAACTTCCGCCTCCCCGACATCGGCGAAGGCATCGCCGAGGCCGAGATCGTCACGTGGCACGTGAAAGTCGGCGATCACGTCGAGGAGGACCAGCCGGTCGCCGACATGATGACCGACAAGGCGACCGTCGAGATGGCCGCCCCGGTCTCGGGCAAGATCGTGGAGATCGCCGGCGCGGTCGGCGACCAGATCGCGATCGGATCGACGCTGGTGGTGTTCGAGACCGAGGGCGAGGAGGAGGCTGCACCTGTTCCGGCCGCGAAGGAAGAGGCGGCGCCCCAAGCCGATTCAGCACCCACCCCACAGAACGCCGTTCGTCCTGAGCCCGTCGAAGGACGGGCAGCGAGCGCAGCGCCTGAAGCCCGTGCTTCGACTTCGCTCAGCACGAACGGGGAAGAGGCGCGCAAGGTGTTGGCCTCCCCCGCCGTGCGCCAGCGCGCCAAGGAACTGGGTGTCGATCTTGGCGACGTCCACCCCGCCGCCGGCGATCGGGTGAAGCATTCCGATCTCGACGCCTTCCTGAAATATCAGGGCGGCGGTTCGGCCCCGGCGCGCTCTTACGCAGCCGCGCCCATCGCCGCCGGCGAGGACGAGATCGAGGAGATCAAGGTCACCGGCCTGCGCCGCCGCATCGCCGAGAACATGGCCGAGGCCAAGCGCCGTATCCCGCACTTCGCCTATGTCGACGAGGTGGACGTCACCGCCGTCGAGGCGCTCCGCGCCGCGATGAACGAGACGCGCGGCGAGCGGCCCAAGCTCACCATGCTGCCCTTCCTGATCAAGGCGATCACCAAGGCTGCGCGCGACTTCCCGATGGTCAACGCCCGCTTCGACGACGAGGCCGGTGTGGTGCAGCGCCATTCCGCCGTCCATCTCGGCATGGCGACGCAGACCGATGCGGGCCTCTCCGTCCCTGTCATCCGCGACGCACAGGCCTACGACGTGTGGGGCTTGGCGGGCGAGATCGTGCGCCTCGCCGACGCCACGCGGCGCGGCAAGGCCAAGCGCGAGGAGCTTAGCGGCTCCACCATCACCCTCACCTCGCTCGGCGCACTCGGCGGCATCGTCTCGACCCCGGTGATCAACCGGCCCGAGGTCGCGATCGTCGGCGTCAACAAGATGGTCGAGCGCCCCGTCGTGATCGACGGCCGCATCGAGGTCCGCAAGATGATGAATCTGTCCTCATCGTTCGACCATCGCGTGGTCGACGGCATGGACGCGGCGAAGTTCATCCAGGCGGTGCGCAAGCTGATCGAGGTGCCGGCTTTGCTGTTCGCGGACTGATTTGAGAGGACGGGGCCTCAGGCCCCCATGCGAGGGCGGAACAGGCGTCCGCCCTCGGTAACCAGGATGATGCCGAGCGCCGAGACGCCGGCCAGCGCGAAA
>Ga0310811_10010224_pt1 | contig 12118 bp, 7 predicted proteins | sample YCmetagenome_FD_207642 | JGI IMG/M metagenome (GOLD analysis project Ga0310811, IMG submission 207642) | Soil microbial communities from experimental microcosm in Duke University, North Carolina, United States - YC | ecosystem: Engineered > Artificial ecosystem > Soil microcosm > Unclassified ...
CCCGCCCCGCCACAGCCGGTGCGCCGACGACCGCCGCTCCCCCGGTCGAGGCGGCCGAGCCGGCGAAGCCGCCCCGGCCCATCGAGGAGCTGCTGGCCGAGCTCGACGGCCTGGTGGGCCTGGCCGCGGTGAAGGCCGAGGTCAAGCTGGCGACCAACCTGCTGCGGGTGGAGCGGCTGCGCACCGAGCGGGGCCTGCCCGTGGTCGAGCGCAGCCGCCACCTGGTCTTCACCGGTAACCCGGGGACGGGCAAGACCACCGTCGCCCGGTTGTTGGCCGAGATCTACCGCACCCTGGGCGTGGTCACCAAGGGCCAGCTGGTCGAGAGCGACCGGTCCGGGTTGGTGGCCGGCTACGTCGGCCAGACGGCCATCAAGGTGCGTGACGTCTTCGCGTCGGCCCTCGGCGGGGTGCTGCTGATCGACGAGGCGTACGCCCTGGTCCGGGGCCGCGACGGGGACTTCGGCCACGAGGCGGTCGACGCCATCGTCAAGCTCATGGAGGACCATCGCGACGAGGTGGTGCTCATCGTGGCCGGCTACCCGGAGGAGATGGCCGAGTTCCTGGACGCCAACCCGGGCCTGCGCTCCCGCTTCCCGAAGACCATCTTCTTCGACGACTACTCGGACGACGAGCTGCTGCAGATCTTCGACGGGATGGCGAAGAAGAGCCACTACACCCCGACAGAAGAGGCCCGCCTGGCGGTCCGGGCCTACGTGGCCGCCCGGCCGCGGGACCGGGGCTTCGGCAACGCCCGGCTGGTCCGCAACGTGTTCGAGGCCGCGGTGGCGGCCCAGGCCAGCCGGGTGGTGGAGCTGACGGACGTGTCCGATGACGCGCTGGTCGCCCTGGAGGCCGTGGACATCCCGACCCCATAGCCGGCCCGACTGTCCCGGACTACCCCGTGGGAGCGGGGAGGTGGCGGCGCTCGAGGAGCCGGGACAGGGCGGCGGCGATGCCGGCCAGCTCGTCGGGGTCCGGCGCGGTGGCCGCTTCCGCCCGGGCCAGGGCGTGGCGGTACAGCTCCTCGGCCTCGCCGGGCCGGCCGAGCCCCTCGCACAGCAGGCCGAGGGCGGTCATCGTGGCCAGGGTGTCGACGTCGGTCGGGCCGAGGAGCTGCTCAGCCAGGGCCAGGGCGGCGACGAGGACGACGTTGGCCTCCTCGGTGCGGTGCTGGAGGCGAAGGTTGGCGGCCAGGCCCCGCGCACAGCGGATGCGCAGGGCGTCGTCGGGCCCGCCGGCGGCCACGCCGGCCAGGATCGTCCCCGCCCTCCGGTAGAGGCGCTCGGCCCACACGTGGTCGCCGAGGTCGTCCATCGTCCCGGCGAGGGCCTGCAGGGTGCGCCCGAGGGCGGGCCCGTCCGGCTGGGCGTCGAGAAGGGCGGACGCCCGCCCGGCCAGGGCCTCGGCCTCGGCCCACCGCCGGAGGCTGTGCAACGCCGCGGCCGAGCGCTGGAGGCGGCCTGCCTGCTCGGCCCCGTCGTCTGCCATGTTTTCCGTCCTCACCGTGCCGCGGCCCGTCCAGCCCGCTCACCAGCACACCAGACGCCGCCGCCGCCGTCATGAGTACCCGGTACTCAGCCGGTCCGGGCTCAGACCGGCCCGAGGGCCTGGCCCAGGTCGGCCCGCCGGGCCACGCCCAGCTTCTCGTAGACCCGCTGGAGGTGGTTCTCCACCGTCCGCACAGAGACCGACAGCCGGCCGGCGATCTCCCGGTTGGGCTGCCCGGCGGCGGCCAGGGCGGCCACCTCGATCTCCCGGCTGCTCAGCACGGCCTGGGTCTCGATGGCCCGCAGCGCGGGCGTGATCGCACCGTGGCAGGCGCGGGCCAGGGTTGCGGCCCGCTGCTCGGCGGCGGCCGCCCGCCGCAGGTCGCCCTTGCGCCGCAGGGCGACGGCCGCCGACGCCGCCGCTTCCGCGGCCAGCAGCCGGGCGCCCATGGCCTCGAAGGCGGCGGAAACGTCGGCCAGCGCCGCCGGGTCTCCGCTGACCAGGGCGGCGGCGTGGGCGGCCCGCGCGGGCGCCATGTCCCCCTCGATGATCCCCGCCAGCTCCTGCAGCCGATCGACGGCTTCCGGCGCCCAACCCAGGCGGGCGAGGTCGTGGACCACGTCGCTCTCCCACACCACGTCGCCCCGGTAGCGGGCCAGCGCCGCTGCTTCCTGCAGGTGGGTGTGGGCGGCGGCCCGGTTGCCGGCGGCCAGCTCGGCCCACGCCCGGGCCCGCCGCAGCTCGATGGCGTTGATGTCGCCGGTGGGCATCCCCATGCGGTCCAGCTCGTCCAGCGCGGCTCGGGCCCCGTCCGCCGACCCTCCCAGCGCCTCGGCCATGGCCAGGTAGATGAGCGCGGTGTGGACCAGGGTCCGGAACGGGCGCTGGCGGAACAGGTCGCGGGCCTCGCGGGCATGGGCGGCGGCGGCGGCGACGTCCCCCCGGGCGAGCTGGACCCGGGCCACGACGATGGCCGCGACGGCCTGCACCGTGACGGACCCTCCGGTCACGGCCTGGGCGAAGTCGGCGGCGGCCAGGGCCTCGGCCTCTTCGAGCTCGCCGGCCCCCGCCAGCGCGGTCGCCCGAACGATGTCGTGGAGGCTCGGGCGGTACGGGAGCGGCCCCGTCGTGGGGTCGTCGGCCGGTAGGCACTTCCTGCTGACCCGGACGGCCTCGGCGAAGCGCCCGCTGCGGGCCAGGCACGCCCCCCCGGTGTACCAAGCCATGGCCAGCTCGGGCCCGCCGCCGCGGGCCAGTACCGGTTCGAGCACCTCCAGCGCCTCGCCCCGGCGACCGCCCATATGCAGGGCGTAGGCCCGCTTGCCCGCCAGCTCGTCGCAGACGGCCGGATCGGTCACCAGGGCCTCTGCTTCCTCGGCCACCCGCAGCGCGTCCTCCGTGCGCCCGAGGGCTCGGATGAAGTTGTCGACCCGGGCGCTGACGACCTGGACCCGCTGGCGGTCGTCGGCGGCCGTGGTCATGAGGGCGGCGAGCTGCGCCTCCACCTCCTCACCCCGACCCTGGAGGAGGGCGACCTCGGCGCCCAGGAGGGCGGCGTCGAACCCCCCGCCGGCGTCGACCGCGGCGTGGGCCAGGCGCTCGGCGAGGGCGAGGTCCCAGCGGCTGCGGGCGGTGCGGGCGGCGGCGATCATGAGCTCGGGCGGCATGTCCCCACCGACCTCCAGCCGCCAGGTGGCGAACCGCAGGGCGTCCTCCCGGCGCCGGGCCCCGACGGCCTGCACCCGGTTGGCCAGGCTCTTGAGCACGGCCTCGGCCCGGCGCGCCGGGATGCGGGCCCGGATGACGTCGCCGTAGAGCGGATGGCCGAGCGTCGCCTCCAGCCGCCGCCCGTCATAGGCGGTCACGATGAGGCCCCGCTCCTCCAGGTCATCGAGTTGCTTCTCGTCGGCGACCGTGAGCAGGCAGCGCACGCCCAGTCGCTCCCCGAAGGCCAAGGCCTCGAGCACGAGGCGCTGACGATCGTCGACCATGCCGAGCCGCGACTCGACCAGCTCGGCCAGCCGGCTCGACACCGGCGGCGGCCCGGACAGCCGCCAAATGCCGTCGTCGCCCCGAAGGCCACCCGACTCGAGGCCCGCCCGGACCAGCTCCCGCAGGTAGAGGGCGTTGCCGGCGCTGCGCTCGCTCAGCTGGTGGAGGGTGGCGGCGCTCACTGGGCCGCCCAGGGCGCCGACCAGGACGGCCTCGATGCCGGCAGGATCGAGGGGCGGCACCTCCACCCGTTCGGCCAGCTCGTCCTTCCACAGGGCAACCACCGCCTCCGGCGGTCGGCTGTCAGCGCGCACGGTGGCCACGACGAACGCCGAGCGTGACGCGGCCATGTAGTGGACGAGGGCGGCGGAGGCATCGTCGAGGAGGTGGGCGTCGTCGACCACGAGCAGCAGCGGCCGGCCACGACCGAGGGCGACGACCGCGTCCATGGCCCGGCGCAGCATGTCCGTCGGCTCCAACCCCGGCCCTTCGACCGACGGCAGGACGGGCGCCAGCGCGCCGAGCGGGAGCGAGCGGGCGGCGGCGGTGGCCCTGACGAAGGCGGTGGCCATTCCCCGGGTCTCAGCGATGGCCAGGCACTCCAGGGCCAGCCGGGTCTTGCCCACCCCGGCCCGACCGGTGAGCACGACCGCGCTACGCTCACCCCCGGCCAGGACGTCTCCGAAGAACTCGAGTTCGTGACTGCGGCCTACGAGCGGCCAGGGCCCGATCATCCGCCCAGGATTCTCCCATGCCCGCCCGGCGGGGGCCTCGAGGCGCGCGGATATGAGTACCCCCTACTCATGCCGCGGTCCCCCGGTCCGTGGTCTGCTGACCGGCGTGATCGAGTAACGGTCATCGCGCCGAGTGCCGGAGCCGCCTCTTCGGGAAGCAGCCACGACGGACGGGCATTCGACGCGTCGACCGACTGGCGGTGCCGTCCGGAGGAGCCTCGGAGTCTCGTCCGGACGGCGGTACCAGTCTCCAGTGGCGATCGAGACCCCAGCCGGCCTACAAACCCCAACGAGCCTACAAACCCCAGCGAGACTGCCCGAACCGGTAGCCCACCGAGCGGACGGTCTGGATCAGAGCGGCGTGCTCCTCGCTCAGCTTGGCCCGCAACCGCCGGATGTGGACGTCGACCGTCCGGGCCCCCCCGTAGTACTCGTAGCCCCACACCCGCGACAGCAGCATCTCGCGGGTGAAGACCTTGCCGGGATGGGTGGCGAGGAACCGGAGCAGCTCGTACTCCATGTAGGTCAGGTCCAGCGAGCGGCCGTCGATGGCCGCCTGGTAGGTCTCCAGGTTGAGGACCAGCGGGCCGTACTCGATCAGCTCGGGTCGGGTGCCCCGGCCGGTGCGCCAGAACAGGTGCTTGAGCCGGGCCTCCAGCTCGCCGGGCTGCAGGGGGAGCAGGCAGAAGTCGTCGAACAGGTCTTCGCGCGGCTCCAGGGCCGAGAGGTGGGCCCGCTTGACCAGGAGCATGAGGGGCTCGAGGGGGATGTCCCGCTTGCGCAGGTGGCGGCACATGGCCGCCGCCCCCTCGGGGTCGTCGTCGAAGCAGACCAGGGCGCCGGCCCAGCCGTCCTCGGGCTCGATGCGGGTGGCTTCGTCGGACGTGGTGGCCGGGCGGAACGGGTAGCCGGCCTCGGTGAGGGCGGCGGCGAGGTCCGGTGGCGGCGGGTCGGGAAAGACGAGGAGGGGTTCCATGTCGCCTAGAGGTTCAGGTACCGGTCGAGCTCGAAGGGGGTGACCTGCGTGCGGTACGCGTCCCACTCCGCCCGCTTGTTGCGGATGAACCACTCGAAGACGTGCTCGCCCAGGGCCTCGGGCAGCAGCTCGGACTGCTCCATGCAGGCGATGGCCTCGGACAGCGAGCCGGGCAGGGCCTCGACCCCCTCGGCCAGGCGCTCCTCGGCCGTCATCTCGTACAGGTTGGCCGTCAGCTCCGGCGCCAGCTCGTAGGAGTCCTCGATCCCCTTCAGGCCGGCGGCCAGGATCACCGCGAAGGCCAGGTAGGGGTTGCAGGCGGGATCCGGCGAGCGGAACTCGATCCGGGTCGAGGCCGGCTTGTTCCGCTTCGAGCCGGGCACCCGGGCCAGGGCCGAGCTGTTGTTCCGGGCCCAGGCCACGTACGCCGGGGCCTCGAAGCCGACCACCAGGCGCTTGTACGAGTTCACCCACTGGTTGGTGACCGCGGTGAGCTCCCGGGCGTGGTGGAGCAGCCCGGCCAGGAATCCCTTGGCCACCTTCGACAGGTGGGCGTCGTCGCCCGGGTCGTGGAAGGCGTTGACGTCGCCCTCGAACAGCGACAGGTGGATGTGCATGCCCGAGCCCTGCACCCCGGCCATGGGCTTGGGCATGAAGCTGGCGTGCACCCCCCGCTCCAGGGCGATCTCCTTCACCACCAGCTTGAAGGTCATGATGTTGTCGGCCATGGTCAGGGCGTCGGTGTAGCGCAGGTCGATCTCGTGCTGGCTGGGGCTGTCCTCGTGGTGGCTGTAGCGCACGGGGATGCCGATGGACTCCAGCGCCAGGATCGTGCGCCGCCGCAGGTCGGTGGCCACGTCGACCGTGGTCAGGTCGAAGTACCCGCCGGTGTCCAGCGGGGTGTTGGTCGGCCGCCCGCCCTCGCCCTGGGCGAAGTAGAAGAACTCCATGTCCGGGCCGACGTAGAACGAGAAGCCCTTCTCCCGGGCGATGTCGAGCTGGCGGCGCAGGACGTGGCGGGGGTCCCCGGCGAAGGGCGACCCGTCGAGCGTGCTCACGTCGCAGAACATGCGGGCCACGGGGGCGTCGTCGCCCCGCCACGGGAGGAGCTCGAAGGTGTTGGGGTCCGGGTGCAGGAGCATGTCGGCCTCCTGGACCCGGCTGAACCCGTCGATCGACGACCCGTCGAACGTCATGCCCTCGGTGAACGCGTTCTCCAGCTCCCCGGGGACGATGGCGATCGACTTGAGCTGGCCGAGGACGTCGGTGAACCAAAGGCGGATGAAGCGGATCCCCCGCTCCTCGACCGACCTGAGCACATAGTCCTGCTGGCGTTCCATTCGATTATCTTGGCAGGCGCCTGGGGCAGTTCGGCCGGGTTCACACGTAGTTCATCAAGGTGCAACGGCCGGGTAACCACCGGCCCGACCGAGGAGGAGGCGACGTGGACGAGCGCAGCCCGGCGGACGTGGTCCGGCTGGCCCAGGACGAGGGGGTCGAGATCGTCGACTTCCGGTTCTGCGACCTCCCCGGGCTCATGCAGCACTTCTCGGCCCCGGCCCACGAGCTGACCGAGGAGGGGTTCGAGGACGGGTACGGGTTCGACGGCTCGTCGATCCGGGGGTTCCAGGAGATCCAGGAGTCGGACATGATCCTGGTCCCCGATCCCAACACCGCGGTCATCGACCCGTTCCGCGAGCACAAGACGCTCAACCTCAACTGCTTCGTCAAGGATCCGCTGACCGGCGAGTCCTACTCCCGGGACCCGCGCTACGTGGCCAAGAAGGCCGAGGACTACCTCACCTCCACCGGCCTGGCCGACACCGCCTACTTCGGCCCGGAGGCCGAGTTCTACATCTTCAACGACGTCCGCTTCCACCAGGACCAGCACTCGTCCGGGTACGCGGTGGACTCCATCGAGGGGATCTGGAACTCGGGCAAGGACGAGAACCCGAACCTCGGGTTCAAGCCCCGCTACAAGGAGGGGTACTTCCCCGTCCCCCCCATGGACCACTTCCAGGATCTGCGGTCCGAGATGATCCTGATGATGGAGAAGGTGGGGATCGAGATCGAGATCCAGCACCACGAGGTGGGCACCGCCGGGCAGGCCGAGATCGACATGCGGTTCGACACCCTGCTGCGCATGGCCGACAAGGTGATGCTCTACAAGTACGTGACCAAGTCGGTGGCCTGGGCTCGGAACCTCTCGGTCACGTTCATGCCCAAGCCGCTGTTCCAGGACAACGGGTCGGGCATGCACACCCACCAGTCCCTGTGGCGGGGCGGGGAGCCCCTGTTCTTCTCCGAGACCGGCTACGGCGGCATCTCCGACATGGCCCGCTGGTACATCGGCGGCCTGCTGGCCCACGCCAAGTCAGTGTTGGCCTTCGCCGCCCCGACCACGAACTCCTACAAGCGGCTGGTCCCCGGGTACGAGGCGCCGGTCAACCTGGTGTACTCGCAGCGGAACCGGTCGGCGGCGGTGCGGATCCCGCTGGTGTCGAAGAGCCCGAAGGCCAAGCGGCTGGAGTTCCGCTGCCCTGACCCGTCCTGCAACCCGTACCTGGCCTTCGCGGCCATGCTGATGGCCGGCCTGGACGGCGTCCAGAACCGCATCGAGCCCCCCGACCCGGTCGACAAGGACCTCTACGACCTCCCGCCGGAGGAGCTGGCCGCCGTGCCGCAGGTCCCCGGGTCGCTGGAGGAGGCGTTGGCCGCGCTGGAGACCGACCAGGACTACTTGTTGGCCGGCGGCGTCTTCACCCCCGACCTGATCGAAACCTGGCTCAACTTCAAGCGCCTCAACGAGATCGACGCCGTCCGGCTCCGCCCCCACCCGTGGGAGTTCTACCTCTACTACGACATCTAGTCGTCTTGGTCCGGGGCGAGCTCCCGATCAGGAGCCCACGCGTGCTGACCGGCGGCGGTAGCTCGACATCGGCAACGTCGCTGGGCAACGGCCTCGAGACAGCAAGCGAAGCTGCCCGCCGGAAGGACTCCCGTCCGGCCTGGTGCCGGACGGGCTGGTCCTCCTGCCCTACGGCTTGGCACCGTGACGCTCACAACCAACGCTCGCGTCCGGTGAGCGCCAGCAACTCGGCGAACGTGTCCGGGTGGGCGATGTGGGGAAAGTGGCCACTTCCGGCCACGACCTCCACCCTCGCCTGCGGGAGCGCCGCTTCGAGCCAGCGGGCGTAGCTCGGCTCGAGTTCCTGGCCGGCCACCACGAGGTAGGGAACGTCCGCCTCCCGGAGGGCGGCGAGACCGACCGTCCCGGCCGCAGCGATCTCCTCCACGGGTCGTTCCAGAACCTCCCGCCAGTACCCGAGCACGAGCTCCTGGCGGGCGTCCATCATCGACCGGAGCAGCTCCTGCCCCTCCGGCGGGAGCAGCTCCATATGCATGCTGGCCACGAACATCTGCCACACATCCGGAAACTCCGGACCGCGAAGCCGGTCGGCCAGCGACCGGACGAAGCGGATGAACCCCTCTGTCTGCAATGGCTGGTCGACGTTCACGACGCCTCGGGTCGGGTACCGGGCCCCGTAGACGGTGGCGATGACGGCGGCGAGCGAGTGCCCGACCACGACAGGTCGTTCGAGCCCCGCCTCCGTCACGGCCCGGTGGACGGCTTCGGCGACGCTCTCGACGTCGTAGGAGGGCCAGGGGGACGATCCCCCGTGGCCGGGGAGATCGATGGCGAGGACGCGCCGCCCGGGATCCACGTCGCGTAGAGCTGCGAGCGCCGGCCCCCACATCGTCCGGTTGAACGTCAGCCCGTGAAGGAGCACCAGCGGCGGTCGGTCGTCCGTCGCCCCGTGGTCCTCCACGCCCAAGCCGGCGAGGCCGCGGGCCCGACCTTTCACCTCGGTCGCTGTCATCGATCTGCCTCCCTAGTCATCCGGGGCGTTTACGCTACACCGTAACGTAACAACGTTGCGGTAAACTGTCAACGTGGGCCGACCGAGGGAGCACGACGAGCGAACGGGCTTCGCTCTGCTGGATGCGGCCGAGAAGATCGTCGAGCGGTCCGGGGTCGAGGCGTTGTCGGTTCGGGCTGTGGCCGACGAGGTCGGCACGAGCACCCGCGCCGTCTACAGCCTGTTCGGCTCCAAGGAGGGCCTGGTCGGCGCCCTCGGCATTCGCGCCTTCGAAATGCTCGGCCGCACCATCGAGGCTGCGGCGACAACCGACGACCCCGCCACTGATCTGGTCGAGGCCGGGGTGACGGTCTTCCGACGGTTCGCCACCGGCCACCCGGCGCTGTTCCAGATCGCCATCCAGCGCATCCGCGTCCAGCCGGAGGTGGTGCGGGAGATGGGCCCGGTGGCCACGGACGCGTTCGCCGGCCTGGCCCGCAAGGTGGCCCGGCTGGACGACGCCGGCCTGCTCGGCGGCCGGGCGGTCGTGGAGGTGGCCATGGAGTTCCATGCCCTCTGCGAGGGGCTGGCCGCCCTGGAGCTGCGCGGCCTGCTGACGCCCGGGGAGGAGCTACGGGTCTGGCGGGATGCGCTCGGCGCCCTGGTGGCCGGGTTCGCCGGCCGCTGACGACGGCCCGGTCCGGCCGGCCCGGCGCCGACCCGCCCAGAACCAGCGAGGGTTCAACGACGCCGGGATACGGCCGCCCATGGCCGGGCGCGACACTCGCGGGCGATGTCCGCACCGCTCTTCGGACGAGAGCCAGAGCTGGCTGCTGGCCGCCGCTTTCTGGAGTCGCTCCAGCGCGAGTCCCGGGCGCTGATCATCGAGGGCGACGCCGGCGCGGGCAAGACGGCGCTCTGGCGGGCGATCGTCGAGGACGCCGAACGCCGGGGTTGCCGCGTTTTGGAGGCTCGTCCCACCGAGTCCGAGTCCACGATGTCTTACGCCGCACTTTCGGACCTGCTGGGTGGCGAGTTCGACAGGGTCCGCGGCCGACTAGCGGAGCCGCAGGAACGCGCCCTTGCCGCCGCGCTCGTGCGCGAGCCGGTGCGCGAGGCCGTCGATCTCAGGGCCACCGGCATGGGCCTCGTGACGGTGCTCGACCTTGTCGCCGCCGATATGCCCGTCGTTGTGGCCGTCGACGACGTGCAGTGGCTGGACGCGGCGACCGAACGGGCGCTCCACTTCGCGGCCCGAAGGCTGCCTCCCCGAGTGGGCCTTCTTCTCGCCCGACGGGGCGATGGCCGCGCCCCGCTTCCCTTGGGCCTGCGAGGCGCCCCAGTCGAAGCACGGGCAGAACAGGTGATGGTCGGGCCCCTATCGCTGGCCGCGCTCCACCACCTGATCACCGAGCGTCTCGGGTCGTCGCTAACCCGGCCGCTGCTCGTGCGGGTCGCGGCCCTCAGTGCCGGCAACCCCTTCGTCGCCCTCGAGATGGCCCGGGCCCTGATCTCCGAACCGGCGGACCGCCCCCTTGCCGGCCCGCTCCCCATGCCGGGGAGCGTTCGCGATCTTCTGAACGCCCGGATCGACGACCTCTCCATCGAGGCTCGAACGGCAGTGCTGATCGCGTCCGCCCTCTTCCGGCCCACAGGGGAGTCGGTCGGACGAGCATCGGAGGACGCTTCCAGGGTCGAGGCTGCGCTCATCGAGGCCGAGGAGGCGGGCGTCATCGCTTCCGAGCGAGGCCGTCTGCGCTTCACCCATCCGCTGCTGGCCTCCGCCGTGTACTCCTCGGCGTCCGAGACGCGCCGGCGCCAGCTCCACCGTCGACTCGCCACGGTCATCGACGATCCCGAACAGCGGGCCACCCACCTGGCCCTCAGCACGACCGAACCTGACGAGCCGACGGCGAGCGAGATCGAGCAGGGAGCAACGCAGGCATCGTGGCGTGGAGCTCAGGACAGGGCAGCCGAGCTCTTCGACGCCGCACTGCGGCTCACTCCGGACGACAGCGTCGACGCCCGAGCGCGCCGGGCCCTGGGCCAGGCGACCGCCCTGAACGCGGTCGGCGACTTCGCCCCCGCCCGTGCCCTCGCCGAACGGGCCCTCGCCCTGTCCGTCACCCCGCCCCATCGGGTGGCCGCCCTGTCGCTGCTGGCCAGCCTGTCCTGGTTCTCCGGTGCCGCGTCCGAGGCGCGCGAGCGTCTGGAGGAGGCACTCACGGGCGGGCTGGACGACGCGGTCCTCCTCGGTGCGGTGCACGCCAAGCTGGTCCGGTTCAGTCTCACCCTCGACCTCCCGGGTGCCGCCCGCCACGCCGACGCCGCCGCTCCGCTGCTCGACGAGGCCCGCGATCCTGTGCCTCTCGCCCACGTCCTGCTCGACCGCTTCTTCGCCGCCATCCACCTCGGCGACGGTCCGTCGCCCGAGCTCCTCGATCGAGGGCTGGACCTGGAGGCGCGGGCCCTGGCCGGCACGATCGACCCGCCACATCCCTACCCGCTGATCTGGTTCCACAGCACGGACGCGTTCGACCGGGCCAGGTCTCGCTACGCCATGGAGGACGAGTGGTATCGGCAGCGGGGCGAGGAGGTGTGGCGCGCCGACCGGCGGTCCCACCTGGCCGTTGGCGAGCTCCGGGCCGGTCGGTGGGAGCTCGCCGAGACGCTCGCCGAGCAGGCCTGCGACGCCCTTGCCGGTGTCGAGGTGCGCGGGCCGTTCGCCCTGGTCTTCGAGAAGCGTGCCCTCGTCGATGCCCACCACGGCCGGACCGACCGGGCCCGAGCGGCGCTGGTCCCGCTCATCGAGCGGTTCGAGTCGGTCGATCAGCCGTGGTGGGCCGCGCTGGCCCTGTCGACCCTGGCGTTCGTCGAGTTCGTCGACGGTGACCACGCCGCCGTTGACCGTGCTCTTGCCCGCATGCGACGGCATGCCGCGGTGATCGGTGGGCGAGAGATCCCGACGGACCGCAGCGAAGCCTTCCACGTCGAGTCGCTCCTCGCCCTCGGCCAACCGGAACGGGCGCGCAAGGTCCTGGGCATCCTTGAGCGGCGAGCCGAGC
>Ga0310811_10010226_pt1 | contig 12117 bp, 14 predicted proteins | sample YCmetagenome_FD_207642 | JGI IMG/M metagenome (GOLD analysis project Ga0310811, IMG submission 207642) | Soil microbial communities from experimental microcosm in Duke University, North Carolina, United States - YC | ecosystem: Engineered > Artificial ecosystem > Soil microcosm > Unclassified ...
AACTACTCCGTCAAGGAACTTACTTACGGCGGAGAGTCCGGAATCATCTTGCAAGGAGAGTAGGAGGAGTAGAAAATGGCTCAGCGCGTATACCTGGTCGTCCTGGACGATCTCGACAGCGGCAAGGATAAGTTCGATTGGTTCGAGAACTTCATGCGTGATGAAGTTCTCGCTGGGTGGGAGGCTGAAGGTCCTTACACAACGATGGGTTTCTCCGCCATGGACCACGTGGGGCTCACCGTGACCGCAGAGGACGCGGACGAGGATTATCCCGAGGGTTCCGAGGTCTACCCGGAGGATTACATGGACGAGATGGCGGACACTGTCAAGCAGCTTCAAGAGCAGATCCGCGAGCAGATCCGCAGGAGCAAGAGCTGACTGACCAGGTTTCCGGCGGGCGGGAGAAATTCCTTCCCGCCGGGTTCCTGGACACTCAGAGAGGGTTCAAGGATGAGTGACGAAGAAGAGGAAATCCAGGAAATTACTGAAATGGGTACCATTGATCTCAGGCAACTAGCAAGACAGCTCCGGATTAGCGGCTACAAGAGCATGAGCCGTAGTCAGCTTCTGCAGGCTATCGCGAATATTCTGGAAGAGGAGTAGGAAATGAAGGCGCATGCAGAACAGACGTTCCGGTGCACGCTGGAGCTGGAGAGCTTGGAGGAGGCGACGATCATCCTCGCGGCTTTGGAGAACTACGCGAGCAAGCGCAAGAGCGCCGAGCCCGTCATCACGCCGATGATCGATATTCTCCGTGACGAGGTCGGCGAAGAGAACTGGCGGGAGTAGAAAATGGCTCTATGGCTGTTCACCTACAAGGAGACGGAAGACTTCGAGGACATTCGGACCGCCGTGGTCCGCGCACCCAACGAGATGAAGGCCAAGGAGGCTTTCATCAAGGATCAGAATCTTACGTCGCCTAGCGCGGGAACTCAGCGGATCGAGCAGTTCAACGTCGAGCAGATTTCCCCGACCGGCGACACGGAGGTCATCTGCGTGGATTATTGGGAGGCGTAGCTCAGTGAGCTACCACTGCAAGCACTGCGGGAAGCGGCACATCAGCGCGGAGACCGGTCTGCGCTGCGCTCGGGAAAGCAGGGCGTATTCCTTCGTTCCGGAAAACATGCCCAACGCTCATTATTTGGTAACAGTGAGGGACTCGAACACAGGAGTCTCCAGCGATATCCACCTACAGATCAAGAACGTCGTCGGCGGACGGTGGGACGGCTATGTCCTGGTGAACATGTACGGCGTCGGCGGGGAGCTGATCCCCGTCCCGGACGGCAGGGAGCGGGACGCCCTTCTCAGCCTCGTCCGGCGGGGTTACAACGGCAGTGGTGGCTTCCGCAGGAACATGCTTCGGTTCGGGACCGAGCGCGGTCTATGCCCTATCTGCTACCGTCCCCTGACGGACCCCAAGGAAAAGCGCGACGGAGTCCACAAGAACCCCGAGTGCTACCAGATAGCTTTCGGTTAGAACAGGAAGAGGAAAAATTATGCCCGGTACGATTCGCAAGCCCGCTGCCAAGAAGACTGCGGCGAAGTCCGCTGAGCTTCCCGTGTTCCAGTTCGAGGCGGAGCTCAACAAGGTGACCCCCGGAACTTTCCGGATGGATGAGGTCGGGGAGAAGGAGGACCACATCTCTGGCAGCATCTACCTGAAGAAGACCGGTATGGACGGTGCCAAGCCCTCCAGGATCCGCGTCACCATCGAGGTTCTCGAAGAGCAGTCGGACAGCGAGTAAGCAGCCGCAAGAAATCGCGGGGGAGAAATTTCCCCGCGACATGGCCCGGGTAGCTCCATGGGGAGCAGGAGAGGTCCACCAGCGGGTTCGATTCCCGCCCCGGGTCCTCAGCAATATCTGTGACAACTGGAAAGGGATGGGGATGAGTAGCCCCAAGCCGATCAGAGTCCGCATGGTCCGGAAGGAATATTCCGCGCCGTCTTCCGAAAACATGGACGAGTTCGTACACGGCTTCGCCAAGATGGTCGAGGCTGGTGAGTTCGACGCCTACCTTGACGTCATCTGGCAGGCTGCCAATGACCGTCTGAGGGTCTACTTCGATTCCCAGGGGAAGCCGGACGACCCGCAGGAGCTCAGGGCTCGTAAGCTACGCCAGCTGCGCAACCCGCCGAAGATCGTGGTAGGCGATTATTACGAGATCTTCGGCGATAAGTTCACCGGCGTCATCGTGAAGGTTCTCGGTCACGTGGACGAGACTGAAGGTGATGTTTCCAAGGTCAGAGTTCAGGTGGCGACCGGAAATGATAAATATCTGACCGGATCCGTCTACAAGCTTCTTGCAGGAGCGCTGGAAGAAATCAAGAATAGAAACCAGACCGACCTCCGCAAGATCTACCAGTAAAGGCAGAGTCGATGCCGCAGAAGAAGTACACGCTGACGGTCCCCAGGTCGCGGGTGGAGGAGCCCGTAGAAGACGAGGAATATTACGACGACGAGGATCTGGAGGAAATCGAAGAGCTGGAAGTCGATGACGAGGAGAAGGCGAGCCACGCGTATATCCCAGATCCGGAATACGGGCTCAAGTACGTCAACCGCACCATCGACGGAATCCTTGACTTCGACCTTTTGACCTACTGCCTCAAAAAGGGGATCAACCTTCTTCTTGAGGGGGACACGGGAGCGGGCAAGACGATGTTCCCGATGGCCTACGCGTCGATGAATTGCATCCCCTACTACTCCATCCCGTGTGACGTCTCGATCGACCCCCGCGCTCTGTTCGGGAAGATGATGCCCACGGATCGGGTGGGAGAATTCCAGTGGGTTGACGGACCGGTGACCGAGCTCGTTCGATACGGTGGGATTCTGAACATCTCAGAAGTGAACTTCATGCCCGCGAAAATCGCGGCGAGCCTCTACCAGCTTCTTGACCACCGCCGGTCGCTGACCCTCTTGGAGCACGAGGGCGAGACCATCAAGGCCCACCCCGATCTGCTCATCGTCGCGGACTACAACCCGAAGTATCGCGGGACGATGGACCTGAACATCGCTTTCGCGAACCGCTTCGCCATCAAGCGGCCGTGGGGTTACCACGACGATGTAGAGACCTCCATCGTCAAGTCCCCCGAGCTTCTGGATCTCGTTCGGAAGATCCGCAAGGAGCCGTCGATCAGAACTCCCATCGGAACGAACATGATGCTGGAGTTCGTGACGCTGGCAAGCGATCTTGGTGTCGAATTCGCCATGAACAACTTCGTGGGAAAGTTCGGCGACGTTGAACGCGATCCCGTGAAAAAGCTGATGGACGTTCACTCGGTGAACATCAAGAGGGATATCGAGGCCTACCAGTCCGGGAAGAAATCAGACGACCTCCTGGATGAGATCGAGGAAGACCCCTCGTGGTACAACCCGGAATCGGAAGACGACGAGTACGAGCTGGAGCCTGAATAATGGCGATGGACTTAAGGCTTCTCCTGGGGGACCAAAAAAAGTCCCGGATGGAAGGTCTCCGCCAGTCCCTTCAGATCGCGGACAGGGTCCTCACTGGCAAAGACATGAAAGTAGAGTTCGTCGAGGAGTGGAACGGCTATCCGGCGTGGTCTCTCGACAGAGAGATCATCATCAACCTGGCCAAGACGCCTGACCCTCTTACTGATGAGGGGATGGCTACCATCCTCGGCCTGAATTACCACGAGGTGGCCCACGTCGTTTACTCCCCTACTGATCTGAACAATCTCATGTCGGCGTACCAGGACAGCAACGGCGGGAGGTTCACCCACAAGAACTTCCGCAAGGCCTATACGGTTCTTGAGGAGAACCGCATCGAGACGCTGTACTGCAACCGGTACCCGCGACTCAAGAAGTGGTTCACCTATCCGGTCATCGAGGTTCTCGTCAAGAATTCCGAGAACTGGGACACCGCATTCCTGACCACTCACGGCCGCCGTTATCTGCCGAGGGAGATCCGGAAGAACTTCCGCGACATCTACGAAAGGTCCCACGGAAAGGAGATAACCGACAAGCTGGCCGACTTGATCGACCGGTACCGGTACCTCCCGATTAAGAAAAAGTCATCCATGGCCGAGGCGGCCAGCATTATCAACGAGGCCGCCACGCTCCTTCCCGCAGACTTTGAGAATTCCAGCCACTCGGGTCCTCCGAGTGGTACTGGCGGCGGGGTCCGGGAAGAGGAGAAGGACGCCGACAACGCCAAGCAGGAGGAAGAGCAGCAGGACCAGCAGGAGAAAGAGCTGGAGCGGGAAGAGCAAGAGCAGAAGGAAAAGAAGGACGAGGAACAGCGCGGACAGGAAGACCAGAAAAACCAGGAAGAAGAGGAGGAGGGCGACGATGGAGAGTCCGGAGACGAGCGATCTGACGACGGGCCCGATGATTCAGAGGATGGCGAGCGAGAAGAAGATGTCCCCGATTCCGGGGACGAGGATTCTGGTCGTGGTGGGCAGGATCCGGAAGAGCAGGGCGAAGATTCTTCCGAGTCTGGGAGCGGTGACGATCCAGAGGACGAGCATGGAGGAGAAGACGCACCCGTTGCCGGTGAAGGAGATTCCGGAGAATCTGGTGATTACGAGGAGGGATCGGGCGACGGGGGTTCTGATTCTCCGTCTGGCGAAAAGCAGGGAAGTCAAGAATCCCTGACCGCAGGGAACGGAGCATCCGACGATTCCGGGGACAGTCCCCCTACCCAGGAAGTCGATTACAGCGAGTTGAGGAACGCTCTCGGGGAAATCCTCAAAGACGTACTCTCCGACAAGGAAGCCCAGGAGGAGCTCAAGGGCATCCAGGCCGCCATGGACGATCCCCGAATGCTGGGGAGCACCCTGAAGAAGCCCAGGACCACCACGCAGCAAGTCACCCCGGACATGCTGGCGAACTCCTCCGCCGTCTCAGACCAGCTCCGTCAGATCTGGACCCGCATGGAGGCCGGTTGGGAATACGGCGTCTCTGAGGGCTCTCGTATCGACATGAACCGCGCCGCCATGGCGCAGGACGCCGACGACTATGAATCCATGTACGACGACTGGCAGATGGGACAGCAGGAAGATTCCCGCATCGCCGCAGTAATCTGCGCGGACAATTCACTGTCCACGGGTACGAGGATCAGCCACGTCTGGGGCTCTCCCACAGTGGTACAGGTTATTTCCAGGAACGTATGGGAATTGAAATACGCGCTGCAAGAAATCGAGGCCACCACGACGGTCCTCAATTTCAACACCTCGTGCGGAACCGTCTACAACCGGGAAGACATGGTGACGGCGGCCGAGTACGAAGAATTGCATGCCAGTGGAGGGACAGACCCCACTGACGCGTTCGAGGAGGCCCGCCGGATCCTCACCTTCACCGAGGAGCCGAAAAAACTTCTCGTAGTGATCACTGACGGGGACTGGTTCGGATGGGACGACGGTACTGAATACCGGAGGACCATGAGCACCCTGAACCACCTCGGGTCGATGGGGGTCGTCCGGGTGGCCATCCTCGTCAACGGATACGAGCGCTTCAAATACAGGGACGGATTCGACGTCGTAGCCGTGACAAGGGGTGAGATCCTGGAACCCATGGCGTCGGCGGTGATCCACCTGATGGAAGGTGGAACGGAATAACTTCTGTGGGTATCCTCTGCGGCATCGGTTTCCGCCGGTGTCGTGGGGAAGTCTCACAGGACAGGGAGGATGAGAAATGGCGAAAGTACGGTTGAGCCGGAATGTTCCTGCGGGAGAGCAGGGGCAGCCGGTGGTTAAGAAGATGGTTGCCAAGCACGCTCAGGTGGAAGCCAGAATCGGGTTCATCTCCTCCAACGGGGAGGCCTACCGGGAAGAGTCCCTGGAAGACTTCATCGAGAAGTTCCGGGAGTTCGCTAAGGAAACCTGGCCCGAGCGCCACAACTTCACGGTGGTGGGCAGCTACTACATCGTGGACGGAAAAGTCTGCCTTCCGCAGGATTTTGACCGAGAGACCATGGACCGGAAGCCGGGGACCTACCCGCCGTCGTGGTCCCTCTCCGGGGAAGACAAGAAGGAGGCCGAGCGGGCGGAGCGGGATGCGGATCAGGCACGGCGGAAGGAAGAGCGGGAGAGGGAGGAGGCGTGGCAGGCCGAGCAGAAGAAAGCAGCGGCTGCCACGAGGAAGAAGACCGTGAAGATTTCCAGGAAGCCGGTCCCCGAACCGACCCAGAAAAAGGTCGTCACCAAGAAGATCCTGCGAGTCGCCCGATGAGCCGTCGCGTCGTCCTCCGCCTGACCAAGTGGTCCGCAGACATCGCAGGTTTCGAGGCCTTCATTGAGACGGCTAGGGAGGCGGGCGCCGGGCCGCGAGCCAAGATCCAGTACGCGCACGACGCGGAGGGTCACCCGTGCGCCTACATCGAGCTCTCTGACAGCGCCTCTGAGGCCCTGGAGAGGCGGGAGAAGCCCAAGACCCTCACCAAGACCCAACAGGCCGTCAAGGACCAGTTGGAGGACCGCAAGCGGGCCATAGCGGCGGGAGACAAGGTGACCGGCCACGTCCCGCCGGTCAGGATCCGCAAGCCGGGCACGAAGAAAAAGCTGAAGATCAAGAAGGACTGAGAATGACGCGGGTCAGCAATTATCCTGATGTCGGGGTGGCATCAGGATTCGTCAAGCGGTTGGATGTTCCTTCCTCCGCGATAGTCAACAAATTCCGCATAGATACTTACGAGACCAAGAAGGGGTCGGCGGAACTCGGCTGCGCATGCGACCAGTTCGGGAACGTCTGCCTCTACCACTGGTATTACGAGATGAAGCCGACCGACCGGAGAAACGGAGAGCAGCCCCATGCACAACAAGCACAGTCACCGGAACAAGCGCGTCAGGCTCATAGAAGCGACTCCGGTGAGCTCGGTCACGGAACCTCCGCTGACGATCGCAGACGGGGACACTCCTCTGTACGCGGCGACAGTCCGCAGCCGGAGATTCGATCCCCTCGCCGGTCAAAGCGTCGTCAATAGCTAGTCCCACCTGGTGTTTCACCGGGTGTCACCGGATTCTGTGACTGTCCACCGCAGCCGTGATACAGTACTCCTGCATCCCGGCGGAAAAACTTGGGAGAAGATCAAGTGAGTGTGTCGCAGCGCTTCGGAAGCGCTCGCAAGGCAAGGGCTGCCGTCCGCAGCGGCGGGGGTGCCAACGGCCCCATCCGCCGACTCAAGGACGGGGACAAGCTCGTCATCCGCTATCTCCAGAACCCCGACGACTGGGAGATGGCCAGGTACCACTACCTTGACGGAACTTTCGTTTGGTGTAGCCAGACCAAGAACTGCGACGGCTGCGCCGGAGGGAACAAGGCTTCGCGGGTGATCCTCGCAAATGCCTTGGACATCAAGGAGAACAAGGTCATCATCATCCAGATGTCCCCGACCCTTGCCGATACCATGATGCGGTATTTCGACAAGTTCGATGAGACTCTGATGGACCGGGACTACGAACTTTCCCGCGAGGGTTCCGGCCAGACCGATACTCGTTATTTTGCCTTCCCCGAGGGTGGGCGTAAGAAGCGGGACCTCTCCGACCGTGAGCTCTATGACATCTCGGCGATGATTTACGCCGACATGGGCGAGGAGCCTCCGCAGGACGATGAGGACGAGGAGCCGCGCTCCTCCAAGAATTCCTCCCGGTCCGACTCTTCCCGCAAGCCCTCCCGTCACGCCGACGAGGATGACGAGTACGAGGATGACGACGAGGAAGAGGAATTTGAAGACGATGAGGAAGAGGACGAGGAGGAAGATTTCTCCGACCTCGACCGGTCCGAGCTGAAGTCCCGCATCAAGGAGATCGATTCTGACTTCGTGGTGAAGAAGTCCTTCACGGACGACTTCCTCCGGGAGACTCTCATCGGTCTCGTGTCCGGCGACGGCGTTGAGGACGACGAGGAAGAGGAGGACGAGCCTGAGCCTCCCAAGAAGCCCGTCCCCAAGCAGAAGCGGCGGGACGATGAGGACGAGTACCGTCCCGCCAAGAAGAAGTCGCCGGTCCTCCGGCGCCCCCGCTAGCCACCCACAAAAATCCAACCCATAAGGAAATCTGAGAAAAATGGTTATTCGCAGCAAGAAGACGGCGACGGCGACCCGTACGCGCACCGCTCCCCCGGCGGCGAAGAAGCGCACTGCACCCGCCCCGGTGGCCAAGAAGTCGGTGCCTGCCAAGAAGGCGGTTCCGGCCCAGCGCAAGGCACCGGCTCCTGCCCCTGCCAAGAAGCCCGCTCCGGTCGCGGCCAAGAAGACGGCCACCGGAGCCCCCACCAAGCGCCCCGTGGGCGTCAAGCCGGGCTCCGGCGCCGTGGGCAACCCGAAGACCTCCGTGCAGGCGCATGACGTCCTGCGGGCGCAGAAGGCCGCTCAGCTTCTTCTGGTTCAGTACCAGGATGCTGAGGCCAACGCCCGTCAGCTCAGCGAGGCCTACTGGGGTGCCTACAACGGCGCCCTTGACGGCGCGGTGGAGCACGCGGCCAAGATGGCTCAGGAGGTTGAGAAGGAGGTTCCCAAGCGGACCGGACGACCGGCCACGAAGGAGGGTCCGGCCCGTAAGGCGCTGGCTCCCGAGCCGAACGTCGCGGGCGAGTTCTACGACATCGACGTCGTGAAGGGCTACGGAATCGTCCAGCTGCGCGAACTGGCCAACGATCTCGCCGACCGGGGCATCATCACCGAGCGGAAGATCAAGGGCGTCATCTACGACCAGATGGAGGAGGCTGGACTTTTTCGGCAGGCCGGAACTTCTGACTCTGATGCGGATGCTGAAGATGACGATGAGGTCGGCGAGGAGGGCGAAGAGGATTTCGAGGAGTACGAGGACGACGAGGCCGAGGCCGCTGACTCCGCCGATGATGAGTCCGACGATGAGGACGACGATGGCGGAGATGACGAGGACGCTCTCACTCTCGACGACCTGAACAACATGGACCTGGCCCAGCTTCAGGAAATCGCCGAGGAGTGGGGTCTTTCCTGGAAGGGTCTCAAGCAGAAGGAAATCATCGCGAAGATTGTCGCCGCCTCCGAGGGTTCCGAGGATTCCGATGAAGAGGAGCCTGAGGACGACGAGGACGAGACGGAGGAGTACGAGGACGAGTCCGCCGACGAGGAGGACGACTCTGATGAGGAAGAGGACGAGGAGGAGGAGATGGAGCTCTCCATGGACGACATTGAGGCCATGGGCGCGGAAGAGCTGACTGCCCTCCTGGAGCAGCTGGAGATCCGAGTTCCGGCCAAGCTCAAGAACAACGCTGACGGTCTCCGGGATCTGCTGCTGGAGAACCTTGAGGCGCAGGACGACGAGGAAGAGTAGCCTCTCCCCTTGAAGGTCTGATTGGCCCCCGCTGGTGACGATCGGCGGGGGCCTTTCTCATATCAGGAAGTGATCGATGAGTAATTTTTCCCACCTGCACGCCCACTCGGCTTTTTCTTGCACGGACGCCATCCAGAACGTGGGCGACATGGTGGCGCAGGCCGTGAAGTGGGGGCAGCCAGCGATGGCCCTCACGGACCACGGGAACATGTCGGGGACGGTCCAGGGCTACACGGAAAGCAAGAAGCACGGTGTTCAGTTTTTTCCAGGTTTTGAGGGATACCTGGTGGAGGAAGTCAGGGACACGAAGGCGAAGCGTTATCACTTCGGTCTATTGGCTACTAATCTCAGCAGCTTCCGTGCTCTTGCCGCTTTCAGTTCTCTCAGCCACACACGTCCTAACTTTCATAATTTTCCTCGGCACGATTTTTCCGACCTGGCGACCCTGGCTGGAGATAGTGCTTCCGGGGATCTGGTCCTGCTCACTGGGTGTTATTTTGGACTCGTGCAGCAGACCCTTGTTACGAAGGGTTTTATCCCGGCTAAGCGAGTAGTCGAGATGTATGCGAGTTGGTTCCCCAACACGATGGTGGAGATCCAGAATCACAACATCAGACACGAGCACGACGGCGGGATTACGCACGACGGGGATATCGTCGATCAGCTTATCGATATTGCGGACCAGGTTGGAATCCCCGTGGTGGCGACTCAGGACAGTCACTACCTGAGGCCGAGCGACAAGGCCGCACACGACACCATGAAGAAAATGGTGTACCGGGGAGGAGACGTCAATGAGTTCCCGGGTGATAGTTTTCACTTTGCATCGACGGAATGGGTCGAAGACCACTACACGTCTGAGCAATGGGCGCGTAGCGAGGAGGGTCACAAGCACGTCCTGTCCCTGCACGACCTCGAAATGCCAGCTCTGGACAACTACAAGCCCTTCGTTCCGCGAATGGCTAAGAACCCTGTAGCCAAGCTCAAGAAAATTGTCCAGAGCGGACTTGCCGATCTTTTTTCTCAGGAAGATCCGTTTACCACGAAGGCGCAGAATTACCAGAAGCGTGCCGACTACGAGCTGAAGGTCATCAACAAGCTTGGCTACGCAGATTATTTTCTCCACGTGCTGGACCTCGTCAAGTTCTGCGAGAAGCGGGAAATCACGATCGAAGCCCGCGGATCAGCCAATGCTTCTCTTGTTTGTTTTCTCCTGGGAATCACTCAGGTGGACCCCCTGGAATGGGGGCTGACCTTCGAGCGGTTCCTCTCTCTAGACCGTCAGAAGCCGCCGGACATCGATATCGACATTGAGGACGCACGGCGCGGGGAACTGGTTGAGTACATCCGCAGCAAGTACGGGGCCATCTCCATCGGGAACTATTCCGTCCTGGGGGCGCGGGACGACGACGACCGTGGATCCGTCCTCACGACCTACAACGCGTATCAGCGCAGCAAGATGTCTGCTCAACTTTTCAACTACAAGTTCGGAAAGGAGATTTCCTCGATCGAGCAGATCAAGGATATTTCTTTGACCGACTACAAGGGTGTTCGGAAGCTCTCCAAGCTTCCCGTGCACAAGTCCTACGGAGTCCACGCCGCCGGTCTTCTTCTCAGTGGCGCGCGCATGAAAATCTCCGACTACATCCCCACGATGCTGGTCGCCTCCAGCAACACCATCGTCTCGCAGTACACGATGGATGACGTGGAAAAGCTGGGTTACCTGAAGGATGACATTCTCGGGCAGAGAACCCTGTGGGTCATGGCCCGCTGCCAGGAACTCATGGGGAAGTCCGGGAAGGACAAGTCTGACTTCTCCTGGATCCCATTGGACGACCCGGCCACCTGTACCGCACTTTCTGAAGGGAGGACCAACAATGCCGTATTTCAATTTGAGGGATACGCAATGGCGAAGGGCGCACGCTCTATGGGAGTCAAAAACACCCGTGATTGTGTACTCGCGGCGAGTCTCTTCCGTCCCGCTTGTATGGAATCCGGAGTCACGGAACTTTTCCTACGACGGCGCGCTAGTCGAGCGCTGCGGGCGAACATTCGCTACCCGCACCCCGCTTTCGAAAAAGCGCTATCCCCCACGTACGGTTGCGTTCTCTTTCAGGAGCAGGTCCTCCAGATTATGCGTGGTCTCGGTCTTGACTACGCGGGAATCAACACGTTCTTCAAAATCGTCAAGGACTCTGGCAAAGGCGCGACTGCGCGGAACCGAGAACGCGCGGCAAGCGTCAAGTCCCAGTGGAACGATATTTGCAAGAGAAACAAAATTACGGACACTGAGGGCGCGTGGCACTACATCGAGGGCTACGTCAAGTATGGTTTTAACCAGGCGCATGCGACGGGCTACGGAGTACGCTCGTACCGGTGCGCGTACCTCAAGACGCACTTCCCTCTGGAGTTCATGACCGCCGCACTGGAAAGTGTCGCAGGACGTTCCAAGAAGGCGGGGAGCAGGTACACCCCCGAAGAGCTCTACGTCCAGGAGGCGCGGAGGATCGGCCTCCGCATACTTCCTCCGGACATCAACATCTCCGGTCCCCGCTGGACCATGGACACCCGCCGCAACGCCATCACGAAGGGGCTGGGGAGCGTCAAGGGCGTCTCCGTGGCCAAGGCCGACGTCATCCTGGCCCACCGCCCCGCCGGGGGCTGGAAGAGCCTTCAGGAGCTTGCAGAGGCCCTGCCGACCGGAGTGCTGACGGGTGGTCGGGACTACCTCGACATGGCGGCGGGTAAGACGTTCCGCGACGGCAGGCCCAAGGGAGAGTGGAAGGGCGTCATGAAGGCTCTGAAGGAGGCTGGGGCTTTCGAGTCCCTGGGAGTGGGAAGGGAGG
>Ga0310811_10010228_pt1 | contig 12115 bp, 13 predicted proteins | sample YCmetagenome_FD_207642 | JGI IMG/M metagenome (GOLD analysis project Ga0310811, IMG submission 207642) | Soil microbial communities from experimental microcosm in Duke University, North Carolina, United States - YC | ecosystem: Engineered > Artificial ecosystem > Soil microcosm > Unclassified ...
CTCAACGTCATGCGGCTCAACAGCCCGCAGTCGGCGATCCTGTCCGCGGTCATCTTCAACGCGATCATCATCGTGGTGCTGATCCCGCTCGCCCTCCGCGGCGTGCGCTACCGGCCCTCGAGCGCGTCCAAGCTGCTGTCGCGCAACCTCTACATCTACGGCCTGGGCGGCATCATCGCGCCGTTCATCGGCATCAAGCTCATCGATCTGCTCATCCAGTTCCTTCCGGGGATGTCGTAATGGACCGTCTGCCCAGCTGGATCCGCCAGCACCTCGCCGCGCTCAGGGCAGTCATCGTGCTGACCCTGCTGCTCGGCGGGATCTACCCACTGGTCGTCACCGGTGTCGCCCAGGCGTTGTTCAACTCCAACGCCAACGGCCAGATCATCGAGAAGAAGGGCGCCGACGTCGGCAGCGCCATCATCGGCCAGCTCTTCACCGACAAGGACGGCAACCCGATCGGGAAGTACTTCCAGAGCCGTCCGTCCGCCGCGGGCGACGGGTACGACATGCTCTCGACCGCCGCGAGCAACCTCGGTCCCGAGGACGTCGTCGACACCCTGCCCGACCCGAACGGAGCCGACGACGACGCGAAGGCGGGCAGCCAGTCGCTGCTCACCACGGTCTGCGCCCGCTCCAAGGCGATCGGCGAGTTGGACGGCGTCAGCGGCGCCCGGCCGTACTGCACCGCCGACGGGGTCGGCGCGGTGCTGAAGGTCTTCCCCGCCGTCGGAACGCCCACCCGGGCGGTCAGCGTCAACCAGGCCTGCCCCGCGACACCCTTCATCGCCGACTACCAGGGCGTGAAGGTGGAGTGCGGCAAGCCCGCCGAGGACTACTCGGCCGGCAGGACCGTGCCCGTCCGGGGCGACGCGCCCACGCCCGCGGTCCCCGCGGACGCGGTCACCGCGAGCGGCAGCGGGCTCGACCCGCACATCTCGGTGGCCTACGCGGACCTTCAGGCGCCTCGGGTGGCCAAGGAGCGCGGACTCGACGTGACGAAGGTGCGGTCGCTCATCGCCGACAACACCACCGGCAGGGCTCTCGGCTTCATGGGCGAGCCCGCAGTCAACGTCCTGGAGCTCAACCTGGCCCTCGACGACCTGGCCTCCGGCACGGGACAGTGACCGCGGTGCCAGGGGGACGCTCCCGCACCGGCTCCGGACTCGTTTCCGGGGCCGGCGCGGGCCTCCGCGGCGGGCGCGTGCCGGGCGGCGACGCCCGGCGGCGGCCCGCCCGGTGCTCCGCGCGGCGCCTGACGCCGCGCGGGAAGGTGCGGAGGCCCTCGTGACGCGCGTTCTCGTCGTCGACGACGAGCCCCAGATCATCCGGGCGCTGCGGATCAACCTGGTCGCCCGCCACTACGAGGTCGCCGTCGCGTCCGACGGCGCGTCGGCGCTCCGCGAGGCCGCCGACTGGCATCCCGACCTGGTCGTGCTCGACCTCGGGCTGCCCGACATCGACGGTGTGGACATCATCCACGGCCTGCGCGGGTGGACCAGCGTCCCGATCATCGTGCTCTCCGGTCGCACGGGGCACCAGGACAAGGTCGACGCCCTCGACGCCGGCGCGGACGACTACGTCACCAAGCCCTTCGGGATCGACGAACTGCTCGCCCGTGTCCGGGCGGTCAGCCGCCGTGTCGTGGCCCAGGAACCGGGACCGGCCGTGATCCAGATCGGTGATCACGCGATCGACCTCGTCGACAAGACGGTCTCCGGCTCCGTACGGCTCACGCCCACGGAATGGCATCTCCTGGAGATCCTCGTGCGCAACCCCGGCAAGCTGGTCAGCCAGCGGCAACTGCTGACCCGGGTCTGGGGCGCGGGGTTCGTCAAGGAGACCAACTACCTACGCCAGTACATGGCCCAGTTGCGCAGGAAGCTCGAACGGGATCCGGCGCATCCTGCCCACCTCATCACGGAACCGGGCATGGGCTACCGCTTCAAACCCTGAGAGGACACGATGTCCGCAGTAGCGACCCCGGCGGTCGCGCCCGCCGGAGACGAGCCTGCCGATACCGGTGAGAGGCACCGGCTGACAGTGGTCGGGGGCCTGGCCGCGCTCTCGCTGGACGCGATGGCGTCGGTGGCCTACGGCCCCGAGGCGATCGTCGTGGTGCTCGCCGTCGCGGGTGGTGCGGGACTGGGCTTCGCCCTCCCGATCACGCTGGGGATCGCTCTGCTCCTGGCCGTGCTGACCCTGTCCTACCGGCAGGTCATCGCGGCCTTTCCCCAGGGCGGCGGCGCCTACGGCGTGGCCAGGACCCACCTCGGCCGCCCGGCGGGCCTCGTCGCCGGGGCGAGTCTCATCGTGGACTACGTGCTCAACGTCGCGGTCTCCGTTGCCGCGGGCGTGGCGGCGCTCACCTCCGCGTTCCCCGGCCTTCTGCCGTACACCGTCTGGTTGTGCCTGGCGGTCCTCGCCGTGGTCACCGCGATCAACCTGCGGGGCATCGCGCACAGCGCCCGCGCCTTCATGGCGCCCACCGCCCTCTTCGTCGGGGCGATCCTGCTGGTGATCGTCGCCGGTCTGGTCCGCGGCGAACCGGCGACGGCCGTCGAGCACACCGCGCAGGCGCACAACCTGGAGGCTGTGGGCGTCCTGCTGCTGCTCAAGGCGTTCGCGAACGGCTGCGCGGCGCTGACCGGCGTCGAGGCGATCGCCAACGCGGTCCCGTCCTTCAGGACGCCGCGCGTCAGGAGGGCGCAGAACGCCGAGGTCGCCCTGGGCGCGCTGCTCGCGCTCATGCTGATCGGCATCGCCGTCCTGATCGGCAAGTTCGCCATTCATCCCGTCGGCGGGGTCACCGTGCTCGCGCAGGTCACCCAGGCGTCCGTGGGCGACGGGCCGCTGTTCTACCTGGTGCAGTTCGTCACCGTGATCCTGCTGGCGTTGGCGGCCAACACCTCCTTCGGCGGCCTTCCCGTGCTGGCCCGGCTGCTGGCCCAGGACAACAACCTGCCGCACCTGTTCGCGGTGCGCGCCGACAGGAACGTCCACCGGTACGGCATCGCCTTCCTCGCGGTGACCTCGGCCGCGCTGCTGGTCGCTGCCCGCGGCGAGATGAACCTGCTGGTTCCCCTGTTCGCCATCGGGGTCTTCGTCAGCTTCACGTTGTCCCAGGCCGGCATGGTCAGGCACTGGGTGACGGACCGGCCCGCCGGGTGGCGGCGGCACGCGGCGCTGAACGGGTTCGGCGCGCTGCTGACGTCCGTCGCCGCGATCGTGGTGACGATCTCGAAGTTCGCCGAGGGCGGCTGGCTGATCGTGGTGGCGCTTCCGGTGATCGTGCTGGTCATGACGCGGATCAACCGGTCGTACGCCCGGATCGGGACGCGCCTCGAGCTCGGCAGGACCCCCGCCCCGCCCCGGCCGCGCCGGTCGCTCGTGGTGGTCCCCGTTCAGCAGGTCAACCGGCTCACACGCGACGCGCTGTCCGCCGCGCTCTCCCTCGGCGACCGCGTGGTGGCAGTCAACATCACCCATCCCGAGAACGAGGAGGGGAGCCGCCGATTCGGCGAGGACTGGGCACGCTGGGCGCCCGACGTCGAACTGGTGCGGCTCTTCGACGCCCACTGGCGGCTGGACGAGCCCCTCGTCGGCTACCTCGCGAGAGTCCCGGAACCCCACGTGTTCGTGCTGATCGCCGAGGTCGAGCCCGAGCACGTCTGGCAGCGGCTGCTGCAGAACCAGCGCGGCGTGATCTTGGCCCGCGCGCTGCGCCGCCGTACCGATGTCGTGGTCTGCCGCATGCGGTTCCGGATCGGCGGTCCGGGCGAGGACGTGGAAGGCGGCCGGCGCAAGAAGACGGTCAGATGAGTCCCCGCATCTCCGGGCATGACTTCGGCGACTCCGCCGGAGGGTCTCCGGGAGCGGGGACGAACGCGGGCGCGCGGTGGAGCGTGGCGGCCATGGTGATCGTGCTCGTCGGCTGTGTGACCGGTGTCGTCGCCTGCTTCGTCATGACGCGTGCGGCGGACGCGTATCCCGCGAGCCACCGGCAGGTCACCGCCCGCATCGTTCGGGTGGTCGGGCCTCCGGGCGGCGGCGGGCGGTCACTGCCGGCGCCGGGAGCGGATGTGGAAGTGTCGTGGACGGGCCGGGACGGGGCCGTTCACACCGGCAGGACGCATATGGGCCCGCTTCCGGATCTGAACGGTCCCGTCCGCGTGTGGACCGACGCGGGGGAACGGCTGGACTGGGGTCCCCCGGGAAACGGCACGATCATCCTGGGATCGGTGCTCGGGGGACTCGCCGCGGCGAGTGCCGCATGGTCGGCCGGTCAGCTCCTGCGCATCGGACGGCGGGCGTGGACGGCGCGGCGGGCCGTGGCCGGTTGGGAGCACGAATGGAAGGACATCACCGCCAAAAGGCGGTGATGTCCTCTGCAGGGCTGTTCTGCTAGCGCCGCGGCTCAGCCCTGCGGCTCGGGTTCGCTCACCGAGGGCTCACCGAGGCGAGCGGTCAGGAGCGTCGCGATCGACGTGGAATCCTCGTCCTGGTCGGCCAGGTCCTGTTCGAGGACGCACATCAGGCGGTACGGGCGACGGGCCGGGACATGGTCCCGGCGGGGTCGATGACGATCCCGATGACGTCGAGATCGTTGATCATGCACCGAAGGGCGGGTTCGCTGAGGCGGATCCATTCCTGGTCAGTGCCGAGCACCTTGGCCAGCCGTAGCGGCGAGGTGAAGGCCACTGAGGTCTTCTTGCCCGATGCCGTACGGAACAGGCGAAGGGAAAGGGAGAGCGTGCCGTGGTTGACGGGCACATATAAAGGATCTTCCAGCATGGGTCGCCTCCAGGGAGAACTCGTACAAAGAGGACGCTAGACCCGGATTTCCGTCTAAAGCTCGTTCGCTACGGAATTCCGACGTGATCCGCGCGAACGCTGACGCCTCGTTGACGCACCGGGGGGAGGGCCGGATCCACAGGCCGGGCGGGGATCTCGGACGCGGCCGGTGCTCTGGCAGAATTCACCGTGTGACCCGCGCGGTGCAGCAGACGACACGCGACCTGCGTCGCCACAACCGGTCCGCGGTGCTCTCCCGCCTGTACGTCCAGGGGCCGACGAGCCGCCAGGATCTGACGAAGGCGTCCGGGCTGAGCTCGGCGACGGTGAGCAACGTCGTCTCCGACCTGATCAACGACGGCGTGGTCGCCGAGGCGGGGCTGGTGGGCTCGGACGGCGGCCGTCCGCGCACCCTCATCCAGGTACGCGGCGAGTTCGGCCACGTCGTCGGGGTGGACATCGGTGAGACCCATGTCCAGATCGGGCTGTTCGACTACACGCTCGAGACCTTGGCGACCGCCACCTACTCCGTGGCCGCCACCAGGCTGGAGCCCGAGTCGGTCGCCGGCCTCGTGCTCGCCGGGGTCGAGGAGGTCGTCTCCCAGGTCGGCGTCGAGACGGGCAGCCTGCTCGGGATCGGCGTCGGCGTCCCCGGCGCGGTGCAGATCGGCGGGCGCGAGCTGGTGTACGCCCCGACCCTCGGCTGGTCGGCGGTGCCGCTGGCCGACATGTTGCGCAGGGATCTTCCCGTGCCCGTCTACCTCGACAACTGCGCCCGCACGCTCGGGCAGGCCGAGATGTGGCGTGGAGCCGGCCGCGGGGCGCGGCGGGCGGTCGTCGCGCTCCTCGGCGTCGGCGTGGGGGCCGCCGTGGCGACGTCGTCGGAATCGTTCCGCGACATGGCCGGCACGACCAGCACGACCAGCGAATGGGGCCACACGGTCATCAACGTGGACGGCAGGCCGTGCAGATGCGGGTCGCGCGGCTGCCTGGAGGCCTACGTGGGGGCGGAGGCGGTCCTCGACGACTACCTGGCGCTCCCGGACGCCCGGCCGTTCGAGTCGGAGGGCACCGAGGCGCGCCTCGCGGAGCTCGTGGCGCGTGCGGAGGACGGCGGCGGCGCGTCCCAGGTCCTCGGCAAGACCGCGGAGTATCTCGGCATCGGCATCGCGAACCTGATCAACCTGCTCAGCCCCGACCGGGTCGTCCTGTCCGGATGGGCGGGGGAGACCATGGGCCCCGCGATCCTGCCCGCCGTCCGGGAGACCGTGCGGCGCCACGCGCTCACCTACATGTACGGCCAGGCCCGCATCGAGCTCGGCCAGCTCGGCCAGGAGGCCGTGGCGCTGGGGGCCGCGACGTTGCCGGTGGTCCAGGTGCTGGCGAGCGGGGGATCTCTCCCCGCCTGACGGCCTGCCGCGGGGAGACCGCTTGCCATGATCGTCATGCGGTCACGAGGATGGGGTCATGCCTGCTTTCACCGCTCCCGACGGGACCGAACTCGCCTACCACCTGACAGGTGAGGGCGAGCCGCTGCTCTGCCTTCCCGGCGGACCGATGCGCGCCTCCGCCTACTTCGGCGATCTCGGTGGGCTCTCGAGGCGGCGCCGGCTGGTCATGCTCGACCTGCGCGGCACCGGCGGCTCCGCCGTCCCCGCCGACCCGGCGACGTATCGCTGCGATCGGCAGGTGGCCGACGTCGAGGCCCTTTGCGATCATCTCGGGCTGGAACGCGTCGATGTCCTCGCGCACTCCGCGGGCGCCGATCTCGCCATCCTCCACGCCGCCCGGCACCCGCTGCGCGTCCGCACACTGACCCTGGTCACGGCCCGGGCCCGCGCCCTGGGCGTCGACTTCACCGAAGAACACCGCCGGGAGGCGGCCGCCCTGCGCAGGGCCGAGCCCTGGTTCGGCGCCGCGCACCACGCCTACGAAGCCGTCTGGGCCGGGTCCGCGACCGACGCCGACTGGGATGCCGTCGCCCCGTTCTTCTACGGCCGCTGGGACGCGGCGGCTCAGGCGCACTCCGCGTCCGAGGTCGAACAGACGAACATGGAGGCCGCGGACGTCTACGCGTCCTCCGGCGCCTTCGACCCCGCCGCGGCACGCGCCGCCATCGCGGCGCTGGACGCGCGCGTTCTGGTCCTCGCGGGTGAGCTGGACAGCGGGCCGCTTCCCCGCGTCGCCGCCGTCATCGCGGAGATGTTCCCCGACGCGGAACTGGCCGTCCAGCCGGGCGCGGGCCACTTCCCGTGGCTCGACGATCCTCGGGGCTTCACCCGGACCGTCTCGGCGTTCCTCGGCGCGAGCGGGCCATCCGGTTCCGGGACGGATCAGGCGAAATCTCCGGTTGACCTTCGAATCAATGGTACTTAGCTTAAGTCGTGGACTAAGTATCCGTGACCGTGGTGCCGCGCACCGGAAGATCCATCGGAGTTCGAATGTCATCTCGTCATGCCGACGGCCATCTCTACATCGACGGCGCCTGGCGTCCTTCCACGTCGGGCCGGTTCGCCGATGTGGAGGAGAAGGCGACGGGTGCTCGAATCGGGCGCTACGCCTTGGGCGACGCGACGGACGTCGACCAGGCGGTGGCCGCGGCCCGCGCCGCGCAGCCCGGATGGGCGGCCCTGTCCGCGCCCGAGCGCGCCGCCTACCTGCGCCGGATGGCCGATCACCTCCAGGGCCGTTACGAGGAGCTCGTCACCCTGAGCATGCGGGAGACCGGAGGGGTGCGGGCCAAGGGTGAGGACGAGGTCTCCACGACGATCCGCCAGCTCGGCATCTCGGCGGTGCAGGCGACGGAGAACGCCGGGGAGATCCTGCCGCCCTACAAGGCGGGCAAGCTCTCGCTCTCCCGGGTGGTGCCTCTCGGCGTGCTCGGCATCATCACGCCGTGGAACTACCCGATGAACCTGGCCATGCGCGCGGTGGCGCCCGGCCTGGCGTTCGGCAACACGATCGTGCTCAAGCCCGCGGAGCTCACGCCCGTCATCGGCGGGCAGGTGCTCGCCGAGGCGGCCGACCATGTGGGCCTGCCGCCGGGCGTCCTCAACGTGGTCACCGGCGACGGGCCAGGGGCGGGATGGCCGCTGGCCACCCATGACGGCCTGGACCTGATCGACTTCACCGGCTCGCGCAAGGTCGGCCTGGACATCGCCGCGGCGGCGGCCGCGACCCTGCGGCCGATCCGCCTCGAGCTCGGGGGCGACAACGCCTTCCTCGTGCTCGCCGACGCGGACGTGGACCTGGCCGCTTCCCTCGCGATGGTCGCCTCCCTCGAGTTCCAGGGCCAGACCTGCATCAGCTCGAGCAGGCACATCGTGGTCCGCGACGTGGCCGATGAGTACATCGCGGCCGTGACTCGCCGGGTCGAGGCCCTGCGCGTGGGCGACCCGCTGTCCGGCGAGGCCGACCTCGGCCCGCTCATCAGCACCGCGCAGCGCGACCGGGTGCACCAGACGATCGTCGAGCCGTCCATCGCGATGGGCGCCAAGCTGGTCGCGGGCGGGACCTACGACGGCCTGTTCTACCGGCCGACCGTGCTGACCGGCGTCACGCCGGACATGCCGGCCTTCACCGAGGAGATCTTCGGCCCGGTCGTCCCGATCACGGTCGTGGACACCGAGGAGGAGGCCGTCGCCCTGACGAACGGGTATCCGATGCTGATGAACTCGGTGTTCACCGCCGACCTGATGCGGGGCATGCAGGTGGCCGAGCGGTTGCAGGCCGGCGAGGTGCACGTCAACGACGCGCACGCCCGGCACGGCGCGGAGAACCAGATGCCGGGCTTCACCCGGCGCCAGTGGATCGGCGTCCAGCGCACGCCGCTCGACGTCCCCGCCTGGACCGCCGACCCGGCGGGCCGGCAATGAGCGACGGGAGCCGCCGGGCCCTGGTCGTCCGCGGCGGCTGGGAGGGCCACGTGCCCGTCGAGGCCACGGAGCTTTTCATCCCCTCGCTCACCGAGGCCGGGTTCGACGTGACCGTCAGCGAGGATCTGGACGTCTACACCGATCCGGAGCTCATGGCCGCGACGGATCTGGTCGTCCAGTGCTGGTCGATCGGCAAGCTGACCAGGGAGCAGAGTGCCGGCCTGGTCTCGGCCGTGCATGCCGGCACCGGCTTCGCCGGCTGGCACGGAGGTGTGGTCGGGACCTTCGGCGACAGCCACGACTACCTGAGGATGGTGGGCGGGCTGTTCCTCTGGCACCCCGAGAACTTCCTCGACTACGAGGTCACGATCGTCCCCGGCCAGGCAGGCCACCCGATCGTCGCGGGTCTCGCGGACTTCACCGTGACGACCGAGCAGTACTGGATGCTCACCGACTCGCTGAACACCGTCCTGGCCCGCACCACCTTCACACCCGAGGACGGCGAGCACGGGGGAGGGCCCGTCGACATGCCCGTGGTGTGGACCCGCAGATGGGGCGCCGGAAAGATCTTCTTCTCGGCGATCGGCCACCGGGTGGCCGACCTGGAGCAGCCGGTCGTCCGGACGCTCACCGAGCGCGGCCTCGTCTGGGCGGCACGATGAGCGCCCCGCTGGGCGGTTCGGCGGGCCGCGCCGATCCTGGCGCCGTCGTGCTGGCGATGCCGCCCGGCCTGCCCGACAGGCTCTTCCGGGGTCGGGGCGCGGAGCGGCTCCGCGCTCTGGTCGGCCCCGACTGGGGGCCGCCCCTCACCGGGTTCGACTCCGCCGAGGCCCTCGACCGGCTCGCGCGGGCACACGTCCTGCTCACCGGCTGGGGCAGCCCGGTGATCGACGACAGGGTGCTCGACCACGCGCCCGGCCTGCGGGCCGTCGTCCACGCGGCGGGGACGGTGAAGAACCACGTCTGTGCCGCGGTGTTCGAGCGAGGCGTCCTGGTGAGCTCGGCGGCCGACGCGAACGCGGTCCCGGTCGCCGAGTACACCGTGGCGATGATCCTGCTCGCCAACAAGGCGGTCCCCGCGATGGCACGCGAGTACCGCGCACGGCGCGAGGCGATCGACCTCATCGGCGAGTATCCCGACATCGGCAACCACGGCAAGACCGTCGGCCTGGTGGGGGCGTCGAAGATCGGCCGCAGGGTCGCCGAACTGCTCCGGCCGTTCGATCTCGAGGTGCTGGTCAGCGACCCCTACCTCGACGAGGCCGGAGCCGCCGCGCTCGGGGTGCGGAAGGCCGGTCTCGACGACCTCTTCGCGTCCTGCGACGTCGTGTCCCTGCACGCGCCCGCGATCGAGGAGACGCGGGGGATGGTGAACGCGTCGCGCCTCGCGGCCATGCGCGCGGGCGCGACACTGATCAACACCGCGCGCGGGTCGCTGGTCGACCACGACGCCCTCGTCGCCGAGTTGCGGCGCGGCCGCATCTCCGCCGTGCTCGACGTGACGGAACCCGAGATCACCCCGCCGGACTCGCCGCTGTGGGAGCTTCCGAACGTGGTCCTGACGCCCCACGTCGCCGGATCGCTGGGCAACGAACTGGCTCGACTGGGTTCGCAGGCCCTGGACGAGGTGTTCCGGGTCATCGACGGCGAGCCGCTGCGCCACCCCGTCGATCTGGCTGCTCTGCCGGTCACGGCTTGAACATCAGTGGTAGGCGTGCACGACGGCGTGGCCCCGGCCCTTGCCGATGATCCACTTGTTGACCGGCGTGGTGACGACGAAGGCCAGCGCCAGCGAGGCCGCGAGCGCACCCCAGAACAGCCCGGTGGCCAGGCCCGCGTCCATGGCGCCGGGAACGACCACGATGAAGCCGTTGTCCACGATCTCCATGATCAGGATGGAGAGCGTGTCCGCCGCGATCGCCAGCCGTACGGCCTGCCGCCAGTCCACGCCGGCGCGGAGCAGGCCCCGCAGGGTCAGCGCGTAGCCGAAGAAGAACGCCAGGGCGACCGAAAGGATCAGCGTCGCCGCGTTGCTCCAGGACAGCGCCGTGCCGATCACCATCCCGAGCACCTCGCCGATGGCGCATCCGGTGAGGCAGTGGAGGGTCGCCGAGGCGGCCGTCCGCCAGGTCGCCGGCTGGGGCCCGTGCTCGTGCTCGGCGTGCCCGTGATCCGTGTGCTCGCCGTGCGGATGCCCCGCGGGGTGGTGCTCGGCGCGGACGGTCTGTGAACCGCCGGGTGCGGGGTCGTGAGCGGGGGTCGGCTCGGGCGTGGATCCGGACATGATGATCTCCCTCTGACTCCGTCGACGTGCTCAATATACCCCCCAGGGGTACATGATGGTCGCACTCTGTCCGGGCAGGTGCACGCGGTCCGCGGCCCTGCGGAACCCGGGGGTACCCTGCGCACATGACGCCCGAGGATCAGATCCCGCTGAACACTCCGCACGACACGAGCGCACTGGTCACGCTCGCGCCGACCTCTCTCGACCTGGCGGCGCCGTCCGCCGGACGGGTGGACTGAGGCCATGGGAAGCGGAGTCCGGCGGATCGTCCTGCTCACACTCGGCTGGGAGGATCTGCCCAAGACGGTCTCGGTGCACGGCGACACCTCGGGGGCGCGGCTGCGCGAGCCCGTGCCCGGGGTGCTGCTCCAGGTCGACGGCGGGTGGGTGCTGCTCGACACCGGGTTCAACACCGCGCTCATCCGCGACACGGCTCTCGCCCGGCGGTTCTACCAGCGGCCGGAGTACCTTCCCCTGCTCCCCGGACCGGGTGAGCCGCTGGAGGAGACGCTCGCCGAGGCGGGCATCCCGATGGAGGAGATCCACGCGGTGGCCGTCAGCCATCTGCACCTCGACCACGCGGGAGGGCTCAAGCACTTCGCCGGCCGCGTGCCCGTGCACGCCCAGCGGACCGAGTTGCGGTACGGCCTGTCCGACGCGGCGGAGGCGCACGCCATCTTCCGCATCGACTTCGACGACCCGCGCATCGACTGGCGCCTCGCCGACGGGGAGGCGGAGATCGCTCCGGGGGTGACCGCCGTGCCGACGCCGGGCCACACCCCGGGACACCAGAGCTTCGTCGTCGACCTGGACGAGTCCGTGGGCGGTGGCGGCTTCGTCTTCGCCTTCGACGCGGCCGACCTCACCGAGAACATCGACGGGGAACTCGCGGTGGGCGGATTCATCGACTGCGAGCCGGAGGCCACCGTCGAGCAGATCAGGAAACTGAAGAAGATCGCCGAGGCGAAGGGGTATCCGCTGATACCGGGGCACGACCCGGTGGCGTGGCCTGAGTACACCGCCGAGTTCGCGCGGCGCTTCCCCGCTTCCCGCTGACGGCACGACGCCACACGTGGATCCCGCCGGAACATCGACCCGGCGGGATCCCGCTTATGAATCTACGATGTAAAGGCCTCGGCGGCGGAACGCCGAGGGCTCAGCG
>Ga0310811_10010230_pt1 | contig 12113 bp, 9 predicted proteins | sample YCmetagenome_FD_207642 | JGI IMG/M metagenome (GOLD analysis project Ga0310811, IMG submission 207642) | Soil microbial communities from experimental microcosm in Duke University, North Carolina, United States - YC | ecosystem: Engineered > Artificial ecosystem > Soil microcosm > Unclassified ...
CGTAGCCATATTCGGACAGAGCGCGCTGTACGCCGGCGAGACGGCGCGCCGCCGGGCTTTGCTGCACCGGGATCGGCGCCGGCGGACGCGCGATGGCAACGGCGGCCGGCGTCGGTGTGGTGGACTTAATGACCAGATTGGTCATGGGATCGCCGGAGCGCGGCGTCGAGGCCGTCGTCTCGGCGGCCTTCTCAGGCGCCTTCTCGGCCGGTTTCGGCTCGACGCGAAACTCGGTTGCACGCGGCTCGAGCGGCGACGTATCGGCGCCGACGGGACGCGGGCGCGGCAAAGGACTAGACAGCGAGACGGACGACGGCGCGGGAAGATTGATCACAGTGCCGAACATCGGCGCCGGATGCCGGCCGGTCTGGAGGAACAGCGCGTTCGCAACGATGGCGCTGACGGCTGCGGCGGCGACGAGGCCGGCCAGCGTGTCCTTCGGGCTGTGCAACAGCACACGCATCACGAGATTGCGCTCGGTCTCGACATCCACGACCGCAGCCTTAACGCCACCCTTGGCGCCACGGCGGCGCGGAGCAGCTTCATCGTTGGCAGACTTTCTAGGCACTTTTCTTCACCAGAGCAGGTTGGTCCTGAACTTCATGACGGAGCACCGGCGTCAGCGTCGCGATCTTGCTCTCGGCCGGCTTTGCTTGCGGCGGCGTGTAGACGAGCGGCAGCTTCACTGTGACGGCGGTGCCCTCGCCGAGCTTGCTTTGTACCGTCAATTCGCCGAGATGCAACGCCACGAGGCTCTTCACGATCGAAAGGCCGAGGCCAGTGCCCTCGTGACGGCGTTCATAGGTCTTGCCGCACTGGAAGAACGGGGAACCGATGCGCTTGAGATCGTCAGGCGCGATGCCCACGCCGGTGTCGATGATGCGCAGCGTGAGCTGCGAGGCGGATGCCGACGCAGACACCGTGACCTGGCCGCCGCGCTCGGTGAACTTGACGGCGTTGGCGACGAGATTGAGCACGATCTGCTTGAAGGCGCGCGGATCTCCGGTCATCGCGGGAAGATCCTGCGGCGCGTCGGTGATGAGATCGATGCCGTTCTCGCGTGCCTTCAGCGCCAGCAGATTGCAGCAATGCATCAGCGAGGCGCGCGGCGCGAACGGCTCCGACGCGATCTCGAAATTGCCCGATTCCATCTTCGACATGTCGAGGATGCCGTTGACGACCGACAGCAGGTGCTGGCCGGATGCGTTGATGAGCTCGGCATACTCCTTGCGCTGGCTCGCTGCCAGCATCAGGGTCTGCTCCTGCGCGATCATCTCGGAAAAGCCGATGATGGCGTTGAGGGGCGTGCGCAGCTCGTGGCTCATGGTGGCGAGGAAGCGCGTCTTGGCGGCATCGGCGTCCTCTGCCGCGCTGCGCGCCTGATCGAGCGCCTGCTCCGAGAGCTTGCGATCGGTGACGTCGCGCATCACGGCGACGACTTCCGCCTCACGCGTGACATCACGGCCGAGATCCTGATCGAGTGGCCGGCAGCGCATCTCGACCCAGATGAAGTCGATCTGGCTCCGCCCGGAACCGGTCGGCTCCCGCCGCAGCCGGAATTCGACGCTGCGCACGTCGCCGCGCGCGGCACCGGAGAGCGCGGTGAGATAAGCCGGACGATCGGCGACATGGACGCGGTCGAAGAGGCCATGGCCGTGCAGTTGCGCAACGGGCACGCCGAGCATGGCTTCTGCCGCCGGCGACATGAATTGCACCGCGCCGTTGCGCTGATGCCGGGAGATCACGTCGCTCATGTTGCGCGCCAGCAGCCGGTAGCGCTCCTCCTCGCGCGACAGCAGCGTGACGCTGGTGCGCGCAAGCGACTCGGCGCCGAAGGCAAGGCCCGCGGCATAAAGCGTTGCCGAGGCGACGCCGAATGCCATCATCACGCCGCGTTCAGCGCCGCCGAGCTCTCCGGCCGGCAGCCAGCCGAACTGACCGAGCAGGATCAACAGGCCCGCGCAGGACAGTGCAAGCAAGGAGGCAAAAGCCGCAACGCGGCGCGAGGCCGATAGCGCGGCTTCGAGTGGAACCACGACCAGCCAGATCGCAGCGAATGATTCGATACCGCCGGTCGTCGCCGCGATCGCCATGATCAGACCGGCGAGCGCCAGCGACGACAGCACATGGGCGCCTTCATAGCGGCCGGTGCGCGACAGGAACCAGGACAACAGGATCGGTGCGATCAGCCAGGCGAAGGCCGCGACTTCGATCGCGCTCGGCGCGCCACGCAGGACGAGATAGACGGGAAATGCAGCAAAGGCAGCCAGGCTGCCAAGAAGCCGCGGCGCCATGAAAGCCCGATGGCGTGCACGCGTCAGCGCATCGTAACGCGCGGAGGGATGCAGCAGTGCATCGAGACAATCGCGGATGATACTCAAAACTGTCACGGGTCTCGCGCTTCGGCTCATTCGTCTCGAAAAGACGCGCCGGAACGCCTCCTTGTCGTTGAGCCACCGTGTCAGAGCGACCTTAAACGAGTGCTAAGGCGGATCGACCCACCGCCGGCCACCGCGAGATCGCGGAGATTTTTAGACGATTTGGCAATGTCATCATCGGTGATGGTGAACACAGGGTTTCACCGTCACGCTCATGGTTTCGAATTGGTGGATACGACGGTCCGGACAGCCACGGCCGCCCTCGTCAATCGAAAATTTACGAGACCGCCATTTGCGAAGATTTTTGCGCAAATTCTCCGCGAATTAAGCTCAAGGCAATCACTTGCGATTTATCGAGAGTTGCTAGGTCGAAACGCGCGCGGAAGTCGCCGCGAGCCGGATCTAACAAACAGGTCGATAAGATGCGCTTTCTGCTCCGCATCACATTCTGGCTCGGGCTGGTGCTGGTGCTCCTGCCGCGGGACAAGACGCCCGAATCGGACAAGCTGCCGCAGATCGGCGCTGCCGACGCGGTGCAGGCTGCGACCGCGGCCGTTTCCGACATGAGCCAGTTCTGCAAGCGACAGCCGGCGGCCTGCGAGGTCGGCGGCCAGGCCGCGACCATCATCGGCCAGCGTGCCCAGGACGGCGCGAAGAAGATCTACCAGATCATCAACGACAAGAAGGAGCAGATCACCGACGAGAAGAACGAGAAGACCAACAGGAACGACAAGAAGGCGCCCGACCATACCGGCTCGATCACGGTCGCCGGTGAAGGCGACGCGGCAACCACCGAAGTGCCGCGCGACACGCTGACCCAGGACGATCTCGCGCTGGAGTGGCGCGGCCCCGAGGCTACGGCGAATTAGGCCCCCAATCCTATCGATTTCGCGGCCCCGCGTGCCTATATAGGCAGGAAGCGGGAACCACGGGCCATCAATGACTTCGATCGACGACATCAGGGACAATTTCGAGCTTCTGGACGACTGGGACGACCGCTACCGGTACGTCATCGAGCTCGGCCGCACCCTGGACCCGATGCCCGAGGAAGAGCATTCGGCCGAAAACAAGGTGAATGGCTGCGTCAGCCAGGTCTGGCTCCAGAAGCTGGTTGATCGCGACGCCGGCGCGCCGATCCTGAGATATCGCGGCGACAGCGACGCGCATATCGTACGCGGGCTGGTCGCGATCGTGCTCGCGCTGTACTCCGGCCGTACGCCGCAGGAGATTCTCGATACCGATGCGCTCTCGGTGTTCAACGAATTCGGCTTCCGCGACCATCTGACGCCGCAGCGCTCCAACGGCCTGCGCTCGATGGTCGAGCGCATCAAGACCGACGCGAGGGAAGCACTGGCGGAAGCATCGTAGCTCCTCATCGTGAGCTGCCGTAGGGTGGGCAAAGGCGCCGTAGCGCCGTGTCCACGATCTCTCGTTGATCGCACTCAGAACGTGGGCACGCTTCGCTTTGCCCACCCTACGAGTCCGAGTTACGAGACCGAGTGCGCGATTCTACTTCCCCTTCTTCCGCTGCTGCTGTCCCAGGCCCATCTTCTTTGCGAGTTGCGAACGGGCCACCGCGTAGTTCGGCGCAACCATGGGATAGTCGGCCGGCAGGCCCCATTTCTCGCGATATTGCTCGGGCGTCATGTTGTACTGGGTGCGCAGATGACGCTTCAGTGACTTGAAGCGCTTGCCGTCTTCCAGACACACCAGATAGTCGGGCGCAATCGACTTCTTCAGCGACACCGCGGGCTTGGCCGGCTCCAGCGGCGCTTCCACGCGCCCCGAGGACACCCGCGTCAAGGCTCCATGCACCTGGCTGATCAGGTTCGGAATCTCGGCAGCCGGTGTCGGGTTGTTGCCGACATAGGCCGACACGATGCTCGCCGTCAGTTCGATGAAATTCTTGGCCCCGGCATCCGACATGGGCGCGCCCCCTCCAATCAGACCCCGTCGCTACACTGGCGACGGTGAAGTATTCTCTATCAACAATACGTTTGGCCGAAATAGGACAACTGGAGAATATAAACCGATTACTGCTCTCGCGACGAGAACTGGGAGACTTTACTTGAGCACGCGAGGTCTTCAGCCACCGCGCTGGTCGAGATGGGCGCGCAGCTCGTCGATCGAGGCAAAGCGCATCATGCCCTCGGGCATCTGCGCCTCGATCGAGCCGTCGGAATAGAGCGAATAGGCCATGCCGTCGACGATGCCGGATTTCAGCACCGTCACCTGCGCTTGTTCGGCCGGCGGCGGCTCGGGCGCCGGCGGTGGTGCGGCGGGCTGCGGCACAGCAGGCTCGAAGGTCGACGCCGGGCGCGGCGGCGGCCGACGCGCAACGGGCGGCTCCGGCGGCCGCGCGCGGTCCGGCTTCGGCCAGGCGTCGTCGAAGCTCGCGTGCGGAGCGTCGGGCGCGGCCGGCTCCGCAGGCTGAGTGTGGGCCTGCGGCGGCGCGCCCTCGGCGGCCTTCGCCTCGGCACGTTCGCGCTCCTTGCGCGAGCTCGAGGCGAACATCAGGTTGCGCCGGCGCGGTGGTTCCGGCTCTGCCGGCGGCGGCGGAGGTGTCTCCGGCTCGGCCGGTGCCTCGCTGCGCGGGCGCGTCGGCGCGGGCACTTCGGCCTGCCATGGCAGCGCGGCCGGGGCCGACGGCTCGCCCCGCGTTGCCGGAGCCGGCTCCGACACAGCCGTGCTGGGTCCATTTGGCGGTGCGAGGCCCGGCGGCAGCACCGGCCGCACGCGAACCTCGGACGCGGAGGCCACCCCGGTCAGACGGCGGGCGATGCTTTGCAGCTCGAGCAGCACGGCGTAGAGGCCGACCAGTAACATTCCGGAGCAGACGCCCATCGTTCCGCTCGTTATGAGCGTGCTGCCGAGGCTGAAATCCCTGATCGAATAGCCAAACGCGACCGCAAGGAGGCCCGCCACCACGGCGAAAATCCCAGCGATCAACAAAGCCACGCTCATCGAATACACCCCCGGCCGCGCATCAACGCGCGGCACCCGCTACGCCACGATACCGTCATCCTGCGTTCCTCGCCAACGACGAATTGCCGCCGCCGTTCCTAAGGGGAAGGATATCAGGGACTTATTCACATTCCCTTCAGCAACGCTCCGCTAGCTCTCATGTTCTCCAAGTTGGTCGGAAATTGCTGCGTCGCATCAGGAATTTAGCCATAATGCCCAATTACTTGGTAATGGAACTGCGCTATAGGGATTCCGGGGAGCAGGCCCGCGCGCACCAGCAGGGCCGAGAGGGTAGTCCGGGTCACCAATAGCCATGACATCGATCACGACTTCGGCGCTCGACACGCCTCTCGGGCGCTCGGTTGAGCGAACTTGCGACGACCTCGCCATGCTGGTGCTGGCTGCCGTCGCCGTCATCGCAGGACTGACCTTCCGCGACTACGGGCTCGGCTGGGACGACTACACGCACGCCGAATATGCCGACCTGCTGCTGCGCATGTTCGGCTCCGGTTTCAAGGACACGTCCGCGCTCTCCTTCGCCAATCTCTATATGTACGGCGGCGGTTTCGACATGGCCGCGGCGCTGTTGCACAAGGTCATTCCGCTCGAGCTGTTCGAAACGCGACGCCTGGTCGGCGCGATCGTCGGCGTGATCGGACTTGCGGTGACGTGGCGGCTCGGCCGCCGCGTCGGCGGGCCTCTTGCCGGCCTCGCCTCGCTCCTGCTGCTCGCGCTCTGCCCGATCTTCTACGGCCACATGTTCATGAACCCGAAGGATGCGCCCTTCGCGGTGGCGATGATCATCCTGATGCTGGGCCTGGTTCGGCTCGCCGAAGAATATCCAAAGCCTTCGGCGCGCACGATCCTGATCGTCGGCCTCGGAGCCGGTCTCTCGCTCGGCACGCGCATTCTCGGCGGGCTCGCGCTGGTCTACGCCATGATCGGCTTCGTGCCGCTGTTCCTCGAGGAACTGCGCATCGAAGGCGCGCGCGAGGCCATCAGGCGTTTCGCCCATGTCGTCTACGTGCTGCTGCCCGGCCTTGCGCTCGGCTATCTCGTGATGGGCCTGATCTGGCCGTGGTCGATCATGGAGCCCGGCAATCCCTTCGAGGCGCTGACCTATTTCTCGCACTTCTTCGAGAAGCCCTGGAAGGAGATGTTCGACGGCGCGATCGTGTCCGTGCCGGACATGCCCTGGTCGTATCTGCCGACGCTGTTCGCGCTGCAGCTGCCCGAAGTGATGCTGGTGCTGATGATCGGCGCCGCGGTCGGCACCTTCGTCATGCTGCCGCGCCGCGAGGTTCCGGCGCGCCGCAAGACGATCATGCTGATGCTGACGCTCGCGGCCACCCTGCCGCTCGCGATCGCGATGGTGAAGCGTCCGGCGCTCTACAACGGCATCCGCCACTTCGTGTTCGTGATCCCGCCGATGGCGGTGCTCGGCGGCGTCGCCTTCGGATGGAGCATGGAGCGCCTGCGCACCAAGCACCGCGCCTGGCAGCCGGCCATGCTCGCACTGTTCTGTTTCGGCCTGGCGCTGCCGCTCGCCGAAATGATCCGGCTGCATCCCTATCAGTACACCCACTTCAACCACATCGCCGGCACGGTGCGCGGCGCCGACGACCGCTTCATGCTGGACTATTGGGGCCTCGCGCTGAAACAGGCCTCCGACGGCCTGCGCGAGCAACTGGTCGAGCGCCAGGAAGTGCCGCCGCGCAATCGCAAATGGAAAGTCGCGGTGTGCGGTCCGCAGCGTCCTGCGCAAGTCGCACTCGGCCCCGACTTCACCATCGGCTGGGATTCCAATGCTGCCGATTTCGCCATGACGCTCGGCGAATTCTACTGCAAGGGTCTCACCGCGCCGGTGATGGTCGAGATCAAGCGCGACGACGTCGTGTTCGCGCGCGTCTACGACATCCGCGGCCGCAGCATTTCCAGCCTGCTGTCGATCCCGGCGCCGTAGTCATTTTCTCCCGAGCCCGTAGCCCGCCCCATGCGAGCTACGCTGAACTGCCGCGCTTTGCTCGCCTTGCTGCCGGCTTCACCCGAGACTAGGCTCCCTTCCCGCAACAACGAGGTTCGGAGATTTGCCATGTCACCAGCGGTAGCCCGCCTGAAGGAAGTGCCGTCCGACATGACGGAGGCCGAGTGGCAGCAACGGGTCAATCTCGCCGCCTGCTATCGCCTCGTCTCGCTGTACGGCTGGGATGATCTGGTCGATACCCACATCTCCGCGCGCGTGCCCGGCCCCGACCATCATTTTCTGATCAACCCCTATGGGCTGATGTTCGACGAGATCACGGCCTCGAGCCTGGTCAAGGTCGATCTGCACGGCAACCAGCTCTCGGAGAGCGAGTACAGCATCAACCCGGCCGGCTTCACCATCCATTCCGCGATCCACGAGGTGCGCGAGGATGCCATCTGCGTGCTGCATCTCCACACTCTCGACGGCACCGCGGTGTCGAGCAGCGCCGAAGGCCTGCTGCCGCTGAACCAGACCGCGCAGCTCGTCACCCACGATCTCGCCTATCACGACTATGAAGGCATCGCGCTCGATCACGACGAGCGGCCGCGGCTGCAGAAGGATCTCGGCGACCACAATCACATGCTGCTGCGCAACCACGGCACGTTGACCGTCGGCCGCTCGGTCGCCTCCGCCTTCGAGCGCATGTACCACCTCGAGCGAGCCTGCTCGATGCAGGTGCGCACCCGCGCGCTGGGCACGCCGGTCTATCCGGTCGAGGAGATCGCGATCGAGAAGAACACCGAGCTGCTCGCCAATCGCGACCGCGCCGAGCTGCGCGCGACCAACCTCGTCTGGCCGCCGCTCCTGCGCAAGCTCGACCGCGAGCTTCCGGGCTACCGGTCTTGAGATTTTGCCGGTTTCGTGTAGGCTAGGCGCCACCTACCTCTACACGTTTCGGAATGAAACGCCGCCCAATTCCGGGCGGCGTTTTTATTTGGTGGAGGGTCTCGCCACGTCCGTCATTGCGAGGAGCCCGCGACAAAATTGCGGAGCAATTTTGCGCTGGCGACGAAGCAATCCATACTATTTCTGCGGGGGCAGTCTGGATTGCTTCGCTACGCAATGACGGGGATAGAGCGGGGCCGCTACTTCACGTCTGCCAGCGCGGCGAGAATGCGGGCCCAGGAACGGATACCCTTCTGGAAGCTGCGCAGATCGTACTTCTCGTTCGGCGAATGGATGTTGTCGTCGTCGAGGCCGAAGCCGACCAACAGCGAGTCCAGCCCCAGCGTGCGCTTGAAGTCGGCGACGATCGGGATTGAGGCACCGGAGCCCATCAGCACGGTCTCCTTGCCCCATTCCTCCGCCAGCGCCTTGCTGGCTGCGGCAAGCGGCTTCATGTTCCAGTCGAGCGCGACCGCCGGCGCGGCAGAATGATCGCCGAACTCGACCTTGCAATCACCCGGCAGCCGCGCCGTGACGTAGTCGCGGAAGGCTTTACGGATCTTTTGCGGGTCCTGTCCCTCCACCAGGCGGAACGAGACTTTTGCCGAGGCATGCGAGGGGATCACCGTCTTGGAGCCTTCGCCGATATAGCCGCCCCAGATGCCGTTGACGTCGCAGGTCGGGCGCGAGGAGGCCTGCTCGATCAGCAGGCGCCCCTTCTCGCCGGCCGGGATCGACAGCCCGATCGGCTTCAGGAACATCTCCGGCGTCAGGTTGAGCTTCTTCCACTGCTCCAGAATATCGGGCGGCAGATCTTTCACGCCGTCATAGAAGCCGGGGATGGTGATGCGGTTATCGTCGTCGAACAGGCCGCCCAGGATCTTCGTCAGCACCCGGATCGGATTCATCGCGCTGCCGCCGAATACGCCCGAATGCAGGTCGCGATTGGCCGCAGTGATCTTCAGCTCTTCATAGAGCAGACCGCGCAGCGACGTCGTGATCGCCGGGGTGTTGCGGTCCCACATGCCGGTGTCGCAGACCAGCACATAGTCCGCTTTGAACTCGTTCTTGTTGGCTTCGATGAAGGGCACGAAGTTCTTGGAGCCGACCTCCTCCTCGCCTTCGATCAGGAAGGTGACGTCGATCGGCAGCGAGCCCGTCACCTTCTTCCAGGCGCGGCAGGCTTCGACGAAGGTCATCACCTGGCCCTTGTCGTCCTCGGCGCCGCGCGCAACGATGATCTTGCGGCCGTCGGCATGATCGGTGACGACGGGCTCGAACGGCGGACGGTGCCAGAGACTTTCCGGATCGACCGGCTGCACGTCGTAATGGCCGTAGAAGATCACATGCGGCCGTCCGCCCGCGCCGGTCTTGCCGACGATGGCGGGATGGCCCGCGGTCGGCCTTACCTCGGTCGCAACGCCGAGGCTTGCGATGTCCTTGGCGAGATGCTCGGCCGCCGCCTTGCAATCGGCGGCGAAGGCCGAATCGGCGGAGATCGACTTGATCCGCAACAGCGAGAACAGGCGCTCGAGGCTGTTGTCGAAGTCCTTGTCGATGTGGTCGAGCACGGATTGAAGCTGCGCGTTGGCCATGGTCGGATTCCCTGACTTTTCGAGTCTCAAGATGGCTTGAGTTTCAAGCGGTCTTGCGTTTTAGCCCTGTCGCGACGTTGGAGCTAGCCGCATCAGGCGGATGCCGGATGTGCCAGGCAAGGCAAACTGCAAGGATCGCGGTGGCGACGAGGTTGTTGCCCCAGGCCTGGATGGCGGTGGGAAACCACGGCAGCGACAGCAGCATGATGATGCCGGCAGCGCCGAGCGTAAGCCAGGTTCCCAGCCGCACCCTCGGCCTCGCATCGAAGGCGGCCCGATGCATCAGCACCGTGAACGGCACGAACAGCCACATGAAATAATATTGTCGCGCCAGCGGCGAAGCCACCGTCATCAGGCAGATCAGGATGCCGAGCTCTTCCGCATCCGATCGTGGCGTTCGTCGCGCCTGTCGCGGCATGACCGCGACGAAGCCGAGCCCGAGCAGCCCCGATACCACGAGCACGATCCAGTTCGCCGTCTTGTAGTCGACGTCGATGACATTCATCGTGCGCACGGGCTTGCCGGGATCCTCCTGATTATAGTTGATCGGCCGGACCAGCCGGTGCGTCACGGCAATGATGGACTGGTTGACCCACGACCAGTTCTGCGCATCGCGCTGGCCAAAGCCCTTTTCCGAGCTCGAACCGACCATGCCCTGGTACCAGGTCTTGAGCTCGGCGGCGTTGCGTTCGAAGCCACGGATCGGGGCCGGCACGACATAAAGCAGGATGCCGATGAAGGCGAGCATGCTGACAACCGCCGCCCACTGCCTGCGCCAGACCAGATAAGGCAGTACGGCGATCGGAAACACCTTGATGCCGGTGGCGAGCGCGAACATGAAGCCTGCGAACCACGACCGCTGGTGCTGAAGGCACCAGAACCCGTAGAGCATCATCGCGAGCAGAACGAGGTTCGGCTGGCCGAGATCGAACATGTCGAACACGAAGGTCACGGTGACGAGCGCCGGCAGCGCTTCGAGCCAGGGACCGGGCTTGCGGTCCGAGCCGGTCATCGCATTGGAGAGAGTGCCCGTGCACCACCACGCCACCACGTTCAGGATCGACAGCACGAGGTAGAGCGGGATTTTGCCGAACCAACTCGGGATCGCCAGCAGGATGGCCGGCAGCGGCGGATAGATGAACTCGAACTGGTGATGGATGTCGCTGGGATAGAGCCAGCCGCCATGCAGCACCTGCTGCCCGGCCCAGTACCACAGCGCGTAGTCCTTCGTCTTGCCGCGGCCGAAAATCTCGGGACCGAGGACATCGGCGGTGAGGATGACGCAGCAGACCAGGAAGAGCAGATCGAGCGGCGCGCGCAGGGACGGCAGGCGCAACGCGCGAGGTTTATCTGATGGATTCGAGGGTGTCACATGATGTCCCGTTGGAAACAGACAGCACGTAGCAGACCGACAGACGCTTGGAGAGTCCCCTTCGACCGAATTTGTGCCTGACCCGGGGGACCGGTCGCGGCGACCCGGGGCCGAGGAGAATGGCCTCAAACGGGGGTGGCTGCCCTACCTTCGCAGCAATCCGCCCAACGCGCCACGAACGAGCGCGCGGCCGACCGAGCCGCCGAGTTGGCCGCCGACCGACTTGCCGAGATCGGCCACGACACCGCCGACCACCTTGCCGGTCACCGTGCGCGTGACGTCGCGCGCAATGCGCTGTCCCGTCGTCAGCCGGTTACGCCCGGTGTTGGTGCCGAAGATGGTGCCGACGATCGAGCCGATCTGGCCGAGGATGCCGCCGCCGCTTGCCCCGGCCTGACCGTCAGCCGGCGCCGCGGTGCCCGCAATGCGCTTCTGGAGGATTTCGTAGGCGGACTCGGAATCAACAGCGGTGTCGTATTTGCCCTTCACCGGGCTCGCATCCATGATCGCCTTGCGCTCCTCAGGCGTGATCGGCCCGATACGGGCCGAGGGCGGGCGGATCAGCACCCGCTCGACCATCGCCGGCGTGCCGTTGCCTTCGAGGAACGACACCAGCGCCTCGCCCTTGCCGAGCTCCATGATCACCTTGGCGGTGTCGAGCTTCGGGTTGGGCCGGAAGGTCTGGGCGGCCGCGGCGACCGCCTTCTGGTCGCGCGGAGTGAAGGCGCGCAACGCATGCTGCACCCGGTTGCCCATCTGCCCGAGCACGCGGTCGGGCACGTCGACCGGGTTCTGCGTGACGAAATAGACGCCGACGCCCTTGGAGCGGATCAGACGGACCACCTGCTCGATCTTGTCCATCAGTGCCTTGGGCGCATCGGTGAACAACAGAT
>Ga0310811_10010232_pt1 | contig 12111 bp, 10 predicted proteins | sample YCmetagenome_FD_207642 | JGI IMG/M metagenome (GOLD analysis project Ga0310811, IMG submission 207642) | Soil microbial communities from experimental microcosm in Duke University, North Carolina, United States - YC | ecosystem: Engineered > Artificial ecosystem > Soil microcosm > Unclassified ...
GCAGCATGTTGGCGTCCATCGCATAGCCGGGACCCGAGCCCCACAGCGCGAGGGCATTCTGCTTGCCGTAGTGATACACGAGCACGCCATGGCCGCCGTCGAGCGTGCCTTTCGAGACGGCCTCAAGAAGGCCGAACGCGGGCACGACAGCACCGGCGGGAAGCACCTCAATCTTCAGATCGCCACCGGTCATGTCGTTGACCTTCTTGGCGTAGTCCAGCGCGTATTCGTGGAAAATGTCCTTCGCCGGCCATGTGCTCTGAAAGCGCATGCTGGTAGGGCCTTGCGCATGACTGATGGACGGTGCCGCAACCGCGGCGGCTGCCCCTCCGGCAGCGACTTCTAGAAAACGGCGACGAGTTGTAAGTGTACCCTTCTTACGCGTGGTCATGCTGACCTCCCTCAAAAGCGGTTCTTTTTTCGGCCGTAATTGAGAATGCAAAACAAGAATGCGCTGGGAGGACGGTTCCTTACGATGCGACCATTGGACGCGCGACTTCGATGTGGTCGCGTTGGAAACTTTGCAGTCATCGTAGGTCGGGATCATGCCCTAGGTGTTTAATCTCGGCACTTGATGGATCGGATCGAGTTTGAACTGGCCACGGCCTTACGCCTGCCCCCAGTTTCAGCTTAGCGCTTGGCGCACTTAGAATTTCGAAGATTCTGGGGGCGGAGGCGCTGATGCTCAGCCGTCTGACCAAAAGCTGATCCAGACGGTCCGGCAGATACATAAGTGAAACCCCTAAGAACTAATGTCGGGGCACGCGATCATGGCGCTAAAGACGAACACCTGATGTCGAAAAGGCCACACTGACTGGTTCTTGAACAATATTCAGGCTCTGGGCCGCCACAACCGCAATCACGACAGCACACGCGCATGCCAGCAAAAAGGCTTTCATGAAAGTCTTCTCCAAAACAACGGGTCGTTCGTAAGCTCCCGACAAAATACCATTACTCCGCTGGTGTTGATGACGGATGATGGTGTGTTCTACTAATGCCTCTGCGCGCGCTCTCCTCTTCAAGCCATAGACTATGGTGTTCCTTCGCCCAGTTCAGGTCGACTGTTCCCTCGCCCATGGCTTCGAATGCACCCTCCATTCCGATGGTGCCGATATAGATATGTGCCAACATGATGGCTACAAACAGCACACCCACGACCGCGTGAACGATCTGCGCAAGCTGCATGCCTTCAATGTTCGTGACATAAAATGGGAACATCAACTGATATCCTGTAACGGCAACCGCACCGCCGCCAAACACGACGATCCAATAAACTGCTTTCTGCCCAGCGTTGAAACGATAGGCCGGCGGATGACTCCTACCAACAATGCCGCCGCCTTCTTTGAGCCACTCGGCATCAACCTTGTTGGGGATATTGCCGCCAATCCACATCAGGAAAATCAGGATGACGCCGATGGTGAAGGGGAAGCTCAGATAATTGTGGGCGTATTTCGCCCACTGTGACCATGCCGAGAATGCCTCGTGCCCGATCAGCGGCAGCAATAGCGGACGGCCGAAAGTGATGTTCAAACCCGAAATTGCCAAAATGATAAAACAGGTCGCCGTCATCCAGTGAACGAACCGCTCAAACCCCGAGAAGCGAACAATGGTGCGCCCAGAGCGCCCTCCTTCGATACGGACCATGCCATGCATCAGATAGAAAATGACGAGGACGGCAAGGATTCCAAGGATCGCGATTCCGCCAATCCAGCGCAACGTCACGTTATGGAAATACCGCCAATCACGGCCAGCCGGCTGCTCAAGAACGCCGGATCGCCTGTCCGGGATGCTGACACGTCCCTGGATGCGATCTAATTCCTTCAACAGTTTCTGCTCATGAACCACACTGGCAGTCGGATCGACCCGTGACGGCTGCTGGGCGGCTGCCGGAGCGGACGATGCGATCATAAGGAAGAAAGCCGCGACGCCAGTCATGAAGCGGAGATACCTTGCAAAAGACGCCATGAGCGTTCTCCCTCGATTTCTGTCGGCTGCGCACTCGTGCAGCCATTCCGGCTTTATGAATTACGAGGCAATGGTCTCCCGGTAGGCTGTCTGCCAGCCCCATGCGCCCGAGCCGTATCCCCGCTTGGTCACCCTTTCCTTGTAAATCTGGGCAATGATCTCGCCATCGCCCGCCAGGAGCGACTTGGTCGAACACATCTCGGCACATAACGGTAGCTTGCCTTCGGCAAGGCGATTGGCGCCGTACTTCTCGTATTCTTCCTTGCTGCCGTCGGCTTCAGGGCCGCCGGCGCAGAACGTGCACTTGTCCATCTTGCCGCGCGACCCGAAGTTTCCGAGCTTCGGATACTGCGGCGCGCCGAACGGACACGCATAGAAGCAATAGCCGCAACCGATGCAGAGGTCCTTGGAGTGCAGCACAACGGCATCGGCCGTGGTGTAGAAACAATTGACGGGGCAGACAGCCGCACACGGCGCATCCGTGCAATGCATACACGCCATCGAAATCGACCGCTCCCCAGGCTTGCCGTCGTTGATGGTCACCACGCGGCGGCGATTGATACCCCACGGCACCTCGTGCTCATTTTTGCAGGCCGTGACGCAGGCATTGCACTCGATGCAGCGATCCGCGTCACAGAGAAATTTCATCCGGGCCATGACTGCTGCTCCTTATGCCGCGACGATCTGACAAAGAGTAACTTTTGGTTCCTGCATGCCGGTCGCGGGGTCGTATCCGTAAGTCGTGATCGTATTGGCGCTTTCGCCGAGCACGATCGGATCGGTGCCCTTCGGATAGTTGCCGCGCAGATCGCTGCCTTCGAACCAGCCACCAAAATGGAACGGCATCCAGGCAACGCCTTTGCCGACCCGCTCGGTCACCAGCGCCTTCATCCGGGCTTTCGACCCATTTTCCGCGCCGGTCACCCAGACCCAGCCGCCATCCTTGATGCCGCGATCGGCGGCATCCGCCGTGCTGATTTCGATGAACATGTCCTGTTGCAGTTCGGCGAGCCATGGATTGGTTCGCGTTTCCTCGCCGCCGCCCTCATATTCGACGAGCCGGCCGGACGACAGGATAAGCGGGAATTGCTTGGCAATGCCCTTCTCCACTGCCGCCTTCTGAACAGAGAAGCCGATGTTAGGCAGACGGAACTGCTTGGCATCGGGCAGCGTCGGATATTTCGACACCAGTTCGACGCGAGGCGTGTAGATCGGCTCGCGGTGCACCGGAATCGGATCCGGTAAGCTCCATGCGTTCATGCGCGCCTTGCCGTTGCCGTAAGGCACGCAGCCATGTTTCATCGCAACGCGCTGGATGCCGCCCGACAGATCGGTTGACCACGACACCGTATCCGGACTGGCCGGACTAACCTTGTTGATGACGGCCATCTCGGCTTCCGTCAAATCGGTGTCCCAGCCGAGCTTCTTGAGGCTCGCCAGCGTGAACTCCGGATAGCCGTCCTTGATTTCGGAGTCCTTCGAGTAGGAGCCATCCGCCAGCAGGCTGACTTTGCGGGTCGTGCCGTCCGGCAACTTCTCTTCACGCTCAAGGCCGAAGCGCGGGCGGAAGGTGCCGCCACCATCCATGACCGCGAGGTGAGTATTGTACAGGAGTGGCGTTCCGGGATGCCGCACTTCGGGCGATCCCCAGCACGGCCATGGCAATCCGTAGTAATCGCCTCCGACTTCAGGATCGTCCTTTGGCGCCCGCGTGGTCACCAGATCGAACTTCGCCTGATTCTTCATATGCGCCTTAAGCCGCTCAGGAGACTGGCCGCAATAACCAGTCGACCAGCTGCCTCGGTTCATCTCGCGCAGGATATCTTCCGCCGAAGGCAAGCCGTTCTCGATCTTGATGTTCTTGAACATCTCGTCAGCGAAGCCGAGCTTCTTGGCGGTCAGGTACATGACTTCGAGATCGTCTTTCGATTCGAAAATCGGTTTCACGATCTGCTCGCCCCACTGCAACTGGCGCCCCGTGGCGACGCGCGACCCCTTGCACTCAAACTGCGTCGCGACCGGCAGTACATACGTGTCGTTGTTGCGGCCTGCCTTCACCGAGAGCGAGGCCCAGGTAGTGGGATGCGGATCTGCAATGACCAGAAGCTCAAGGGCTTTCAGCCCCTTCATCGATTCCGGAATACGGGTGATGCTGTTGCTGGCATGCCCTTGCACGAACATCGCCCGGATATTGTCCTTCTGGGCCACGTCGCTCTTGGGCAGGTTCACGCCGTCGAACCAGCGCGTCAGCGGAATACCGGGAGTGTTCATCATCGTCGGATCGTCGAAGCGCGACTTGAACCATTCGAAGTCGGTCTCCCAGACCCGGGCCCAGTGCTTCCACGCGCCTTCGGCGAGACCGTAGTAGAACGGCAGCGTCACGATATCGAGACCAACGTCAGTTGCGCCCTGAACGTTGTCGTGGCCGCGCAGAATGTTGGCCCCGGTGCCCGACTTGGCGATATTACCCGTCATCAGCAAGGCGATGCAGCTCGCCCGCACGTTGGCGGTACCGACTGAATGCTGCGTCTGGCCCATGCACCAGATCAGCGTCGCCGGCTTTTCCGTGGCGAACATCTTGGCGATGCGTTCCATCTGTGCACCCGGAACGCCCGTGACGCGTTCGGTTTCTTCGGGATTCCATTTCTCGACCTCCTTGCGGAGATCGTCGAAGCCATAAACCCGCTGCCTGATAAACTCCTTGTCTTCCCATCCATTCTTCAGAATGTGCCACATCATTCCGTACAGCACCGGAATGTCGGTGCCGGGGCGAATCCGCGCATATTCGGTCGCATGCGCGGCGGTGCGAGTCATGCGCGGATCGAAGACGATGAAGTTACCCTTGTTCAGCTCCTTCGATTCGAGCATGTGCTGCATGCTGACCGGATGCGCCTCGGCGGCGTTGCTGCCGATATAGACCAGCGTCTTGGCATTCCGCATATCATTGAGGTTGTTCGTCATTGCGCCGTAGCCCCACGTATTGGCTACGCCGGTCACGGTCGTCGAATGGCAAATACGCGCCTGATGGTCGGTATTGTTGGTGCCCCAATAGGCGCCGAGCTTGCGGAATAGATACGCGCCTTCGTTGGTCATCTTGGCCGAGCCGAGCCAGTACACCGACTCCGCGCCCGACTTCTCACGGATCTGCAATAATTTGTCGCCAATTTCGTTGATCGCGGTGTCCCACGACGTGCGCGTCCACTGCCCGTTGACGAGCTTCATCGGATAACGAAGGCGACGATCGCTGTGGACCAGTTCACGGACGGAGGCGCCCTTGGCGCAATGCGAGCCGCGATTGATCGGAGAATCCCAGCTCGGCTCCTGGCCGATCCACACGCCATTCAAGACTTCAGCAGTCACGGTGCAGCCGACGGCGCAATGGGTACATATGCTCTTGCGAACGGTTGCCCCCGAAGTCAGCGGGCCTGCCATCGCCGCCTCAGCCTTGCGGACACTGCTAGGCGACAATGTGCTCAAGACAGCCAAGCCACCCGCAGCCAGACCGGACTGGCGCAGAAACGTTCGGCGATCCAAACCTTGTTCTCGATCGGCCAGCGCGCCCGCCGCCGAACCTTGACGCATTGCCTGCGAGTTCTGTCGTTGGGTTCTTTTGATCAGCACGGCCGCCTCCCACTATTTTGGGTAACGATTCACGCGGTAATACGCCTTGATGTCAGGCGAATTCGGGTTGTAGCGAGCTTTGCGCTTTTCATCGTTCGTCTCGCTATCGGCTTTTGCCTCGGACATCAGCGGCGATACGACAGCCGCTCCGGCGCCGAGCGCGCCGATGCCGACTCCACGCAGAAAATTGCGACGGCCTACGGCAGCTTTGTCGTCCTCTTTCATTGCACGTCCTCCCTTGGCCGTTCGACTGCCCGCTCAATCGGCGAACGTGAAGGCCTCCGCTTCAATCTGAAGAAAGAGCCGGCCGAGCGAGCCGACCGATCGATAAAAGTCCGCCACCGCCGCGTTCTCCATGTCGACGAACAGACGGCCCATCCACGGCGCCATGTGTTTTTCGAACATCTCGCGCTGCGCTTCTTCGGGAGCGGGGAAACGTCCACCGGCCAAACCAGCCATGATCTCGCAGAGAGTCGCCGCGTGATCTTCCGGCTCGAAATTATTTTCGACGCGCTCGACGCCAAGCGCATCCAGATCCTGCCGCAGGCGCGACAGTGGGCGTTCGTTGAGAAAGCCGGTTAAATAGAACGAGGCGTAAGGCATCAATTCCCCGCGCCCGAGACCGACGAAAAGATCGAAATACTCGCGCTCGACAGCGGCAGCAGTGGTCTTCGATGCAGCATCTCCAAGATGCGCGTGAGCCAGTCCGAGCGGCGTCGCATCGCCGGGTAGCTTGGCAATCTGTGTGAGCAATTTCGCCGACGGAGCTTGTGACAACAGTGTAGCGAGCAGCCCATATTCCTGGGCACGGCCCACATCGATGTCGTGGACCTGATCAGTCACGGCTAACTCGCTATAAAGATCGGGACGAAGATGGACACGCGATACGCCGGTTACGGCTTCAACCGCAGCCACGCGCTCGGCAGGAACCCGGCTCCAGTTCGATACTGAGGGTTGGCGTATACCTATTCTGCGGGCGAGTTCGGCGACGCCTCCCGCCATTTGAATTGCCCGATCTAATCCAGAATCGCGCATATTCGTTTTCCTCAAGTGAGCGCCATACGCGCTTTTTCACTTTGGAATGATTTAAAGTTAGGCCCGCGAGACAGTGGCCGTCAATGAAAAGCTGATAGGTCGAGGCTATGTTCTATTGCGGCAACGCGCGCCCATGAGTGCGGCGCACAACGGAAGAATGACGAGCTTGCTCGTCACCCATTGCAACGGAACCAGTTCGCGGCGTTGCAATACCCGTTTCCGTCACTTGCCCGTCACTTTCGACCCGGTCGATAGCTGCCACCGGCGCATCGGCCGGCGCTTCGCGTTCAGAAGAATTCACCGACGGAACCGCCGGATTGATGACATTTTGTTGTAGCTGCGCCGCAGCAGAATTTGCACCACCCTCGACCACCGGCTTCCGCTCAGTGATGATCCTTGCAACCAAATCACGCACCTGCTCCGGGGTGTAATCGAGCGGCCCAAATCCCGGCATCACATTTGGATCGTTGAAATCCCAGGCGTTCTCGGCAAGCCCGACGAAATCGCGGATTGCAGGATCGGCAACCCACGCACGGCGGAGCGCTTCACGAGTCAGTGCGAGAGGAACACCCTTGCGCAGGAATGCCGTGACATCGGTCGCTGCGGTAATCGTATCCAGCGGCGGCAGCGCCGAAAGGTCGGATTCTTCGACGGACTTGCCCGCTTCAGAATCCAAAACAGGCCCTTCATCTCCTCCTGTCGGCGGCGGACTGGGCACCGGCGAAGAAGGCAGGGATTCAGGCCTAGCCTCCGCAACGCGCTTGCGGCGCGACCATCGACTGAGAAAGTCCTCATTGCTCATTCGTCCCGCCCTCTCTGCAGGCGTCGCGCAAGCGCCTCGGGATCGGCGCGGCCGCGCTCTCGCTTGAAAAACTCCTCTCGCTCTACATGTTGCCCAGCAATGAAACGGTCAACCGCATCGCGAATGATCTCCGGCATCGGCACCGGCTCGACAAGATTGGTTGCCGCCTCCGTAAAACTCTCACCTTCGGCAGGATCGGCTGTAGCGGCGGTGACCGCATAGGGCCGTTCTCCTTCGGACGGGCTCATCACCACCCAGATGCTGGGAGCGCCGGAGGCAAGATTTTCGCGATAGCGCTCGGTTTCCGAACGGTAGAGATCGACCAAGGCAGATCCGACATAGAACAGCGTGACATCATCCTGTTCGCGCAACACCGTCCAGGCTTCCATGTCCGGCTCGCCGGGCAACACCCCGACCGCGCGCCAGATAAAATCAGTCCATTGGGATGCTGCCTTGCGGCGCTCCACCACCACTCCAACGGGAATGCTCAGCAGCGGAACAGCGGCAGGACTCAACTGACCACCTCCAGACGCTTAATCGGCAACCCCGTGATCAGGTTTTGCGGTTTCATTCGCAAGATCCCCTCCGGCGTTGTCGCCATGATGAGATAGACCGATTCATTCGCCAGACCATCGCTGACGGCAGTTTTGTCCGAAAAAATCAGGCGGAAAAGCCCTGCTACCCGGCCGGTAGTCTGATCGTCGAGTTCCCCGCCATTCCAGAGCCGGTTGCCGATTGCGGTCGCCTCGGAATCGAGACCGACATACCAGGTTAGTGTGGCGGCGCGCAGTTCGGCGAGCGGCTCGATCGTCACCTCGACGGCAAGCAGATGCGCGATCCAGCGCGTGATAACTTCCGCGACCGCCGCCATGCCTCGCCCTCCCGCGGAAAGATCGAGCCCCATGTCGAACATGTCGCTGCGGCGCCCATAACTATCGGCGTTCTCCTCACCGAGGATGTCGATCTGGGCTTCTTCGGGAATTTCAAGTAACGCCAACAGCGGCGTCGTAGGCACTGGATTTCCGCCTCCGGTCCATTCCTCATCAACGGACAGCAAGGACCCCTGGTTGGCTGTGACGCGCTGAGACCGGAAAAACAGCTCACCGGCACGCAGGACGAATGGATCGTCACAGCCGTCGAGTGCATTGCGCAGGATGACATGAGTCAACTGATTGACGAACAGCGGCGGCAGCGCGACCGCCCCGCCACGCATCAGCGCCAGATAAGCCGCTTCGAGAGTCGGATGACTCAGCAGCAATTCGCGAAACGCCAATACGAACTGCCAGTTTTCCCGCGCATCGGGATCAACGATTGCGGAAATCTCATCTGCACCGACTGGACGGCGCGGTTGCGCCAGCAACGCCGCATGCAGTTGCCGTTCGGCCTGACAGGCATCCTCCGGCGGCATCAGTTCGGGCCGGATGAAGTACGCCTTGAGGAACTCATCGGTCGCGACCAGTCCCCCGCCTAGCTCGCGATCCAGCAGATGATGACCGCAGGAAATCCAGAAGTCCTTCATTTGCGCTCATGCTCCGCCGTTATATTTGCGAGGTCAACGTCATCCATGGGCGGCTCATCATCCTGAGCTTCCATGAATGCAAATGCGCGCTTATGCCCCGACTTGCCGCGTGATCGCAACGCACGGAAGCTCTCGCGGATCTCGCCACCTTCCGCGGTGCGATGGACTGCAATCAAGGCACCCGTGGCCTCGTTGCAAAGGGATTCGGCGAAGCTCACCTCCTCCTCCGCCGCCTGCCGAGCCGTCGCGAGATCAGGAGCGCCGAGCCGGTCGACGAGTCGTTGCGCCAGCAATTCGACCACCGCAGCACGATCGCAGTCGCTCGCCTCGACAACCTCCACCAGAGTCGACCAGCCCCACGATTGCAGTCCGAGAAATCCGCCGCGAAACGCCGATCGTGCCTTGCCCTGCAGTATATTCGGATCGTCGCCCCAGAACCGGAAGGCGCCGGACACCGCCCATTCGCCCGGCTCCGCTGCCGGATCAAACACAAATGTGTCCGAGGGATCGAGGGCAACCGTCCGAAGCAGTTTCACAGCCGCGGCCCTCCTGTTTCCGGATCGAGCCATGACGGTGTGCGTAGCACCGGCAGCAGAGCGCTCCGCCCGACATCGGTTCTTCCCGCGTGGGTTACGATCAGGTCGCCATTGCCGGCGATCCCGTAATGGGTGCCGGCCGCGCGTGGCAGACGTTCGATAAACTCCCGCGCCACGCTGTCAAACCCATCCGATTGCCAATCATGAATGGCAGCCATGAGATGGCGCGCAAATGCTTCAGTGAGACCCGACGCGCCGATATCGTCGAAACCTTCCTGATCGAGCGCAGTTGCCAGCGGGTAAACACCAGGCTCTTCGCTTCTCATCGACACGGTGCGGATCATCGCACCGAACACCAGCCATGGCGGCGGCTCGTCTTCCGATGCGTCCGGCGGCCACCCCAACTGCCCGCCGCCAAGCAGACCGCCATCGATCCGGCCAGTCGATCGTGACCAGTTTCCGCGGTGGAACATAGGCAAGCAGTGCATTGCTCAGCGCGACCATGCCGGCGTAAAATGCCCGACGCGCCAGATGCAGCGGCTCTTCCGGTTCAAGCACCACCGCGAACTCGGCAAGATCGAAGCGCCCGACATAGACCAGCGTGCCGGCACCGCTTTTTGACGCAATCTCCATTGCATGGGTAAATGCGTTAGCTCGCTCACGCAGCGTCACCAATGTGAACGGCGGCGGCAGATCAAGAGTCTGTTCGAACGGCGCGCGGATTCGCATGTGGCAACACGGCCTCCGGCAACTATTCCCATCGATGCTATATAGTTATAGGCTTCAAGCGCTCGATACGAGTCCCGTAACGGGAAACGCAGGCGGCGGCTATGGCGGATCGACCACGGAAGATCCTGATGTGTTCGTGCGAGGACACGATGAGCCTCGACGCGACCACCGTGCGCAAGGCATGTATCAGCGGAGATATATCCACCTTCCGGCATTTGTGCCGGGCCGAGACGGAGCAATTCTGTGGAGCCCTGCAGGATGGCGCGGCGATCATCGTCGGCTGCACCCAGGAAGCCCCGCGTTTTTCGGAATTGGCAGGCGAGCGCGATGTTCCGCTCGACTATGTCAACATCCGTGAGACTGCAGGCTGGTCTAGCGAAGGCGCGAAGGCCGGCCCGAAGATGGCGGCCCTGTTCGCCGCGGCCGCCGAGCATGCCCCCGATCCTCCACTCGTCCACCTGTCGAGCGAAGGTGTCATCCTCGTGTACGGACGCGATGAAGGTACGATCGAGGCTGGCAAACTGCTAGCCGATCAGCTCGATGTCACCGTCCTGCTCGACCAACCGGGAGAGCTGACACCGCCGAGCGTCACGGTCTTTCCCGTGGTCAAGGGAACCATCCGCAACGCGACGGGCCATCTTGGCGCTTTCGAGTTGACCGTCGACGATTACGCGCATCCGCTGCCATCCTCACGCGACATCCTTGTCTTTGAGCCATCGCGAAATGGCGCGATGTCCCGCTGCGATCTCGTGCTCGACCTTTCCGGCAACACGCCATTGTTCCCGGCGCACGATCTACGCGACGGTTATCTTCGAGCCGACCCGAAAGACCCGGCATCGGTCCTGCGCGCCATCCTGAAGGCGCGCGATCTTGTCGGCGGCTTTGAGAAGCCGCGCTACATCAATTTCACCGCAGACCTGTGCGCCCATTCGCGCTCGAACATCGTCGGATGTCACCGCTGCCTCGATCTGTGTCCGACCGGCGCGATCACGCCAAATGGAGACCATGTCGCCATCGATGCCGAGATCTGCGCCGGATGCGGCCAGTGCGCCACGGTTTGCCCGACCGGGGCCGCAGCCTATGCACTTCCTCCCGCCGATGCCTTGATCCACAAACTGCGAGCGATGCTGGCGGCCTATCACCAGGCCGGCGGTGCCGATGCCGTTCTGCTACTGCATGACGGAGACCATGGCACCCCGCTGATCGAAGCACTTGCGCGCCATGGCGATGGCCTTCCCGCCAACGTGCTTCCGCTCGCGGTCAATGAGGTCACCCAGATTGGGCTTGAAACCATTGCCGCCGCTTTCGCCTATGGCGCTTCGAACCTTCGGCTGCTGTTGCGGGCGCGCCCTCGCCACGAGGCCGGTGGACTTGCGAAAACCATCGCGCTCGCCGAAGCGATCCTTCGCGGACTGGGCTTCAGCGGCGAACGGGTCTCCACGATTGAAACCGACGATCCGGATCAACTCGGCGCAACCTTGCGGGCCATGATAGCCGCCCCGGCCGTACAGCAGCCGGCCACCTTCAGGACCGTCGGCCGCAAGCGCGACGTGCTGCATTTCGCCTTGCAAGAGTTGCATCGTGTCGCGCCCGCGCCGGTCGACATCATCGCGCTGCCCAAAGGAGCACCGTTCGGCAGCCTCAACGTCAAAGTCGACGGATGCACCCTTTGCCTGTCCTGCGTGTCCGTCTGCCCGACCGGCGCGCTGTCCGACGATCCTGACCGGCCGATGTTGCGGTTCGCGGAAGATGCGTGCGTGCAATGTGGTTTGTGCCAAGCGACCTGCCCGGAAAAGGTGATCGAACTGGTGCCGCAGATCGATTTCCGCGCGGCCACCGCTCTCACCCAAACGATCAAGGAGGAAGAGCCGGCGCTCTGTATCCGCTGCCACAAGCCGTTCGGC
>Ga0310811_10010234_pt1 | contig 12109 bp, 12 predicted proteins | sample YCmetagenome_FD_207642 | JGI IMG/M metagenome (GOLD analysis project Ga0310811, IMG submission 207642) | Soil microbial communities from experimental microcosm in Duke University, North Carolina, United States - YC | ecosystem: Engineered > Artificial ecosystem > Soil microcosm > Unclassified ...
ATGTGCGAGAAACTGCTCGCCAACACGGTGATCGAGAAATACGAGATCGAGCTGAAGGCATGAAATCCGCCGTCATCGTCTTCCCCGCGTCGAACTGCGATCGTGACGCTGCGACGGCGCTGGAGCAGATGACCGGCCGTCCCGCGCATATGGTCTGGCATCAGGACAGCGACTTGCCCGATGTCGACCTCGTCGTGCTTCCCGGCGGCTTCTCCTATGGCGATTACCTGCGCTGCGGCGCGATGGCCAGCCAGTCGGCGGTGATGCGCGCGGTCAAGGCGCATGCGGAGCGTGGCGGCGCGGTGCTCGGCATCTGCAACGGCTTTCAGGTGCTGACCGAGACGCATCTGCTGCCCGGCGCGCTGATGCGCAACGCCGACCTCAAATTCGTCTGCCGTTCCGTCGCGCTCGAAGTCGACGAGACCCAGTCCGTCTTCACCCGGAAATACGAGAAGGGCCAGCAGGTCTCCTTCCCGGTTGCGCATGGCGAAGGCAATTACTACGCCGACGACGACACGCTGAACCGCCTCGAAGGCGAAGGCCGCGTCGTCTTCCGCTACGCGCCGGGCGACAATCCCAACGGCAGCGCGCGCAACATCGCGGGCATCCTGAACGAAAAGCGCAACGTCCTCGGCCTCATGCCGCACCCGGAGCGCGTCGTCGACCCGCTCCTCGGCGGCACGGACGGGCGCGCGATGTTCGAAAGCCTGATCGAAACCCTGACATGACCGCCATCACCCCCGCACTCGTCAAGGAGCATGGTCTCTCGGACGAGGAATACGCCCGCATCCTGCAGCTGATGAACCGCGAGCCGACCATCGTCGAGCTCGGCATCTTTTCGGTGATGTGGTCGGAGCATTGCTCCTACAAATCCACCCGCGTGCATCTCGCGAAGCTGCCGACCAAGGCGTCGTGGGTGATCCAGGGCCCGGGCGAGAATGCCGGCGTGATCGATATCGGCGACGGCGACGCCTGCATCTTCAAGATGGAATCGCACAACCATCCAAGCTTCATCGAGCCTTACCAGGGCGCAGCGACCGGCGTCGGTGGCATCATGCGCGACGTCTTCACCATGGGCGCGCGCCCCGTGGCGATGATGAACGCGCTGCGCTTCGGCGAGCCCTCGCATCCCAAGACCCGCCATCTCGTCAGCGGCGTGGTGCGCGGCATCGGCGGCTATGGCAACTGCATGGGCGTGCCGACCGTCGGCGGCGAGGTCAACTTCCACAAGAGCTACAACGGCAACATCCTGGTCAACGCGATGTGCGTCGGCCTCGCGCGCACCGACAAGATTTTCAAATCCGCCGCCGAAGGCGCCGGCAATCCCGTTGTCTATATCGGCTCCAAGACCGGGCGCGACGGCATCCATGGCGCGACCATGGCGAGCGCCGAGTTCGACGATGCCTCGGAAGAGAAGCGCCCCACGGTGCAGGTCGGCGATCCCTTCACCGAGAAGCTGCTGCTCGAAGCCTGCCTCGAGCTGATGGCGACCGACGCGATCATCGCCATCCAGGATATGGGCGCCGCCGGCCTCACCTCATCCTCCGCCGAGATGGGCGACAAGGGCGGCAGCGGCATCGAGCTCGATCTCGACAAGGTCCCGCAGCGCGAGGCGAACATGTCGGCCTACGACATGATGCTCTCCGAGAGCCAGGAGCGCATGCTTGCCGTGCTCAAGCCGGGCCGCGAGGCGCAGGCCGAAGCGATCTTCAAGAAGTGGGAACTCGATTTCGCCGTCATCGGCATCACCACCGATACCAAACGCCTCGTGGTCAAGCACAAGGGCGAAGTCGTCGCCGACATGCCGATCACAGCGCTGTCCGACGAAGCGCCGAAATATTCGCGGCCTTACGAGATCCGCCCTGCCGCCAGCGGCACCCCGGCCTTCGATGCCTCGAAGCCGGTGATGTCGTCGCTCAAGACCATCCTCGCCGCGCCCGACATGGCCTCGCGCCGCTGGGTGTGGGAGCAATACGATGTCTCCGTCATGTCCGACACGGTGCAGGCGCCGGGCGGCGATGCCGCGGTGGTCCGCGTCCATGGCACGAAGAAGGGCCTCGCGATCTCGACCGACGTGACGCCGCGCTACTGCAAGGCGGACCCCTTCGAAGGCGCCAAGCAGGCCGTGGCCGAATGCTGGCGCAACATCACCGCCGTCGGTGCCCGCCCGCTCGCCGTGACCGACAATCTCAATTTCGGCAATCCGCAGAAGCCTGAGATCATGGGCGAGATCGTCGCCGGCATCGACGGCATCGGCGAGGCGTGCCGCGCGCTCGACTTCCCGGTGATCGGCGGCAATTGCTCGCTCTACAACGAGACCAACGGCGAGGGCATCTTCCCCACCCCCGCGATCGGCGGCGTCGGGCTGATGAAGGACGTCGCGAAGATGGCGACCGTCGCCTTCAAGCGCAATGTCGATGTCATCATGCTCGTGGGCGAGACCAAAGGACATTTGGGCCAATCGATCTATCTGCGCGAGATCGAAGGCCGCGAAGAAGGCGCCGCGCCGCGGGTGCATCTGCCCAGCGAGAAGCGCAACGGCGATTTCGTCCGCCTTCTCATCGAAGCCGGTGGCATCGATACGGTGCACGACCTCTCCGACGGCGGCCTCCTCGTCGCCCTTGCCGAGATGTGCCTCGCCGGCAAGATGGGCGCGAACATCCGCCTGCCCGACGGCACGGATCCGATCCCGTTCCTCTTCGGTGAGGACCAGGCACGTTACGTCGTCGCTTTCCCCAATGCGCTGACCGTCCGCGTCACCGAGACCGCGCGCAACCACGGCATCCCGCATGTCCTGATCGGCTGCACTGCGCCGGACAAGCTGCTGGTCGAGGGCATCGGCGAGATCGCGGTCTCCGAACTGCGCGCCGCGCACGAAAACTGGTTCCCCAACTTCATGTCGGGAGAAATCTGATCATGGGCATGAAGGGCGATGAGATCGAGAAGTTCATCAAGGACGCGTTCCCCGACGCCGATGTCACGATGACCGACCTCGCCGGTGACGACAATCATTGGGCCGCTGTGGTCGTGTCCTCAGCCTTCAAGGGCAAGACCCGCGTCCAGCAGCACCAGATGGTCTACGCCGCGCTCAAGGGCAATATGGGCGGCGTCCTGCACGCACTGCAGCTCACGACGCAGGCGAAATAACCGGCTAACATTCGAATCAGTTCCGTAACGCGTAAAGGAGTGCGAACCCGGCGGAGTTGCCGGCAACCCGAAAGGATCTGCGGCCATGCGCGCCCGTCTCGGACTGCTTCTGGCTCTCTTCGCTCTGATTTGCCCACCGGCCTTCGCGGTTCCCGCCAAGATCATCATCCTGCGCCATGGCGAGAAGCAGAACGGCTTCCAGCTTTGCTCCGTCGGCGTCGCCCGTGCGCTGGCGCTGGCCGGCCAGTATCTCGGCAAGGGCGCAACCGACTCGCTGTTTGCGCCGGGCGAGGGTCCCGCCGCCTTCTACACCATCACGCTGCACACCATCGAACTGGTGAGCCCATCCGCGCAAAGCTGGTCGGCGCCGCTCGTGATGTGGTCCGCGATCCCGGAAGGCAACAGCACCGTTTATGGCGATACCGTCACGATCCTGAACGCCCGCACCCAGCAGGCCGCGGCCGATATCCTCACCAACCCGCTCTATGACGGCAAGATCGTGGTGCTCACCTGGGAGCACAAGCACATCGCCAACAAGAAGCTCGAAGCCGCCTATCCCGGCCAGAAGATCACGCTGCGCCAGCTGCTCAATCTCGATCAGCTCGCATCGCCGCCGCCCGACACCTGGAAAGGCGACAACTACGACTATTTCTGGATCGTGACCTACGGCAATGCCGGTTCGCCCGTGCCGACCGATTTCACCGTGATGAAGCAGCACTTCCACGGCACCCATGGCGAGATCCCGCACAACGATTGGGGCAAGCCCGAAACGCTGCCGAAGAATTCCGGCTGCAAGTCGTAAGCGCTATTCGATCACATCGCCCCAGCCCGCGCGCCGCGTGCGGGCGAAGGCGGGCTTGTCGCGCCGGGCGATGAAGCGTTCCGCGATGCCGTCCGCCGTGCACAGCCGGAAGGTCGTCCCCGCTTTCGCTTCCTTCGGTGGCGCGAGCACGCGGCCCAGTCCTTCGAACGCGGATCGCCGCGCCCGCGAGACCGCGACCCAGGCGTAACGCTCATCTTCGAACGGGACGCTCGCATCCTTCGCCTGAAGATGATCGCGCGAGCGCGGCAGGCGCTGCGAGAAGTGACACCAGTCCGGTGCCATGATGGGACACGTGTTGGCGTGCGTGCATGGCCCGATCACATGCCCGCCGAACTCCATCAACAAAGCCCGCGCCGTCCGAATCCGCTCGAACCCAGCCGGCGTCCCCGGCTCGATCAGCACCAGCATGTCGCTCGCCGCCGCCCAGAGCTTTTCGACCGCCGCGCGCTGCTCCGCGATCTCGGCGAGCACGAAACTCGCGACCACCAACTCGGCTTGCGGCAATGCCGCGCCAACGACACCGCGTGCAACGACGGACCCATCCGGCACCAGCACCTCCGCCAGCGCCCGGAACCGCGCATTCGGTTCGAGCAATGTCACCGCGCGCAACGCTGGCCAGGTCGCGCGCGCCGCCCAGACCGCCGTACCCGGCCCCGCACCGGCATCGAGCAGCGAAGCGGGCGCAAACTCCACAGCCGCGTTTGTGATATCGCCGAACACCGCAGCGGCCGCGGCATAGGTCGCGGGCAGCCGCGCCACGAGATAGGCGAGGGCGTCCGCTTCCGCCGTCACAGCCTCGGCCGAGCCGCCACCTTTGCGGTAACGTTCGGAGATCGCCGCTGCCCGCGCCGCCAGTTCCTTGCGCGAAACGCCTTCGAGCAGCGCATCTGCCGCAGCCTTCAACCCAGCCGGAAGCGCCGGATTCATGGGGTTTCTCGCATCGGCATAAGGGGCATGCAGGGGGCGCGTCCTTGACGCAGTGCGGGAGCAGGCATAGATCGAACGGAGCCAGACATTACGAGGGCGCGTCCGCGCGCGAAAGAATATGAGCGATATCCATCAGCGCATCGATGCCGAAGTGAAGGGCAACCCGGTCCTCCTCTTCATGAAGGGCACGCCGGTGTTCCCGCAATGCGGCTTCTCCGCCGCGGTGGTCCAGATCCTTTCGCATCTCGGCGTGAAGTTCAAAGCCATCGATGTGCTCAAGGATCCCGAGATCCGTCAGGGCATCAAGGACTATGCCCAGTGGCCGACCATCCCGCAGCTCTACGTCCAGGGTGAGTTCGTCGGCGGCGCCGACATCATCCGCGAGATGTTCGAGAACGACGAACTGGCCGCCTACTTTGCCGAGAAGGGCATCGCGCTGGAAAACGCCTGATCAGGCGTATCCGGACCGCTTCAAAACCTCTTCCAAAGGCCGGCGCGGCGAAAGCGGCGCCGGCTTTTCTGCATGGCCCAGGCGGAAGGTGAAGGTCGCCTCGAAATCGCCGCTGCGCGTCAGCCCCATCAGGGTCTTACGATAGGTATCGGCGCGGCCGAGCTGCGCATTGCGGTCGACGCATTCCACCGGCTGGTTCAGCGGCTGGCACACCAGCCCCAGCCGCGTCGCTGTCAGATGCAGCCGCTGCCAGGCGCGCCCCGCCACAATCGCACCCGCCCGGTCGAGCCGGTCCTTCACCAGGATCGCGCCCAGCACCGGCGCATGGATCTGCGTATCTTTCGTATTGCCCAGCCAGTATTGATCCTGCGTCGCCGCGCTCATGTCCGGCATCAGCTTGCCGAACATCGTGGTCGTTGGCGAAAGCCCCGCCGCGTCGATGGTGATGCCGTCGCGATGCGCCAGCACGTCACGCCGCCCGCTGCGGATCCAGCGCGCGCTCGCCGCCGACATCTCGGGATCTGAGATGATCCGCTCCGTCGCCGCGACGATCAGCGCGCCCATTTCGTTCCGTGCCTTCGCGTCCGTCACGAACGCGACCCGCACATCCTCGCTGTCGGCCGATCCGGCAAGCAGATGCAGATCGCGCTCTTCGACCGGCTTCTCCAGATAGACGCCGCGATGCGTGTGCCGATCCGGGATCGCCTCGAATAGCAGGTCGCGCTCCGCCGCCGCCGGGTCCATCGAGATATGCGCCACGGCCACCGGCTCGTCCGGCGGCGTGAGCGTCAACCGTCCGGCCACCGGCCGCACGAACGCCGTATAGCCATAGACCTTTGCCGCGTGCGTCAGGTTCTCGATCGCCGCACCCAGCCCGAGTTGCATCTCGCGCCGGAACGGGTCGAAAGCGCCCAGATTGCGCGCGCGGTCGGCATAGACCGTGATGGTCTCGTCGCCGATCTCGAACAGCCAGGGCTGGGTGTCATGCGGATTGGCCGCGAGAATCGCGGCATAGAGCGGCCGCTTGATCCCGTCGAGCGCGTGGCCGCGCCATTCGCCCCACGGCGCATAGGCCGGACCGCCCGGTCCAGCGAACACGCCGCGATCCCAGATGCGATAGCCGAGCCCCGCGGCCAGCGCCGCCGCGCCCGCGCCCCCTGCGATCACCGTCCTGCGCGAAACCATCGCCACCTCCATGCCCGGGATATAGATGCTTTCCACCGAAATCGAAGCGCGAAATCCGTATCGCCACCCGCCGAAAAATGTTGAACGCTCAATACGGCGTGCCGTCCTTGTGCACGAAGCGGCCATCGGCATTCGCGCTCATCATGTCGATGTCGGAGCAGGTGGTGAGGTCGTCCTTCTGCCGCGACCCGGCCTCGAGATAGATCGCCATGCTGTCCGACCGGTTGATCATGTGATGCCCATTGCCCGTGCCCTTCGGAAACGCCGCCGCATCGCCCGCGCGCAATATCGTCTCACCGCCATCCTCGACCAGCACGACCTCGCCTTCGAGGATATAGACGAACTCGTCCTCATGGCTGTGCCAGTGGCGCTGGCTCGACCAATTGCCGGGCGGCAGCCGCATCAGGTTGACGCCGAAATCGCGCAAACCGCCCGCATCGCCCAGCCGCTGCCGTATCCGCTCCGCGCAAGGCGCGGCAAACGGCTCCGGATAGGGCACGCCTTTGCGTTCCGGTACGGCGGCGATATCGATCCTGGGCATGGTGGCGCGCTCGCGAAGTCCACCGCCAGCTTGATCAGCCCGCGGCCGAAGCGCAATCAGCCCCCGAAATGCCGCTGCCACACCGGTGCGATGGCCGGCCGCGCCGCGAGCCCGCTCGCGATCGCCTGCAGCTTCGGGATATGCCCCGCCTCCAGCCAGTCGCGTCCGATGCTGCCGCGCCAGCGTGTGAACATCGAGGCATAGATGTCGAGGATCGAGAACCCGCCGCGCAGGAACCACGGTCCCTCGGCGAAGCGCTCGACGATCAGAAGCCGCTCGCGCATCCGCTCCTGCGCCTTCGCCCGCAGCGCTTCCGGCGCATCGGGTGCGAAGCGTTCGGGATAATCGCAGATCTCGACCATCGGATAGATCTCCGAGGTCATGAAGGCGAGCCAGCGATAGGCTTTGGCCCGCTCCGGCGAAGCTTGCGCCGGCAGCAGCCGTGCCGTCGGAAAATGATCCGCCACCGCCAGCAGGATCGCCGCCGACTCGGTGATCACATCGCCTTCGGGCAGGCGCAGTGCCGGCATCTTGCCGCTCGGATTGATCGCCAGGAAAGCGGGCTTGCGTTGCTCGTTCTTCTCGAGCGAGACGAGATGGAATTCGTAGGGCGCGCCGGCCTCGGCCAGCACCGCTTCGGACGAGAAGGCGCCCGATCCCTTGTCGCCGTAAAGGGTATAGCTCATGCGCCGATCATAGCCGAAGCCGCGGCCGGTGCACGCCTCGCCTTCGCATACCTGCCTCGGCCTGCGTCATGGCAGGCATGAGCAGAAGCAGACATCCGGTCCATCGCCGCACGGCCCACCCACATCCGGCCGGGGTGATCGCAATCCCGCGTGGCGCCGCGCAGACGTAAAAAGACCGCGAGGTCGCCCCCGCGGTCTTCGTACTTGAGTGCGTATCGCGGTTTAGCGCGAGTAGAACTCGACGATGAGATGCGGCTGCATCTGCGTCGCGTAGGGCACGTCGGCCAGCTTCGGCGTGCGCAGCAGTTTTGCGGTCATCTTGTCGTGGTCGACATTGATGTAGTCCGGCGTATCGCGCTCGGCGCTCTTGGACGCTTCGAGGACGAGGGCCATTTCCTTCGCTTTCGGCGAGAGCTCGATGGCATCCTTGTCGCTGACCTGGAACGACGCGATGGTCACGCGGCGGCCGTTGACCTTCACATGGCCGTGGCTGACGAGCTGGCGCGCGGCGAACGGCGTGGGCACGAATTTGGAGCGATAGACGACGGCGTCGAGACGGCACTCGAGCAGGCCGATCATGTTCTCGCCGGTGTCGCCCGGACGGCGCGAGGCCTCCTGGTAGTACTTGCGGAACTGACGCTCGGTGATGTTGCCGTAATAGCCCTTGAGCTTCTGCTTGGCCTGCAGCTGCGTGCCGTAATCCGAGAGCTTCTTGGCGCGGCGCTGGCCGTGCTGGCCGGGGCCATAGGAGCGCTTGTTGACCGGGCTCTTCGGCCGGCCCCAGATGCTCTCGCCCATGCGGCGGTCGATCTTGTACTTGGCGGATTCGCGCTTGCTCATAAGGTCTTCGTCTTTCGTCTTGGGCGGATAGGGTCTGCGAAGGCGGCGCACTATAGTCGGCGCGATTTCGAAGTCAATTGCCCTTAAGCTTTGGAAATATTTGGCTTTTTGATTCAGACTCAACCGGAAGTATGCATAAGGTTGCGGCCGGAAGCGGGCTTCCGGCGCTGCCTTGACGTGCCAACCTTCCACGCCCCACAGCTAACACCCAAGGCCCCGTGGCGGAATCGGTAGACGCACCGGACTTAAAAGTCCCGTGCGGTTCGGCTATGCCTTGGGCGCGCCGTGCGGGCGTGGCGGAATTGGTAGACGCACCGGACTTAGTTCGATCATGAGTGCCCAGCGGGAAACCGCTGATGCAGAACTGCTCAAATTCGGGGAACCCTTTCACATGGCAATCCCGAGCCAAGCCCTGCGAGGGGAAGGTGTAGAGACTAGACGGGCAGCACCTAACCTTCGGCAAACCGAGGCACGGTGAAGGGATAGTCCAGACCACGAACCTGCCTAAGCGCGAGAACGCCATGGCGCGGGCGGCGAAAGCCGAAGTGGTACGAAAATCCGTTAGGGGAAACCCTGTGCCGGTTCGAGTCCGGCCGCCCGCACCAACCTATTCCAAGCACCGATCGAGCCGAGCATCGCTTATGCATGGCGGCAGGCGTGATGCTGTCGATCAAATCGATCATGCGATGGCCAGCTCTATGGCGCGTCGGCCGACGGTTCCTAAGACCAGCTAGAGCATTTTCGCGCTTCGTTGAATCGCAAAAATGCTCTAGCTCTTTGTTTTGCCGCGGTTCCGGACAGAAAACCGCTGCACACTTTTCCTGGAACCGCTCTAAGGATTGCAGTTAACGCATTCACCCGGGTCTGCAGTCTCTCGCTCTGTCGCCTTCCTCTGCTCCTCGCGTCCGCAGTTTTTGCAGGAAAGCACCTCGAACCTGACGATGCGCGTCGGCAGCGCGCACCAATCGCACGGCAAACCCGGAATGCGGCGTGTGACGTCGTAACCGGGATAGTCGCAGTCCGGGCAACGGCTCTGGAATCGGCGCACAAGGTCGGCGGCCGCACGACCGACGGCACGCATGCGTGTGGGATTGCGATGCGCTCGCATATCCGCCTCCAGGAAAGCAGAGCCGCAAAGCCGAACCGCGCGCTCCACCGCCCGGTTCAGTTCTTCGAGGGTCGCAATATTCTTGAAGAGCGCGGCGTCGGGCGAAGGCTTTCCGTCCACACAACCCATCACGATGAGCCCATGCTCGGGAAATCCGATCCGCTTTGCAAAGTCATCCGCCTTGCCGGCGTCAGATACCTCGACATGGCCGAAATTGGTCTCGGAGCCCGCGTCAAAACCAATCAGTTCGAGGCCGCTCTCCCGATCTTTCAACAAGACGATCTCGCGGCCGAAGGGCAGCATGGGAAGATACGGGTCGGGGCCGAAGCTGCCTTCGCTCGCAAGAGCGATGGTCGTCGATGGCGTGCGCCCGAACGCGGCTTCTATCTTTGCTCTGGCCGCATCGAGTTGTGAGCCCTTGCGCTCGATCTCCCGGCTAAAGGTTCCAAAGCGGTCCGTGTCGAAATTGTGCGGCACTTCCACAATCAGGCCCATTCCGTCGCGGAGAACCGGCCCGATCACGCGCTCCTTCGCATGCATGGTCGCGAGGACGGCGCGCCTTTCGCGGAAATCGAACGGATCTGAGGCCATCAGAAATAGCCCTCCCGCTTTTTTTGCTCCAGCGAGCCACCTTCTTCGCCGTCGCTGATGCGGCCCTGCCGCTCCGACGCCGATGCAGTGAGCGTTTCGTAAACCACCTTGTCCAACGTATCGGCTTCGGAGGCGACGGCTCCGGTGACCGGCCAGCAGCCAAGGGTACGAAACCGGACGCGCTTGATTTCAACCCTGTCGCCCGGCTCAAACCGCATGCGATCTTCATCGTCTACAACGATCAGCGAACCTGCACGCGCGACGACCCGGCGCGGTGCCGCGTAATAGAGAGATGCCAGCGCGATGTCATGGCGCAGGGCATAGGACCAGATGTCCGTTTCGGTCCAGTTGGACAAAGGAAAAACGCGTGCCGACTGGTCCGCACCGAACTGTGCATTGTAGAGCCTCCAGAGTTCCGGGCGCTGCTGACGCGGTTCCCAGCTATGACCCGCGTTTCGTATCGAGAAGACACGCTCCTTCGCCCGCGACTTTTCCTCGTCGCGGCGCGCGCCGCCGAAGACGATGCCGTATCCGCCTGCATCGAGCGCGGCCTTCAGCGGCTCCGTGCGCATGATGGATGTGTAGCGCTCGCCATGATCGAAGGGATTGATTCCGGCCCGCCGGCCTTCTTCGTTGGCATGCACAATCAGCTCAAATCCATGTTCTGCCGCAAAGCGGTCTCTGAACTGAAGAAGCTCGCGAAATTCCCAGGTGGAATCGATATGCAGCAGCGGGAATGGCGGCTTGCTCGGGTAGAAAGCCTTGACGGCGAGATAGGCAAGCACTGTCGAGTCCTTGCCTGCCGAGAACAGCATGACCGGATTGCGCGCCTCGGCGACGGCTTCGCGCAGAATATGGATGGCTTCGGATTCCAGTCGGCCCAGATGTGACTCTGCTCCGGTCATGGAAGTGGCTGCCACGACAGTCCACCGGCATATCTGTGAGAAATCTTCCCGGCAGCGTCGATTGCATAAAGATGTAGCCACCGGTTGTCGGCAAGCTGCCGAACCGCTTCGTGTTTCGCGATGACGCCGCCGATTGCCTCCAGCGGGGCTTCGATGAACACGTTCAGCCGCAACGGCTCATGGACGAGCCGCTTGCCATCGTGCAGCGACTGCCAGGGAAGCCCGACACGCAGATCGCCGGCGTTGCCCTCCAGCACGCCCAGCGTGCCGACGACATTGTGCAGCACCTTGTTGCCGCTGCCGAACGCCCGATTGTTCGCGGTAGAGCCATAATATTGAAGGTTGATCCAACTCGCGACGACCATCGGCGCCGTCATGATCAGTTCCAGGATGCCGAAGCCGTTGTCCTTCCGCCAGTCATAGCTGTGCAGGAATGCCTGCCCCGCGAGATCGAGCCCGCGCGTTCTTTCACGGGGCGCAACGATGAATGCTCTGTTTCCTGCAAGTCCCCATTCGGGCCGCACCTGGGACCAGTCGCGGCTTCGGCTCAAAACCTTTCTTTCGACCTCTTCACGAACCTGCAAGCCCAGACCGTAAGCTCGCTCGTAGCGTGCGAGTGACGACGCTTCGGCGAGTTTTGCGCGGAGAAGGGCGAACTCCTTCGCGTGACTGGCCGGAACCGACTCGGCGTCGAAAATCTTCACCTCATCGGTCGTCGTGTCGTGAAGGCACCCGAGGAACCATGTGTCGTCGGGGATTGAAATTCCGCGAGCAAGGAGAGCTTTGCGAACGTCGGGGCCGTTGAGAATCGCCGCAGCGACGCGTGCGTTCGCCTCGCCGGTGTGGCCGCCACACGCCCCGCAGTCCAGGCCCGAGGCATGCGGATTGTTCACCGTCGTGCTGCC
>Ga0310811_10010235_pt1 | contig 12109 bp, 11 predicted proteins | sample YCmetagenome_FD_207642 | JGI IMG/M metagenome (GOLD analysis project Ga0310811, IMG submission 207642) | Soil microbial communities from experimental microcosm in Duke University, North Carolina, United States - YC | ecosystem: Engineered > Artificial ecosystem > Soil microcosm > Unclassified ...
CAGCAAGCACAAAACGCGCATGAAATACGAGCGGGTCAACTCCGGCCGCACGCAGAGCTTCGGCTGCGTCCAGCGCGTCATCCACGCTATTGCGGATCCAGGCGACCGCGGCGCCCGACTGTGCCGCAGCGAGCACACGCTCTACCACGTCACCCTGACTGCGAGCCTGGGTGACCTGCACGGCACGGGCAACGCCCAGGCGGGGCGCCAGCGGTTGCTCCTCAACGGTCTCAGCCGCTGCCAGTGTAGCGAGCGGATAGCGGTCATCGCGGACCGCGAGGGGGGCGGTCCCAAGCCCCTGGCGGAAAGCATCCACCAGGCTTTGCCGAACCGTCCTTGGCAGCGTCGCGGACAGGAGGATGGCAGAGCCACCAAGAGCCGCATGGAAGTGGAGCAGGGCCTGCATTTCTCGCCGCATATAGCGGTCAAAAGCATGCGCCTCATCTATGATGAGAATTTTGTTTGAAAGCCCATGTAGGCGCAACGGCGCCTGACGCACCGGAAGGATAGCGAGCAAGGCCTGATCGATGGTGCCGACCCCGCAATCCGCGAGTAGGGCGCGCCTGCGATCTTCGGCCAGCCAAGCCGCGCATTCGGCTTCCGACGAGGCCGGCTGAGCAGGGCTTTCAGTGTCCGCTTTGGATTCCACGCCTACCGCAATTGCTGCACGAAAAAGCAGGTTGAACTCAGCCTTGCCGTGGGTCAGAGCAATGGACGGCACCTCTCCTTCGGCAAAGAGGCCGCGATAAGCCCCGTGCAATCGAGCGAAAATGCCATTGGCGGTCGCCATAGTCGGCAGTGCGAGGAACAGTCCCCTGCCCCGGCCCGCTGCCATGAGCCGATGTGCCAGGACAAGAGCGGCCTCGGTTTTGCCACTGCCGGTCATATCCTCCAGCACCGCGAGAACTGGCCCCTCGGGCAGCGGCACCGCTTCCGCCCAAGTCTGCAGCGGAGATGGCTTCTCCACCGCAGGGAAGAGCGCACTGAGTCCCGCGAAGGCTCGCACGCCGGCGGGCAGGACTCGGGCCTGCGCTACAGCTGCGCGCGCCCGCGGCAAGGCAAGGGTCGTTAAATAGGCTGATGGATCGGAGACATCCTTCAGATCCGCGAGCGGAAACCACTCCTCACGCGAGCCTATCCAATCTGCGAGGGTAAGAAAGCCAGCGAGCCGCCATTCCAGCTGCCGTAGCGACGCCTTGCTCATGGGGGGCAAGGGAGGTGGCTGGAAGAGTGCGCGCATCAACTGGATGAAGTCACGGGCGGCCGTGCGGCTGCCGCTACAAAGCGCCTCGGAAACATAATCGGGCTGCTCAACGGGTCGGCCGTGATGGCCCGCGATCGGACGAAAGAGGGTCAGGCGTTGATCTGGTCGCCATCCCCCGCCGCCTAAAGCACCCGGCAGAAGGTCATCAAAAACGCCATCCTCTTCGGCTTCGGCGAGTAGCCGCAGCGTCAGGCCATCATGGCGCGGTCCGCGCGGCGGTCGACGCGCATCGTAATCCCCTAGCACCCCGGCAGGCCATAACTTCTTGACCTGTCCCTGGAAAGCACGCGAAAACTTACCGATATCATGCACGCTAACCAAAAAACCGATCCAGGCGGGATCGAGCGGTGCCGCGAGCCGCGGCAGGCACTGCGCGACAGCAGCGACATCGAGGGAATGCGCCACCAGAGGATATGAGACTAGCTCACCATCAAAACCTCTTGTCTTTCCCCAGAAGGCCAAAAGGCGTTTCCACGCGTGTGATCTGGAAGACACCTCATCTACCATGCGAATATGTCGCCTCAACTGATGGAGCCTAGAAGACAGTCACTAGCACATATTTTTGAGTATGTAGCACTCCGTTGGTCTGTGGGGCGATCCTCCGGCAGTCCTGGCTGAGTGGAACAGCGACCTCCGCTTATAGATAAACAAAGCAAAAAGCCGACAGCTCCGAAGGTTACGCCGATAGCCGGCGAGGCGAGCCCACCTGCAAGATTTCTGGATAAATACCAGTGTTGATCTGGATCATCTTTGAGCGAAGGACTTTGCGGACCCTCTCGACGATGTCGTCAGCGAAGTCTTTGTTTTCGTAAACGCAATGTTTTTTGGCCGAGTTCTCCTTTTCCGGCTCTCCGCAGGTCTTGAACTCGTCGCCGCGCCGCCCGGTATCCACTTTCATCTTGCCGCGCGGACTATTCAGCACGGGCTCCGCGCTGCGAATGCCCCTCCCGACCGTCGCGCGAACGCCCTTCTCGTCGTAGTGAATGTCCTGCCACCCCGTTTATGCAAGGCTATTCCCTTCATCACGGGAAACGCCATTGCGTTCGGACCTGACATGGCGGGTATGAGCCAGCGGTGGGGCGGCCTGTCTCTTATTGCAATCCCGTTTTCCCCTCGCTACTTCTGAACCGGAGCCGAGGTGCCTACCGTTGCGCGTAGGCAGCGATAAAGGCGCGGGCGACCCCGTGTCTCGCGAAGCAGGAGGGTTTGACCGGACCTCGGCTCTTCCTGACCCTAGCGATACGTGACGCCGTCCAGCCAATAGTATTATCTAACACGCGGAGGCTCGCTCCCAGGCTGTCACGACTAAATGTTGGGGCAGCCTGCGTAGCCAGGAATGTTGCACCAACCTCGCCCCGCGCATCGAGCTTCCCTTGAGCGCCGGTCCTGCGGCAAGCTCTGTCACCCGCAGGCTTTAGAGTGACAGTGTCCGTCGTCGTGCCGCTACCGACAGCCGATCCAGGTGAGCAGGGTGGCCACCGAAGCGAGCCATGTGAAAAGGAACGTGGTCCACTCTCGGCGCCGCTGCCCTTCCCTTTGCCAGCGCTTCCCGGCAGCTCATGAGGCGTTGGCGTATCTTGGCCAAGAAGACGTCATGCTCGAATTTCATCATCACTCGTTCTCCGTGGGATTCTGGACGGGCTTGATGGCGCTGCCCTGCACCTGCTGGATCAACACGGCGATGGGATTTTCCTTGTCGTTCTGAAGCTGGAGCTTGTCCGCGAACATGCCGAGGTGCCTGCCTAGCATCTCCAGCGCCTTGTCCTGATCGCGCATCAGGATTTGGATGCCGTCGCGGGTTTCCTTGACGCCCGCGTAGAGCTTGCGAGAGCTGCCTGAGAGGCGTTTGATGTCAGCGCGCCAGACAACCTCCACGCCCTCACCACGGCAGCGGGGGCAGTCGCCAGAGGGTTCCTTGTTCGGATCAAAACCGAAGCCACCCACAAACTCCGGAGCGCCCGCCATGGCCGCTTCACGGGCTTCCTGGGGAAAGGTAGACACTTCGCGCTTGTGGCGGACCAGGGCTTTGCTGAACTCGGCCTCATCGATCCACTGGTAGGCATGGCCGAGGCCATGGCAGTGCCTGCAGCTCGCGCGCGTCAGGTGGGTCAGCTCGATCGGATCTGCGAAGGCGATTGCCACCAGGTCACGGATGACATGGACGGCCTCGACGAAGCTAGCGTCGGCTAGCCGCTTGCGATGTTCGCGGATGGCGGCCTGGATGTCTACGTTCATCAACAGCCGGTAGCTCTCGCGATTGGCAGCCTTTCGGCTGTAGCCGGCTTCCGCGGCTGCCTTCGCGCCGTTCAGGGTCTCGGCATACCGCTCGGCGAAGCGCTGCTGGCGCGGCGTGAGGGACTTTTCAAAACTCTTGTGCATTACGCCGTCTCCAGGTTCGAGATCATCTCGCGCGCAATCGTTCCCACCTGCCGCTCGTTGCCCAGCATGAGCGGCAGGGCGTCCGCCAGGATCGGCAGGCCTGCAATCTTGTATGGGTTCAGAGGCGCCTTCGCCTCCGCGGGCGTAAGGTCAACTCCGTCCACCATCTGCGACAGCATGGCGCCGTCTGGCCGGCAGCGGACCACGGTGCCGCTGGCCTCGATCTTCCAGAGCAGGAGATCGCGGCGCGGGGTGAGCAGGAGGCCGCCATCACGGAGGCGGCTGGCGTGTGGGGGACGCGAGAAGATGCCGGGCAACCAGTCGTCGTCCTCGTGGCATAGGCGTCCGGCACCCGCGACGAAGCAGCCGCTATCCGATCTGTCGGTCGTGGCGATGCTCCCGCGCATCGGTGGCGCGCCTGTCATGGGCAGGCGGATGAGACCGCGCGGGCTGCGCCAATCGTCCGTGCGCACCTTGAAGTCGGCAATCGCGCCTTGCCCCCATTTCTCGCCGCGCACCCACTCGCCGGTGAGCGCCCAGCAGTCACGGCGCAGCAAGCGATGGTCGCCAGCAGTGAGCGGGGCAAGCTCGCCAGCCTGGGCGAGGGCGAACTGCGCATCGCCGTGGGGGATGCTGCGTTCCTTGGCGTAGGCGATGACGAAGCGCGCGATGGCCGGGGCAGTCTCGGTGGACGAGGTGGTGGTGTTCATCGGATAGCTCCATTTGTCAGATTGGTGAGGCCGATGGTCGGGCGCTTGCTTTCTCATGCTTCCCGCTGGGTGGGGCGCTTCCAGCGCTCCACCGCTTCCAGCGGGGCGGGGGGTATATAGGGGGGGTGGAAGCACACACCGCTGGAACGCGCTGGAAGGCGAAAGTGGAATGCTGGAAGGGGCGTTGGAAGGACATCATTCGACTTGCTCATCCGAGGTTTCGCCGTCTCTGGATGGAGTATCGACGGTGCCAGCCAGCGCCAGATACGAGCGGCGCCGCGATGGCGGCCCATACTCGCTGATCTCGATCTCGCGGCTATCGAGGAGGCGATTCATTGCTGCCTTGAAAAGATTGACGGAGATGCCCTGCGCGCCATTGAGCGAAACGAAGTAAGCGGGCGCATAATTGGAGCCAGGGTTGTGGCTCACATACTTCTTGGAGGGCAGATTGCGCAGCAGGTCGAGAAAGACGCGCTCAGCAAGGCGGCGCTTGTCCACAGCGGCTACGGCTCCCGCGTCCTCGCGAACGAATTGCCCGTCGAGATATCGCAGGGTGATTTGAGTGCCGATGCTCGAACGATTGCTCTTCTTCAACTCCAGCACGCGAACGTCTGGGTCGCCGTCCTGCGGGCGGAAGAGATAGAGGCGGCTGCGAACGCTGTTATTCCACGCCGTCGAGCCCGATGAGCCATCGCCGCTATTCTTACCGGCCTGGCTGGGGTGCGCCAGCAAGACGACCGTGACGCGATACTCCAAGGCCAAGCCGCGCAGCATCCCAATGAACTGCCGGACCTGGCTGCGGATGATCTCGTTGCCGCCGAACAGGTCCGCAAGCGTATCGAGCACGAGCAGAGATGGGCGGTATTCGGCAACCCGCTTGCGCAAGAGATGGAAAAGCTTGGTCGGCGCCAGCGGCGCGTCTCGGCCAGCGTTGGGAGCTGCCAACAACGCGTCAAGGCCTGCCAGCGGGGCGATGAACAGGCCAGGCAGATTGGCGAAGTCCGCTCCCATGGCGTGCAAGCGGCGGTGCAGTTCGCCCAGCTCATCCTCGGCGCTGAGATACATCGCCTTACCCCGCTGCACGTCAAAGCCCAGCCATGGCGCGCCGCTGGCCACGGAATGCGCAAGTTGGAGGGCGAGCAGTGATTTCCCCGTGCCGCCATCTCCGCCCACGATCGCAACGTTGTTCGCGACGATCACATCTTTGATCAGCCACTCCTGCTCGGGTACCGGCTGGCCCGCCAGAGCCGACGCCGGCAAGACTGGAAGCAGATCATCCTCGCTCTGCCCCGGAGCCTCGATGACCTCGCTGGTCTCTCGGCCAAAAGTCGTCCTATCAGCCATGCGAGCCAGCGCAGGCGCGACCGCACGCCTGCCAAACTCTGCAGCGGACCAGTCATTCTCGATCACGGCGCGGATGCTGTCGGGGATCGCGCGCGGCTCGGTCAGGCCCTTGGTCATGCCGCTCCAGATGGTAGCGCGGACGGACTTCACGCCATCGTCAGCTGTGAGCCCGTTGGTCGCGCAGGCTTGCTCCAGCAGTGCCTCGGCTTCGCGGCGGTCAAGAAACCCAGCGGCAACGAACTGACCGAGAGCCATTGCCGATTTGTTGAGCTGATCATTACGGCCACCCGCGCCGCAGGCCGCGAGCCGGTCGATCTCATCGCCGATGCCCTTCTCAGCCCAGGCCTGCACGCGCGGATGGGCGTTCTGGTCGCGGCTGCCCCCCGATGGAGTGCCATGGTTCACTTCCCGAGCCGGTGCAGCCTCACGCTTGGGCTGATCTTTGCAACGGCTGCCTTGCAAGATCTTCAGCAACCAAGATGGGATTTCGGGCGGATTGAGAATGGGATAGACGGAACCTGCAGCTTCGTAGGCGACACCAGCGCTGGGCATCCATGACCCGGGAGCGATGACGTAGCCGCCGTACCCGCGAACGTCGATCGCGCCGTCCTCGACCTTCGGCAGTAGCGCGCCGAGCGTATTGCCGTGCGTCACGTCAGGAGGGAGGGCGAAGTAGTAGTGCCGGCCGCCCGATGGGGTCACGACATGCGGCAGGTCTGGCACGCCCCCGTGGGGCGCCCAGAGCGCTGCCCATTGCTTCAGCCCCTCTTCGCCGTCGATGTCGAACACGACAATCCCCTGCGGGATCGGCCAGCCGATCGCAGCGTTAGGCCAACGCCGCAACCATTGGCGGGTGGTGGTCGGATCGGTTGTTGCCTCCTGGCGCCAACGGACGGCGGGCATCGGCGCTTTGGGATGGGGATCAATGTCGGTCTGAGCCGGGAACAGCGGAATCCCAGCGGCAGCCTGGGCGAGCGGGATGGTATCCGGGGGTGGAACGTCGTCCATCCGGAAGCCCCTGATGGAAAAGACATTGGTCACGCCAGCGCTCATTGGGCCGCCTCCTGCCGGGCGGTGGCATGTCCGGCTTGCCCATCTTGCTCGCGCTCGCGGTCAGGACGCTCCCGCTCGCCCTTGTTGATGACCTCGAATCGCTCGGCGAGCTGCCGGGCAGCCTCGCGGCACATCACGGCGGCGCCCCCCCGATTCGCGTCGGAGTCGTCGAAGTCTCGGGAGAATGTCACATTGCCAGACAAGCACCCCATCGAGAGAGATAGCTCGCTCAACGTGATAGGGCCGAATTTCGTCGAAATAACAATGCTCATGGGTGGCTCCGAAGTGTTGGAGCCAGCCGCAGTGGGGTTGATTTTCGTCGCCAAAGCCGCTATACGAGAGATGCAAATCATTCCCGAATAGCAAGCTACCAACGTCGGTCTAACCTTCACTGGGCCGGCGTTTTGCTATGTGGACTGGCGAGCGCTATTGAGGTCGGCCTCGGCAGTCGAGCGGGCCGGGGCAGAGAGGCGGCCTTCAGCCCAAGCCAGGGCATCGCCCCAGTGGTAGACCACGGCACGGCCGAACTTGCGGAACGGCGGGCCACCGCCGCGCACAGCCATGGTAGCGAGGGTGGAAGGCTTCACGCGGAAGCCGCGCAGGGTCAGCTCTTCCGCAATGCGTGGGCGGGGCAACAGGGCTTCGGGCGAAAGATCGCTGGACATCGGTCGGCTCCATCTTTGGCGCTGAATCAAGCGCCGTTGTTTGTGATGGATGGAGCTTGTGTATCTGTCTCAGATGAGCTGCACGACAGAACCCGACAAAACCTGGCAAAACCCTATCCGGCGAAGATGCCCGGCGGAACAGATTGATCGATCCAGCGCTCCACCGTCCTTTCGGCAGGTGGATTGGAGAGGTTGATTTCCGCCCAGGCCTTCATATAGCTTCGGAAGGCTGTAAGCGTCACATACCCCCCGTCCAGCGCGAGGCGGCGGGTCACTTCTTGGACGAAGGCGTCTCGCTCAACGTGGCGCGGACGCCCACCCTTTCCTGTCGTGCGATTCCCGGACGCGGCACCGTCCTGTTGCTGACGGTTCAACATAGCCCCGCACTCTGAACTCTTTTCGATTTCTCCATCGCCCTTCGATCTGTCTAGCCACCTCAAGAAGCCCTCACGCTCGACCCCCACGGCGGCCCAGCCACGGAAATCGCGGTCCTCGCCCTGATAATCGGTCAGCGCCGATCGCTCGAAGATCGCGTGCTCGTCATCGTCCAAGCCGTCAGGGTCGACATCGATGCGCCCCGCCTCGATGGAGAAATTAACCAGCAAGCCAAAGAACTGCGGAGGTACAGGCGTTGAACCGATGCGCTCGCTGGCCAACTCCGTATCGAACGGGCCGCCGCGCTGCTCGCCGCAGAACCGCACCTCCCCCCTCGCCGCCGCAGCCGCCAGCTGGCCACAGAACTCGCGTTCGCTCTCTCCCGCCGCGTCAGCATCCAGACCGTGCAGGAGGCCGCCCTTGGCGATCTCGATCATGCCTCCACCCCAAGGGTCGGAAACGGCCTCATGAAAGGCATTGCCGGCCGCCGGCAGATAGACCCGTGCCCTTGGCCCGCCCGCTGGGACCGTGCCGTAAAGCGCGAACGTCAGCGCGTCCGTGAGGCGACGAACGGCCTGTCGAGTAAGCGCTCCGATTGATTGCTTGGCTCGCTGATCATTCTTGCTGCCTTCATAACGGACTGGCCCTGCGACAGGACCAGCCTGCGGGTTATGGATTAAGCGCGCCCTGCACCATTGAGCAATGCAATGATGTCGCGGGCCAGGCTCGCGGCGAGGCAACCCGCTCGTCATCCGCCGCAACAGCAAGCGCGGCCACCAGCTTTGCCTTCGTGAGCACGTCCTCGGTCCGACGCGCCTGGACGTCGGCAGCCAGTGCGGCCATCGCCTCGGCCCGGGCATGTAGGCGGTCGTCCGCGCTTCCGACACGGGCGATTATGGGTTAGCTGCCGGGCATTATCTCGTCGGCTTCGTCCCAAACGCAGACGGCGCGCAGCTCCAGATCGACGCCCGCGGCGCAGATGTGGGTCGGTGAACTGGCTTGCGATTCGCTCGCAGGGCCATTTCTGGTAGCGCGAACAATAGCCATGGTCATGGTGGTCTTTTCAGCTTTCCAAGGTCAGGCGCGGGCCGGCGTTCCAGCGCTGGCTTGCACCGTCTCGTTGCCGGAAACCGTCCGGCAGGGTTCCGCTCAGGCGCGGCGTAGCTCTATGACATCACCTGAGGGCTTCTTGTCGCCCATCCGCCGTGCGATCTCGTCTGCAACCGCGTCGGCGACGGCGAGAAGCGTAGCGTCGGCATGGTGGACATATAGCGATGTGATCGACCCTGACTTGTGGCCGATGAGCGCCGCGATGGTCAGCTCCGAATAGTCAAGCTCTGCGGCAGTCGATGCGAAAGAATGACGGAGAACGTGCAGCGTCACGTCCCCCGGCAACACCGCGAGCCTTACGATTCGGTCCCATGAACTCCGATAGCCTGTCAACGCCTTTCCTGTCTTGCCTGACGAAAAAACCAGCTCGCTCGTTCGGCTGAGAGAAGAAAGAATGGAGCAGGCTGCATGGCTCAAGGGTCGCATGGACCGCCCGGTTTTGCTGTCGGCCAGAGTGGCAGTCCGGGTGGCTAGATCGACACTCCGCCCAGCGGAGCCCGAGAGCTTCACCAAGCCGCCAGCCGGTCAAAGCCAGGAAGCGCGCCACGGCGACAGAGGCTGGCCACATACCGTCCTCCGCCGCTTTGCCAAGCCCGTCACCCAGCGCCTTGTACTCCGCGTCGCTGAGCCGGCGCTCGCGCTTCCCATCCGCAGGGCGCACCACTCCGCGAACCGGATTGTCGGGTCGAATGCGACGACGCACCGCATAACCGAAGATGCTCTTCAGTAGACCCATAGTCCGCGTCGCGGCCCCCTGCCCGCGCGGTTCTTCAAGTTCTTCGGTCTCGCGGTATCCGCTTGGATAGAGTTGAGTCTCTGCCAAAGTCGTAATGATCGGTTCCCTGAACATATGCAAAGAGGCAGCCGCTACCTCGCCTTTAATTGTCGGGGTCGTCGAATGACTGGTCAGGTTCGGCAAGCTTGCGCATCTGGCGTTCCGCCCTTGCCGGTTTTCCCTATCATCACGATGAGCGCAGAGGTATCCCATTTGACGGCAAACGCGCTGGTCTTGGCGCTGTCATCGACGTTCGACCAATCCTTGGCATTCAGTATCTACCTTGGACCAAACTTATCCCCCAGAACGTAACCCGAGTTTGATCCGACATCCGCGGCCGCAGCTACCGCTTTTGCGCAATAGGTTACATCGAAGGGCAGTTGTGCCCCTCATACCGCGTTTCCTGATTGTCCCATCAATATCACTCTCCTCTGCCTCATCGATATTTGTGAAAGATACCAAATATGAATACTCGATTGATCTCCTTTTCTGCCTCAAGCAGATGAAGCCGCACGCTCGTTCGTCGTGGATGAACTAAGTGCCTGCGGTCTCGCTTAGATGCGGGCCAATGCCGCAGCTTGCGGCAGTTCCGCTTTCAGACGTTCGGGTGGATCACCGGGTTGAACGAGATGGATACGCAGTCCTGTTTCGCCCTCACCCAAGCCCGGTTTGAGCACCTGCTGACCGTCATAGTGGCCGCCATTCTGGGTGCGGTAGGGGATCGGCGCATCAGTGAAGAGAGTCCGCAACCGTGCCCGGAAGGCATCCGCGACCTCCGGCCACCGCTCTTCCGTCATGCGATCGCTCTGATAGACCGGAAAGGGCGGCATAGACTGCATACCGGGATAGAAGAGAGCACCATGCTGGATCGGCCACAAAATCTCGTCGAGGCGGCCGTTGACCCCGCGCTCGCTGTAATGAGGCTCGCGCCCGCCGATATTGACAACAACCATCGCCCGGCGCCCGGCCAGTGAGCCTTCGCCGTAGCGGTCGCCCCAGCGATCACCGCCATGTTGGCCCACGCCATAGGCGAAGCCGTGCGCATAGACGCGTTCGACCCAGCCCTTGAGGATGGCGGGCGCGCTGAACCACCACAGGGGAAAGGTGAGGATGACCGCATCCGCCCAGAGCAGCTTTTGCTGCTCGGCCACGACATCGGCCGGCTGGGTGCCGTTGGCGAAGGCATTGCCCGATTCCGAAGCATAACGCAGCCGGTTGGCATTCTTACGCTGAGGAAAATCCCCCGCATCGGCGACGGCCTTCCAGTGCATCGCATAGAGGTCAGACACCTGCACATCGTGTCCTTCCGCGGTCAGTGTCTCGACCGCGAGGTTTTTCAGCGAGCTGGTCAGCGACCGGGCTTCGGGATGGGCGTGGACTATGAAGATATTGCTCATACGGAGATCCTGAACAGGAAGAAGGACGAGGCCAGATTGTGGCCGGTCGCCCCAATAGTTAGAGGCGTCGTCGCCATTCTTGAAATCAAACGATCTATGTGCTGGTATTGATTCAATGGATACCAGCCAGATCGATTTCAATTTGCTCGTCACGCTCGACACCCTGCTGGCCGAGCGAAATGTGACCCACGCCGCGCGCCGGTTGAATCTGAGCCAGCCGGCCCTTTCGACGCGCCTCGCCAGATTGCGGGAGATTTTTGATGATCCGCTGCTGATTCCTGTTCAGCGCGGCATGGTGCCGACCCAGAAAGCGATGGAGTTGCAACCCCGTTTGCACGAAGCACTTGAAGCGGTTCGCCAGGTCGTGGTGACAGATTCGGCTTTCGACCCGTCCCGGGCGAAGGCGACGGTCAACATCGCCGCAAGCGACTACACTCAGAGCGCGTTGCTCCTGCCGCTCATTCGTGCGCTGAGAGATGAGGCGCCAGGACTGCGTGTAGCATGGCGCGGCCTGGACCTCACGACCTTGCGGGTCCAGATGGAGCGCGGTGCGGTTGATCTGGCGATAACACGTCCGGAAACGGCACCCGACCAGTTGCGGATGAGAATGCTCTGCCATGAAGACTATGTGCTGATCGCGCGGTCAGGCCATCCGGTAGTGACGGGCAGCATCGACCTCGATCTGTTTTGCATCCTGGATCATGTCATCGTTTCGCCCGATGGCGGCGGATTCACCGGACCGACCGACGACGTACTGGCGGCCATGGGACGATCACGGCACGTCGCTCTGTCCGTGCCTGGCTTTCTCGTCGTTCCAACGATCGTTGCACTCTCGGATATGATCGCGGTTGTGCCGGCCCGGATCGTTCGTGACGAGAAAGAGCGGATCCAGGTTCTTAGTCCCCCCGTCCGCGTGCCCGGCTTTGAATTGGCTATGATCTGGCACGACCGGACGACGACGCACCCGCTTCAGCGTTGGCTACGGGATCGGTTCGCTGCGCTCGTGGCCAAAATCTGAGACCAGTATCCGGAACGGG
>Ga0310811_10010236_pt1 | contig 12108 bp, 7 predicted proteins | sample YCmetagenome_FD_207642 | JGI IMG/M metagenome (GOLD analysis project Ga0310811, IMG submission 207642) | Soil microbial communities from experimental microcosm in Duke University, North Carolina, United States - YC | ecosystem: Engineered > Artificial ecosystem > Soil microcosm > Unclassified ...
GCGCCTTTTACGTGTGGCATGAACGGTTGTGCAGTCAAGGAGGACCGTTGAGACCGTGCGGTCATTATTGGATCGGGCAGATGGCGGCACGCTTGCCGGTTGATTACAGATTCGTCATTGACCGGTAGCGACCAGACCTTTGGCAGCCCTGGTCGAACGGGCCCACTGGGTCGCGAGCGATTCCCTCAATGGCACTTGGTCCGTGAAGTGTCCGGCGTCGTACGCGTCGACACAACTTCGCGCGTACTCAGGGCTAAGCTGACTACGGATAAAACGGGCGCTCAGATACAAGTGTGCGTCGGCGCACGGCCTTTGCAATGGCTAGAACTGTTTAAGAAGTCCTGGTCGAATCGTTCTTTCTTTGATGCAGATATTGGCGCACAACAAAGTCTGCGCCAAGTTGATCTTGAGGCCTTAAGCACATCAAAGTCGGCTCCGACAAAGCATCGCCCGGCTGCCGCTGCTGACAATTTGGAGTATGTAATTAAAAACGGTTCGACGTTTGGGAGGCTTGTCACGTGGGCAAAGTGTCGAATTTCACCACTGAACTGGTGGAATGGCAGTTGGAAAAAGCGGGGAAACGCGTAAGCGTATATCCTGGTGTCGGGTGGCAAGAGATAGTAAGGATCGGAAAGTAATGCTGGCCTCGTCGACCGGGAAAATCTTCCTGAAGCTGATCGGCACGCAAGACACTAGAAGAGGTGATTTCGCTGTCGGCATGTCGTGCACGCTTCGAGCGTCGAACGCGCCATGCTTTATCCGTTCTGGCAAGTCAAACGTTGATTACCTAGCGCCTCTGGCGTGGCGCGATTGGCGCATGGCGTCGCGGCGGATGCCAAGGTTGCACCACTTTTTACGGCGCGAATGTAGGTATGTCCGAGGACCGCGCCGTTCGTTTGCCCACTGCGCGGACTTTAACCTGTCGGAAGTCCAATCTCGGTGACTTCCGGGATCGAATTAACCGGGCTTGAGATGTACATGACTCTGCCGAGGCGCCACCGGGATTGTCTTTGCGGCGGACCCGAAGCGGATCGGGAGGGGACGAATTTTTCGTCCATGAATGGGGATGATCGCGGTTCGCGCAGCGATCTCTCGTGTGCGTGTGTCTTGCGGCCACTGACTTGCTCAGTGGCTTTTCCGCCCGATCAGGTCGCCTTGTATCTGCTCAAGAAACGGCTCCACGCCTTGCGCCTCGATGGCCTCGTCGATAGCCGGAGCGCTGTTGTTCTTTCTGGCCAGCGCATATGCCTCGCGCAGCGTGTCCATCTTGCATACCTTGCGACAGAACCGGAAATATGCAGTTTCCGACGATCGCAGACGCGCGCTTTGTCTACAAAGCACCAATCGAGCCGAAGGATGTCGATTCGATCGTCGATTATCTATCGGTATCAGAGGCGCGAATTAGACCGGAGATCGTTGGGTTGGTCTCCTCGTGGAGTATCGGCCGAGGTCGCACACTCGGTGCGCAGGACAAACTGAAAGACGGCGCCATGCGGCTTGTTTGGGGACACCCACATGCGGCCGTTATGTGCCTCGATAATTGAGCGGCAAATCGCCAGGCCCATTCCCATACCTTCAGATTTCGTGGTGAAGAGCGGGTCGAATATCCGGTCGATGTCATGCGGGCCGACGCCTGTTCCGGTGTCCGTTACCGATACTATTACCCCGCGTTCGTCGTGGACGTCGGATTTCACGCGTAGGACCCGCGGCTCATCCATGTCCGCCATCGAATCGATGGCATTTGCGATCAGGTTTAGAAGCACTTGCTGTAGCTGGATTTGATCCCCTGTTACCTTCGGTAGCCGTTCAGCCAGTTCTGTCTGGACCATTACCCGGTGCTTCTGCAGGTCGGCGCGCACCAAGGCAACGGTTTCCCCGACGAGACCGTTGACGTCAAACGCGGTTCTGTTCAGTTCACCCGTCCTGAACATGGTCCGAACTCTTTGGATCACCGCTGCCGCGCGATGGCCGTTAGCGACGATCTGCCCGAGTGCCGCCTTCGTTTCGTCGAGATCGGGCGTCGCGCGATTAAGCCAGCGCAAGCCCGCATCGGCATTTGTGACCATCGCCGACAATGGCTGCTTGACCTCGTGAGCAATCGTGGCCGCGACTGCCTCCCCGGTCACCAGCCGTGCCTCGCGCTCGCGGCGTTGTGCGAAGACCGCGCGCAGCAGCTGCGCGTAAAGCGTCGTTATCTCGTACAGCAGGACAAACAGGACGAGACTGCCGGACAGGAACCCGCAGACCCGGCCAGCATACCAGCCGACCGTGTAGCGGGCCGGAACCGGGAAAGAGATCAGACAGATCTCTAGCACGTACGCGCACATGACCACCATCAGCCACAAATCGAGCACTGATCGCCGCCAGACCCAGAGCACGGTGAGCGCAACGACGCTCATCAGCGCTGCGGCCCCGGCCGCATAAAACCAGAGCGTGGAAAGATGCACCGTATCGACCAGCAGGCGGGGCAGCAGCGCATTTCCCACTGTGACTATCAATGTCGCTGCACACACGATCGCCGCGGTCATGGCAACGCTCGACAGGATAGCCGCACCCGTGGAGCCCCGCCACAACCGCTTGGCCGGATCGGCATCCTTCAAAAGGGCATAGGCGATGACGAACATCGGGAAGCCCGCGTGCCACAGGATGTAGAGCCAAGCCGTGCTCTGTGGGCCGGCGTCAAGGAGCCCGTCTGGCGCGAAGATGCCGGGAAACGTCAGCGTCCACGGGATCAAGACGAGCCCTGTGAAGAGATATCCACTTGCGATCACGAGGAGTGCACGCGAACGAAGGATGGAGAACTGCGCAAACAGCAGGACGGCGGTGATCGAATCGTTCACGAACATCGCCGTGGCATACATCGGAACGAAGGCATCGATCCGCTGCAGATGGAGGCCCGAGAACCGCCCGGCTATGGCGAAAAAGGCGACCAGCAAGGCGAGCACGACGGCAAGGGCAAGCCGTGTCTGCGCCCGGCCTGGCGTCAAGCTCGAGAGGATGAAATGCTGATCCTCCGGGACAAGGGCGGCTGTTTCAACCATCGGAGCGACTCCTTGCGGTGGCTGGTACGGCGGCACGCAGCTCACACCGCTTCGCCGCCAAGCTCATCCCGCGCTGCCTTGGCTCGCCGCCATTTCTTCGAAGATCGCTGTTCGCAGGATTCCTGCGGCAGCGGAGGGGATCGCGCCAGTGACCGACTTCAGAACACTTTTCTCGGGCCATCGTTCCGGCTCCCGGGGCCTCGACCGGTCACGTGACGTGACCCCCAATGTATCTCGTATGCGGGCACTTGTGTTCATCTACCCAGAGGCCACTCATGAGTGACCGTTCAAGACAATCTGCTACTTATCCGGGTGTCCAGGATGGGTCGGTTTCCGTTGTCTACAGCTGCCACGATGCAGTCAACTCAACTTGTATGAATGACGTTTGGAAAAGATCCGAACCTGGATTGTCGTAAAAGAGGAGCTTCCATGGTCGTCTGAGAACTTCAGGAGAGCCTGACCTTTAGCGAGAGAGGCAGCCAGCTCTGGGTGGAAAAGTAAGAGGAGTGTCCGGGATTCGTCGAAGCCGGTGCGTGCCATATTTCGGTGCCACGAGCCGATAGGGCCGACCAGCTTTCACCGGCTCTGCTGGTCGATCCCTCTTTTGTGAAGCGCGTCGCGATACGATCTGGCGTAGAGTGCAGCGGCGCCGCCGCCGGTCTGGGCCGCCCGCTCCCGCAGCTGCAGAGCGATTGATCTACTGGCTTCTGCGGGATGCCAATTGATTAGGGGTTGCCAAGGCGCGATTCGGCAATCCGCTTCAGATCATTGGGAATTGAAGCAGATTCAGCCAACTGCTCAAGCAAATCCCTGGCTCTCTTTTCGTCTTTGGGCCCACCATCGCCAAGCGTCAAACTCGTCGCCAGGTTCAGTATCGACCGGGGCAGCCCTCGCGAGGCCAAAGCCTCGAGGAGATGACGAGCCACTTCGGGTTCCCGGTTTCGGTTGCCGCTTAGCAACTCATCGGCAATCGATTCTACAAGCCTCAGCGAGCTTTCGTTTTCCGTTCTGTGAATGCCAGCCATGAGCGCCTGTTCGAATTGGCCAACGGGATGGTGCGCGGCGTGAGCTAACGTGCTAAGCGCTTCTTGAAAACTCAGATCTTCTTTTGAGCCGGCAAACGGTGTTGGTGTCGGGTCCCGGCCCTCTTCGTGCGCATGCGCGGCCGATGGTTGCCACCATCGAACAAAGTCGTCCGCGGATTCACCGTGAAGATCAACTGACGATGCGAGCAATTGCGACGCCTGATATACGCGTCGCTCGGTTAGTGTCGCGCTGTCACACACCTCGTCGAGCGCGGAAGCTACTTTGCTGCCCAGCTCGTTGTGGAGGTCGGTCCAGTCTCTATAGCCGAAGACTTCGGAGGTCACCTGTCGCGCCTGGGATTCCTTCAGAGAAAGGCGGTATTTAAGCCGATTGGCGGCCCGCGTCGGGATAGACGCGTTCTGGAAGTAGATACGCATGGCTTCGGTCCGAGTTTGCGTGCCGACGAGCGTCCACAGCCGGCACGGAATCGAAATGAACTGTGAGGCGGCGCAGGGGGCGTGACGCCCCGTAGCAAAAAATACCGTCGGTTTCTCATGCAGTCAATCCCATTCCAGGAAATGGTATTTCGCGCGATAACGCACAATCCAAGCGCCGGGCGGTCTTCAGGATAGAGTCTGGCACCCTTGGAACCGCGATTGTCCACGTACCTTATAGTCCAGAAAGAGTCCATCCCGGTCGCTCAACGGTCGCCGGTGATTGCGACCTGATGGCAGCCTCTGATTGACCGTTCAGTGATGAGCAGTGGCGATTTGTCCCATAGGGGAGGCTGATTGAGACGGCAGCACTCAGTGACCGGTTTGCATAAACGACCGTTGTGGGTGTGCGCCGTAAAAAGGTGACACTTTGCAGTGGGTGCAAGCCCCGCCCAGCAACTGCTCCAGCCGGAAGCAACCGGAGCAGCTATGGAGAAGTGGCGGCGCGCGCGGCTACCGCTCGGACGAGGCTGAGTGGCGATAGCATCCAGACAACAGAGCGACGAGCTTGTCCCGGTCGCCGCCGCAAGCATGCGTGAGCGCATGTGTCGGACCGTGGATGAACTTGTTGGTGAGCGCCTGCGACAGTGCTTCGAGTACCGCGGCAGGGTCGTCGCCGCGAGCGAGCATTTTCTGCGCGCGCTCGAGTTCGACGCGCCGCAGCGCGTCGGCCTGCGTGTGCATATGTCGGATCACCGGCACCACGCTGCGCTGGTCGAGCCACTGCATAAACCCTTGAACGCGTGTCTCGATGATCGCTTCGGCTTGGGCAACTGCGGCCTGACGCATTGCGGTGCCGTCGCGCACGATTGTGCTGAGATCATCGACCGTGTAAAGGAAGACGTCTTGGAGCCGCCCGGCTTCCTGTTCGATGTCGCGCGGCACGGCGAGGTCGAGCATGAACATCGGCCGGTGCTTGCGCGTCTTGATTGCGCGCTCGACCGCTCCGAGGCCGATGATCGGCAACGCGGACGCGGTACACGACACCACGATGTCGAACTCATGCAGCCGCTCGGGCAGGTCCGCAAGTGGAATCGCCTGACCGTTGAAGCGTTTGGCGAGTTTGCTGCCGCGCTCGGGGGTGCGGTTCGCCACTACCAGAGCGCGCGGCGCCTGCGCCGAAAAATGGGCGGCGCACAGTTCGATCATCTCGCCCGCGCCGATGAACAATACGCGTTGGCTAGAGATCTTATCGAAGATCCGCTGCGCCAGCCGCACCGCTGCTGCGGCCATCGATACCGAATGCGCGCCGACGTCGGTCTGACCGCGCACTTCCTTTGCGGCCGAGAAGGTACGCTGGAACATCTGATTCAGATACGTCCCCATCGCGCCGACTTCGGACGCGGTGCGCACGGCCTCTTTCATCTGACCGAGAATCTGCGTTTCACCGAGCGCCATCGAGTCGAGGCCCGACGCGACGCGCATCGCGTGGCGCACCGCTTCCGTTTGTGGCAGCGCGTAGACATGCGGCGCCAGTTCGTCAGCCTCAATGCCGTGATATGCGGAGAGCCACGCAATCGCGTGCTCAGGCGCGGCGTGGTCATCTGTCGCGCAGTAGATTTCGGTGCGGTTGCAGGTCGACAGGATCGCCGCTTCAGACAGCGCGTCGCCGCTGAACGCGAGCTTGCCCATCGCCGGCGCGGTATGCACCGTACCACCGCGCGGATTATTGTGCCTCCGCCACGCGGCTTTCAGCGTCCGCAGGGCGGGCCGGATCTGTTCGAGCGGGAACGCCACTCGTTCGCGCAAGGCGACCGGCGCGGTGTGGTGATTAATTCCGATCGAGAGCAGTTGCATATTAGGACGATGGGTTGGCAGAAAGGCTTGTCAGCAATACTATTGTTTGCGACACATGGCTGCAAATGGGTTGTCTTTATAGCTCTGATAGTGGCGGTGAGTCCTTTGCGGTAAATCGAAGTCCGTAGCAGATGCCGCTTTATGGCGAAACGACGGACATCTGGCTTGAGCGGGCCTTTACTGGAAGCCTTTTGGTCCAGTTGAAGGAAGCAGGTCACCGGAGCCGTGCGACGCGTGGTACGAACGATCTGGCAATCGACGGTCATTTTCCTGGGTGCGTCAATTGCACGTTGTTGGCCGACGGAGACAAGCCGTCGATGCCGGCCGTAATCTCGTTGCCGCCACCGCTCTACGTCTGGAACCGCCTGCCGCCCTTGATGAGGCGGCGTAACGCATCAAGGTGGCAATGGTCTCTTTCCTGGGGGAGTAGGTTTCGGCCTGCTGCCTTCCCTATCTCTTCCAGAGTTTCTCTTAATTGGAAATGCGCTGGCGAGCATGGTATTTCTCTCGTCGTGGAGGTGATTGATAGCGAATCGGCCGCAAAGATTCTCCGTACCAGGTTGGTGGAACGAATTTGACGTTACCCGCCGACCCGACCGGACACTTCTAGGCGATGAGACAAGATTTCTTGCTCCAGCTTGAGTCTATCCGGCAACTTTTCCCTCGGAGAAAATCATGACTTGCACAAAGTCTTCTATGTCCATCAAATTGGCAACGCACACCGACCTTGGTCCCGATGCGAAGGAAGAGATCGCGAGGAGTCTTAACGCACTGCTCGCTGACGCGTTCGCGCTCTATATCAAAACCAAGAACTTTCACTGGCACGTGAGCGGACCTCATTTTCGGGACTACCACCTTCTCCTTGACGATCAGGCAGTGGCGATTTTTGCAATCATCGATCCCATCGCTGAACGCGTGCGAAAGCTCGGCAAGACTACGCTGCGATCAGTTGGACAAATTGCCGAACAAAGTCGCATCGAAGACAACAATGTGGAATTCGTTGCACCAGAGAATATGTTGAGCGAGCTGCGTAAAGACAACGAATCGTTCGTCGGATTCTTGAGGGAAGTGCACAAGGTCTGCGACAAGAAAGAGGACGTGGCCACGGCGAGTTTGATTGAAGACTGGATAGACCAGGCGGAAGAACGGATCTGGTTCCTTTTGGAAGCCGGAAGGTCTTGATCTTCCTGCACGTTTGTCCGCACTGCGGTTGGTCGAAACTGCTGGGCGGGTCAGATGCCAAAACGGGCGCGACTTTCTCGGACATTGCCTGGCTGCATCGGGTGCAGGTGGCAGGAGGTTCAAATCCTCTCGCCCCGACCAAAGAAATCAAGGCCCTACAAGCATCGCTTGTGAGGCCTTTCTCTTTTCCCGGCCGATTATGGTTTTGGGCTGCCTCATCAACGTCGCGCAATGCCGCGCGACGCAAGCGACCATCGTTGATGGAAAGCTTCGCCTCGATGACTTTTTTTGATCATTGATTAGTTACCCAAACTAAAACGAGCGGTGGCTTCTCGCGGCGCAGGTACTCGCACCGCCCCAACATTCATCCATACGTTCGACAGCCATTGGTCCGAGTGCCGCCCCTTGCCAAAGCAACTAAGCCCGCCAATAATTGTTCGCCGCCGCAATGGTCGCGAATTCGATCGCGACGACGTGGCCGGCCTGGATCAGCATGGCGGCGTCGTTGGCATAGACGTCCCGCAACTTGCTACGGATGCTGTCATCGGGCTGGGTTGCCTTGATGACAAGGCGCGCCATTTTGATCGCAAGCTGACGCCCTTCTTCCGGCGTTGCGGTGATCAACGTATTGTCGGGAACCAGGGTCGTGCTCATTGCATGTTTCTCCACAGGTTGGAGTGCCGATTGAGCCCCGCCTCTGCGTGGAAGGGCGGGTGGGGATCTCTGTTTTTCAAAAGCGCTTGAGTGACGGCGCGAGCGCCGCGCACTACTGTCTCATTGGTTCATGACGTTGGTCAATAGCCGCGCTGCATCGAGCGATAGCTCACGACGGACACGGCGGAACGTTGCCGAAATGCGAACCCGCTCGCTTTGCTTCAAAGCCGTGGCGAGCGCTGCCGCGCTTGTTTCTCGCAGCAGAGCAGTTTCTACGTATCGGACGAGATACAGTCAGGCGCCGCCATCGCACCGCAGCGGTCGTCCATGACATCAATGGAATTACGCTCATGTCGAGCGGTCATGGATTGCGAAAGTCGAGCAAGTCGATCTATTTTTCTTATCGCCCGGCGATGCGGAGAAGCTGGCAGCAGAACCCGCTCACGAGCAGGTAGTTGCTCATCCATTGAATCTACCCCTTTTGATTTTTATATATTTTGTAATTGAAAGCCAGGTTTTCGCTACGCCTGTAATTCCATGTTTTGTATAGAAAGCTTCGGATAACTTATTTTGTACGAGTCGTCACCAACGGTCTCGCTCCTTCTTTCCCGCAAGCTTGCCGCCTATATTGGAACGCGCGCACGAGGTCGTTTGCGGTGCGTCCGAAGCGTTCCCATTTCGAGCGGCGGTGACAGTGTCCGCATCAATCGACGACAATGACAGGAGACAAAGATGCCTGTACTTTTCCAAACAGGATGGGCGACACGCGGCATGCTCGCTGTGTCGCGAGCCTTGCGAAATAGGAGGCACCCGCATCTGCCCGCGAGCGGACGATCATTCGCATGACTAATCACAGCCTTCGCAATGACATTTACGATCGGCATGCCATTCAGTGCGAACGCCACCAACTCCAACCCCAACGCAAACGCCAACTCAGCCGGTTTGGCAAACCTCCCCGCAGTCATGCCCGCAATGAACTGCGCAGCCGTGATGAGCATGGACCTCAGTGGCGTGACCGACGGCACAGTCACGATTGCATCCGCGACGATGCTTCCCGCCGGAACGGCCGTGGGGCAAAACACGTTGCCCGCCCCAGTGTGCGACGTGAAGGGAACGATAGGGCCGGGCGCGTCGTTGTTCGAGTTGCAGTTGCCCACGCAAGGTTGGACACAGCGCTATCTGCAGGACGGTTGTGGCGGCCTTTGCGGCAACCTGTCGGTCAATGCGCCGATGGCTTCGACATGCGTGCCCGTAACCAATGGGCAGATCGCGATGGCCGCGACCGACATGGGTCACGAAGGCGGCAACGACGGCTCATGGGCACTCAGTCCGCAGGCCAAGATCGATTTCGCGTATCGCGGCGAGCACGCAACCGCACAGGTAGCCAAGGCGATCATCAACAAGTTCTACGCGCGGCCCGCGAAGTACTCGTACTTCGACGGTTGCTCCGATGGCGGCCGCGAGGCGTTGATGGAAGCACAGCGTTTCCCGGACGACTTCGACGGTATCGCCGCAGGCGCGCCGGCCAATGACCTGATCGTCCAGAACACGTTCCATCACGCGTGGCCCGCGGTGATCAACGCCGATCCGAAGACCGGCAAGTACATTCTGCTCGCGAGCAAGCTGCCGCTGATTCATGCTGCAGCATTGAAGGCGTGCGACAGCCTCGACGGCGTGACCGATGGCGTGATCGACAATCCGCGGGTCTGTCATTTCGACCCATCGACGCTGCTATGTGCGAAAGGCCAGGATGCATCCACATGCCTGTCGCAGGCGGAAGCGGGCGTCGTGCGCGCGATTCGTGACGGCGCGACCGATTCGAACGGCTTGCTTCTCGAGCAGACGATCTCCCGCGAATGGGGCGGCGAACTGAACTGGTCGCTGTTCGTACCGGCGACCGATGCCGGGCCTAGCGGGTCGATCAACTTCGTTCTGCCGTTCCTCGCGTACCTCGACTACTTCAATGGCTCGAAGCCGTCCGCGACTCTGAGCGACCTCAAGTTCACGATCGAGGGTTTCATGAAGACCGTCCCGACGTTGAATTATCTAGCGGCAACCGACCCGGATCTGAGCCCGTTCGCACGGCGTGGCGGCAGGCTGATTCTATGGCACGGGCTCGAAGACCAGCACATCACGCCGGAGGGCACGATCGAGTACTACGAGCAGATGAGGAACGTGATGGGGTGCGACAAGGTCGAGCAGTTCACCCGGCTCTACCTGTTCCCCGGCGTCGCGCACTGCGGTGGCGGCGAAGGTCCGAACACGTTCGACATCGTGACCTCGGTGATGGCGTGGGCCGAGAGCGGCACGAAGCCGGGCAAGATCGTCGCGTCGATCGTCGGCTCGACCGGCCAGACGACGCGCACACGTCCGGTGTTCCCGTATCCGGTGGTCGCGCGTTACACGGGTTCGGGCAGTACCGACGACGCAACCAACTTCGTTGCCGATACGCCGAAGAGCGAGCCTTACGTCAATCCGCACTGGCTCGGCGAGTGGCTCTACTCGCCGGGTTATGAAGCCTGGTGTCAGGCTCAAGGCTTGCAGCTGAACTGCAAGGGCGGCAACAACTGGAGCGAAGCGGGCAAGTAACGCGCGGTTCGTCTGAGCGACTGCGGTTCCTGTTGCACGCGCGCCGATCGCGAAGAGATCGGCGCAAATTTTTTCGGTCGCGCGAAATCTCGACCTTCACCAACCGTTCACCAGATCGCCGGAAGAATATCCACGAACAGTATCTTCACGATCGTCATCGCCGGGAAAATCATCGCGTAGCCGATGTCAGGCTTGTCGGTCGGCGTGAGCTTGTTGGCGAACGCGAGGATCGCCGGATTGCCGCACGCGCCCGTGACGATGCCCGCCACTTCATCGAAAGGCAGCCGGTACACCAGCAGCCCCAGAATCAGAATCGGCACGACCAGCGCAAGCAGCACGAGCGCGCCGAGGCCGAGCATCAGCAGACCGGTTTGCGAGACCGTCGCAGCGAACCGCGGTCCCGACGACATGCCCACTTGCGCGAGGAAAATCGTCAGTCCGAGATTGCGCATCACGAGGTTAGCGGGCAGCGGCATGGTCCAGTGAATGCTGCCGGTGCGGCGCACTTTGCCCAGCACGAGCGCCACGATCAGCACGCCGCACAAACCGAGCGCAAGCTTGCCGATGCCCGGCAGCGGAAGCTGGATCGCGCCGACCAGGAAACCGAGCGCCATGCCGAGGCCAACCGAGATATAGCTGAATTCCGCGGTGCCCTTGATCGAATCGCCGAAGTAGGCGCGCAGTGCCGGAAACGCGGTGCGCTTCGTCAGCAGGCCGACGCGGTCGCCATACTCCAGCACGAATTCGGGGTTCGGCATGATGTCGGCGTCGCCGCGCCGCACGTGCGCGACGATCGACCCTTCGGGCAGTGTCAGCTCGCCGAGCGCGCGGCCCACCACGCTTGCGCGCGAGGCGAACACGCGCAGATAATCCAGGTCGCCGCGATCGCGCAGCATGCGGCCGGGCGCCGTCTCGCCCAGACGCTTGCGGGTTTCGGCAAGCGCCGCGCCGTTCGGACTGACGGCGAGCACGACGTCGTTCTCCGCCAGCACGAGTTCGGGCGAGGCCGTCGCATTGTGATGCGCGCTGCGCACGGCGACTATCTGTACGTCGGAGGGCAGCGCGGTGAGCGCTTCGGCGAGCGTCTTGCCGCAAAAGTCCGGATTGCGTAGCGCGATTTCGAGAAGTTCGAGGCCGGCGTTCGTGGCCGTCGCGATCTTCTGCGGACGGATCAGAAACGCCAGGTAGAGCAGCAGGATCGGACCGGCCACGCCGAATGGATAGGAAACCGAATAGCCGACCGCCGCATCGTCGTTGCCGAGCGTCGCAATCGCCGCCTGCAGCGCGGCGGTGCTGGTGCCGGCGCCGGCAAACAGACCGAGCGC
>Ga0310811_10010238_pt1 | contig 12106 bp, 10 predicted proteins | sample YCmetagenome_FD_207642 | JGI IMG/M metagenome (GOLD analysis project Ga0310811, IMG submission 207642) | Soil microbial communities from experimental microcosm in Duke University, North Carolina, United States - YC | ecosystem: Engineered > Artificial ecosystem > Soil microcosm > Unclassified ...
CACCGGCCCGTCGCCGAGCTCGGGGTGCTCCTGAATCACGATGCGCGCGAGCGCGTCGTCCCGCATGATGAGCTGCCCGCTCAGGTCGCTAAACCGGACCGTCTTCTGACCCATGACCCGACCCCTCTATCCGAACGTTCTTACTGGCCACCACCGTCAGAACTCAACTTAGCCGTAAACCTGTTCGCTTGTCAAACTCCTGTTCTAGGCAAGAGAACACTATACGAATCTGTGGTCGACCGCGCCGGTTTGGCGGCACGGGGTCAGACGGGCTTCTTCATCTGCAGTGCGGTGACCTCGTACCCGAGGCTCTCATACAGCGACCTGGCGATCATGTTCTGCCCGTGCACGTTCAGCCCCAGTGACGTCATCCCCCGAGACCGGGCCTCGGCCTCGGCGAGCTCCATCGCCGCCCGGCCGTAGCCCCGGCCACGGAACGCGGCCTCGATCTCGATCTCGAACACCCACGCCATCAGCGGGTCGGGATCCGGCCCCGGTACGGCGAGCCACAGCCACCCGACGGGCACCTCACCGGCCATGATCCGGTAGACGAGCTGCCCCGGCGTCGTGAAACCGCCGTAGAAGTAGCGCGCGGTGTCCCGCTCCGCCTTCTCCCGCGCCGCGGGCGCCGGCATCGCACCGGAGGCGGTGATCATCGCGGCGTACCCGGCCGCCTGCCGCGGTAGCCACGCGTCGAACTCGGCGCGGGTCATCGGGCGCAACCGCAGCGCGGGGTCGATCATGGCACCACCTTAACGGCCCGCCGCGAACGGCCCGCCGGACCGTCACAGAGAATTGTCAGCCCCCCGAGGTAGCCTCCGGCGTGGAAGGGGCACCGCGCAGACCAGGAGGCAGCCGGAGTGATAGAAGGAACCGCCTCGCACACCGCGCGGAGCGTCGCCGCGCGTCGCCTGCAGTACGAGCGGGCCGCTGCACAGTACGGGGATCCGGCGGCGGACGAGGCCCTCACCAGGGACGTCGCGGACGGCCTCACGCCTGAACAAGGCCGCATGCACGAGTACATCCGGCGGCGGACCGCCTTCTTCGACCGGGTCGTGGTGAACTCGCTCGACCGCGGGATCACGCAGGTCGTGATCGGCGGCGCCGGCTACGACGGCCGCGCCTTCCGCTACGCGAGGCCCGGCGTCCGCTGGTTCGAGGTCGACCACCCGGCCACCCAGCAGGACAAGCGCGCCCGGATTACCAGGCTGGGCCTGACCACCCCGCCGCTCGCCTTCATCCCGGCCGACTTCACCGCCGACCCGGTGGCCGAGCCGCTGCTTGCCGCCGGGCTCAACCCCGCCGCCCCGGCCCTCTTCTTGTTCGAGGGCGTCGCCGTGTACCTGGAGCAGCCGGTCATCGAGCGGGTCCTCGCGGAGTTCCGCGCGGTCACCCCGGTCGGCAGCCCGCTGGCGATCAGCGTCTCGACCGGCGCGGACACGCAGACCCGCGCCCGCTTCGCCGAGCGGGTGGCGGCGCTCGGCGAGCCGGCCCGCACGGTTCTGACGCTCGAGGATGCCAGCGCCCTGCTGGCCGTCGCCGGCTGGAAGCTCAGGCAGCCAGACGACCGGCAGCGCTCCTCCGGCCTGCTGCTGGCCCACGCGACGACCGCGACGGATGAACTGGAGACCAAAACCGATCATCCAGAACGGCCGCATGCGCTGCCCGGCAGGCCAACTCCGCGCCTGGGCGCGCCGGCCGAACCGCCAGCGGCCCTGCCCCTGTCCGCCCTGCCCCTGTCCGCCCTGCTGTCCCAGGCGCTGGTCGCGTTCACGGTCGAGGCAGACAACGAGACCGAGCACCGTCTCCCGCACCGCACCAGTAACCGGGGCCGCGCGCCAGGCTCGCCCCCCGGTGCCCCCTGGCTGACGTCCCTGCTGATGTACGAGAACTGCCTGCGCCACCTGCCTGACACGGGCATCACGATCGCCGAACTGCACGCCCGCGCGCGGACCGGCACCAACCTGGACGGCATGCGCCGCTGGCGGTACGTCGGCTACAGCCCGGACCCCGGCCCAGGCAAGCGACCGCGGCCGGACACGCTCATCCGCCCGACGGTCTCGGGGATCGAGGCCCGCGACACCTGGCGCGCGGTCCTGCCGGAGGTCGAGTCCCGCTGGCGCGACCGGCTCGGCGCGGAGGAGTTCACCGCGCTGCGCGCCGCCCTGGCCGGGCTCGCCGCGCGACTGGACCCGGCCTTGCCCGACTGCCTCCCGATCCTCGGCTACGGCCTGCGCGCAAAATGGGACCAGGAGGACCCAAATCCGGGCCCCCAAGGCCCGGGCGAGCCGAGCCCTGGAGCCAGTCCGAGCCGCGGAGCCGGCGCGAGCCCCCGAGCCGGCGCGAACCCTGGGGCCAGTATGAGCCTTGGAGCCGGTGCGAACCCCGGGCCGTCCGGCCCTGCGGCCGCCGGTTCCCTCACCGATGCGGCGACCGTCACTGACCTGCCGCTGTGGGCGCTGCTGGCGCGGCCGCTCGTCGCCTTCGCGGCCCAGTACGAGGCGGAGCCAGGCCCGTCCTTGGCGCTCAGCGCCAACGTGCTGCGCGTCCTGACCGCCGACGGCGTGTACACCAAGGACCTCCCCGCCCTCGGCGGGGTCTCCAAGGAGGCCGTGGCGATGGCGATGGGCCTGCTGCGCAAGTCCGGCCTGGCCACCGAGGGCCCCGACCCGGCCGGCGGCCGCTACAAGCACACCCGCCTCACCCCCCGGGGCGTCGCGGCCCGCGACGAGTACCCGGCGCTGGCCGCCGATATCGAGCGCGACTGGCGTGACCGCTACGGCGACGCGACGGTGACCGCGCTCAGGCATGCCCTGGAACCGCTCGCGGCGGGCGACCCGCCCCGCCTGTACGCGGGCCTCGCACCGTACCCGGACAACTGGCGCGCCCAGCTACCCCAGCCGGCCATGCTGCCGCATTTCCCGATGACCCTGCACCGGGGCGGCTACCCGGACGGCAGCTAGCCGGACAGCACCCGGTCAGACCCACGGTGAAGGCGCCTCCGGCAGCGTCGAAGCGGACGGGGCGGGGCGGCGCACGACCCCGTTCTGGATCACGCAAAACAGCAGCGGCAACTGCGGCACCCCTACGCTGGCGCGCGCCCGAGACCGACGAAGTTCTCAGCCAGGCGTGCGGGCCAGTCCGATGTAGGGCGACAGGTGTGGAATTGGGCGCCGCTGGGGTACTCCCATAGGGAGGAGGTGCTGAGCATGCGTCTTGGCAAGGAACAGGCTGCGGGTTACGTCGAGGACACCGGCTCCCTTGAAGGCACCGGGGCCGACGCGCTCCAGGCAGCGGAAGTCCCGACCGCTCAACCCGAGGGAACGCCGCTGACCACAGCCGCCGAGTCCTCGCTGACCGTCAGTTAGCTTTGTCCCGCCTGCCGTCCTGGTCGGCGGGGCCCGCCAAGGGCGAGCACCCTGACCGCCCGTTCACTGGTTACAAGCTGGCGCACGCCGTGGTGGCGGCGGACGGCCTGCGCACCGGGTTCGCTGGGCTCACCCTCGGCGCGACCCGTGTTTACGGTGTCGTTGGCGATGCCGCCTGCGTGTGGAACCACCGCCACCTGCCGCCGCGCCGCTGGTGCGGCTGCGGGTTCTACTGCCTGCACGACGTGGCCGACGCGCGTGACCTGGGCTGCGCGACGGAGAACCGGACGGCCCTGCTGCTCGAGGTGACGGCATCCGGCCGGTACATCCGCTACGAGCGCGGCCTGCGCTACAGCAGGCAGCGCGTCGGCGCGATCCTTGACGCCACCTGCGGTTGCGGTCGGCCCGGGGTAGCCCTGACCGACGCGGGCAGCGGCCTGGTCGGCTGGCGCCACCTGGCGCCGACCTGCGGCAGCTGCGTCCAGGGGCGCCCGGCCCTCACCCTGCGCGACTTCACCGCCCGGCTGGACGGACCAGTCCGCATCGCGCCCGTGGCCGCCGCCGTCACCCTGCCGATGAACGCCCTGGACGCGCAAGACACGGCGGACCTGCCCCAGGCGTCGGCGGCCGAATCCCCGATCGCCGTCCTCACCGCGGAAATCGCGCTCCTGCATGCCCGCCTGGACGACCTTCAGTCCCGGCTGGACCGCTGACCGCCATACACCATTAACCGGGGTGCGGTTCGGCAGAACTGAAGGTTGTGGGAAGATTGATAGGTGGAGGTCGGAGCGGTTGAACTGGCCAGGGGTCATGGCTGCCGCATAATTCTGGAAAGCAGAGCTGCGCGCTGATGGAACTCGCCATCTTGCTGTCCCTGGCCGCGAGCGTCTGTACCGCCACGTCGTCGATCTGCCAGCGGCTCGGTGCCCGGCACATTGAACGGTGCGGGGAGATGCGCGGGTTCGACGCCTGGCTGGTGTTCCGGCTGGCCCGGCAGCCGGTGTGGTTGCTCGGCTTCGTCAGCATGCTCGCCGGCTTCGGCTTCCAGATCACCGCCTTGCGCTACGGCCCGCTGGCGCTGGTGCAGCCGATCCTGGCGGTGGAGCTGCTGTTCGTGTTCGGCTACCTGGCGCTGCGCTCCGGAGGAACCCGCCGGACGCGCTGGCGGGAGTGGGGCGCGGCGCTCGCGATGTCCGTGGGCATCAGCGTGTTTCTCCGCGCGGCCGCGCCGACCGGCGGGCAAGACCATGCGCCGGCCACGCTGTGGTGGCTGGCGGGGGCGGGAACGGCGGTCGCTGCTTCTATCGCCGTCGCCGTGAGCCGCGGTGGGTCACCGACGCGCCGCGCCGCGTCCCTGGGCGTCGCGACCGGCATCACCTGGGGCTTTCTCGCGGCCGTGATCAAGGAGCTGAGCTCCCACCTCTCCGGCGGGCCGGCCGCGATCTTCACTAACTGGTCGGCCTATGTCCTCATGGGCGTCGGCATCCTGGCGATGCTGCTGACCTCGCACGCGATAGCGGCCGGCCCCCTGGCGGCATCGCAGCCCGGATTTACGATCGGCGATCCGGTTACCGCGATCCTGCTGGGGGCATTCGTGTTCTCCGAGCGGCTCGGAGCCTCCCCGGCCGCACTCGCGGCCGAGGTGGCCGGACTCGTTGTGCTCGCGCTCGGCGTGTGGACGCTGAGCGGCAGCGCGCTCATCACCGAAACCACTAAGCCGCCGGCGCCAGGGGCGGGTGAAGCGCAAAACCGGGAACTGACGAGGAGATCCAGTTGAGCCACCTGACGAGGCCAGGCGAGGCAAGTGGTTTCCTTCGCGGCGGACGCATCCTGCCCGTGGAAGTTCCCCGGCCCCGGTTTCCCGTTTCCGCACCTGGCCAGCCCGGTGACCAGCCCGTGCCGGAGCGGAGCAGGGTGCTGATCACCGGCGGGTCGAGCGGGATCGGCGCCGCGGCCGCGGCGGAGTTCGCGGCGCGCGGCTGCCGCGTCGCGGTGACCGGGCGGGACGCACAGGCCCTTGACCGCGTGGCGGGCGCGATCGGGGGCTTGTCGATTCCGGGGGACCTGCGGGAACCCGGCCGTCCCCGGCGTGTCGTCGACGCCGCCGCGGTGGCGCTTGGCGGCCTCGACGTGGTGGTCTCCAACGCTGGGGTGGGCTGGGCGGGGTCGTTTACCGAGATGACGGACGACGAAATGGATGAGCTCCTCGACGTGAACCTGCGCGCGCCCGCCCACGTGGCCCATGCCGCGCTCGCCCACCTGCGGCCGGGGACCGGGCACCTGGTGTTCGTCGGCTCGATCGCCGGCCTGCTCGGCGTTGTGGGGGAGACCTGGTACTCCGCGACGAAAGCAGGAGTCGGCATGCTGGCCGACACGCTGCGCGCCGAGCTGAAGGCGGAGGCCATCGGGCTCAGCCTGGTGGTTCCCGGCGTGGTTGACACCCCCTACTTCGACCGGCGCAAGGTGCCCTACCGGCGCAGCACCCCGCGCCCCATTAGCGCGCAGGTGGTGGCGGCCGCGATCGCCGACGCGGTGGAACACCGCCGCGACACGGTCATCGTCCCGGAATGGCTTGGCTGGCCCGCCCGGCTGAAGGGGGCTTTCCCTGCCCTCTACCGCAGGCTAGAGCGGTCGCTTGACTCCGAAAGCAGTGGAGGGAGGTGGCATGGCGGGAAGCGCGCTCCTGTTGTCCGGCCCGCTGGGCCTTGGCCATGAGATGCCCGCGCGCAGCTTCACCGGATTGCTGCGTCGCGCGGGCTGGCGGGTCCGGACGAGGGACAGCCTGTCGCTGCTCGGGAACGGCGGCGGCCAGGCGGGGCAGCGGGTATTCGACCGGCTGATGACGGTGCCCGGCGTCTACGACGGCCTGCACTTCGCGCAGTTCCGCACCGGGGGACGGCTCGCCGGCCTCGTCGAGCGGCTTGCGGCGCGGCCCGCAGTGCCCGAACTGCGCCGTGAGCTGCGCCGCGACCCCGCCGACCTGGTGCTGAGCGTGTTCGCCACGGGCGCGCTCGCCGCGGCCCGGCTACGCGAGCAACCGCCGGCCCCGGGCGGGCCAGACTTTCTGGCCGTCGTTTACTGCCCGGACGTCACCGCGCACAAGCTGTGGGTCCACGAGGGCACTGACCTGTTCCTGGTCAGCTCCCCGGCCGCCGCCGCCTCCGTGCGGCGGTTTCGCCCCAGGGCCCCAGTCGCCCTCGTTCCGCCGCCGGTGCGCGCCGCCTTCTATGACGCCCCGTCTCAGGCAGCGGCCAGGCAGCAACTCGGCCTTCCCGCCGGCGCGCGGTGCGCGCTGCTCATCGACAGCGGCTGGGGCTTCGCGCCCCTGGCCGGCGCGGCCGCCGCCCTCGCCGACGCGGACGTCCACGTCCTCGCGGTCGCCGGCCGGAACGCGCGCGTCGAGCGCGAACTGCGCGCGCTGGCCGCGACGCGGCCTACGCTGCGGCCGTTCGGCTTCACCGACGAAGTGCCCGCCCTGATGGCCGCCGCTGACCTGGTCATCGCGCTGCCAGGCGCGGCGACCTGCGCGGAGGCGCGGGTGGTGGGCCGGCCCCTGGTGCTGCTCGACGTCATGCCGGGCCACGGCCGGGACAACCTGCTGCACGAGCTTGAGCAGGGCGGCGCGGACGTGTGCGGGCCGACCGCCACGGACATCGCCCGCAGCGCGCTCGCCGCCATCGACCGCGCCGGCCCGCCTGCGGCGGCGTCCACGGGCATGGAGCCCCAGCCGGTGCCTCGCTGGGAGCCGGCGTTGGCCAAAGCACTCGGCGAGCTCGGCCTCGACATCTCCGCCGATGACACCGACGACCACCCGACGCTGACACCGACACCGACCTGACGGGAGCGACGGCATGCGCACCCTCTTCCTTAACCCGCCGAGCTACGCGGGGTTCGACGGCGGGGCAGGCGCCCGCTACCAGGCGAAGCGGGAGATCCGCTCCTACTGGTACCCGACCTGGCTCGCGCAGCCTGCCGCGCTTGTGCCCGGTAGCCGCCTGGTCGACGCGCCGCCCGCGGGCAAGACCCTCGCGGACGTGGTGCCGCTAGCCAGCGAGCACGACCTGGCGGTCCTCTACACCAGCTCCCCAACGTTCGCGGGCGACGTCAAGGTCGCCGAAGCCATGAAGGAAGTTAACCCGGGCCTGCTGATCGGCTTCGCCGGCCCCACCGTCGCGGTCCGCCCGGAGGAGTCACTGCAGGCCTCCGCCGCGATCGACTTCGTCGCGCGGGAGGAATTCGACTTCACGCTCAAGGAGGTGGCCGAGGGCCGCCCGCTGGCGGGCATCGACGGCCTGAGCTACCGCGCCGAACAGGGCGGCGTCGTGCACAACGCCGACCGGGCGACGCTGGAGGACATGGATCAGCTACCGCCCGTTCTTCCTATTTACAAGAAAGACCTGCGGATCGAGGACTACTACATCGGCTACCTGCAGCATCCCTACGTCTCGCTGTACACCGGGCGCGGGTGCCGGTCGCGGTGCACGTTCTGCCTGTGGCCGCAGACCGTGGGCGGGCACCGCTACCGGACCAGGTCGGTCGGCGCGGTGCTTGACGAGGCCGCTATGGCGAAGGACCTGTTCCCGCAGCTGAAGGAGCTGTTCTTCGACGACGACACGTTCACCGACGACCGGCAGCGGGCGCAGGAGATCGCGAAGGGCCTCGGCAAGCTGGGCCTCACCTGGTCGTGCAACGCCAAGGCGAACGTGCCCCGCGAAACCCTGCAGGTCATGCGGGACAACGGCCTGCGCCTGCTGCTGGTCGGCTACGAGACGGGCGACCAGCAGATCCTCATCAACATCAAGAAGGGCCTGCGCGTCGAACGGGCCAAGCAGTTCGCGCGGGACTGCCGCGACCTCGGCATCACCGTGCACGGCACGTTCATCCTCGGCCTCCCCGGGGAGACCAAAGAGACCATCCAGGAGACGATCAAGTTCGCCCGCGAGGTCAACCCGCACACGATCCAAGTCTCGGTCGCCGCGCCGTACCCGGGCACGGAACTGTACCGGCAGGCGAAGGAAAACGGCTGGCTGCCGCCCGAGGACGCGGGCGCAACCCTGGTCAGCCAGTCAGGCACGCAACTCGCGGCGCTGGACTACCCGCACCTGGGCCACACCGAGATCCTCGACTCGGTCGACGACTTCTACAAGCGCTTCTACTTCCGCGCCCCGAAGATCGCCGAGATGACCGCGGAGATGCTCCGCCACCCGTCGATGGCGACCCGCCGCCTCCGCGAGGGCACGGAGTTCCTCCAGTTCCTGGGCACCCGCTCCCGCACCGCCTAACAAAACCAGTCCGCAGAACGGCGGCGTTCTTCACGTGAAGGAGCAGCAGCCTCGCCCGCCGACGGTATCCGCTGCCACGGGCAACGCGAGCCGTACTGAACTTGTGGCACACAAGGCCAAATGCGTCTTGGCCCTGTGGCCCGCAAGGACACTTCTACTGGCCTGGTGGCACTCGCGACCAGGTTCATTCTGGCCCGGGGTGCCACACGGCCAGCACGCACCGCTCCGCCTGCGCCCTGAGCAACGCCAGCGGCACCTCCCCAGCGGGAACCCGGACTGATAACAGCAAGTGCGACGCCAGCCATTCGTGGACCTCGCCGACCCGGTATTCGGTCAGGGTCAGGTGGCCGTCGTGGTCGAGTAGCCGGGCCTCGACGCCCGGGATGTGCGCGGCGAGCCACTCGCCGTGCCCGAATGGCACGAACTGGTCTTCGCGGCCGTGCAGGAGCAGTACCGGGACGGTGATGTCGGTGACCGCGAAGCCCCACGGCTTTATCATGGCCAGCCCGTCATCGGCCCAGCCGTTAGCTCCGGGCGCGAGGCCGTCCTTGATGGTTAGGGCCAAGTAGTCAAGGAATCCTCCCGTCAAGACGGCCCGGTCGGTTGGCGTCAAGAGGGTCTCGAACTGGGTGTGCAGGTCCGCGGCGCTGACGGCAAGCATCGCCTCGCGGTCCCGCTCGGCCTTCGCCCAGGCCGCATCCAGGTCACTGAGCATGAGCTTGTAGTCGTCGACGTTCTCCTGGCCCATCCCGGCAAGGAAGTCGAGGCCCGGCGCATCATACGGCGCCACCGAGGCGAGCGATGCCGCCGCGACGACGAGATCCGGTAGCAGCGCCGCACAGGCAAGCACGTGCGGCCCGCCCCCGGACACGCCCCACGTGGCGAGCCGCGAGATCCCGAGTGCCGCGCAGATGGTCCGCACGTCCTCGGCGCAGGAAGCGACAGACCGCCCGTACTGCCGGGAAGACTCCCCGTAACCGGGCCGGTCGTAGCTGATCAACCGGATCCCCCGCGCGGCGGCATCGGCGACATGGGGCGCGTAGAGTTGCCGCGAGTTCGGCGTCCCGTTGTGCACGAGCACCGGCTTCCCGTCTGGGGCGCCGCCCTCCTGCACCGCGAGGGTTCGCCCGTCAGGTGTCTCGATCCGGTGCTCCATGACCCACCTCAGTTCACACGTTGTCAGGTTGGACGCCGTCATCGTACGGGCCTGCGCGGGGCCGCGACAGATCATGTCGACGCCGTTGGAACCCGCTGGCATGCCAGCACGGTGCGGGAGCAGGTAAGGCTCGCCAGCCGCTCGTCGCCCATCGTGCCCTGTCCCCATGGACGTCCCGTTGACATCGCCATAACGACGCCAACGGGACATCCAGCCTGGGACTGCGTGATAACAGCAACAAGCGCGAAGCGCTCGGCGCCGGGGTCAGCTCGCCGTCAGCGTCCACAGGTGGTCGGCTGTGCCGTTGTCGGTCCACTGCAGGATTTGCGCGCCGGAAGACTTGCTCGCGTTCAGCACCCCGAGCAGCAGCCCGCTGTTGTAGCTCTGGATCTTGTACTGGCCACTGCCCGCGGCGATGAGCTGCCAGAGGTGGTCGGAGGTGCCGTTGTCGGCCCAGATCAGCGCGTCGGCGCCAGCCGTGACGCCCTCGTTGGCGACGCCGAGCAGCAGCCCGCTCGCGTTGTTCTTGATCTCGTAGTAGTTAGACCCTTCAGAAACCAGGGTCCAGTCCTGGGTGGTGCTGCTGTCCGCGGTCGCCTGAACGGCCAGCGTGCCCTGCGCGGTGCCGCTGCCGGTGGTGTCCAGCCGGAGACCGCTGTTGACGTTCGTGATCGTGTAGCTGCCGGACAGCGTGGCACTGCTGCCCGGGGTGATCAGCAGGTGGTAGCCGTTGGCGGCGTTCATCGAGCTGACCGGGATGGTGATGGAGCCGTTGCTGACGGCGTAGTTCGCGTCGGAGATGACCAGCGGGCCGACGACGGCGGTGGTGCGGCCCGCGGAGACCGTCTGCTCAAGGACTACATGGGCGGTGGAGCCGAAGGCGGAGCCGAGCCCGTTGACGGTGACCGCCGTCGAGCCGCTGCCGCCGCCGAAGATGACGCTGACCTGGTTGCCTGCCGAGTTGACCGAGGCGGCCCCGTCCAGCCCGGTCTGCGCCGGCGGCACGGTGGTGACCATGTTCCCGGTCATCGAGCCGTACCAGCGGTAGAGCCAGTAAGCGGCGTTCGGGCTGCCGCCTGTATCGGTGAGCGTGTCGCCGAGGGTGCCGTAGTGATTCCAGAAGGCCAGCTCGGCGTTGGACACCCCGGCCCGCTCGAACTTGGAAATGTAGCCGACCAGGGAGCCCGGCACGCCGACCTCGCTGGTCTCGCCGTACTCCTCGATGGCGATCGGCAGCGGCCCGATGCCAAGGCTCTTCTCCAGCGCCCGGTACGCGGCGACGTCGGCGGCGATGTTCGCCTGCCCGCTGAGCTCGTGCCAGCTGATGATGTTCGGCAGCGTGCCGCTGGCCTTGGCGTCCGTCAGGAACGTAGTCATCCAGCTGCTGTTCCAGGCGGAGAAGCTGGGGCCCTGGATGACCGCGGACGCGTCGTCGGCGCGGACCTCCTTGAAGGTGCGCGCCCATCCGGCGTCGAACGACCCGGCGGCCGACGTGTTCCACGTCCAGTCCGGCTCGTTCCATAGCTCGAAGGCGGAGATGTTGCTGTCGCCCGACGCGAGGACCGCCTTCACCTGCGTGTCTACCGCGCTGAGCCAGTTGCTCCAGCTCACCCACTGGTACGGGAAGTTCGGGTACCAGTCGGGCATGCGCACCACGACCTTGGCGCCCGCGGCGGCGGCCTCAGGCGCGACGACGAGCGCGTCGCCGCCCGGCGTGGACTCGCCGTTCGGCAGCTGCTTGCCGCCGGGCGCCATCTGCACGAACGTGTTCGGGTGCAGCGGCTCGACAAGGCTGTCGGCGGGCACCGACGCGGTGTCAAGGCCGTAGAGGCCGCCGGAGGCCACGTGGGTAACCGTGCGGAAGGGCTGGTTGGCGTTCACCACCAGCGTGGTGGCGGCGGACGCGGCGGACGAGGTGACCGCGGCTCCCAGGGCGGAGCCGGCCACCACGATGGCGGCGATGGCGGCCCGGGCGGTGATCCTGCCCGCCTGGCCGCGCGCCGCGGCGACCGGTGTCGTGGTGACGGCCGCCGTGCCGTGTCGCGGCGGCCGCAGTCGCGCTTTGGACATCAGTGTCCTCCTCTGGTACGAGAACTCGGACGGTAGCGATGGCCATCGCGGTGCTTGGAATGTAAGTCGCCCCGTGCGGTCGTGCAATACCCTCCGGCTGTCGAATCGGTTCTCCTTGGTTCGACTACACCGGGCAGGCAGGTGTCGGCACTAAGTGCCTGACGGGCGCAATTTGCCTTCTACGCAGGGGTTTTAGCAGCCGGACAACTTCTGCCAAAGGGGTCTTGCGT
>Ga0310811_10010240_pt1 | contig 12105 bp, 11 predicted proteins | sample YCmetagenome_FD_207642 | JGI IMG/M metagenome (GOLD analysis project Ga0310811, IMG submission 207642) | Soil microbial communities from experimental microcosm in Duke University, North Carolina, United States - YC | ecosystem: Engineered > Artificial ecosystem > Soil microcosm > Unclassified ...
GAACATGTCGGCGTTGAGGAGCTGCGTGTCGTAGAACCAGGCCCGCGCGAAGCCCAGATCCTCGGCGCGCTTGACCACCTTCCACGAATCGGCCGACGTCGCGAGATTGATCCCGAAGTCCATGGCCCGCGAGCCTGCGCCGGGCCCGCCGCGGAGTCAAGCCAGCGGCCTGGGATGCGATACCCTGGGGACGCCGATGGCCGACGCCGCCCTTTCTACGCCGTCCGCGGACCTCGCCGGAGCCTGCGCCTCCGTCGCGGAATCACTCGCTACGCGGTCCTGGCGCTGGCGAGTGAGCAACCCATGACGGCGACGCGGACGGGCGCGTGCATCGTCGGCGGCGGGCCGGCCGGGCTGATGCTGGGCCTGCTGCTGGCCCGCCGCGGCGCGCCGGTGCTGGTGCTGGAGGGTCACGAGAACTTCGACCGGGAGTTCCGCGGCGAGGTGCTGCAGCCCAGCACCGCGCACCTGCTCGACGAGCTCGGCCTGCTCGAGTACGTCAAGGCCCAGCCGCACTCGCTCCTGGAAGCCGGCAAGATCCGGCTGCACGGCCGCGAGATCGGCGAGTTCGCCTTCCGCCGGATCTCGCCGGAATACCCGTACGCCATCTGGATGCCGCAGCCGATCTTCCTCGACGCGCTGCTGCGCCGGGCCCAGACCTTGCCGTCCTTCTCGTGCTGGATGGGCGCCAAGGTGACGAAGCTGATCGAGGAGGACGGGCGCGTGGTGGGCGTCGCCGGGCTCCGCCACGGCACGGAGCCCTTCGAGGTGCGCGCCGACGTCGTGGTCGGCGCCGATGGACGCTACTCGAGCGTGGCCAGGCTCGGCGGCTTCGAGGCGGCGTACGAGCACCACGACTTCGACATCATCTGGTTCACGATCGAGCAGCCGCCCGGCTGGTCCAGCACCTTCTACGTCTCGCTCGGCGAGCTGCGCGGCCTGATGTTGCCCAAGTATCCGCATCACATCCAGGCCGGTCTGGTGCTGCCGGCCGGCGAGTGGCGGCGCTGGCGCCAGGACGGCGTGGCGGCCGTCGCCCAGCGCGTGCGTCGCTTCGATCCGATCTTCGGACCGTTCGCCGACGGTCTGCGCGACTTCACGCCGTTCTTCCCGCTCGAGGGCCTGATCCGCCTGATCGACGACTGGGCCCGCGACGGCCTGCTGCTGGTCGGCGACGCCGCGCACACGATGAGTCCGGCCGGCGCCATCGGCGTGAACGTTGCGCTCGCCACGGCCGTCGTCGCCGCGCAGGTCATCCATCCGCAGCTGGGTCACGGCCCGATCGCCCGTGAGGTCCTGCGCGAGGTCCAGCGGCTGCGCGAGGTGGACGTGCGCACCCTGCATCGGCTGCAGCTCGGCGCCCAGGGCGTGCTGCTGGGTCAGGGCAGCCGCAACCGGATGGTCGCGTGGCTCGTGGCGAAGCTCTTGCCGCTCTTCCTGCGCTCGCCGCTCCTGCCGCGCGCGCAGCGGCGCCTGTTCTTCGGCGCGCCGCTGCCACCGATCGATCCCGCCTTCGGGTTCCGCGGCGACCCGGGGGGGTCCGCGCTGCGCTGAGCGCGGCGATCAGCCGCGCGGCGCCGGCGCGGGGGTGGGCGGCGGCGCCGGTGGTGGCGCGGACGCCGGCCGCGCGCTCGAGCCGTTGGCCGCCGCGGAGGGTGCGGCATCCGTGCGCACCACCTCGAAGCCCGTCGGCGCCCACCAGTAGTGCCAGTTGGCGTCCTCGCTCCCGGCGCGACGCAGCAGCCGGGAGAGCTTGGGCAGCTCGTGACCCGGCGAGGTGGCCACCTGCCCGAGCTGCTGGCAGAGCACGCGTGCCAGGCGCAGCCGGTTCACCGGCAACCCCAGCGCGGCGAGCCCGTCGCGGTGGTAGCGCCACATCTCGGCGCGGCCCGGCGCCAGCACGGCGCGCGCGAGGAACTTGTAGTACGCGTCCATCCGCTGGGCCAGCGCGGCCGCGTACTCGCTCTCGGTCAGGAACCGCGGCCCGTGGTCCAGCAGGATCTTCACGTGGCCGAGCAGGAACGTGTTCAGGCGGCGCGCGACCGCGTGGGTGAGGCTGCCGCGATGCGCGCGGGCAAACGTCAGCACCTGGTGGACGAAGCCGAAGTCGGCCGACTCCAGCACCTCGTAGCAAGCGGCGGTGTCGGCGTGCAGGTTCGACTCGTCGTAGAACGGATCACGGCGGCGGAGGAAGTCGGCGCGGATCATGTGGGCCGAGGGCCCGCCGAAGACCGACAGGTCCCCCAGAAGGCTCAGCCGTCCGATCGTGCGCCCGTCGGTGACCGGGCTCGGGTATGGCAGACCGCCCAGGCCCACGTCGGTGCCGCGCAGCTGATAGGCGCTGATGAGCCCCACCGAGGGGTGCGTGAGGCCGATGTTCACCATGCGCTCCAGGCACTCGGGGAAGAGCGCGTCGTCGGCGCACACGAACTTGCACCACGCGGCGCCGGGGCTGGCCAGCCGGGCCGCCATGTTGTGATTGGGGATGACCGGCACGTGCACCGCGTTGGTGTGCACCCGGATCCGCCGGTCGCGGGTGGCGTAGTCGCGCAGGATCGCGGCCGTACCGTCCGTGCTGGCGTTATCGACGAGCACGTACTCCCAGTGCTCGTAGGTCTGTGCCAGCACGCTGTCGATGCAGTGAGCCAGGAATGCGGCGCCGTTGTAGACCGGGGTCAGGATCGAGACGAGGGGACGATCCGTCAAGGCACAATCCAGACTGGCGGCCGTCTCTGCCCGCGAGCGCCCGGGATGTTCATCGTTCGTGCACCGCCCTCACCGTTCCGATACTGCACCACCAATGCCATTGGCCGGGGCCCTCGGCCGGGCTTGCTCCACCCCTGGCGCCTGCTATGCTCGGGCACCATGACACAGCCCGCGTCCGTCGAGATCGACCTCTATAGCGACACGGTGACGCGCCCCACCGCCGAGATGCGCAGATTCATGTGCGATGCCGAGGTCGGTGACGAGCAGAAGCACGAGGATCCGACCGTGAACTTGTTACAAGACATGGTCGCCGACCTCCTGGGCAAGGAGGCGGCGGTGTTCCTTCCATCCGGGACCATGTGCAACGAGATCGCACTTCGTGTGCACTGCCGACCCGGAGAAGAGATGATCGCCCACCGCACCGCGCATCCCATTCACTTCGAGAGCGGCGGCCCCGGCGCCCTGGCCGGCGTCAACGTCCGACCGATCGACGGCGAGCGCGGTCAGTACGACGCCCCGGCGCTGGAGGAAGCCATCCGGCCCGACTTCCGCCACTTCCCGCGCAGCCGCCTGGTGTGGGTGGAGCAGACGAGTAACCTGGGCGGTGGCTCGGTGTGGCCGCTGGCGCGGGTCCGCGCGGTGGCCGAGGTGGCGCGACGTCACCGCCTGTTCACGCACCTGGACGGCGCGCGGCTGATGAACGCGGTGATCGCCAGCGGCGTGGCGGCGCGCGAGTGGGCGTCGCACTTCGACTCGGCGTGGATCGACTTCACCAAGGGCCTGGGCGCGCCGGTGGGCGCGGCGCTGGCGGGCTCGCGCGAGTTCATCGCCGAGGCGTGGCGGCTCAAGCAGCAGATGGGCGGCGCCATGCGCCAGGCCGGTATCATCGCCGCCGGCGGCGTCTATGCGCTTCGCCACCACGTCAAGCGCCTGGCCGAGGACCACGCCAACGCGAAACGACTGGCCGAGGGCCTGGCCTCGCTCCCGGGCGTGGCGCTCGATCCGAAGAGCGTGGAGACGAACCTGGTGTTCTTCGATCTCACGGGATCGCTCGACGCGCCGGCGCTGGTCGAGCGGCTGCTGGCGCACGGCGTGCGGATGGGCGCGCTGGGCCCGCGGACCGTTCGCGCGGTCACCCACCTGGACGTCAGCGCCCCGCAGATCGAGCGCACGCTCGACGCGGCCCGGGCGGTGCTGAAAACCGCCTGAGCCCCGCTCGCTACTCGATCACCCGATCGGCGCGGAACAGGATGGGCTGGGGCACCGCGAGGCCGAGGCGGCGTGCCGCCGCCGCGTTCAGCGTAGCCCGATACGACTCACCTGCTCGATCGGGACCCGGCTGGCATCGGCGCCCTCGAGCAGCTTGGCGACGAAGATCCAGGGTCTCGAAGCTCTCGGCTCACGCAACCCCTCCCAGGAGAACGCGCGCCGGGAGACCGTCACGCGCGGAAGCTCGCCTGGGCGACGGTCCATCGCGCGAGCAGCTCGGGATCCGGCTCCTGCGCGATGCCCGGCACCGTCGAGGTCGCGATCCGGCCGCGGCCGGTGACGAACAGCTCCGGCTTGCCGAGGTCGTTGTCGTAGAAGTAGGACGACGGGAAGATGTCGCCGGCGTAGGTGAAGTTCGGCAACGTCGCCAGCTCGGCGCAGATCGCCCCGCCCACCGCGGTCTCCAGCATGCCGCCCACCCAGCACGGGATGTCGTGCCGCGCGCACAGCGCCTGGATGCGCCGGGAGGCCTCCAGCCCGCCGACGCGCGCCATCTTGATGTTGATCACGCGACAGGCCTTCAGACGGATGGCGGCCTCGACGTGGGCCAGGCTGAGCGCGCTCTCGTCCAGGCACACCGGCGTGTCGAGCACCGCTTGCAGATCAGCGTGGTTCACCAGGCTGAGCCCGTCGTCGGCCAGCGGCTGCTCGATCATGGCCAGGCGATAGCGGTCGAGCTTCCTGAACATCGGCGTGTCGGCCGGCGAGTAGGCGGCGTTGCAGTCGACGTGGAACGTGAAGTCGGGGAAGGTCGAGCGCACCGCGGCGATCATGGCCAGGTCCCAGCCCGGCCGGTACTTCAGCTTGATGCGGGAAAAGCCGGCGTCGATCGCGCCCTGGATCTTCTTCATGAGAACGTCGAGCGAGTCCTGGATGCCGAAATCCGCGCCGACCGCCACGCTGTCGCCGTGGCCGCCGAGGGCCACGTGCAGCGGCACGCCGCGTTGCTTCGCCTCCAGGACCCACCAGGCGATCTCCAGCGCGGACTTGGCAAAGCTGTTGCCCTTGACGAAGGCGAGCCGGCCGAGCAGATCGTCGACGGTGGTGATCTCGTGGCCGATGATCCGCGGCGCCAGGTGCTCGCGCACGGTGTGATACGCGGCCAGCGTGTGCTCCGCCGAGTAGTTCGGCACGTAGGGCGGACAGCTCTCTCCCCACGCCGCGTGACCGCCGCCCTCGATCCGCACGAGGAGCGTGTCGGTGTGATGCTGATCGCCGTAGGAGGTCTTCCACACGAAGGCCAGCGGAACCTTCACCCAGTGGAGGTCGAGTCGCTCGATGCGCATGGCGCATGATGCTATGATCCCGCGCCATGCGCTACCCGTTCCGCTGCACCGCGTGCGGGCTCGAGTTCATCGTCTCGCGCCCCGTGAGCGAGGCCGGCCGCGATGCCTTCTGTCCCACCGACGGCGGTCGCGCCGAGCGCGTCTTCACCGTCCCCGAGATGAACCTCAATCGCCCCGGGCCGCCGACGCCGGCGCCGCCGTCCAGCGGCTTCTCGCACTCCGGCCACTCGCACGGCCCCGGCACGTCCCACCACACCCACTGACATGGCCCAGTCCACGCATCCCACGCCGACGCAGTTCGGACGCATCCATCCTCCCGACGCCGCCTGGCTCGCGCGGGCGCCGCGCGAGGCGATCCTCGAGCCCGACCTGCCGATCGTCGATACCCACCATCATCTGTGGGTCCGACCCGATCAGCGCTACCTGCTCGATGAGCTGCTGGTCGACCTGCGTAGCGGCCACAACGTGGTCGCCACGGTGTTCCTCGAGTGCCACTCGATGTACCGCGCCCGCGGCCCGGCCGAGATGCGGCCCGTCGGCGAGACGGAGTTCGTGGCCGGCGTGGCGGCGATGAGCGACAGCGGCGGCTTCGGCCCCACCCGCATCGCCGCCGGCATCGTCGGCTTCGCCGACCTCAACCTGGGCGATCGCGTCGAGCCCGTGCTGCGCGCGCACATCACGGCCGGCGGCGGGCGCTTCCGCGGCGTGCGGCACTCGGCGGCGTGGGACGCCAGCCCGATCATCGGCAACAGTGCGGTCGCCCGCGGCCCGCACGACATGCAGCAGGCCGACTTCCGGGCCGGGCTGGCGAGGCTGACCGCGCTGGGGCTGTCGCTCGACGCCTGGGTCTTCCATCCCCAGCTCGCCGACGCGGTGGCGCTGGCCCGCGCCTTCCCCGATGCCAACATCATCGTGGGCCACGTCGGCGGCCCGCTCGGCTACGGCCCGTACGCCGGCAAGCGGGACGAGGTCCACGCGGTGTGGAAGGCCGGGATCACCGAGCTGGCGACGTGCCCGAACGTGACGATGAAGCTCGGGGGCATGATGATGCGCCTGGCCGCGTTCGACTACGGCGCCGCGCGGGCGCCGATCACCTCGGCCGAGCTTGCCGATCTGTGGCGGCCGTACATCGAGCCGTGCATCGAGCGCTTCGGCGCCCGCCGCTGCATGTTCGAGTCGAACTTCCCGGTCGACAAGATGGGCATCGGCTACGCCGCGCTCTGGAACGCGCTCAAGCGCTTGGCCGCCGGGGCCACCGCCGAGGAAAAGCTGGCCCTCTTCTGCGACACCGCCCGGCGCGTCTATCGTCTCGACTGATCCCCGGCGTCGGGCATATCCTAGCGCCACGGCTCGAGGCCAATGACGTCCCCAGCGCCGGACGCACCGCCGATCTCGGCAGCTCGCAAGTGGGCGACCACGCTCACCGTCATGGTCGTCGCCTTCATGCAGATCCTCGACACGAGCGTGACGAACGTCGTGTTGCCGCACCTGCAGGGCTCGCTGTCGGCCGGCCTCGACGAGGTGTCGTGGGTCATCACCTCCTATCTGGCCGCCAACGCCGTCGTCATTCCGGCCACCGGCTGGCTGGTCGGCATCTTCGGCCGCAAGAAGTTCTTCCTGATCTGCACCACGGTGTTCGTGGTCAGCTCGTTCCTGTCCGGCGCGGCCCCCGATCTGACGACCTTGATCATCGCCCGCATCCTGCAGGGACTGGGAGGCGGGCCGATCATCCCGCTCTCGCAGGCGATCCTCTGGGAGATCTTTCCCTTCCACCAGCGCGGACTGGCCATGGCGGTGTGGGGCGTCGGCTTCATCCTGGGCCCCATCCTCGGCCCGACGGTGGGCGGCTATCTCGCCGACGAGTGGTCGTGGCGGTGGATCTTCTACATCAACCTGCCGGTCGGCATCCTCGGCTTCGTCCTGGCCAGCGCCTGCCTGTTCGATCCGCCGTACCTGCGCAAGGTGACGCGCATCGACTGGTGGGGGCTCGCGCTGATGGTCGTGGGCTTCGGCTGCCTGCAGCTGGTGCTCGACCGCGGTGAGCGCGAGGACTGGTTCGACTCGAGAACGATCGTGATCATGACCCTCGTCGCGGTCGGCGCGCTGATCGCGTTCCTCATCCGCGAGCTGATGGCCACCGATCCCGTGCTGGACCTCGCCGTCTTCACCGATCGCAACTTCGCGACCGGCGCCACGCTCATCTCCATCGTCGGCTTCGGCATGTTCTCGGGCATGCTGCTGGTCGCCGTCTTCACCCAGAAGCTGCTCAACTACGATGCGTGGACCTCGGGTCTGGTGCTGGCGCCGGGCGGGCTCGGCAACATCTGCTCGCTCTTCGCCTCGGGAATCGTCACGCGCGTCGATCAGCGCTGGATGCTGGCCTTCGGCTGCCTGCTCAACGCCGCCAGCCTGTACATGATGACGTCACTGACCCTGGGCATGGACTACTGGGCGCTGGCGCTGCCGCGCTTCATCCAGGGCTTCGCGGTCGGCTTCATCTTCGTGCCGCTCTCCACCCTGACCCTGGCCACGATCAAGCGCGACAAGCTCGTCAACGCCACCGCCGCCTACGGCATGCTGCGCAACCTGGGCGGCAGCATCGGGATCGCGGTGGTGACGACCCTGCTCGCCCAGCGCAGCCAGTTCCACCAGGCCACGCTCGTGAGCCATCTCACGCCGTGGGATCCCGAGACGCAGGTGCGGCTGGCGCAGTGGACGGGGCACTTCGCGACGGTGGGCAGCGACGCGTTCACCGCCGAGCGCCAGGCCATGCTGATGCTCTATCGCGAGACGATCGCCCAGGCCCAGCTGCTCGCCTATGCCGACGACTTTTGGCTGCTCGCGCTGATGTTCGCCGCCGTCCCGCTCTTCCTGCCGCTCATGCGCCGCATCCGCCTGCAGCCGACGCCGGCCGCCGGTGCGCCGGCCGGCGAGCCCGCCCCCGCGCCGGCGCTCGAGTAGCGCGCTCCGCGTCGATCGTCCCGCGCCGCCGGCGCTGCTCACGAGCGCGGAGAGGAAGAGCGCGGTGGCGGCCCCGGCCAGCGCCGGCGGGGCTCGCCGGGCGGCGCCATCCCCCGATCGAACGTCGGCTCAGTTGCGCTTCACCAGGAAGTGCGCGCGCCGGTTCTGGGCCCAGCACGACTCGGCGTGCTCGCTGCACATGGGCCGCTCCTCGCCATAGCTGACCACCGTCATGCGCGTGGCCGCGATGCCGTGGGCGACGAGATAGTTCATGGTCGCCTTGGCCCGCCGCTCGCCGAGGGCCAGGTTGTACTCGTTGGTGCCGCGCTCGTCGCAGTGGCCCTCGATCAGCAGGGGAAAGGTGTTGGTCTTGAGCCAGCCGGCGTCGGCGTCGAGGAGCGCGGCGTCGGCGGGACGGATGTCGTACTTGTCGAAGTCGAAGTGCACGTCCTTGAGCTCGGAAGCCGCGCTGAACTCGCTCGGGTTGGGCCGGGCGGTGGTGCCGCTGGTGGCCGCGTTGCCGCGCTGGCTGGCGGGCTGCAGTCGATCGCCGGCTGCTCCGCCCTTGCGCGAATCGGTGGTCGTGCCGCCGGTGGGGGACGGCGCCGACGCCGTCGTCATCTTCGGCGTCCGGGCGCACCCGCACGCCAGGGCGACCACCATCAGCATGCCTGCCCCACATCGAAGTCCGCTCATCTCGCGCTCCTCCCCCGCCCCGTCCGGGGCGGCGTCCCGCCTCGCGTTGACTGCACGATCAAGCGTCGAAGCGACGCCACCAACAGCGGTCCCTCCGTCGTGAGCTCCCCGATCGAGTGGCCGGCCAGTCGTTGCAAGAGGCGCTCGCCGGCCGGCAGCAGCGCCACCACCACCTCGCGTCGATCCCGGCCCGCCCGCGTGCGCTCGACCAGGCCCCGGCGCGTCAGGCGCGTGACGAGCTGCACGGCGGCGTGATGGCGCACCTGCAGCCGCTCCGCGATCGCGCTGATCGTGGCCGGGCCACGCCCCTCCAGACCCTTGATCTGCAGCAGCACGAGGTATTGCTGGGGCTCGATGCCGGCGGACCGCGCCGCCGTCTCGCGGAGTCTCAGGAAGCGCCGGATCCGGTAGCGCAGGTCGGCCAGCGCCTGGAAGTCGACGGCGCTCACCACCCGGCCCGCACGCATGAGCCGAGTATATATCACGGCGTGATATTCTTGAAAGCGACGGCTGAGGGAGGGCGCCCGGCATGTCGGAAGGGCTGATCATCCTCTATGTCCTCTTCGTGTGGATCGCCATCGGCACCGTGGTCGTCCTCTACCGGCGCCTCCGCGGGCTGGGCCCCACCGAGCTCGACGTGGCCCGGGAGGCCCTGCTGGCGCGCTACGCGCGCGGTGAGCTCACCCACGAGGAGTACGAGCGGCAGCGCCAGGCCCTCGGTGCGGGATCGCGCTGAACGAGCCACGCGGAGATCGTTCTTGCAGGGGTGGGAGGCGTTTGCTAGTGTCGCCGGTGCCGGCGTGTGCGTCGTGGCGCGCCGGGTCCGCCACCGCCCCATGAACGTGCTGAGCGTGCCGTGAGCGCGCCGGTCGACCTGACGCTCGAGCTCGCACCGAGTGCGCGCTTCGATGTCGTCGAGCTTCGCGCGCGCCTGCCCGCGGAATATCGCGAGGCCCTCGCGCCCTACCCCTCCTGCCTCTACTGGTCGGCCCACACCACGGCCGGCTTCCTGGAGCGGAGCCTCATCGCTCGCCTGGGCGCCGAGCGCGTGTCCACCTACGTCGACACCCTGCGCCGTATCTTCCCGGAGGGCGCCGGCTACGCGCACGATCGCCTCGAGCGCCGCGTCGATCTCGATGCGGCTCAGCGCGCCGTCGAGCCCAGGAACGCCGACTCGCATCTGGCCTTCATCGCCGGCGGGCTCCGGCCCTGCGTGATCCATCCCAACCGGCCCGACGAGACCGTGTACTTCGTCGACCTCGACGGCGTGAACGAGGGCCGGCCGCGCCGCCGCCAGACGCGCGTCATCGGCTTCCGCAACGAGGAGGTCGTGGCCCAGACCCGGCTGGAAGTGCCGGTATCACATCGCATCGAGTCGGTGAACCTGAAGGATCCGCGGCTCGGACTCTACGAGCACCTCGCGGCCTTCGTGGCCGCCGCCGGCGTGGGCATCGGGCGGCTGCACCTGGCACTCGATCCCGGCGAGCGGCACGCGGCGCTGACCGTGAACGAGTACGAGACCCTGCTGATGAAGCACGACCTGGCGGCCGTGCTCCGCGAGCCGCTGCGCTTCATGGCCGCGCAGTATCGCGGCCTGCTCGCCAACCCGCGCGCGGTGCCGGGCAAGGCACTCGGCTACGCCACCTACGACCTCGTCCGTGTGCTCAACTCCGGCCTCGACACGCTCGGCCTGCACGACTCGGTCGTGGAGAAGGTGCTGGCCAGTACCCTGGCCGTCCCGGCCGCGCGGTTCTTCCGCATCCGCCGCTCCGCGCACCTGCTGGTCGGCGAGCGCGCCGACGGCCGGCACGGCTTCGTGGAAGGCACCTACCAGAGCCCGATCCTCGTGCAGTGGCAGAAGAGCCCGCGCGCCACGCGCGTGCTCCACGCCACCCTGACCCGCCTGGACTAGTTCTGCCCGTTCCGGCGCCGCCCCGTCGGCGTGACGGCGCCGGCGTCGTTCACACCGGCCAGCCGAAGGTCGCCGCCATGTCCAGGACCGGTGCCCACTCGTTGCGCGAGGCGCGCGCGGTCACCAGCGAGCACGGCGCGCCGAACGGGCCCGGCGGCACCGCGAACTGCGCGGCGTGCAGGGACGGCGAGCGAAAGTCGAGCGCGGTCGCCAGGTTGTTTGCGCCCGCGTCGCGCACCGTCAGCGGTGCGAGGTCCCACCGCCACTCGATCATCGACAGCACCGAGGTGTGATCGAAGACGGTGTGGGAGACGCGCTCGCGCGGCGCGAACGGCGACACGAGCAGGCACGGCACCCGGAAGCCCAGCCGCCCGTCGGCGTTGCCGGCCGCCTGATCGGCGGCGGGGATCGGCGCGGTCGGCGGCGGGACGTGCTCGAAGAACCCGCCCCACTCGTCGAAGTTGAAGACCAGCACCGTCCGCGACCAGGCCGGCCCCGTCGTGACCGCGTCATAGATCGAGTTGAGGAACGCCTCGCCGTTGCGGATGTCGGCGTGCGGATGATCGTCGCCCGACGTCCCGCTCTCCTCTTCGATGAAGCGCGGATCCACGAACGACACGCTGGGCAAGGTGCCGGCCGCGGCGTCCACGAAGAAGCTGGCGATGGGGCGCGCGATCGGCACGTACTTGTTTCCCCACAGCGCCAGGACCGGCACGTCGCTGAAGTAGTAGCGGCCCTCGACGCCCGCGTCGGCCAGGCGGTCCCAGATCGTGGGCAGCACGCTCAGGTCCGTCGTGTTGGTCAGCCGATCGGTCTGGGCGGCGTGCTGGTAGATGCGATTGGGGAAGGTCTCGGCCATGATCGCGGCGAAGTAGCGATCGCACACCGTCCAGCGCGTGGCCGCGTTGCCGAGGAAGGCCAGGTCCTTCTTCGTGTAATAGCCGATGGCGTAGTCGTCGTTGTCGCCGGCCCGCAGCCAGCCGTCGCAGGCGCCGCCGTTGAACTCGACCCGCCCGCCGTCGTAGGAGTGGTCGGGGTCGGGATGGCCGCAGCCCTGGAAGTCCGGGGTGAGCCGCTGGGTGCGGTGCGCGACGCCGTTCTCGTCGAGGTAGCGCAGCCCGGCCTGTCGTCCGTCGGCGCCGTCGAGCCAGCCGAGGAAGTGGTCGAACGAGCGGTTCTCCATCATCACCAGCACGACGTGATCGATCCCCGAGACGGCGGGCTCGGGCAGCCCTTGCGGCCGGGCGAAGGCGGGACGGAGCACGCTCGCACCGT
>Ga0310811_10010241_pt1 | contig 12105 bp, 8 predicted proteins | sample YCmetagenome_FD_207642 | JGI IMG/M metagenome (GOLD analysis project Ga0310811, IMG submission 207642) | Soil microbial communities from experimental microcosm in Duke University, North Carolina, United States - YC | ecosystem: Engineered > Artificial ecosystem > Soil microcosm > Unclassified ...
TTGGGTTGGCGGATGCTTGAGTCGCGGATCTTGAGTTCGGTTTCGAGGACCTTTTTCTGGAATTGGGTGACGGGGCGTTTGCTTTCGATCAATTGGATGAGGAGGTCGGTGGCGGTCTGTCCCATTTCGAGTGCCGGCTGTGTGACGGCGGTGAGGGAGGGGTAGAAGATGTCGGCGGAGATCGAGTTGGTGAAGCCTACCAGCGCTACCTGTTGGGGCACGGATATCTGCATTTTTTTGAGCAGGCTGAGGGTGGTGGTGCTAAGCCGGTCGCTGGCTGTGAAGATGGCGTCGGGTTTTACTTTTAGCTGCAGCAGTTCGATCAGGGCCTGTTGGGTCTCTTCGGGGATCATGCCGCCGTGCTGGACGAATTTTATGTATTGCGGGTCGGGGGTCAGGCCGGCGTCTGTGAGTGCTTTTTTATATCCTTCGAGTCTTTCGAGGGTGATGGACAGACTGCCGCTGCTGGTGATCTGTGCTATGTGGCGGTAGCCTTGCTGCAGGAGGTGTTTTGTCGCTTCGTAGGCGCCTTTGAAGTTGTTGGCGATGACCTTGTGGGTGGGTATCTCGTCGGTGATCCGGTCGAACAACACCATGGGTAGTCCTTTCTGGTGGAGGCTGATGAGGTGTCCGACATTTTTCGTTTCGGCGGAGAGGGATATGATCAGGCCGTCGACGGAGCGGGAGGAGAGATTTTCGATACCGGTGACCTCTCTTTCGTAGGACTCCTGGCTTTGGGTGATGATGACGTTATAGTCTTTCTGGCGGGCGACGGATTCGATACCGTTGATGACCTGGGAGAAGAAGTTGTTGTCTATGTTGCAGACGATGACACCGATGGATTTGCTGCGGCCTCTTTTGAGGCTTTGGGCGATGGGATTGGGTTTGTAGTTGTTTTCGCGCGCGTAGGCGAGCACCTGTTGCTTGGTCTCTTCGCTAATTTCATGGCTACCGCGAAGCGCCTTCGAAACGGTGGAAACCGACAGGTTGAGCGCCTTTGCAATATCCTTTATGGTGATCGCTTCAAATTTCATTCATTTTGTTGCCTTTGCGGGTTATGGTCGCAAACGTTTTCGTAAATAAAGTCTGTCTTTTCCTCAGCTATTCCCTAATTCCGCAGTAGACTTGTCCCCTGGCAGACAAAGTTAACGATCTGTTCATTAATAAATTATGAGTGACCTGTTTAATTTACAAGGGAAGACAGCCCTTGTTACCGGCTGTAATAAGGGTATTGGCAGGGCCATGGCGCTGGGTTTGGCGGAGGCCGGGGCGGATATTATCGGCGTTTCGGCTTCGCTGGAGGCGTCGGGCAGCGGGATAGAAAAATCTGTGTTGGCGCTGGGTCGCCGGTTTTATCCGTTCCGGGCCGATCTGACGGACCGGGAAAGCCTGTATAGATTTGTCGGGCAGGTGAAGGAAAAGCATCCCGTGGTCGATATTCTGGTCAACAATGCCGGGATGATCCTGCGTCAGCCGGCGGCGGAGCACAGCGATGAGTACTGGGATAGGGTAATGTCCATAAACCTCGATGCGGCATTTATTCTGGCCCGTGAGTTCGGGAAGGAGATGCTTGTCCGTCGCAGCGGCAAGGTCATCTTTACCTGTTCGCTGCTGACCTTTCAGGGAGGCATCAATGTTCCGGGCTATGCGGCGAGCAAGGGGGCGCTTGGGAGTCTGGTCAAGGCGCTGGCCAACGAATGGGCGTCCCAGGGGGTCAATGTCAACGGGATAGCCCCGGGATATATCAGTACCGACAATACCGAGGCGCTTCGCAATGATCCTGTGAGGAGCAAGTCCATTCTGGACCGGATACCTGCGGGTCGCTGGGGTGAGCCGGAGGATTTCAAGGGGCCGACGGTATTTCTGGCCTCTTCGGCAGCTAATTATATACATGGTACTATCCTCACCGTCGATGGCGGATGGATGGGCCGCTAAACCGATAAACACTGTATGAATATGGAAGTAAGGTATGAACACAGTCCGAAGGAAGTCCGCGGGATGACCACGGAAGAATTAAGGAAATCCTTTTTAACGGACAAGCTGATACAGGAAGATACTATCAGGATGGTATATACGCACTATGACCGTGTGATCATGGGGGGCGCCTGCCCGGTGAAGCAGCCCCTGAAGCTGGAGACTCATCCGGAGCTGAAGGCAGATTTCTTTTTGCAGCGCAGGGAGATAGGGATCATCAATGTTGGAGGTCCTGGTAAAGTAGTTGCGGACGGGGTGAGTTATGAGTTGAATAAGCTGGATTGCGTATATGCGGGGAAGGGAGTGAAGGAAGTGGTCCTTGAGAGCATCGATGCGGCAGAGCCGGCCTTTTACTTTTTGTTGTCGGCGCCTGCGCATGCTGAACATCCTGTTCAGTTCCTGCCCAAGGAGAAGGCGTTGCCGCTGACAACGGGTTCTGCGGAGACTTCGAATCACCGGACGATCTACAAGTATATACATGCCGACGGGATACAGAGCTGTCAACTGGTGATGGGGTTGACGATATTGAAGACGGGGAGTGTCTGGAACACGATGCCGGCGCATACGCATAGCCGCCGTATGGAGGCTTATTTTTATTTCGATGTGCCGGAGCAGCAGCGTGTTTTTCATTTTATGGGGCAGCCTCAGGAGACGCGGCATTTGCTGGTGGCCAATCATCAGGCGATCGTGAGCCCGCCGTGGTCGATACATTCCGGATGTGGTACGAGTAATTATTCCTTTATCTGGGGGATGGCTGGTGAGAATTATACGTATACCGATATGGATTTAGTAAATATATCGGAATTGCGATAATTGTATTACTTTCGAAACTATGTCTAACGTGTCCCAAATTGCCTCAAGTCCGGAGACGGCCGGCGCCGTTGGCCGTTATCGGTGGACGATCTGTGCCCTTTTGTTCTTCGCTACTACGATCAATTACCTGGATCGTTCGGTCATCAGCTTCTTAAAATCGACATTTACCCGGGATCTGCACTGGGATGACGCCGACTATGCGAATGTCGAGATTGCGTTCAAGTTTGCATATGCTGTCGGGTTGCTGATCGCGGGTCGTATTGTCGATAAGCTGGGTACCAAGATCGGTTATGCGGTGGCGACGGGGATATGGAGTCTGGCGGCGATGTGTCATGCTTTTACGAATACCGTTTTTGGTTTTGGGGTTGCCCGCAGCGCGCTCGGCGTGAGTGAGGCGGGGAATTTTCCGGCCGCGATCAAGACGGTAGCGGAATGGTTTCCGAAGAAGGAGCGGGCTTTTGCCACGGCTATCTTCAACTCGGGGGCTGGTATCGGAGCGATCGTTGCGCCGCTGAGTGTACCTTTTATCAATGCTATCTGGGGCTGGAAGGCGACGTTTGTGATTACCGGCGCGATAGGTTTCATATGGTTGATCTTCTGGTTTATGATGTATGAGGTACCGGAAAGGCATAAGAAGCTGACGGAGGCCGAGATGAAGTATATCAACAGTGATCCGGGTTCGGAGCAGAGTACGGAGGCGGCAGAGGATGGAGAGGCGAAGCGGAAATTTTCCTGGGTCCGGCTGCTGGGTTTCCGGCAGACATGGGCTTTTGCGATCGGCAAGCTGCTGACGGATCCTATCTGGTGGTTCTATTTGTTCTGGCTGCCGGATTTTCTGAAGAGTGAGTATCATATGGGGGATGAGGCTGTTGCGTGGCCGGTAGCGACTGTATATATCATGGCTACTGTGGGTGGTATCTGGGGAGGATGGCTGCCGATGCGGTTTGTCGACAAGGGCTGGCCGAGTTTCAAGGCGAGGAAGACGTCGATGTTAATTTTTGCGTTTCTTGTGATACCTGTGGTTTTTGCGCAGATGGCGGGGAATATCAATGTCTGGTTAGCTGTGATCATCATAGGGATCGCGGCTTCGGCGCATCAGGCGTGGAGTGCGAATATCTTTACGACGGTCAGTGATATGTTCCCGAAGAAGGCTACTGCGTCGGTGACGGGTATTGGCGGGATGGCCGGGGCGCTGGGTGGTATTTTGCTGTCGGCGCTGGTGCAGAAGAATTTGTTTGTGCACTACCGGGCGATCAATAAGATCGAGGTGGCGTATTATATTATGTTTGCCGTGTGTGGCGGGGCGTATTTGCTGGCGTGGGTGATCATGCACTTTTTGGTGCCGAAGATGACACCGGCGAAGTTGGATTAGGGGTGTTGGGGTGGCGGGTTGTCCCGGTGTTGGCGCGGTTCACGATTTTTGACTGGAGGCCCGGACGGTGAGTTCGGTATTCAGGACGCGTGTTTCAAATTTAGTTACGGGGTGTTTGGTTTCGATCAGCTGGATCAGCATCTCCATTGCCACCTGGCCCATTTCGAAGGCGGGCTGGCGGATGCTGGTGAGAGAGGGTTGGAAGATGTCGGTCAGTTGTGAGTTGGTAAAGCCGACGATGGCGATGTCCTGGGGTATTCTCACTTTTCTTCTTGCGAGTGCGGACAGGCAGCCGGTCGAGAGTTTGTCGCTGGCGGCGACGATGGCGTCGGGTTTCTTCTTCAGCCGGAGCAGGCTGTCTACTGCGTCTTCGGTCTCTTTGTCTATGAGGCCGCCGTATTTGCAATATTTTACCAGCGTTTCATCATAACGGATATGGTGGTCGGCCAGTGCCGCCTTGTAGCCGGCCAGTCTTTCCTTTGTAATGGACAGGTAGGGAGAGATGGTCAGGTGTGCGATGCGCTGGAAGCCCTGGTTGATGAGGTGTTCGGTGGCCTGGTAGGCGCCGTTGAAGTTGTTGGCGATCACTTTATGGGTGGTCATTTCCTCGGTGATCCGGTCGAAGAATACGATGGGGAGGCCCCGGTCGTGGAGTTTGTTGAGATGGGAGAGGTCTGTCGTTTCTGTAGAGAGTGAGACGAGGAGACCGTCAACCGATCGGGAGGCGAGGTATTGGGTATTGGAGACTTCGCGTTCGAAGGATTCGTGGCTTTGGGAGATGATGACGTAGTAGCCTTTTTTATAAGCTACGGATTCGATGCCGTTGATGACCTGGGAGAAGAAGTTGTTGGCGATCTCGCAGACGACGATGCCGATGGACCGGCTTCTTTTTTCTTTCAGGCTAAGGGCGATGGGGTTTGGGCGATAGTTGAGCTTTTCGGCGTATTCGAGGACGGCTTTGCGGGTTTCGGCGCTGATCTCGTAGCTGCCTCTGAGGGCCCGGGAGACGGTCGATGTGGAGAGGCCAAGGGCTTTGGCGATGTCTTTTATGGTAATGGCTTCGAATTTCATCCGATATTTTATGTCTTTTTCAATGGTCGGATGGAATCTGGCGATTTTATCCGATAATCAATGTCTTTTCCAATGGTCGGATGGAACCTGGCGATTTCATCGTTAGGTGCTGGCAAGTTTAGCAAAAACTGAATTAAAATTAATGTTATTTTCGAAGACTTAATATAGTTTGCCATGCTTTCTTACCCCGTTCGTATTGCTCTTATCGCCGCGCTTGGCGGATTCCTGTTCGGATTTGAGACTGTAGTTATTTCCGGGGCGGAGCAGACGCTCGAGAAGGTCTGGCATTTGAGCAAGTGGTGGCAGGGGTTTACGGTTTCGTCGAGTCTTTTTGGGACGATCATCGGGTCGCTTGTAGCGGGATTCCCGGCGCAGTGGTATGGCCGGAAAAAGACTTTACAGATAGTGTCCATATTTTTTATCGTGGCGGCGGTCGGGTGTGCCTCGGTGTCTGCGTGGAGCCTTTTTATTTTCTTTCGCATTATCGGTGGACTGGCGGTGGGCGCCTCTTCGGTGATAGCGCCCATGTACATATCCGAGATCGCTCCGGCGGAGTTGAGGGGGCGTCTGGCGGGATCGTTTCAGCTGAATATTGTGGCGGGTATTTTTATCGCCTATCTGACCAATTTTGGTTTTTCCGGGCTGGGGCCGGATGCCTGGCGGTGGATGCTGGGTGTTATGACGATACCTGCGGTGCTGTTTGCGGTATTACTGTTCCGGATACCCGAGAGTCCGCGTTGGCTGATCCTGAACAACAATGAGGCGGCGGCGAGGCCGGTTCTGGCGAGGTTGGGAGAAGCCAATGTGGAGAGTGCGATAGGGGTGATCCGGGCTTCGGTGAAGGAGCACGAGGGTGCTTCTGCACGTGAAAGTCTTTTTCAGCGGCGGTATCTGAAGCCTATCCTGTATGCGGTATTGCTGGCGATGTTCAATCAGTTTTCGGGGATCAATGCCATCCTTTACTATGCGCCGCGTATCTTTCAGATGGCTGGGTTTGACCAGGGAGATGCTTATCTGCAGCCGGTGTATATTGGTGCGGCCAATCTACTGTTTACGCTGATCGCGATGACCGTGATCGACAAATTCGGAAGGAAGAAATTACTGATCATCGGGTCGCTGGGGATGATCCTATTCCTTGGACTGACGGCTCTGTTCTTCAGGAATGTGGATCTGAGCGGTGCGGTGACGGCGCAGGCGAGCGGAGGCAATAAGTTCGTATTGTTATATCTGATCGGGTTTATCGCGTTCTTTGCGTTCTCGCAGGGTGCGGTCATCTGGGTCTTTATTTCAGAGATATTCCCCAATTCGGTGCGGTCGCAGGGCGGGTCGCTGGGGAGTTTTACGCACTGGATCATGGCGGCTATTATTTCCACGACCTTTCCTGTCATAGTTGAGGGCAGCAGGCTGGGAGGGTATTATTCCTTTCTTTTCTATACGGTGATGATGGTGGCTCATTTGTTGTTCGTGTGGTTGTTCCTGCCGGAGACGAAGGGGAGGACGCTGGAGGAGATACAGAAGGAGTTGGGGATAAAGTAGGGGAGGTGAATCAGTGGGGTGAATCAGTGGGGTGTTGGGTTGTTTTGCGGGCTGCGGCGGGTGATCGGGAGAGTTAGGGGCCAACGGGGTGAAGGGGTGTAAAATCTAAAATTCAGGATATGAAAAAGTTATTGTTTGCAGTTGTTATGCTGGCGGGTGTTGGGGGTGTTCGTGCGCAGAGTGATGCTGCTTCGAAGGAGGTGGGTGCTGCGGTTGAGTCGTTGCGTAAGGCGCTGATCGATCCGACGAAGGAGAATCTGGATGCGATCGCGATGGACGAGTTGACCTATGGGCATTCCAATGGTGTTATTCAGGATAAGGCGGCGTTTGAAGAGGCGCTGCTGACGAAGAAGTCAGACTTTGTGACCATCGATCTTACGGATCAGACGATAAAGGTCGTTGGTAATACGGCGTGGGTGAGGCATACGCTGTCTGCGACGAACAATGACGGGGGGAAGCCGGGGACGGCGCACCTTTATGTGTTGACGGTGTGGGCGAAGGCGAAGGGGAAGTGGAGGTTGCTGGCGAGGCAGGCGGTGAAAGTGCCGGCTTAGCCGAGGCGCCGTATACTTTCGCTTTTTTATACCAGATGCCGCCCCCCTTAATAGTGTTCAGTTCCTGCGTTTTACCCCAGCTGCCGCCCATGTGAACAAAGACACATTTTTCGGCAAACAAGCCGTTCAGGGAGTCTACGTTTTTGTCTGCCATCCACTTCCATTTGATTGCGGAAAGGTTAAGGATTTCCTGTTCGTCCTTTGTAGTGCTTGCCGCTGGTGAAAACGGCAGCCTGGCTTGCGCATCTGTGACACGCTGAAGCCAAATCGTTTTGCCCTTTGCGGAATTTGGGCTGACGGCAATATAGGTAAGAGAGCTGTTCGGAGCCGCGCCGTGCCAGTGGGTTATACCGGGCAGACATTTGATGACGTCGCCTTTGTGCCCGGGAACTGAATGAGGGGGTGAACAGGGGGGTGGAAGGAAATTGGCCTGGCGGGCTGAGAGCAGCCCGCCTGATTTGCCAATATCCAATTAAGGATTGCTTGCTTATGCGAAAATTACTGAGGCCTGTAGGAAATACAGGCGTCTACTACGTGAATTGGTCCGTTGGTGCTGAGGATGCCTCCGGTGCGTACGTCTACATAGTTGGAGGAACCGACAAAGCCGTTGATGCGGATCTTGCCGTCGCTGGTGTTGACCCGTTCGAGGGTTATAATGCTTTTGGGGTTCAGGGTATCTGAGCCTGGCGGCTGGAGGGTGTTGGCGGTGACCTCGACGGGAGTGAGGTTCTCGTATGTATAGCTGCCTTGCACGATGAGGTACTGGAGCCAGCTCTTTACCTGCGCGGGGGTGTAGTCGCTCCAGGATGTGGCGGCGCGCAGCGGATTGGATACCAGATAATATCCCCAGTAACAGGTGTTGGTTGGTACTATGGGCGCTGTAGAGGTAAAGCTGATGACGGCGTTGTTGTGCAGGAAGATGAAGGTCCTGTCGGGTTTTGTATATTCATTGGTGTCGATGCCCGAATAGATGACTGCTTCGTACATTCTTTTCAGCACGGTATCGATGCTGGCGGCGTCGGCTCCTGCCCTGGATCTGAGGTATTGCCAGGCGTTCATTTTGACGTGGGGGTCAAGCAGGTAGGGATGGTGTTCGGTGTCTTCCTGCAGGGGGAGGCCGGCGAATTTTTTACAGCCTGCGAGCGCGAAAAGGAGGGACGAGCATGCGATCAGCAGGGTTGAAAGGATGAAAGGACGTCGTAACATATAATGAGTTTTAGTGATTTTGGATGGGGTGGGAGCGGGTGGTTAGTTGTAAGGTTGATTTTGGGTGAGTTTGGGATTGGCGTTGAGCACGGTGATGCTCAGGGGCCAGAGGATGGTTCGGGGGTCGGCGGAAAAGGGTTGGGCGTCGGGCTTGTGGACTTTGATGATGGGGTCCATGACCGTTGACACGAGGCCGTTGCGTACCAGGTCGAAGTACCGGCGGCCTTCCGCAAAAAATTCGTATTGTCTTTCCGTCAGGATGGCGTTGCTCATGGTGGTGGAGTCCGGGAGGGTGGTCGCCGTGTAGGCGGTCAGGCCGGCGCGGGTGTGTACCTGGTTGAGCAGGGTCAGTGCGGTAGCTCTGTCGCTCAGGCTGTTGGCTGCCTCGGCGCGCAGGAGAATCATGTCGGCGAACCGGTAGATGGGGAAATAGACATTCGCCTGGTTGTTGGCGGGATAGATCTGGTTGCCCTTCGCGTCCAGGTTGACGGCGTAGAATTTGAGGGTCTTGTCGTGTGCTTTTACTTTCAGGTCGACAGACTGCGCGCTGCGGATATCGGTGGGGGTTGTAGAGAAATAATTCCAGATCGGGTCCGATATCTTGAACGTGCTGTTGGTGTTGCCGGCGCCGATCTGTCCCGAGATGCCGGCTCCTCCGTCGGTGGTCCAGTCCCAGTAGATGCTCCAGATATTCTCCACCGTCTTGTCGGGCGAAATCATCAAATTCTTCCAGGTGGCAGTGGGTTCGAGCTTGTAGCGGTTGAGGCCGGTGATCTTGTTGTACCAGCCGATAGCCCCCGTGTAGTCGTGTTTCCACATGCTGACGTCCAGCAGCAGGGCGTAGGTGAGGCCGAGGTTGGCTTCCCAGACCGTCTTTTGGGTGGGGTCGGACAGGTTCGCGGCGGTCAGCAGGTCGGGGATGACGAGGCTGTCCAGCAAGGTATTGGCCGGAGTCCGGGATTTGTATGGATCGATACCGACGCTGTCATACGGGATCGTCCACACCGGCGCCGCGCCCCATACCCTCGCCAGCTGGAAATAACACCATGCCCGAACGTTATATGCTTCAGAAAGGTAGTAGTTGATGGCTTTGGGGTCGATACCAGGCTGCAGTGCTTTTACCTGAGGGACGTGTTTGAGCAGGTCGTTGGCCCTACCGATAACGGTATAAAGAGGGCTCCAGTCGGAGCCGTTGATCGACGAGGTGAGGCCGTTGGTATAGTAGGAGACATTCCCGTATTTGGGGTTGTCGTAAAAATTATCACTGCGGGAGTCTCCGTAGTAGAAGTAGCCGGTGGTGCAGACGTCCTGCATACCGCTGTACATCCCGGCGATGGCGGCCCGGATGTCGTCTTCCGTGTGCCAGAAGGTACTGGTCCTGATCTCGGTCTGGGGTTGTTTGTCGAGGAATTTGCTGCATCCGGCCAGTATGATGACCGGCGTCAGAAGCAGGAGGCAGAGTAGTCTGTTCATGTGTCAATATCTTTATTAGTGAGAAGTAGATGTTGATGTTATGGCCGGGGCGTTTGTGTTAGAAGTAAATGTAGCGGCGGGGTATCTTAGAAATAAATGTTGATGCCTACGCCTATTTCCCTGCGGCGGGGGTATGCGCCGCCGTCCTGGCCCAGCTGTAGCGGGTCGCTGGATGGGAACTCGGGGTCATACCAGGTGTATTTGGTCCAGGTCAGCAGGTTGCTGCCATAGATGTATGCGTTTATGCTCTGCGCGAACGCTTTTTTGGAAAGTGTTGGGGGCAGCGCATAGTTGAGCTGCAGGTAGGCCAGCCGGATGAAGGAGCCATCCTCTATAAAGCGGTCGCTTACGCGGACATTGCCCACGCTGCTGCTGCGGTAAACGGGAACGTTGGTGACGTCCCCCTGCTTCCTCCACATATTGTAGATGACGTATGGCTGGGGGATGATATTGGCGGTGCCGTAGTCGTCGAGGACTCTTGCCGCGTTGTTGTAGATCTTGTTCCCCCACTGGGTATTGATGGTAAAGGAGAGGGAGAACTGCCGGTAGCGGAAGGTGTTCATGACGGCGAAATAGAATTTGGGCTGGGCGTTGCCGAGCACCATCCGGTCTGCATTGTCTATGACGCTGTCTTTGTTGGGATTGGCGAATTCGACGTCGCCGCCTTTGAGTTTGGTCGATCTGCCGTAGAGGCTGTGCACCGTTCCGGAGTAGGGCTGACCTTTGAAGTTATACCCCAGAAAATTGCCGCTCTTGTCGAAGTTGGGGGTGAGGCGTTCCCAGTTGTCGTTGTAGGCGTTGGACTGGTCGTAGGCATAGACGCCTTCTTGTCGCCAGCCGTAGAAATCGCCGAGTGCGCCGCCTTCGCGGATAAGCCATGCGGCATTGCCGGCGTCGCTGCTGTTGCCGGAGATGAAGGACTGGCCTCCGTTGAGCTTTTTGACGACGCCTCTTTCTATAGAAAGGTTGTAGCTGACGAGCCAGTCGAAATTGCGTCGTACTATCGGCCTGCCGGTGAGAGAAAGCTCGAAGCCCTTGTTCTGGATGGTACCTACGTTGACGCGTACGCTGCTGTAGCCTGTCTCGCGGGGAAGGGGGCGGCTGTAGAGCATGTCACTGGTGGTCTTGATGTAGTAGTCGGCGACGACGAGCAGTCTTCCGTGGAAGAAGCTGAGGTCCATGCCGACGTCGCTCTGGAGGGTGCTTTCCCATTTGAGGTTGGGGTTGCCGATGGTGGTGTTGGGGGCGACGCCCGACTGCTGGTTGTAGAAATAGGTGCCGAAGTCGTATTTGTTCTGCGCGTCGTAGTTGCCGATGCGTTCGTTGCCTGTCTGTCCCACGCTGACGCGGAGTTTGCCGTCGTCCATCACGCCGTTGGTCCATCGCATAAAGTTTTCGTCGCTGAAGCGCCAGGCCAGGGCGCCGGAAACGAAATTGCCCCAGCGGTTGTTCGCGCCAAAACGCGACGAGCCGTCTCTTCTTACCAGCGCGTTGGCGATATACTTTCCCTTATAGCTGTAGGATGCTCTTCCGAAGACCGAAGCGAGGGAATTACCCGAGGCGTCGGTGGTGGTACCCGAGGGCACCAGCGTGCCGGAATTGAGGGTCAGGATGTCTTCGCTGACGTAGTTGACGGCTGCGAGCGAAGCGCTGTTCGACTGTGTATTCTCGGCGCTGAAGCCGGCCATCGCCGTAATGGAGTGGTCTTTGCCGATATATTTGTTGTAGTTGAGAAAGGCCTGGTACTGCCAGTTAACCGACCGGGTGAAGCCTTCCTTTCCGCTGTTGGTAGTGGGATTGGCCGAACTGAGTAGTTTTGGCAGGAAGCCCTGTGTCCTGCCCTCGTTGTAGTTGACCACGGCGTTGGTGGTAAACCGCAGGGAGGGGATGAACTGGTATTCGATCTGGTTGAACAGGGTGCCCTGATAGTTCTGAAATTTGTTGACCTGCAGCAGCGCGACGGACAGCGGGTTTCTCCGCCCGCTGATATAGCCTGTCAGAGAGCCGTCGGGATAATAGATTGCGTAGTTGGCCGGTCGCTGGAAGGCCTGAAAGATAGTGTTACCTTCGTCGATCTTGTTGCCCGTAGAGTACCCGAACTGGAAA
>Ga0310811_10010242_pt1 | contig 12104 bp, 12 predicted proteins | sample YCmetagenome_FD_207642 | JGI IMG/M metagenome (GOLD analysis project Ga0310811, IMG submission 207642) | Soil microbial communities from experimental microcosm in Duke University, North Carolina, United States - YC | ecosystem: Engineered > Artificial ecosystem > Soil microcosm > Unclassified ...
GAGCAGCGCCTGTCGGTGCACGATCGGCAGTGCGCGGAACTGGCTTGGGGTCGTGCGACGGAGTTTTTCAGGAAGCATCTGGGGTGAGAGCTGGAGCGCCTCCTCCTCGTCATTGCGAGCGAAGCGAAGCAATCCATGTCTCTGCTTGTGGTGGGATGGATTGCTTCGTCGCTTTCGCTCCTCGCAATGACGGTAAATAGCAGGCAGCCATGAAAGTCTTCTGCACAGGCGCCTCCGGCTATATCGGCGGATCGGTTGCGGCCCATCTCGTTGACACGGGGCATCAGGTGACCGGCCTGGTGCGTTCGCAGGAAAAGGCCGATGCGGTTCGCGCCCGCGGCATCGAGCCGTTATTGGGGACGCTGGACGATGCGGATCGTCTGGCGCAGGCGGCAACGGCCGCCGACGCCGTTGTCAATGCGGCGAGCGCCGATCACGCCGGCGCGGTCACCGCGCTGCTGGATGCACTGGCCGGCAGCGGCAAGCCGTTCATTCACACCTCGGGATCGAGCATCGTCGGCACGCGCGCCCGCGGGCAGCGGTCCGACGCCGTCTTCGACGAGAGCACGCCGTTTACCCCGACGCCCGCGCGCGCCGCGCGGGTGGCGCTGAACGAACGCATTCTCGCTTACCGCGACAAGGACTGCCGTCCGATCATCATCTGCCCGAGCCTGATCCACGGCCGTGGTCTTGGCGTCGAGCCTGATAGTACGCAGGTGCCGCTACTGGTCGCGCTCGCCAAGAAGCGCGGACGTGCGGCCCATGCCGGACCCGGCGAGAACATCTGGTCGAACGTGCATGTCGACGATCTCGTGACGCTCTATGCGCTTGCCATCGAGAAAGCGCCTGCGGGGACGTTCCTGTTTGCCGAGAATGGCGAAAACTCGATGCGCGAGGTTTGCGTGGCGATCAACCGCATGCTCGGCTTCGCTGGCCCGCCAACGGCGATGTCGATGGCAGAGGCGGCCGCCGAATGGGGCGAGGGCACCGCCGAGGATACGATGGCATCCAACAGCCGGGTGCGCGCCGTGCGCGCGCGGCAGCTCGGCTGGAAGCCTGTGGCGCGGAGCCTGATCGAGGAGATCGAGCAGGGGTGTTATCGGTAGTCGACGCCGCACAGCTCCCCGATGGTGAATCTGTGCCGCTGATTTGCCCGACGTGTCAAGTCGTTTTCTGGATAACAGAAATGTCAGTGCTGGCAACCACTTGGCTACTGTGCATGGGGTTGTTTTCGATATTTTACTGCTTCACCCCGTCCCACCACGCGCACGTCCCCGACATCAGCTTGTAATTGCCTTCCATCACCTGCACCGGCGCGCGCAGGCCTTCGGCTGCCGCGCGCATCCGCATCTCGCGAGCGGTCTCGCGGTCTTTCGGCGGCAGCCAGACCCGCTCATGTCCCCACAGGCTCGGGCCGTGGTGCATCTCGACCGGTTTCCACGTCGAGGGATCAATCTCGCGGCCGCCCCAGCCGCACTCCATCATGAAGGACGACGGCGTCTTGGCGTAGAACGACGTCATGAGGTCGTTGGTGTGACGTCCGAGCGTGACGCTGACGCGGTCCTGCTGGGTCAAGGCTACGTCATAGGATTGTCCGACGTCGTCGAGCGAGAACAATTCCACCATCAGATGATGCATGCCGTTCTTGCCGGTCTCGATCAGCGCCAGGCTGTGATGCCGCGCATTGACGTGAAAGAAATAGGCGCGGAACGGTTTTTCGATGTAGTCGGATAACCCGAAGCCGAGCACGTCGACATAGAACGCCATCATCGGATCGATATTTTCGACCGTCAGCACCGCATGCCCGAGGCCGAGCGGACCGGTGCGGAAGCCCGAGATCGAGCGCCCTGGACTGAACGGCGTCGCGTCGATCTCGGCGCCGTAAAACGCTTCGAGCCGATTGCCGCCGGGATCGCGAAACGAAATCAACCTGCGCACGCGCCTCGCGTCCGCAAGCGTCTGCGGTTCGGCCGTGACCTCGACGCCGGCCGCTTCGAGCCGGGCAGCGAGTTGGTCCAGCGCGGCGGCGTCAGCGACCTCCCAGCCGAAGAAGCGTGCGCCTTCGCCCATCGCGCGGTCGATCACGATGCGCTGCTTGCGGTCGTCCATCCGGAAGGCCAATAGCGAATTGCCCCGCTCGACCGCCTGCAGGCCGACCAGGGAGGTCCCGAACTGCCGCCAATCCTCCAGCGCATCCGACCCGAAGCCGGCATATCCCAGACCCAGCACTGCCATTGTTTGCCTCCGCCGCTTGTTGTTTTCGCGCGCCAATTGGATCGAATCCTACGCGTATTTTTAGCGTTTCAAACCCCAAAAGATGGGCGGCAGGCCTTTCGGGGCCCGCGAGCATCTCTTGACAGTGTGCCCGGCGGATGGTGATAAAGCCCTCATGAGCACCGCCGTCCGCCGATCCCGTCTTTGGTGGCGCACCTCTTAAGAGGTGGCCGGTGCGATTTCATTTCCCAAAATCGTCGAAGGTCGCCATCGCAGTGCGAGCGACGGTTTGTCTATTTGCCCTTCGTTTGTCCTGTGTGGCGTTCCCTCACCAAGTTTCGTAAGAGGATCACATGAACAGGACAGTCTTCTCGTTACCAGAGCACAGCGAATACCGGACCGCGAGCGGGCTCGCGATCACGCGGGCCGTCGAGCAGTTCTCCGGCGGCGCCAACCGGCTCGATGACCTGATCGACCTTTTGGACCGCCGCCGCGGCGTGGTGTTGTCCTCGGGCACCACGGTGCCGGGCCGCTACGAGAGCTTTGACCTCGGCTTTTCCGATCCGCCGCTGGTGCTGGAAACCAACGGCGCCAACTTTGCGTTACAGGCGCTGAACGGACGCGGCGAGGTGCTGATCGCCTTTCTCGGCGACGTTTTGCGCGAACCCTGTGTCGTTGTTTCGGAGAAGAGCGCAACGCGGCTCGCCGGCCATATCATCCGCGGCGCTGCGCCAGTCGAGGAAGACCAGCGCACTCGCCGCGCCAGCGTGATGTCGCTGGTGCGCGATCTCGTCGCAAGCTTCACGGCGAATGACGATCCGCTGCTCGGCCTGTTCGGCGCCTTCGCCTACGACCTCGTGTTCCAGATCGAGGACCTCGTGCAGAAGCGCGCGCGCGAGGCCGACCAACGCGACATCGTGCTGTATGTGCCGGATCGCTTGCTGGCCTATGACCGCGCTACCGGGCGCGGCGTGGTGCTGAATTACGATTTCAGTTGGAAGGGCAAGTCCACCGCCGGCCTGCCGCGCGACACCGCCGAGAGCGTCTACGCCAGGACGCCGCGGCAGGGCTTCGCCGATCACGCGCCCGGCGAATATCAGGCGACGGTAGAGACCGCGCGCGCCGCGTTCGCGCGCGGCGACTTATTTGAAGCCGTGCCGGGGCAATTATTCGCCGAGCCCTGCGAGCGTTCGCCGGCCGAAGTGTTCCAGCGGCTTTGTCGCATCAATCCGTCGCCCTATGGCGCGCTGATGAACCTCGGCGACGGCGAGTTCCTGGTCTCCGCCTCGCCGGAAATGTTCGTGCGTTCCGACGGGCGGCGGGTCGAGACCTGCCCGATCTCGGGCACCATCGCGCGCGGGGTTGACGCAATCGGCGATGCCGAGCAAATCCGGCAATTGCTGAATTCGGAAAAAGACGAATTCGAACTCAACATGTGCACCGACGTCGACCGCAACGACAAGGCGCGCGTCTGCGTCCCCGGCACCATCAAGGTGCTGGCACGGCGGCAGATCGAGACCTACTCAAAGCTGTTTCATACCGTCGATCATGTCGAAGGCATGCTGCGCCCCGGCTTCGACTCGCTCGATGCGTTCCTGACCCATGCCTGGGCGGTGACGGTGACCGGTGCTCCGAAATTGTGGGCGATGCAGTTCGTCGAGGACAATGAGCGTTCGTCGCGCCGCTGGTATGCCGGTGCGATCGGGGCGGTCAATTTCGACGGCAGCATCAACACCGGGCTCACCATCCGCACCATCCGGATGAAGGATGGGCTCGCCGAAGTGCGGGTCGGCGCCACCTGCCTGTTCGATTCGGACCCCGCCGCCGAAGACCGCGAATGCCAGGTCAAGGCGGCAGCGCTGTTCCAGGCGCTGCGCGGCGATCCGCCAAAACCGCTGTCGGCGTTTGCGCCCGATGCGACGGGTTCCGGCAAGAAGGTGCTGCTGATCGACCACGACGACAGTTTCGTGCACATGCTGGCGGATTATTTCCGCCAGGTCGGCGCGTCAGTCACCGTGGTCCGCCACGTTCACGCGCAGCAAATGCTCAACCAGAAGAGCTGGGATTTGCTGGTGCTGTCACCTGGGCCGGGACGGCCTGAGGATTTCGGCATCTCGAAGACCATTGAGACGGCGCTCGACAAGAAGTTGCCGATTTTTGGCGTCTGTCTCGGGGTCCAGGCGATCGGCGAATATTTCGGCGGCCAGCTCGGCCAGCTCGGTCATCCCGCGCACGGGCGGCCGTCGCGGGTCCAGGTGCGGGGCGGGCGGCTGATGCAGAACCTGCCCAATGAGATCGTGATCGGCCGCTATCACTCGCTGTTTGTCGAGCGCGACAGCGTGCCTGAGGTGCTGCAGGTCACCGCAACCACCGAGGATGGGGTGGCGATGGCGATCGAGCACAAGACCCTGCCGGTTGGCGGTGTGCAGTTCCACCCGGAATCGCTAATGTCGCTCGGCGGCGAAGTGGGTTTGCGTATTGTCGAGAACGCGTTCCGGCTTCATGTTCCGGCGAACTGAGGATTGCGAGACATCGATGACTTTTGACCATGATCTGAAGGCCACCGTCCGCACTATTCCGGATTACCCGAAAAAAGGCATCCTGTTTCGTGACATCACCACGCTGCTGGCGGACGCCCGCGCGTTTCGCCGCTCGGTCGATGAGCTGGTGCAACCCTGGGCCGGCAACAAGATCGACAAGGTTGCCGGCATCGAGGCGAGGGGTTTTATTCTCGGCGGCGCGGTGGCGCATCAGGTCTCGGCCGGCTTCGTGCCGATCCGCAAGAAAGGCAAGCTGCCGCACACCACGGTGCGGATCGCCTACTCGCTGGAATACGGCCTCGATGAAATGGAAATGCACGCCGACGCCGTGCTTCCCGGCGAGCGCGTCATCCTGGTCGACGATCTCATCGCCACCGGCGGCACCGCGGAGGGCGCGGTAAAACTGTTGCGCCAGATCGGCGCCAACGTCGTCGCGGCCTGCTTCATCATCGACCTGCCCGATTTGGGTGGTGCTGCGAAGCTGCGCGCGATGAACGTGCCGGTGCGAACGCTGATGGCGTTCGAGGGGCACTGAGCGGAAGCTAAAGCGTCAGATCGCCTCGGCGCCGAGTTGCGCGCGCCAATACGCCGCGCGCTCCTTCAGCAGCGCATCCCTGATGTAGGGCGTCTCTTCCTCTTCCAACTGTTCGCACGCCTCGAAGGTGAGATTGTCCGGCCCATGTGCGGTCCACGCCGTCTGCAGGCTGCGGCAGGTGTGGCTGCCCTGGCGCAGCGTGAACCAGATCCGGTTCTGGATTTTTTCCAGGTTGGAGGCTTGCCCTACCCATTGCTCGGCCGAGGCCTTGCAGCGGATCACGAAGATCCCGGCGATGGTTTTTCGCTCCTTGTAGGCCGCGATGGCTGCTTTTCTGTCAGATGTCACGGGATGGCTCGTGCAGGGGAATTCCTGTCCGCGAGGGGATACCTGACCGACCGCCCTATGTCAATATTACCCGGGTAGTATTTATTCAATCGGTTTCACAACCGCTGCAGGGTCAGGCTGAGTTCCAGCTCGCGAAAACTCGTGTAGTTCCGGCGGATCCACTGGTGCAGCTCGGTCGAGGAATCCTTTTCGTTGCGCAGATAGCCGGTAAACGAGAAGGTCAGGCGGTCGATATAGGTTTTCAAAAACACCGGCAGCGCCGAGATCCGGACCACGCGTCCCCGCCCCATGGCGGTCGGCAATTCGCCGCGCACCACATGCTCGTTGTCGACCGCGATCAGCGCGTTCGGCGGAATTTGCTGCTGCAACATGCGGTAGCCGGCAGCCGAAACGCGGTCGATGTCGGGGACGTACAGGATCGCCGGGGCGACGCCGCGGCGGGCGGCTTCCTTCAGAAAGCCGATCTCGTCGGTCATCCTGAAGAACTCGTCGAAGGCGTGAAAGCCGAGGTCGATCACCTTGGCGACGCCGTCATTGACGATCAGGCGGTCCATCAGCGCCATCTTGCCGAAGGTGTCGATGACGTCGGCGGTCTCGGTGGTGCGCGGCAGATATTCGAGCAGCGAGGGTTCCTTCAGGTTGATGTCGAAGGAGATGACCGCGCCGTTCTTCAAGAGCAGGAATTCGCTCAACAGCCGCGCGATCAGCGTCTTGCCGACCAGCGGGCGGGGCGAGCAGATGATGTAGACGGGCGTGGCACTCATCACGCGCTATATCAGGGGATTTTCGCGGCCAATCCAGCCCTATAAGCGGCCAGTGCGGGATTATTTTTCGCCGCTGCGCGTAGTGGATTTGGCGCCGACGAGGTCGGTCAGCTTGATACGGTCGAACTCGCTCCAGACATTGGCGAGCCAGTGCCGGACATAGCCGCGCAGCACGAAGGAGTAGTTCGCGGCCTCGTCTTTCGTGCCCTTGTTGGCGACGAATTTGAGGAACGGCACCGAGGAGACCTCGACCTGCTCATAGGCCATTTCGTTGAGCTTGGGGATCGTCAGCTCGGTGGCGTCCTTGATGCGGTGGAAGTAGGAATTGTAGGTCGCCTGGTCCCACTGGAAGAACTGGGTGTCGTTGATGAAGTTCTTCACCAGATAGTACTTGGCGCCCTGCATGAAATTCGCGGTCTCGGCGATTTCATCCAGTGAGGCGATCGAGGGGCCAAGGATATGGAACACGGCAAAGGTGATCTGCCCGGCTTTTGCCGCATCGAGGAAACCGATGTCGCGCAAGGAGGCCAGTGAAGGCGACAGCAGTCCGGCGCGGACGTCGATCACGGTAACGGAGGGGCTGGCGGCGTTGAGCGTATCGAAGATCTTCATCTGGTCCGACGTTATCGTCATGTCGACGATTTCGGTGACGTCGGGGTGGAAACGCTTCAAGGTGCCGCGCGGCGACTCGGTGTCGAACGCCCTGGTCGGAACGTTGTTGGCGCTGAAATAATCCAGGAGCGTCCGCGACACGGTGGTCTTGCCGACCCCGCCCTTGTCCGCGCCCACCACGATCACGACCGGCTTTGCCATGGAATTTCCTACTACGCGCCCCGATCGCGGGAGCGATCGGCAGGTCCCCATACCTGCTTTGGGCGCGAAGATGGCAGAAACAAGGGAGAATTCAAATTCATTAAGCCGCCACGTGCGCGATTCATGCGGAATTCGTTAACGCCGTGTGGGCTTGCGGGCGGTATGAAGCCATCAGCGGCGCCGGCCCCAGGGACCCTGAAAGGGACCGGGCAGTGGACCCTGTTGCGGCACGGGAGGCGGACCGCCGGCGGGCGCACCGGCATTGCTCCAGGGGCCGCGGGGCACCGGCGGAGGCAGCTGGTCCGCCGGCTGCGGTCCCGCCTGATCGTCCGGCTCATCGTCGGCACCGGACGGCAGGGCCAGCGGGCCGGGATCGTGGCCGCCGGCAAATTGCACCAGCGCCTTGACCCTCGAATCCACCGACGGATGGGTCGCGAACAAATCGGCAAAGCCTTCGCGCGGATTGTCGACGCACAGCTCCATGACGGCCGAGGTCGCACCCGGAAGCTCGCCGCGATTCTCGATCTTGCGCAGTGCCGAGATCATGGCGTCCGGGTTTTTTGTCAACTCGACCGAGCCGGCGTCCGCCAGCAATTCGCGCGACCGCGACAGCGCCAGTTTGACCACCTGCGACAATAGCCAGGCGACCACAATCAATGCGATGGCGATGATGACGACGACGATCGCGCCGCCCCCGCCGGAACCCTTGCTGTCGCTGTCCGACGATGAGGAAGACGAACGCGACGACGAGGACGACCAGCCGCCGCCGGACGAATTCCACGACAGGTTGGTGAACATCCGGAAGAACAGTTCGCCGAAGAAGCCGACCACGCCGGCGATGATGACCGCGACCACCATCAGCTGCACGTCGCCGTTGCGGATATGGGTCAGCTCGTGGCCCAGCACCGCCTCGATCTCCTGATCGTTCAGCGCCTTCAGGAGGCCGGTGGTAACGGTGACGGCATATTGCCGCCGGTTCAGCCCGGTCGCGAACGCGTTCAGCGCCGGACTGTCCATCACCTTCAGCTTCGGCATCGGAATGCCGCGCGAGATGCAGAGATTTTCCAGCAAATTGTACAGCCGCGGCTGCTGCTGGCGCGTCACGTCCTCGCCGCCGGTGACGGCGTCGATCATGTTCTGGTGGAAGAAATACGCGATCACGATCCACAGCGCGGCCGCGATCGTCGCATAGGGAAAGGCCGTGATCAGGTCGCGCGACGCGGCGCGCAGGTAATAGTCGACCGAGGCGTCGCTGTTGATCAGGACTTCGGCGAGCAGCGCGCCGGCATAGACCAGCACATAGATCAGCAGGAACAGGCCGCCGAGCAGCAGCATCGAACGAAACTTGTTCGATGCGATGTGCGTGTAGAGCCCGTACGCGGCCATGATCTGCTGCTTCTTGCCGGAATGTCGCTCTGTCTAGAACTTCACGTTCGGCACGGCTTCGACTTCGGTGCGGCTGGCGCCGAGGTCGAAGAATTCCTTGCGGGTGAAGCCGAACATGCCGGCGAACAGGGCGGCCGGCATCTGCTGGATGCCGGTGTTGTATTCCTGGACCGCATTGTTGAAGAAGCGGCGGCTGGCGGCGATCTTGTTCTCGAGGTCGGACAGTTCGCCCGCGAGCTGCTGGAAGTTGGCATTGGCCTTGAGGTCCGGATAGGCCTCCGACAGCGCAATCAGCCGGCCGAGCGCGCCGGAGAGCTGGTTTTCGGCCGCACCCACCTGGGCAGGCCCCTGCGCCGACATTGCGGAGTTGCGGGCCTTGATCACGTCGTCGAGCGTGCCGCGCTCGTGGCTGGCGTAGCCCTTCACGGTCTCGACCAGGTTCGGGATCAGATCGTGGCGCTGCTTGAGCTGCACGTCGATGTCGGCAAAGGCCTGACTGACGCGCTGGCCGAGCGCGACCAGGCGGTTATACGCACCGAAGGCAAACAGCACGAGAATGACGATGACGCCAAGAACGATCCAGCCGGTCGACATGACAGACAACTCCTGATGGGACAAAGAATGCGTGGAGCCTAGACGAAATCCGGAGCGCGCGGCAGCCCGCCGCGACGTTGGGCCCTGGTTTAGTCGGATCCAGGGCGGGATAAGTTCAAAACCCGGGGCTAGCTGTCCTCGAACGCTACGGCGATGCGCCGCAAATAGTCGGCGAAATGCGTGATCTCTTCGGGGCTGAGCACGGTTTCGATGGTCTGGTTGATGCGTTTGAAAGGCAGCTCGATCCGTTTCAGCGCCGCTCGGCCTTCGTCGCTCAGGCGAAGCTGCCAGGCGCGCGCATCGGCCTCGTCGCGCCCACGTTCGAGCAGGCCCATGCCGAGCAATCGGCGCGCCATCGCGGTGACCGCTGACTCGTTGAGGCCCAATTGCGTGGCGACCTCGCGCTGGCTGACCGCGCCGCCGGCGACCAGCATCAGCACCGCCGCCTGCGCGGTGGTGATTTCGGCGGCGGAGAGCACGGCGCGATCGGCCGATTTCTGCAGCCGGTGCGCCGCCAGTTGCAGCCGATGATAGAGGCGTGATTTCGAAGCCGACATCCGAATTCAATAACCTGCTTGCACGCGGACATCCATTGATCATATACTTCACTAGTGAAGCAATGGAGGAATCCTTGGGAGCGATCGACGTTTGGGCCCAGATCACGACGGAACGGATGGCAAAGAGGCCGTGGCTACAGACGCTGATGCGCTGGACCGGGCGCGAGGACGGCATTTTGGAGAGCATCGACAGCACGCTCAGGGAAATGGACGCCGCCGGCGTCGACATCGCGCTGCTGTCGGCATGGGTTGGCCCCGAGGGAGAACTCATCAGCAACGAAGAGGTGTCGGCGCAGATCGAGGCGGCCCCTGCGCGGTTTCGCGGTCTGGCCAGTGTCGATCTCCATCAGCCGATGAGCGCGGTTCGCGACATCAGGCGCTGGGTCGATGGCAAGCGGTTTGTCGGCGTGCGCGTCGTGCCATGGTTGTGGGACCTGCCGCCGAATGACCGGCGCTATTATCCGGTCTACGCCGCCTGCGTGGAGGCCGGCGTGCCGTTCTGCACCCAGATCGGCCACACCGGTCCGTTGAAGCGGTCGGAGACCGGCCGGCTCATTCCCTACCTCGAAGACGTGCTGCTGGACTTTCCCGAGCTCGTCGTCGTCGGCGGTCATGTCGGCTTTCCCTGGCTCGACGAGCTGGTGACGCTGACGGTGAAGTTTCCCAATTTCCACGTCGACACCTCCGCCTACGCCCTGCATCGGCTGCCGCCGGCGTTCGTCGACTGGATGAAGGGAATGGGCCGGAGCCGGGTGATGTTCGGCACCAATTGGCCGATGCTCTCGCCGCAAAAGTGCCTGGCGGGACTGAGCGGGCTCGGGCTGTCGCAAGAGCAATCCGAGGCGTTCCTGTCCGGCAACGCGCGCCGCGTCTTTGCGCTCTGAAGCCGGAGCCGTTGTCCGGGATTGAGGGATTTCAGCGTTCATCGTTCATCGCTCACCGCATCGCCCCAACGCCAGCGCCGGGCAACGGCATAGTCCGCCTTGGCGCGGCGGGGTGTCCGGGTCAGCTTGACCCCTGTCGGGGTGCAAAGCCTGGCCGTGACTTCGACCTTGGTGACGGTGGGCTGCGCCAGCACCCGGGAGGCGCGCGCTGCAACCGGCTCGCGCGTCAGCGCCACATAGGCGAATTTCTCGTCCTCAAACGGCAGCTCCGCGCCCTTGACCTGCTTGTGCGCGCGCGAGCGCTGTAGCCGCTGGGTGAAATGGCACCAGTCCGGCGACTGAAGCGGGCATTTGCCGTCATGCGGGCAGGGCGCGGCCACATGCGCGCCGGCGGCGATCAAACGTTCGCGCAGCGCGATGATCCGCCCGTAGCCCGCCGGCGTGCCGGGCTCGACCACCAGCAGCGTATCGCGGGTCTTCTCCCACATCAGCGCGCCCAGCGCGGCCTGTTCGGACTCGTTGATCTCGCCGATCATGTAGCTGGCAATGACGAGGTCGGCCGCTTCGGCTTTCGACAGCAAGCTGCGCGCCTCGCCGCGCTCGTATACCGCGTCGCGCAGGCGAAAACTGTCGCTTGCAAGGTCGAGCGCCAGCTTGCGCAATGCGTCGTTGGCATCGAGAAGTGTGAAGTCCTGCAGCGACGAAAAGGCTTCTGCCGCCGCCCAACTCGCCGTGCCCGGCCCGGCGCCGATATCGAGCAGGCGCTTCGGCGCAAACCCGGGGCGAATTACGCACAGCGCGTTCAAACTCGCCGTGACCGCGGCATAGGTCGCGGGCATCCGCGCCAGCGCATAGGCCAGCGCATCGGCTTCCGACCTGATCGCGCCGGAGCCGCCGCCGTCGCGGTAGGTTTTCGAGATTGAGGTCGAACGTTCGGCGGCGTCGTTGCGCGAGAAGCCCTTGAGCCTGGCTTCGAGTGCGGCTTTCAATTCGGCGGGAAGGTCGGGTGAGGTCATTGCTTTTTCGTCATGGCTCGGAACGTCACCCCACCCACCGCCGTCGTCCTCCGCGAAAGCGGGGGACCCAGTACGCCGCGGCCTCTCGATTCTATCACCGATATCTCCGGAACATTGGGTCATCCAACTCTCTCGAACCGTCATTCCGGGATGCGCCCCTTGGCGCAGGCCCGGAATCCATTGATCCACTAACTCTGCTGCGTGATGGATTCCGGGCTCGCGCTACGCGCGCCCCGGAATGACGGATAGATGTGTGGTCGCATTCTCGCGGCGCATTGCGCCCGAGGTTTCAGGTTATTTTCGCGACCTCCCGAAAAAGAGGGCGCAGGGAATGCCGGATGCGCGCTGCACCCGCGGTCTCATGTGCAATGGTAGAAGAAGTGCGCACATGAGCATACAGGGCAGCGGAGAACATCCGACATCCCCTGCGCAATGGCTTTACGGCTTATAACG
>Ga0310811_10010243_pt1 | contig 12104 bp, 12 predicted proteins | sample YCmetagenome_FD_207642 | JGI IMG/M metagenome (GOLD analysis project Ga0310811, IMG submission 207642) | Soil microbial communities from experimental microcosm in Duke University, North Carolina, United States - YC | ecosystem: Engineered > Artificial ecosystem > Soil microcosm > Unclassified ...
CCAGCCGTCGTCGCAGGATCCGGGCGGGTACCCGGGCTGGCTGCCCGTGGCCCAGCTGGTGGCCACCGGACCGGCGGCGGGCACGGGCCGGACGGCGGTGGTCACCCGCCCCACCGCCCCGTTGCGCGACCCCGCCGACCAGACCCACGAGCTGCTCGAGCTGAGCTACAACACCCGGCTGCCGGTCGTGGCCACCGCGGCCGACAGGGTCACGGTGGCGGTCCCGGGGGGCCGGCGGGCGGTCCTGGCCGCCGGCGATGTCGAGGTCCAGGCCCCGGGCCCGCAGCCCACCACGCCGGCCGACCTCGTCCAGAGCGCCCGCCTCTTCTCCGGCCTGCCCTACCTGTGGGCCGGCACGTCGGCGGCCGGCTTCGACTGCTCGGGCTTCACCGCCGCCGTCTACGGCGCCCACGGCATCGTGCTGCCCCGCGACGCCGACGACCAGGCCCTGCTGGCCGGCACGCCGGTCGACCGCAACCACCTCCAGCCCGGCGACCTGCTGTTCTATGCCTCCGACGGGGGCAGGGGGGCGATCTACCACGTGTCGATGTACGTGGGCGCAGGCATGATGATCCAGTCGCCGGCCACCGGCCGGACGGTCGAGACCGTCCCCGTCGACACGCCGTCCATGGTCACGCAGTTCTGGGGCGCCCGCCGGTACCTGCCCGGGTGAGGCGCCTGGCGGTCCTGCTCACGGTGGCCACGCTGGCGGTGATCGGAGCGGTCCCGGCCCGCGCCGCGGCACCGACCTACGTGGCCGTCGGGGACTCGTACACCGCCGGCCCGTTCGGCCAACTCAACGCCGCCCTGGCCGCCCAGGCCGGGTCGGCCGGCGCCGCCTTCGTCGACACCTACGCCCCCAGCATCGGCCACGACGCCTGTCAGCTCCCCGGCACCCGCTGGGTCGAGCCCGTGCTCCCCCTGGCCCCCGCCGCCCCCGTCCACCCCAACGCCATGGGGATGGCCGGCATGGCCGCCGCCGTCCTGCAGGCCCTCCGCTGACCCGCTCGTTTTGGCAGCCAGAACGATGGGGGGTCAGCCCAGGTCGACGGTGCGGGTGATGCGGAGGGCGTCGAGCAGGCGGCGGTCGTGGGTGACGAGCAGGAGGGTGCCCTCGTAGTCGTCGAGGGCCTGCTCGAGCTGCTCGATGGCGGGGAGGTCGAGGTGGTTGGTGGGCTCGTCCAGGACCAGGCAGTTGGCGCCCTGGGCCATGAGCAGGGCCAGGGTGGCCCGGGTGCGCTCGCCCGGCGACAGGCTGGCCGCCGCCCGGCCCACGTGGTCGGCGCCCAGGCCGAACTTGGCCAGGAGCGACCGGCTGGGCTGGGCCAGCAGGCCCGACGCCTCCTCGAAGGCGGCCACCAGCGGGCGGCCGGTGAGGAAGGTCCGCCGCCCCTGGTCCAGCTCGCCCACCACCACGCCCGGCCCGAGCGCCCGGGAGCCCGATACCAGCGGGAGCTCGCCGAGCAGGGCCCGCAGCAGGGTGGTCTTGCCCGAGCCGTTGGGGCCGATGATGGCCACCCGTTCGGCCCAGGTGATCTCCAGGCTCAGCGGGCCGAGCCGGAACGTCCCCCGTTCGACCACGGCCTGGTCCAGCCGGGCCACCATGTCGCCGCTGCGGCGGGCCGGGGCCAGCTCCAGGTGCAGGTCCCAGCCCTCCCACGGCTTCTCCGCCACCTCCAGCCGCTCGAGAGCCTTCTCGGTGATGCGGACCTTGGCCGCCTGCTTCTCGGTCCGGTTGACCTTCCAGCCCTTGCGGGCCTTGTCGTTGTCGGGCGGGTTCTTCTTGGCCGTGCGGGCCCCGGTGACCGCCCACTGCCGCTGCGTCCGGGCCCGCTCGGTCAGCTCGGACCGCCGGGACCGGTACTCGTCGTAGGCCTCTTCGGCGTGGCGGCGGGCCGTGCCCGTGGCCTCCAGGTAGCCCAACCACCCCCCGCCGTACTCGGTGGCCCGGCGGCTGTGCTCGTCCAGCTCGAGCACCCGGTCGACGGTGGCCTCCAGGAAGGCCCGGTCGTGCGACACCACCACGAGGGCGCCGTCCAGCCCGGCGACGAAGCGTTCGAGCTGGTCGAGGCCGGCGAAGTCCAGGTCGTTGGTCGGCTCGTCGAGGAGCAGGACGTCGAAGCGGGACAGCAGGATGGCGCCCAGCGAGGCCCGGGCCGCCTGGCCCCCCGACAGCTCGGCCAGGCCGACGCCCAGGCGGTCGGCGGGCAGGCCCAGGTCCTCGCACACCTCGGCCGCCCGGATCTCCAGGTCCGGCCCGCCCAGGCTCAGGTACCGCTCCAGGGCGACGGAGTAGCGCTCGTCGGCACCGGCCGACCCCACGGCCAGAGCAGCGGCGGCCTCCTCCATCTCGGCCTCGGCGCTCGCTACCCCCGTGCGGCGGGCCAGGTAGGCGGCGAGGGTCTCCTCCGGCCGGGCCTCGGTCTCCTGGGGCAGGTACCCGACGTTCAGCGTGGGCGGGGCCAGGGTGACCTGCCCGCCGTCGGGCGGCTCCAGACCGGCCAGGATGCGCAGCAGGGTGGTCTTGCCCACCCCGTTCGGGCCGACGACGCCCACTCGCGACCGCGGCCCCACCACCAGGCTGACCCCGTCCAGCACGACGAAGGCGCCGTGGGACCGGGTGATGTCGGTGGCGACGAGCGAGGGCACCGGCGCACTGTGCCAGAGCGGGCGCCGGCGGCCGTCAGCGCCTGCTTCTCACCGTTCGGCTGGTCGAGGCCCGACTACCCCGGCCGGGGCCCGTGTCCCCCCGCGACGGCCGGGGCCCGCCCGGCCGGGAGCCCGTCGTCCCGTCCCCGATGTCCAGGTCGGCCCAGGTGTCGAGGTCGACGGGCTGGACGGCTGCCCCCGACCGGGCCTGGCCCCGGACGAGCTCGAACCACACCGCCTTGCCGGAGTCGGTGGCTTCGACCCCCCAGGTGTCGGCCAGCTGCTCGACCAGGCCGAGGCCCCGTCCCGTCGTTGCCGTCCGCGAGTAGCGCTTGCGCTGGGGCAGCAACGGGCTGGCGTCGTACACCTCCACCCGCAGCCGCTCGTCCCGCAGGCCGACGACCACGTCCATGTCGCCCGCGGCATGCAGGGCCACGTTGGCCACCAGCTCGCTGACCAGCAGGACGGCGATCTCCTGCAGGTCCGGGCAGTGCCAGGCCTCCAGCGTCGCGGCGACGAAGCGGCGGGCCGGGCCGGCGCTGGCCGCGTCGCCGGCGAAGTGGGCCGAAGCTTGCAGGCGGTCCATGGACGTGGTCATCGTACGGTGCCGGCGTCCGCCCCTTCGACAAGGGCGGGCGGCGCAGCGCCGATGGGCCGTCCGGCGCCCCGGCCCCGTAGGCTGGCGGGCGATGTCGGGCCCCGGTCACGCGGATGAGGAGGTTGCCGGGGAGGCGCTGCGCCGGGACATCCATCTCGTGGTCCAGCTGCTCGGCGAGACCCTCGTCCGCCACGAGGGCCGGGACACGCTCGACCTGGTCGAGCGGGTGCGGGCCCTGAGCAAGGCGGCGCGCGACCCGGACTCCCCGGCCCGCGCCGACCAGCTGGACGCCCAGCTGTCGGACCTGGACCTGGCCACCGCCACCCGTCTCGTGCGGGCCTTCTCGGCCTACTTCCACCTGGCCAACATCGCCGAGCAGGTCCACCGGGCCGACGAGCGCACCCAGCTGGCCGACGTCGAGGGGCCGCTCATCCGGGCCATCGAGGACGTCGAGCGGGCCGGGTTGCCGGCGGCCGAGCTCCAGGCCCTCATGGACCGCCTGGAGCTGCGGCTCGTCCTGACCGCCCACCCCACCGAGGTCGTGCGCCAGTCGATCCTCACCAAGCGCCACCGCATCGCCGAGCTGCTCGAACGGCGGACCGACCCGCGGGCCAACGAGGACGACCGCCGGCGGGTGGAGCGGGAGCTGGCCGAGGTCGTCGACCTCATCTGGCAGACCGACGACCTGCGCCAGAACCGGCCCACGCCGGTCGACGAGGCCCGCAACGTGGTGTTCTACCTGGACCACCTGTTCGGCGCCGTCCTCCCCGACCTGCTCGACGACCTGGCCGCCTCGCTGGCCCGGATCGGCGTGGACCTCCCGCCCCGGGCCCGGCCCGTCCGCTTCGGGACCTGGGTGGGCGGCGACCGGGACGGGAACCCCAACGTCACCCCGGCCGTCACCCTGCACGTCCTGGGCGAGCAGCGGGTGCGGGCCCTGCGCAACCTGACCGCCGCCGTCCAGGACCTGGTCAGCACGCTCAGCATGTCGACCCGGATCGCCGCCATCTCGGCCGGGCTGACCGCCAGCCTGGAGGCCGACCGGCTGGCCCTGCCGGAGGTCCACGCCCGCTTCGGGGTCCTCAACGCCGAGGAGCCGTACCGCCTGAAGTGCTCCTACATCCTGCAGCGCCTGGCCAACACCCGGCACCGGCTGGACGAGGGCGCACCGCCCCGCCCCCAGCTGGAGTACGCCAGCACCGCAGAGCTGCTCGACGACCTCGAGGTCATGCGCACCTCGCTGCTGGAGAACCGGGGCGGGCTGGTGGCCCGCCACAGCCTGGACAAGGTCATCCGCGTGGCCGCCGCCTTCGGGATGAGCCTGGCCACCATGGACGTCCGCGAGCACGCCGAGCGCCATCACGTGGCCCTGGCCTTCCTGTTCGACCGGATCAACGGCGGCACCCCGCCTTACGGCGAGCTGTCCCGGGCCGACCGGGCCAAGCTGCTCTCGGCCGAGCTGGCGTCGGCCCGGCCGCTCAAGTCCCCCGCCGCCCGGCTGACCGGCGACGCCGAGGAGATGCTGTCCCTGTTCGAGACCGTGCGGACGGCCCTCGACCGGTACGGCGACGAAGCGATCGAGAGCTACGTCATCTCCATGACCAAGGGGGCGGACGACGTGCTGGCCGCCGCCGTGCTGGCCCGGGAGGTCGGCCTGATCGATCTCACCGCCGACGTGGCCCGGCTCGGCTTCGTCCCCCTGCTGGAGACGGTGGACGAGCTGCGCCAGGCCGGCCCCCTGCTCGACGAGCTGCTGAGTGACCCCGGCTACCGGCGCCTGGTCGAGCTGCGGGGCGACGTCCAGGAGGTCATGCTCGGGTACTCGGACTCGAACAAGGACGCCGGCATCACCACGTCGCTGTGGGAGATCCACCGGGCCCAGCGGGCCCTGCGCGACGTGGCCCAGGAGCACAAGGTGCTGCTGCGGCTGTTCCACGGCCGGGGCGGCACCGTCGGGCGGGGCGGCGGGCCCACCGGCGACGCCATCCTGGCCCAGCCCTACGGCACGCTCGACGGGGCCATCAAGATCACCGAGCAGGGCGAGGTCATCTCCGACAAGTACGGCCTGCCCACGCTGGCCCGCCGCAACCTGGAGTTCGCCACCGCCGCCGTGCTGCAGGCCTCGCTGCTGCACCGCGAGTCCCGGGTCCCCCACCGGGTCATCGACGACTGGGACGAGGTCATGGACGTGGTGTCCTCCGGGGCCCATGCGTCCTACCGCGCCCTGGTCGGCGACCCCCGCATGGTCGACTACTTCCGGGCCTCCACCCCGGTCGACGAGCTGGCCGCCCTCAACATCGGCTCCCGGCCCATCCGGCGGGCCGGCGGGGGCGCGGCGGACCACGGCCTGGACTCCCTGCGGGCCATCCCCTGGGTGTTCGGCTGGACCCAGTCGCGCCAGATCGTCCCCGGCTGGTTCGGGGTCGGCGCGGGCATCGAGCGGGCCCGGGCCGAGGGGTTCTCGGACCGGCTGAAGGGCATGCACCGGGACTGGCACTTCTTCCGGACGTTCGTCTCCAACGTGGAGATGGTCCTGTTCAAGACCGACCTGGACATCGCCCGGCGCTACGTCGAACGGCTGGTCGACCCGTCGCTGCACGACATCTTCGAGCGCATCGCCGAGGAGCACCGGCGCACCGTCGCCCAGGTCCTATGGTTGAACGGCAACGACCGCCTGCTCGACCACCACGCCCTGCTGCGCCAGACGCTGGAGGTCCGCGACGCCTACCTGGACCCGATCAACTACCTGCAGATCTCCCTGCTGTCGCGGGTGCGAGACAGCGACGGCGACGACCCCGAGCTGTGGCGGGCCCTGCTCCTGACGGTGAACGGCATCGCCAATGGTTTACGGAATACTGGGTAGGAGCGTGCAGACCGTGGGGGCCCTGTGAACGCATACGACGAGCTCATTGCCAGCGCCGACGAGGACTACGCCCGAGGCCGGTTCAAGGACGCCCACATCACCTATGGGCGGGCGGTGGCCCTGAGCGGCCCCCGGAACCACTACTGCCGCCAGATGCGGGGCGTGTGCTCGCGCAAGGTGGCCGAGGAGCGGATGGGCAAGGCCGAGGCGCACCCCGAGATGCGCCAGGCGTACCTCGACCAGGCGGCCAACTGGCTGGCCAAGTCGGAGGCCAACCTCAGCTCGGCCTACGACGAATCGCCGGACAACGAGCTGGGCAACATCCGCCTCGAGCAGGCCCACACCGAGGAGACCATCGCCCGGTTCATGGAGATGTGCGGTGGCAACCCGTCCCGCCGGCTCTCGAACGCCCGCGACTACCGCCAGGAGGGCCTGGAGCTGCTGGCCCGGGCGTGAAGGCGGCGGGGTCGGGCCGCTCAGGCGGTTTGGCGAAGCTCGTCGGGCTCCTCGCCCACCACCGGCAGGGCGACGGGCGCCACCGCCGGATCGGCCGCCGGCGGCCGGCGGCGGAACCACCGCCGACCACTCGACCGCCCCGCGGCCTCCCGCCGAAGGTCGTTGATCCGGTCCTCTGCCATCCGCAAGATCAAACTGCTGTAAGCGTCCATTCGCTCCTCCGCCGACGTGGCTCCATTGTCGGCAAAGAGCGGTGGCCCGTGCTTCGAAATACGCGTATCGCTATCGTCGCCCCATGATCGACGCCAACCTGGACGTGCTGCGCAAGGTCTACGACGCCCTCGCCGCCGGCGACTTCGCGACGCTGATGGGCCTGCTGTCCGACGACATCGTCGCCCACGTCCCCGGCCGCAGCCCGGTGGCCGGGGAGTACGCCGGCAAGGAGGCGGTGGCCGGGTACGTCGGCCAGCTGGCCGAGCTGTCGGGCGGCACGCTCCGGTTCGAGCCGCACGACGTGACCGCCTCCGACGGCCACGGGGTGGGCCTGGTCAAGGACCTGGCCGAGCGGGAGGGCCGCGTCCTGGCCATGAACAACGTGCACGTCTGGCAGCTGACCGACGGCGCCCTCACCGAGATCTGGATCTACCCGGGGGACCTGTACGCCTGGGACGAGTTCTGGTCCTGATCCGCCGCCACCGGCGGGGTCAAGTTCGGCGGCGGCGGCGCCGATAGGCAGGTCATGCGCCGAGCCCTCGCCGTCACCGCGTGCCTGCTCGCGTGCCTCGGCGTCGCCGCCGCCCTCCTCGCGCCCGCCGGACCCCGTCCCGCGGCCGACGGCGTGCTGGCGGCCAGTGGCGGCCCTCTCGTCGAGGTCGCCCAGACGACGACCACCACATCCGTACCTCTGCCGCCGACGAGCACCACCCTGGCGCCCAGCACGACGCGGGTTCCCCCGACGACGGCTGCGCCCCGGTCGACCGCCCCGGCTCGCCCGCCCGGGACCGTCGCCCCGACGAGCTCGTTCGCGCCGCCCCCCTTCCCGACCGCCACCCTGCCCCCCGGGGCCGATCCGGAGGGCCTGTACGGCTTCGGGGCGAGCAAGACGGTGACCAACGGGCCCGACACGCTGACCGTGCACGTGTACCCCTACGACCTCTCGGTCGACAGCTTCCTGCAGCTCTCGATGGAGATGACGTTCGCCGGCGGGGTCAAGAGCGTCCGGTACGACTTCGGCGACGGGACGTCCGAGGTCCACGACAACGGCGGGACCCGGCCCTGGTGGTGCGAACCGCCGTTCTCGGCCGTCAAGGCGTCGAGCGACGGAGCGCCGTACCACTCCTACGCCCACGCCGGCACCTACCCGGTGACCGTCACTCTGACCACGGTGGACTGCCAGGGCGCGGTCGTGCTCCCGGCTGGCGTGCTACCGCCCGACCTTGCCGGCGCCCCTCCGACCAACCGCACCGCCCCCATCGGCCAGGAACGGGTGACGACCGTCACCATCGGCATCGTCCAGCGCGCCGACCGCTACCCCCTTCCGCGCGGCCCTGCACCCGGGCCGTAGCCGCCCGAGGCCGGCTCGGCGGCGACGTTGGCCCGCAGGCGGGCGAGCAGGCCGCGCAGGCCGTCCAGCTCGTCGTCGCTGAACCCGCGCCGCAGCCGCTGGTCGAAGCCGGTGACCGGGTCGACCAGGCGCTGGAACGTGGCCTGCCCGGCGGCGGTGAGCTCGACCTGGTGGACCCGGCGGTTGGCCGGGTCCCGGGCCCGGGTGATGAGCCCGGCCGCCTCCATCCGGTTCAGGTGATGGCTCAGGGTCGGGCCCTCCACACCGACGGCCTCGGCCAGGTCGCGCTGGGCGCCGTGCCGGCCCGCCACCAGCGAGACGAGCACCAACCACGTCGGGAGCGACGCGCCGAGGTCGGCCAGGGCGTCGTCGAACGCCCGGCTGACGGCCTTGGCCGTCCGGGCCAGCTCGAGGCCGATCGGTTCTCTCGCCGGAGGTCCCATGGCCTGCAGTCTATTCCGCGTCGAATCGCTAGACATCGAATCGTTCGAAGTCTAAGATAGAGGGATACCGACGAGGAGGCTCGGATGATGACCGACACCACGCCCGTACCGTCCCGGATGGAGCGCCGGGCCCGGCTGATGAAGGCGGTGAACGTGCGACGAGCGATGACGGGCGACACCAGGCCCGGCCTCGTCCTGGCCGCCACCGTGGCCGCGGTCGCCGTCGTCACCCTGGACACCACCATCCTCAACGTCGCCATCCCGACCATCCGTGGCGACCTGCACACCGACCTGGCCAGCCTGCAATGGGTGATCGCCGGCTACTCGCTGACCCTCGGGAGCCTGCTGATCGTCGGCGGTCGCCTGGGCGACATCTTCGGTGTACGCCGCGCCTTCGTGGCCGGCGCCGTCCTGTTCGCCGCCGGGTCGCTGGTGGCCTCACTGGCGACGACCATTCCGGCCCTGGTGCTCGGCGAGGCCGTCCTCGAAGGGATCGGTGCGTCGCTGCTCTTCCCGGCGTCGCTGGCCACCCTGTCGAGGACGTTCCAAGGACCGGCCCGGGCCAAGGCCTTCGCCCTGTGGGGCGGGGTCGGTGGCGCCGCCGCCGCCCTCGGCCCGGTCATCGGCGGCTGGTTGACCAGCGACTACTCGTGGCGGTGGGGCCTGCGGATCAACGTCGTGGTCGCCCCGCTGGCCGCCCTCGCCGCCCTGGCCGCCCTGCCGGCCGACACCCGCCGGGACCGGCGGCCGCCCCTCGACCTCGGCGGCGCGGCCGTCCTGGCCGGCGGGCTGTTCCTGGCCGTGTTCGCCCTGACGGAGGCGCCCGACCACGGCTGGCTGGCCAACCGGGGCGCCGGCCTGGCCGTCGCCGGGGCCCGCCTGTGGTCGTCGTCGTGGGCGGTGTCGCCGGTGGCCGCGGCCGTGGCCGGCGCCGCCGTCGCCCTCCTGGCCTTCACCCGGCTCGAACGCCGGCGGGCCCAGGCCCGCCGCGACCCGCTCGTCGACCTCGGCCTGTTCGCCAGCCGCGGCTTCTCCGGCGGTCTCCTCACCGCCGCCACCGTGGTCATGGCCCAGGCCGGGACCATGTTCGTGCTCGCCGTGTTCCTGCAGGCCACCCACCGGCTGGCGCCGATCGCCGCCGGCCGCTGGCTGCTCCCCGTCGGCCTCGCCGCCCTGGCCGGAGCCCAGCTCGGCGGTCGGGGGGCGGCGAGAACGGGACCGGTGCTCGTCGTGCGGGCCGGGATCCTCGTGCAGCTCGCCGGCGTGCTCACCGCCGCCGCCGTCCTGCGCACCGACGTGGGTTGGCCCACCCTGGCCGCCGCCCTCGCCCTGTTCGGCGCCGGCGCCGGCATGGCCAGCTCCCAGCTCACCAACGTGATCCTGGCCGGGGTTCCCCGGGACCGCGCCGGCGCGGCCAGCGGTGTGGTGACCACCAACAGCGCCATCGGCGCCGCCCTCGGCGTCGCCATCCTCGGCGCCGTCCTCCGGGTCGGGACCGTGAACGGGGTCGCCGGCGCCCGCTGGGCCCTGCTGGCCGCCGCCGCCCTCCTGACCGCCGGCGCGGCCGCCTCCTTCACCCTGGCCCGGCGCCAACCCACCGCCGCCCCGTCGCCGGTCGAGCCCCGGCCGACGGTTCGGGTGCATTGCGCGTCGTGAAATCGGCCTCTCCGGCCCAAATCACGACGCTGGGTGCACCCGAATTGCTAGGCGGGCTCCATGAACAGCTCGTCGACGTAGCACCACAGCCAGTCCTCGCCCGGCTGGAAGGACTGGATGAGGGGGTGCTCGGTGCCGTGGAAGTGCTTGGTGGCGTGCTTGTTCTTCGAGTTGTCGCAGCAACCCACGTGCCCGCACGACAGGCACAGCCGCAGGTGGACCCAGGTGTCGCCCATCTGCAGGCACTCCTCACAACCGGTGGGCGTCTTCGGCTCCACGTCCTGGATCGAGTCCAGGTGGGTGCATTCATCCATGTGCGGCTCGTCTCCTGACGTCGGTCACTCCCAGAACGGTACCCACGGCGGTCACCCGGTGAGGGCGATCACGTCGGCCATGGTGAAGGTGCCGGGCTGGGCCGACGGCAGGGTCGGCCGCCAATCCGGGTCGACGACCCGCTGGGCGGTGGCGTCGGCGTTGATCAGGCCCACCAGCACCTCGCCCACGATGCGACCGCCGACCGGCCCGAGCCGCTCCCCACCCGCCCGGTGCTGGGCCTCCTTCAGGATGTACAGCCACAGGGGCGTCCCGGCCGAGAACGCGGCGGGGTCGAGCCCGGTCTCGTCCGGCGACAAGGGGTCGACACCGATGGCCTCGGCCACGGCCTCACCCGACGGCAGGCCGGCGGCACCCCCCCGCTCCAGGTCGCGCACGGCCAGCGAGCGGTGGGCCCGCACCTCGACCGCCCCGGTGATGGCCTCGGGGAGGGCGATCAGCGAGGCGGGGAGCCGCCCGTCGATCCGGGGGGCCCGCTGGGCCGGCTCGTGGCCGGGCACGTCGAACGACAGGGTCAGGTCGACGTCGCTGTCGACCCGGCACGGCCCCAGGCCCATCAGATCCGGGAACAGCGGGTACTCCGGCCCGCCCCGGCTGAGCTGGTAGCTCTGGCGGATCTGGCCGTGGCCGTAGCGGTAGGCGGCGTCGGCGAACTCGAGGGGGACGAAGGGCTCGTCCTTGGGCTGGAAGTACCTCGGCCCGTCGGACAGCAGCTCGGCGACGAGGTCGGTGCCGACGAGGCGGGGGAGGAAGTCACGCAGCACGATCCACTGGTAGTGCCAGGTGGCGGCCCGGCGGGCGGCGTCGAACAGCTCCGACTCGCGCACGCCGTCCTCCCGCAGCCGGGCGACCAGCAGGTTGTGGAGCTTGGCGAACAGCACGTGCAGCTGGGTCATGAAGACGTGGACGTCGTTGCGGGGGTCGCCGATCAGCGCCGTGCCCTCGGAGTTGCGGGCCAGGTCCCGGCCGTCGGGGGACAGGAGCAGCTTGGCCGGGTCCTCCCGCTGGTACAGGTAGGGCTGGGCGACGGGGCCGGAGGAGTACAGCGGCTCCAGGTCGATGGACGGGGACCGGGCGTTGCGCAGGCCCTCGACGTCGGCGTGCATGGTCAGCGGCGAGCGGTCGGCGGTCAGGTCGTGAGCGACGAACTGGCCGAACATGGGCCACCCCGCCGCCCCCTCGGCGTCGACCTGCGGGCCGCCGACGGTCGGGGACGCGTCGCACACCCCGCCCTCGACACCGAGGGAGAAGAGGGCGTCGGGCTCGACGACGAGGCCGGGCAGGTCGGGGAACAGGCGGCCGTAGCGGGCCCCGAACGCCGGTCGGTCGACGGCCCGGGACGGCGCCAGGCAGTGGTCGCGCGCCGGGTGGGCCCGGAGGTTCTGGGCCGAGACGGTCCGGAGCTCGGCCCCCGGGCGCACGATGTCGGGCCGGCCAGTTGCCGCGATGTCGGTCATGCGGCCAACCTACCGGCCGGGCGCCGCCAATCCGCGGGCGGCGATGAGTTCTGGAGCCCGGCGCGGTCTACAGGCACGGACCGAT
>Ga0310811_10010244_pt1 | contig 12104 bp, 9 predicted proteins | sample YCmetagenome_FD_207642 | JGI IMG/M metagenome (GOLD analysis project Ga0310811, IMG submission 207642) | Soil microbial communities from experimental microcosm in Duke University, North Carolina, United States - YC | ecosystem: Engineered > Artificial ecosystem > Soil microcosm > Unclassified ...
TCCCTTGATGAGACCCATAAAACCGGATTTCGAACACGGCATCTGCGCTTTGCCCCAGGTGTGTTTACAACAAAACCGTTCGTCCATGACTACTGGGAGGAGGTTTACCTCCTCTCGGGAGACCTGATCGTGGGATGCGATGAACAAGGAAATGGCGGTGAGAGCTTTCCACCGAACACCTATGCATGCCGGCCTCCAGGAACGCTCCACGGTCCATTCAAATCAAAGAACGGTTGCCTCCTTCTCGAGATGCATATCTACGACGATCAGGGAAATCGAGAGTAAAAGTGCGGCTTACTCCCATTCGCGAGACATTACGTCGCTTACGCAATCGAGAGGTTCACAGTAGCGATCTCGTGCGCGAATGTCTCGATGCAATCCGAAATCCGGCGGGTGAAGGCGAGCGAACGTTTATCGATGTGTATGAAGACGCACCAAGCCCTTCTGGAGACGGTCCTCTAGCAGGATTACCAATTTCGATAAAAGATCTTTTTGACGTCGCGGGCGAAGTTACGACTGCTGGCTCTAAAGTGCTTCGAAACTACAAGGCAGCCCAAAAGGATGCGGTAGTCGTACAACATCTTAAAGATGCTGGCGCTGTGATCGTGGGACGTACAAATATGACTGAGTTTGCATTTTCCGGTCTTGGTTTGAATCCCCATTACGGAACGCCACGGAATGCCTTCGATCGCGAGAGCGGCCGTATTCCGGGTGGATCATCATCAGGAGCTGCTGTCTCCGTAACCGACAAGATGTCTCATGCCGCGATCGGCACCGATACGGGTGGTTCCATTCGGATCCCGGCCGCGCTCTGCGGGCTCACCGGATTCAAACCTACATCCAGGCGAGTGTCATGCGAAGGCATCATTCCGCTCTCCTCTACGCTCGATTCCGTTGGCCCGATTGCGCCGACAGTTGCATGCTGTGAATTGCTCGATTCCGTGTTGGCCGGAGAACCCTATGTCCCCGTGCTTAAACCTCAGGTCGCAGATTTACGACTCGGAATTCTTCAAGGGTATGTTTTAGATGACCTTGAGGACGACGTCGCTCGATCCTTCCAGGAAGCCCTCGATATCTTTGCCAGACTCGGAGCTCGTATTGAACGGATCACATTTCCGGCACTCGATGAGATTCCTTTCTTGAATAAGAAAGGTGGATTTAGTGCCTATGAGTCTTTCGCGTGGCATCGAGCGCTCCTCAAAGAGTCTCCCGAAGAGTACGATCCGAGAGTCAAGGTTCGTATCGAACGCGGCCACGATATCAGCGCCGTTGAATATCAGGATCTAGTTGCGAAGCGAAGCGCCATGTGTGGTCTGGCATACGACGTATTCAAAGGGTATGATGCCATTCTCCTCCCTACGACGCCACGAGTTGCGCCGCGGATCGCGGACTTAGCGAAGAGTGATGAAGCGTACTTCGATGCAAACGGGGCAATCCTCCGCAATCCAAGCGTATTCAATTTTCTGGACGGACCAGCTCTCTCCATTCCATGCCATCACCCAGGTCATCCACCAGTCGGGTTGATGGTAGCTGGTCCTTCGATGTCGGACAAAAAGATTTTGAGCGTCGGAAAGGCGTTAGAGCATTCATTGAGTGAAGCAGGAATAGCAACGCATTGTAGTGGTACTGGAGACTAGCAAGCAAAATTATCAACTGAGGTCTATTCGTGCGCGCACGATTCGCCAGCTTGTTCGTGCTATCTCTTACTGTTAGCGTATCTGCGCAACAAAGGTTGCGCCCTATCACGTTACAAGTTGCGGATGCCTCCATCGAGCGTTGGCCCGAAGGGCATATCGCAGATAAAAATACCTTGCCTGTATGGGGTTTCGAGCCTGGTATTGTGCTGTCGGGGATGAGTGCAATCTGGCAGGCAACCGCGGACTGGCGTTACCTGACTTATATCAAACAGACAGTCGATCAATGGGTGCAGCCAGACGGTTCCATCAAAACATATGATGGCAGCGCGTACTCAATCAATGACATCCTGATCGGCAGAGAGCTTCTTTTGCTTTACCAGCAAACGCGCAAGGAAAGGTACCGTATTGCGGCGGAGACACTCCATAAACAGCTGCTTACACAACCAAGAACGGCTTCGGGCGGCATGTGGCACGCCAAAGTCACTCCAAACCTCATGCTGTTAGACGACGAATATATGTTGGCTCCGTTTTGGGCCGAGTATGCTGAAATGTTCCATCAGCCAGCAGATCTGGATGACCTGATTAAGCAGTTTCTGCTGCTCGATGCGCACCTGCGGAATCCACACACAGGCCTGATGTATCACGGTTGGGATGAATCCAGGCAAGCGGAATGGGCAAATAAAGACACAGGCGCCTCCGCTAACGCATGGGCCCGGGGCGTAGGGTGGTACCTTATGGCGCTGGTGGATACCCTGCAGTACATCGACGAGAGGGATGATCGTCGTGCTCGCCTGCTTGAAATCTTTCGTCAGACATCTGCCGCGGTCGAGCTCGCTGAAGATAAGAACTCTTCTTTGTGGTATCAACTGCTCGACAAACCCACATTGGCTGGCAACAGCATCGAGTCTTCTTCTGTCCTGATGTTCACGTACGCGTTTCAGAAAGGAGCTCGACTCGGGTATCTCTCTGCGCACTACCATGAAGTCGCAGAGACAGCGTGGCAGTCCATTCTGAAACGTTTTGTAAAAATAGATTCGTCCGGGATAGTAATTCTGACTGGTACCGTGACCCACATCGCTATGGGTGCGGCTCCGAAGAATGACGGAAGTGATGCCTACTACCTGAAGGCTCCGATCGTTAGCAATGATCCGAAAGGAATTGGGGCATTCTTACTGGCAGGTAGCGAGATGGAGCTGTGGCAGAACAGATCTTCTAAAACAGGAGCAAGATGATGACGCAGTTTGATCCGAAACGTCGCCAATTCTTAAAAACCTCAGGGATCTCGGCTGCTGCCCTAGCCCTTCCAGTGCAAACGACTACGGCCTCCGCACTAAAACATTCTTCAAAACGAGAGCCTTTGCTAATGAAGCTCGGGTGCCAAAGCGCGCCCACTAATGACGAACATCTGGGATATCTCGCACGCTATGGCATACGGCATATCTGTGGGTATCCCGAGATCGCGGATCAACGTCTTTATGCCACCGTCGAAGAGCTGCATCGCATGCAAGATCTCGCCGAAAAGTACAAAATCAGTGTAGACATGACGACCCCACCTTTTCTGGCGTCGATCTCGGTCGATGTGGATAAACATGCGTCGATTATGTTGGGCGAAAGCCCTCAGCGCGATGCGGACATCGATGACTTCAACAAGATGATCAAGAACTGCGCAGCAGCCGGAATTCCCGCTATTAAATATAATCTTCAGATTGTCGGCGATCTTCGCATCGCTCGAACGCCAGGGCGTGGAGATTCCACCTATGCTACGTGGAAGTTATCCGAAGCTCATCCTAAGACTCCGCTAACCCGCGCCGGCAATGTATCCGCGGAGCAATCATGGGAACGCATCACCTATTTTCTTGAGCGTGTTGTGCCAGTAGCAAACCAATACAAAATACGATTGGCACTCCACCCGGATGATCCTCATATTCCTCCCCAGGGATACCAAGGAGATCATCGTGTGTTGGGAACAGTTGAGGGGCTAAAACGTTTCATCAAGATACAAGAGAGCTCCTACCATGGTCTGAACTTCTGTCAGGGAACCGTGTCAGAAATGTTGGAAAAACCAGGAGAAGAGATCTTTGATGTGATCCGCTACTTCGGTACAAGAGGAAAAATTTTCAATGTTCATTTCCGCAATATTCGCGGACACGCCGATGATTTTATAGAGACCTTTCCCGACGAAGGTGATATCGATTTCGTCAAGGCGATCCAGACCTACAAAGAGGTTGGCTACCAATACATGATCATGCCCGATCACGTCCCCCAGGCTCTAAACGATCCTCATGGCCTGCAGTCTTTTGCATTTTGCTATGGATACATTACCGCTCTTCTACAAGCCGTAAGCGAGTTGGGATAGCTCTTCATCGCATCGAGATCGAGATAGAGCTCAATTTTCGACGGACGATTCGTTTTTATCATGGCGTTCCGGGCCGATAGCCTGGCCCACGCAGAATCTGACCAGGTAGCGCGTTTGTCACCATTCCATTTGCGACAACCGGCGTCCCATTTACAAAAACCCATGCTATGCCTTCCGAGTACTGATCAGGCTTTGCATAGGTTGATTTGTCCTCGACCGTGTCAGGATCGAAGACGACAACATCCGCCTTCATTCCTTGACAGAGGATACCGCGATCGCTCACGCTAAGCCGATCCGCAGCTTGAGAAGTCATCCTGCGGATCGCCTCCTCCAACGTAAAAACATGCATTTCGCGAACATAGAGCGCAAGGACTCGAGTATGCGATCCGAAAGAACGAGGGTGTGGTTTGCCGAATGAGGTATGCACTCCTGCAGGAAGTGCAATGCCATCGGATCCCACCTCGATCCACGGGTTCTTGAACGCGGTCGCCACGCCTGCATCCAGGCTGGAATCCGGGGGGCCAATCTGAAAGCCTTCGGCCTTCTGTTGAATCAAGAAATCCACTATCGCATCCTCAACCGAGGTGTGCATATGGTCCGCAACTTGCTGGAACGTGAGGCCGTCGAATTCGGGGTTGGCTGAGCTGAAAGTGTACTTCGCGAAGGGGCGCGAGTCCGCGTGTAGCTCTTTCACGATGCGTGCCCGTTCTTCGGGTTGCTTCAGACGGGCGGTGATCGCGACTGCGTCACCTGCCTGAGCCCAAGCTGGAAGCAGTTGACGCACATAGGTCCAACCTACGGTGTAAGGATAAGCATTGGCGGTGACATCGATTCCTTCGCTTCGCGCCTGTTCAATATCACGGACAAAGCTGGGATTTTTCGCAATACCAGAGCCGAGGTGGAAGATCTCCAAAGGAAGCTTTGCGCCCCTGGCGATCTGGATCGCCTCCAATAATCCTGCTTCGTCAGCGGTTCTCATATGAACGGTATAAATGCCGCCGTACCGGGCCGCCACTTTGGCTAACTCGATCATCTGATCGGTGGTGTTGAACGAGTTGGGAACATAAACAAGACCCGACGAAAGGCCGAAGGCACCTTCCTCCATTGCCTGCGCAATGAGCCTCTTCATCTGCTCCATTTCCGCTGCAGCAGGGACACGGTCTTCATATCCCATCACAGAAGCGCGTACCTGCCCCGCGCCAACGTAGGACGCCACGTTAGGCCCTATGCCTTTTTTCTCCAGAAACGAAAAGAACCCCCCAAGAGTGGTCCAGGTTCTAATCACCGGGGGTGTCACCATCATGGGGTCATCTACTGCAGGCCCAAGCACAGGCCCTGCAGAAAGATGCTCACCTAGGACCTCTGTCGTAATGCCCTGAGTGACCTTACTCAATCCACGGCCATCGAATGACAGCCCAAACTCCGAGTGGGAGTGCATGTCGAAGAATCCTGGTGTTACAACTCTGCCAGTCGCATCGATTATGCGCTTTGCTCTTACAGGGGCACGTCCGACATAAATAATCCTGTCGCCCTTGATGGCGACATTGGCAAGGATACGAGGACTTCCCGTGCCGTCGATTACGTGACCACCTTGGATCAGAATATCCGCTTCTTCCTTCGGTGGGCTTTGCGCAAGGGTTCGTATGCCGATTAGTCCTGGGCCAGACCACAGGAAAACGATCACGGCGAAGATGAAGAGCTTATTTCTATGAGAGAAGATAGTAGTTCCGGACAGAGTCAACATTTGAAAATGTATTTTCCTCTCTAGCGAATCTAGGCTGCGCCCAGCGAAACGAATTTCTGTTCCATGACAAGACAAAGGATAATTTCGGAGATTTCAGTAACTATGAGTCACAAAAATATAGAGTTTTCAGCATGCGTTGCAAGCGTTTGCTCGTGAGAGGCCTCTTCATAGGCCGCGAAAACTGCTTCGTAACATAATTCTTCAGCCACAGAATTCATAAAAAAAACTCCATGGACTAAAAAGTATTTGATAGCAGTTCCTTGCCTCGTAGTGCAGAATGAATGCACGCCTACCTAAGGAGAAAATAGATGAGCTCCCGCCGAGAGTTTCTATCTACAAGCGCCGCGATGAGCCTATTCGCAGTGGCTCGCGGTCGTGCTGCGGCGACACCGTTTTCGAACAATTACTCCGCCACCGATCTTGAAGCACGCATCGCTCGACGTGATTTCAGTGGAATCACCAAGGACATGCTTCCCACGCCCTGCATGGTCGTCGATCTGGACATGTTCAAAGCGAACATCAAGCATATGGCTGAAACCGCGAAAGCCAACGGTATCAACGTACGACCTCACGTCAAGGTGCACAAGAGCGTAGACGTGGCGAAATATCAGATCGCTGCAGGAGCAGTTGGGCTTACCTGTGCCACTATCGCAGAAGCCGAACTCTTCTCCGGCGCCGGGATCAAAGGTGTTTTATGGACGAAGCAGCCGGTCGGGATCAACAACACGCAGCGAGCAATTGCCCTTTCGAAGAAAGATCCCACCTTTATGTTTGTTGCCGACGATTCGCAGGTGGTCGACTGGGTCGAACAGGCGGCAGAGGCTCAAAACACCAAAGCGAAGATACTAGTTTCGGTTTACGCTGGCATGGCTCGTCAAGGAATTGAGAACGGTAAGCCAGCTGTAGAACTCGCACAAAAGATTTGCTTCTCAAAGCATATGCAGTTTGAGGGCTTTATGGCCTACTCCGGGGGGGCTGCACATACCAAGGGTTTCGAGGCACGTAAGAAAGCCTCAATGGAAGTTCTGGCAGGTGTGCGAGAGAGCAAAGATCTGGCTCTGAAGGCTGGATTACCCGTGAACATCATCTCCGGAGGCTCCACAGGGACGTATAACATCGACCACGAGAACGGACTGACTGAGCTAGAAGCAGGCACTTATGTCTTCATGGATACCGAATACTTCATCATCGGTGGAAAAGATGGTGACATGAGGCGATACAACGACTGGCAACCAGCCTTGACTGTCTTGACCACGGTAGACAGTCAGCATCACCCGAACATAATCACCACCGATTACGGCAATAAAGCGATTGCCAAAGCAAGTGATGAAGTAAAGGGCATGCCATGGCTACAGGTGGGAGTTCAAGGCGCGGAGTATGGCGCTTTGCGATGGAAGGACGGAGAACAGGCTCCGAAGCTCGCAGATCGCCTAGAGATATATTGCACTAATCTTGATCAGAGCACCAACGCTTTTGACCGCTATTATGTTGCCCAGGGTGACAGGATCGTCGATGTATGGCCTATTATGGGACGAAGCGGCGCAGCTCAGCGCTAGTGCCTATGTTAGGCCCCAGGATTGGGGATTATGAGCAGCTTGAGATTTCCCCGCAGGAAGAGGTTTTTCGATTTGATCGATCAAGCTCACCAATCAATTCAATAATTGAGTTATTTTGTCGAGGCTTGCAGATGGCCCTCCGCAATCTGCAAGTGTCGCTTCCGCTGATAGGGATAATTCGCGGGAGAACAGCCCAAAATCTTCCTGAAACGCGATGAAATTGGGGGATAGCTTCCGAACCCTGCCTGTAAAGCAGCGTCAAGCATGGTCGTGTGGTCCCCGCCTCTGTAGATCTCGACAAATCTATCTGGACTCTTTTCTAGGCGAGGGAGATTCATTCCTGCGTAATGATATGGACATCGACGAAAGGAGCGCTTTGAAGGAAGCGCTGAATCTGCCAATAATACAGATACTTGCGGAGCCCATGGACCGCAGACCGGCCGAAGATCACCTGCGTTGCTCTCTTGTCTCGAACAAACTCCGCAACCGTGAGGGGCACACTTTCTCCTTTGACTTCAACAATTTCGGCTTTGAGATTTCGGCCGAATTGCTTATTGCTTTCCAGAGTACGTTCCTGTTGTTCAGAGCGATGCTGTCCTGTATTGATGTGGAGCACATAAAGATCGCCCCCGGTCGCCTCAGCCATGCGAGCTCCACGGGCGATGAGCTGCTGCGAGGATGGGTTGGAGCTAATGCAGACGACTACACGTTCATGAACGGCCCACTGACTGCCGAGTCTCTTCTTTTTGACATATTCGTCGAGAGTGCGATCGACCGCCCGCGTTACATGCTGAAGCGCGAGCTCGCGTAGGGCGATCAGATTACCGCGCCTGAAGAAGTTAGCTAAAGCGATCTCGATTCGTTCGGCAGGATAGACATCTCCGCGGCGCATCCTGGTCTGCAACGCCTCAGGAGTGAGGTCAATCATGACGATCTCATCGGCCCGCTGCAGAACCCAGTCCGGTACTGTCTCACGAATGGTAACGCCTGTGAGACTCTGGACGACGGGAGTCGCGCTTTCAACATGCTGAATATTGATAGTCGACATGACGTCGATCCTGGCTTCGAGAATATCCATCACATCTTCGTAGCGCTTACGATGCTTGCTGCCTTCGATGTTGGTGTGGGCTAGCTCATCGACTAAGACTACCTGTGGCGCGCGCGCGATGATGGCATCTACGTCCATTTCCTGAAAAGCGGTACCACGAAATTCGAGGTTGCGCCGCGGCACAACTTCGAGCTCAGTGCTTAACTCAGCTGTGGGAGCTCTGCCATGGCTCTCAACCACGCCAATCACGACATCTTCACCCCTTTCGGAACGACGGATAGCCTCGCTGAGCATACTGTAGGTTTTGCCGACGCCGGGGGCGTAACCGAGAAATATCTTGAAGAGCCCCCTCTTTTTTTCAGGAGCTATCTTTTCAAGCCATTGCTCTGGACTAGGGCCGGAAGAAGACTGATTGACGGGTTCACCGAACATATTTGGCTGTCGTGAAGTTGTAAACGGCAATTGGTATAAAGCTTATCCGCTAGTTGTTGTCGGAGAGACTGTTTTGTCTTTGCCGAGATTATTCATGCCAATCCGACTAAGGTATTTCAACATTCTTACTCGGAACTCTATTCGTTGCCAACTGATTCGGCCCCGAGATTCAGTTTATGCCTGATCCTGCCGAACTTCGTTCGATTTCTTCTCTAATAGGGGCGAATGGAACGAATCAAGACAGGTGAGAGTGGAACGACTTTAACGACTCTTTAGCAAAAAAGCGATCTGTTTTGACGAGACCAGTTGAGGTCACGCTAGACTTAAAGAGTGAATCAGGTAGGAACAAATCTCCCGAACGCGGAAACTACCACATCGAAAGGGTGCTGCACTCCTTCGTCTTCGTACGAAAGACCAATTGATCCTCTGCAAGACAGCAATTGTCCTTCTTCACAAGAAATACCTTCGGATCTTCGCGACCGCATGGTGCCGTTGCATGGAGGAAAGTTTTTAATGGGCACGGATTATGTCGAGGCCTTCGCAGGAGACGGCGAGGGTCCGGTACGAGAGGTCTTTGTTAGTCCATTCCTAATGGACCGGTATCCTGTGACCAACGATCTTTTCCGTAGGTTTGCAGCTGCGACGGGATACCAAACCGAATCGGAGAGATTTGGATGGTCCTTTGTGTTTTGGGCGCATATACCTAAGGCCCGGTTTACCAGTGTGGTGGAAGATACGGTTGCCGCGGCACCATGGTGGTGCAAGGTTCGCGGAGCAAACTGGAAAACGCCAGAAGGACCTGGATCAGATATCGAACGACGCGGCGATCATCCTGTAGTTCATGTCTCATGGAACGACGTGCAGGCCTATTGCAAGTGGAGTGGACAACGGCTGCCAACCGAAGCTGAATGGGAGTATGCCGCTCGTGGGGGTCTTGAACAGAAGCTATATCCATGGGGAAACCAGCTGCGACCTCATGGTGAACATTTCTGCAATATATGGCAAGGGGAGTTTCCCAAGCTGGATACAGGTGAAGACGGGTTTACGGGAACATGCCCTGTCGATGCATTTCCACCGAATGGTTTTGATCTTTATTCGGTAACGGGAAATACCTGGGAGTGGTGTGCAGACTGGTTCGACGCTGAGTTTCATCGCACGGTTGAACAAATCAATCCCCAGGGCCCCCTCAAGGGAACTTCTCGTGTTATGAAAGGTGGTTCCTTTTTGTGCCACAAATCGTACTGCAATCGGTATCGGGTGGCGGCCAGAAGTTCCAACACACCCGACAGTTCCACTTCTAATATCGGATTTCGATGCGCCGCATCTCTCGCCTAAACTTTTCTTTATAAAAAGCTTGATGCACGCTGCGAAACCTCTTTCATTATGACGGAGGCATTTACCCATGAAGCTGCCTTCGCAAAAAAGTCGTGTTGTTGAAATAGTTCCTCTCAAATTTTTTCTCTATCTCAAATCACCTCTCTCTTCCTTTTTGCATCTCTTGTTGATGAAGTGTCCATCAAAACCTTGCAGAGCTTAACCGGCTGCGTGGGCGATTGTTAGCTGTTCTCCTCGGGCCATTCTGGCCTTTGAAATTGATCTGTCTCTGGTTCTCCTAGGTTGGGGACTGCACGCATATTCAGTCACACCAGATGTGAGCGTGGATCTTTGCGAGTGGATGAATTTATCCGTTCGACTCGGGCGAAGACCATAGATTAACCGGAGTTTCGGTCACGCACGATAGGCCGCTCCATTTCAGGAGCCGTGATGAACACGCAATCAATCCTTCATTCTTGCAAGAAGTGCTCTGTCCTCTTTTTGTTTCTTCTTGCTTTCCTGCTTCCTGCGGGAACAGCTCTCGCACAGTATCGGGCGGGCCTGCAAGGCACGGTGACGGACCCTACGGGTGCAGTTATTCCTGGAGCTATCATCACCATCGTAGATAAAGAGACCAATCAAACCCAAAAGACGAAGACGGATGGAAGCGGTAACTATACGTTTAATCGTCTCGCACCTGCACCTTACACGGTTACGGTTGAAGCCGAAGGCTTTACAAACAAGATCGTGGACAATCTGAGTATCGCCGGCGAGACAATGCAGGGCCTAAATATAGCACTCGAAGCCGCTGGCGCGCAGCAATCCGTTACGGTAACGGATACAGCACCTGCTATCAACACTGCGACGGCGAACATCTCCGGAACCATCAGCGCCCAACAACTGCAATCGCTACCCTCATCAAATCGCGATCCCTACCAGCTCCTCCGTCTTACCCCGGGCGCACTCGGTGACGGCTCACAATCCGGAGGTGGCGGGAGTTATGCTCTTCCTGGCAATGGTGGCATCGGCGGAAGCGCCGCCAGCGGCGCCAGTGCCAGCATCTTTGCAGTCGAGAATCGAGTCCAAACTCAAGCCAATGGAGTACGTGTCTCTGGAAATTCCTTCCAGATTGATGGCAGCCAGGTCAACTCCCTCGCTTGGGGAGGGGCTGCTGTCATTACTCCTAATCAGGAATCAGTGAAAGAGATCCAGACGCAGACCAGCCCCTATGATGCAACGAACGGCCGCAACAGCGGCGCGCAGGTCCTCATCGTCTCCCAGAATGGCACGAATGATTTTCATGGGAGCGCATTCTTCAAATTTCACCGCCCTGGCCTTGATGCCTATCAGCGGTGGAACGGCCCCGGCTCCGCGGGCGATAAGAATCAACTTAAACGCGACAACAATCAATTCAACCAGCTCGGAGGCAGCATCGGGGGACCGATCTGGAAGAATCACGTTTTTTTCTTCTTCTCCTATGAAGAGCTTCGTGCCAGCGGACGAACTCAGGACACGCAATGGTACGAGACGCCCGAATTCGATCAGCTCATCGCACAGCGAAAACAAGGTGGTGTTTCAGCAGCAATCACCGGCTATCCCGGTGAAAGTGTCAGCTACACCTCTGTCGCTAACTCCTCCAACTGCGCCTTTGCAAGTCTTCCTGCCGCATACTGTCACAATGTTCCCTATAACGGCGGAACAGCTCTGGATGTAGGATCGCCTCTTCCTTCTTCTCTCGGAAACTCTGATCCCTCTTTTGTCAGTAATAATGCTCCCGGTATCGGTGGCGGCTTTGATGGAGTTCCTGATCTCTTTTATGCGAATACCGTCAATCCAACTCACAGCACGTACCAGCAATTCAACGGGCGTCTGGACTGGCAACTCAATCCTCGCGATCTAATCGCCTACACCGTCTATTGGGTTCCTACCTCAACAACTTCTTTTAACGGACCTAATCGTACCGCAAATCTTTGGAACTCAGATCGACTTGCATACTCCCATGCAGCGCTCTGGAATC
>Ga0310811_10010248_pt1 | contig 12100 bp, 18 predicted proteins | sample YCmetagenome_FD_207642 | JGI IMG/M metagenome (GOLD analysis project Ga0310811, IMG submission 207642) | Soil microbial communities from experimental microcosm in Duke University, North Carolina, United States - YC | ecosystem: Engineered > Artificial ecosystem > Soil microcosm > Unclassified ...
ACGCTCGGCGAGGCTATGCAGGTGCTTGTCGAGGGCAACCGCGTCGTCGAGCGAGTCCACGCTGAAGGCGTGCTCGGCAAGACCGGGAATGTTGGGACGGAACAGCAGGCTGCCGGTGGCCATGACCAGACGGTCGTAAGCGAGTGATTTGCTCGTGCCATCTCCGGTCTCGATCTGCACCGAGCGGGATTCGGTGTCGACCGTCTCGACGCTGCCCTGCACATACACCACGTCGATTGACTTGAGCACATCCCGCAGCGGTGCGGTGAGGGTTTCAGGATTCGACTCGTAGAGCCGCGGGCGAACCACTAGCGTCGGCTCTGGAGACACCAGTGCGATTTCGAGTTCTTCGGACGAAGCGCCCCGGATGTCGCGCAGGCGAGCCGCGGAAAGTGCGGCGTACATGCCTGCGAAGCCGGCGCCTATGATGACGATTCGCATGTGATTGACTCCTGTGGTTAGGTAAGCTGAACGACTACTGAACTTGCGCACACGGTCGCGGCAGAGGCGATATTTCGTCTCAATCTATTTGAACGCCGGGCGGTAAAGCTTTGTCGGGCATTCGTTTGTCTCCGCAGCTTCCGTGCGCACAGCCATAATTTAGCGAGCCGCGCCCGCAACTGCTTCAGAGCGATTGACCTGATTGCAGAGGGATTGCTGTTAACACACGCGCGTCGTCGCGAAAATGGCCGGTATCTCGTCGGTCGATCACCTGCGCTCGCCACGATCAATGCACGCGCGGTATTTGCGGAATTCGTTCAATTCGGTGTTGGCGTGGCTGTGCCCGTGGCGAAAGCCCCGAGCATTTCCTTGCAGGTACCGCAGAAGAGGAAACTTAGTCACCGGGTATCAGAAAGCGTCCGCATCGCTATCCGCGTGTCATCGATTGATGGCGCGGCAGCCTTCGGCGACAGGCGCACCCAAGGCCGACTGGATTACGGTTGACGAGCATGCGCAGCAAGTAGGCGCAAGACCACAAGATTTTCCAGATGCCGCCTGAACACGGCGTCCTGGACCAGGCTCCATGCGATTAACCTGGTTGCAGCGCGATTGCTGCTAACAGGCGCTTCGACGCCAGTCGCTCGGGGTTTCTCCGGTCAGCTTCCGGAACGCTGCAGTGAAGGCAGTTTGGGAGGCATAGCCAAGCGCCGCTGCGACCGACATGACCGAGGCCTCTTTGTCGCGCAGCATGTTCATGGCCTGCTCGAGCCGGTGCTGGCGCAACCAGGCATGAGGCGAGAGCCCCGTGCTCTCCTTGAAGGCACGACAGAAGTGAAACCGCGAAAGGCCAGCCTCCGAGCCGAGCGCCGCGAGCGAAACGTCCGCATCGCTGTCCGAACGCAAGCGTTCGACCGAGCGAAGCAGCGTCCTGGGCGCGTGGCCGCCCCTGACCGGCTGGATCGCGGTTGGAGAGCCAGTGTGCGCAGCCAGAAGGCGCATGGCCAGGAGGTCTATCAGTTGCTGCCTGAACAGCGTGTCCAAGGCTTCATTACTGTTCGATAGAAAAGTCAACGGACTTTTCTTCAATCCACAGGAGCCTACCATGCGATCGCTTCTCAAGCCACGAAAGATCGTCTGCGTTTTTACGCTGTTCGCAACGTTGCCCGCAGTCGCAACCGCCGAAACGTTTTCCCTGAAAGTTGCCGATCTGGATCATGGCCGCTTCGTCCCTGGAAAAAGGCGCTTCCGGCAACACGCAGCAACTTCCGGCCGGCATCACTGAAACGCTCACTGACTTCGGCGAATCGAAGTACGGCGGACCTTGTCCGCCGCAAGGCAAGCCACATCGCTATGTCGTCACCGCTTATGCACTCGACGTCCCGCATATCGACGTGAGTCCGGCGTCGAGTCCGGCGCTCGTTGCGTTCCAGATGCATGGAAAAATCATTGCACAGGCGCGCTATGTCGCAACCTATCAGAGCGCGGCGAATTGAGCCGCCCCACGTATGAATTCAGGTTAGAGACATGCCGCCGTCGACGCGCAGATTGACGCCGTTGATAAAGCTGCTTTCGTCACTCGCGAGAAAGAGCGCCGCGCGCGCGAGTTCTTCAGGAAGTCCGAGCCGGCCTAACGAATGCGACCCGCGATGGCAGCCTCGAACGCCGGCCGCTCGTCATTCGCGACACCAAGCTTTAAAAGTATTGGCGTACCGACCGGTCCGGGACTCAGAACATTCACGCGAATGCCGCGCGCTTTAAGCTCGATCGCCCAACTTCACACAATACACCCTTTTCCGTCACGGCTAGTTCACGGCCTGGTTCTGATTGAGCCATACTTCCAAATCGTCGGTGCCATGCACGCGCGAGCGTGCCCCGCACGAGGGTCTCGTCATCGAGTTGAGCGCCGAAATACGTGCATCGGTGTCTACGATGCTACGTATGCGCCGCCTCGTCCGGTAGTCCATTACCTTGACTCACAGTGTTGCCTGTAACGCGTCAATGGAAGCCATCATGCGGGCTGCCGCTGATGTCTGCGCCATGGCGACCGGCGTCGTACGCTCGAGGTCGAGTAGCCGCGTGTGCGTCGTCATGTAATCGACGAACACGCGAATGCGCGCCGGAAGCAGCTTGCGGCTGAGATAACAGAGATAGTGGCCGCCGTCGTCGGGCGCGTGCTGATCGAGGCAGCTAACGAGCCGCTCGTCACGCAGCAGTTCGCACACCTGGTACGCGGGTAGTTGCGCCAGCCCCAGGCCATCGAGTACAGCCTCCAATGCCAGATCTGGGTCGTTGAACGTGTGGAGCGCGGCGGGCTGGCATCGTTGCGAGAGGCCCTCCCCCTTGAATTCCCATTCTTTCACGCGTCCCGTTGCCATGCACAGATTGATGCAGCGATGAACGGCCAGTTCTGCGAAATGGCGCGGCAAATCATACATGCGTGCATACGCAGGCGACGCGCAAACGATCATCTGCATGGGAATCAACCGGCGCGCGACGATGTCGCTGTCTTCCATGCGTCCGTCGCGAAACGACACGTCGACGCGATCAGAAGTGAAATCGGCCGGCCGCTCGTTCAGCAACAGTTCAAGAGATATGTCGGGATACTGGGCATGGAATCCTCGCAATAGCGGCGCGACGACCCTGCGCCCGAAGCCCGGCGTCGATGCGATGCGCAAATGGCCGCGCGGCGGTCCGTTGCGCAACTCCCGCATGTCTTCGAGCGCCTGCGCGATGCGCGCAAGGCCCGGCTGGCAGTTCTCGTAGAAGAGCTCACCTTCGCGCGTCAACGAGGTGCTGCGCGTCGTACGCTGGAAAAGGCGCGCGTCGAGCTGGGCTTCGAGTTTCTGAACGTTGCGGCTCACGGAAGAGCGGCCAATGCCCAGGCGGTCGCCCGCACGCGCGAAGCTGCCTTCGTTCGCGACCGCGAGAAACGATACGACGCCGGCATAACTGGTAGCAAAGCTGCTCGCCAACGGATCGTCGGCGCCGCTCGAGGGGCGCGATGGATAGTCTGTCATGGAAGCAAGAGTCGTAGTGTCCCTGATGACTAGACGTGCCAAGGCGTTCCTTTGTGACGCCAGGCCGGAATTTTTTGTCGACGCGCGGCGGTTCGCGTGCGCCGGACGCACGCCCCACTTCACAGAGTGCGTGCGCGACGCAAGGAATCAGATCTTGCCGTGTACAGCCGCGATACGCGCCAGCTTTTCGGGGTTGCGCTGCACATGTATGCGAACGATGCGATCGCCGTCCGTCTCGAACGACTGCGCCGATTCGAGCTGGCCCTCGAAATAGCGCAGCAGCGCCCATTGGCCATTGAGCAGCACCAGCTTGAGCTGCATTTCGCTGCGAAAGCGCAGATGCGACGCATAGAAGAGCTGCGCGATGCGTTTGCCACCCACCATGGGCTTCGGAAAGCTCGTCACCTTGCCGCCGCCGTCGCCGATCAGAATGGCGTCCTCGGAGAGCAGCGCGTTGATCGCGTGGAAGTCGCCGCATTCGATGGCTTGCGCGAACCCCTCCAGCACCCGCCGATGCGTTTCGCGCGAGACCGCATAACGCGGCCGCTCATCGCGCAGTTGGGCCTTTGCGCGGCTCACGAGCTGACGGCACGCCGCCTCGCTCTTGCCAATGGCCTGCGCCACCTCCGCGTAGTCTGCGTCAAACACTTCGCGCAGAAGAAACGCCGCGCGCGCCTCGGGAGTCAGCCGCTCGAGCAGCAGCAGAAAAGCCACCGATACTTCATCGGCACGCTCTTTGGCCTGCTCCGGCGTGGTCGGGGAGTCAGTCATCTCCGGCTCCGGCAACCATATACCCGTGTAGTATTCGCGCTGAACTTTTGCGGCACGCAGGCGGTCGATGGACATGCGCGTCGCAACCGCGACAAGCCACGCTTCGCCGTTCTCGATCGCTCTCCGGTCGGCCGCGTACCAGCGCAGCCAGACGTCCTGCACGATGTCTTCGGCCTCGGCCACCGAGCCGAGCATTCGATACGCGATTTTTTGCAATCGCGGGCGCAGCCCATTGAAGACGCATACGTGGTCGTCCATGAAAGCGATTCCTTGAGTGAAATCCCTCGCCGGGGAAGCGGGTTGCGGAGAATCGCATATTGCCATGAACGCGGCAATCGCGCGGGCTTTAGCCATCGCCACCGCAACGCGGAAGGGAAGTCAAGGAAGGAACGGATTTGTCAATGCCTGCTCGAGGCGCTCAAATCGTAGTTGCAGCTGAGAACGGCGGGTAGCGCTCTCGAATGGCTCACCGTGTTTCGCAAGTAGCAACAGTTGCCATGGTTCGCCTATCTCGCCGGACTGCTACGATGTTTCAGACGGTGCGCTATTTCCGTCGTAACGTCTATTTTCTCTTCGCTTTATTTCGTTCACTCTTTGCGATTTCGCAACCGGAGCACCAGCGCCTGTACGACTGGCTTAAGCCTGGCTCGGTCACTTGGGTCTAGCAGGTCGAACATCTTCGTTTTTGTCAGCTCACCAGCAGCTCATCAGCTGCGGACACCAGCTTTAGATACGATGCGGGCTGACCTGGAAAGGATCGGCCTTTGTGGTTTTTTGCGCATTTTTCCGAAGAGCAGCTTTGCGGCGCGCCCTCCCTTGATGCAGTCCGCAGCAGCGAGCGATTATCCGTACATCCCCGGATTAGCGACTAGACTTAAAGAATCGTCGGCGCATGCTCACGCAAGCGGAACGTATGCGCCATTCAGTCAGAATCCGGCGTGCGACCGAGGGAGGCAGACCGACATGGTCAGGATCTATGGACGCATGCGCAGCGCAAATGGCTACGCGATACGCGACTTCCTGCATCGCTGCGACATACCGTTCGAATGGATCGAACTAGGCAGCGATAAAGAAGCAAAGGAACTCGCGCATGTGCAGCATCTTTCCGATTCACGCTTGCCGGTCTGCGTCTTCCGCGACGGAACGCGGCTCGAATGTCCCACCATCCGACAAATCACCGAGAAGCTCGGCTGGTTCGCAAGTCCAGCCCGTGAGGCCTACGATCTGGCGATTTACGGCGCAGGACCGGCGGGATTGAGCGCCGCGGTGTACGGGGCATCGGAGGGACTGCATACCGTACTGGTGGAGCGCTGGGCACTGGGCGGCCAGGCAGGCAGCAGTTCGAAGATCGAGAACTATCTAGGCTTCCCACAGGGCGTGAGCGGCGCGCAGCTCGCTGAACGGGCGCGCGACCAGGCCATCAAGTTCGGCGCCGAGATCCTGCTGGCGCGCGCCGGCGTGCACGCGGAGTTTCCGCCGGGCCAGGGCATCGTGTATCTGGAAGACGGCACACGTATCACGGCACGCACGTCCATCTGCGCGACCGGCGTGGCATATCGCACGTTAGGCCTGGTAGGTGAAGAGCGCTTTCTCGGCGCGGGCCTTTATTACGGCGCCGGTGCCAGTGAGGCCGCGCTGATCCATGGCGAAGACGTATATGTGGTGGGCGGCGGCAATTCGGCGGGACAGGCCGCCATGCATTTTTCGCAGTCCGCCAACCGTGTCTATATGCTCGTGCGTGACGCATCGCTTAAGAACACGTTGTCCCAATACCTGGTGGATCGCATCACGTCGACGCCGAACATTGATGTGCGCACGTGCACCGAAGTTACCGCGCTCGCAGGCAGTGACATGTTGCAGGAGATCACGCTGACCGATGTGCGAACCGGCCGGCACCGCACGGTAAGAACGAATTGGCTATTCGTCTGCATTGGCGGCGTTCCGCAGACCGAATGGGCGCAGCAGGTTGGCATTGTCCGCGATGAAGGCGGCTATCTCGTGACCGGTCCCGATCTGCAGCAATATCGGGCGCACATGAAATGGCCACTTGAACGCGCGCCGCTACATCTGGAAACCTGTCTGCCTGGCGTATTCGCAGCGGGCGACGTGCGTCACGCGTCGATCAAGCGCGTAGCGTCGGCAGTCGGCGAGGGGGCAATGGCTGTGGCGCTGGTGCATCGCTATCTGAATGGCGCTTGAGCGCGACCTTGATCCGCGCACGTCTGCGCGTACCTGTCCGAGGAGTACGATCATGACCCTTGGTTGCACGCACCTGGGCGCGGCCCGCATTCTCCACACGTCCATCGACTATTGTGAGGACTGCGTGAAGCTTGGCCAGCCGTGGGTACATTTGAGGCTTTGTCTTTCTTGCGGACACGTCGGCTGCTGCGATTCGTCGCCCAACCGGCATGCAGGCAGGCATTTTCACGCGACCGGCCATCCGCTGGTGCGTTCAATCGAACCCGGCGAAACGTGGATCTGGTGCTATCGCGACGAGGTCGTCGCAGGTGAACTTGAATCCTGACGGCGCCGCCGCCGGCACGTGCGGGCGGCGGCGCGTTCTTCAGCATGCCAGCGTCACGCATGCGCCGGTGCCTGCTTTGACGCCTCGCTGGGCGCTTCTGTGGGCGCTGCTCCTTTCTGCACTCGCACAGAGCGCGTATCTTCCAGATCCCATAGCGGTCCGTGCCCGCCGGGATAAAACACGGCGTCATAGTCCGCGGTCGTGAAAAGGCGCGGCAAACGCTTCGAGCCAGAATCCGGTTTTCCGGACCGTATCGCCGAGCTGGTCGCGTGAAGTTAGTACAACAATGATTTTCATGACAACCTCGCGAGTCCGTTCAATTCACGTTGCAACGAGCCGAAGAGTGGTGTCATCGACCCAAGTCATTCTGGCAGTATAGGCGGCTGTCAAGAGCGCTGAGGGTGCTTGCGGTGTTGGTGCTGTGTCCTTTCCCGCCCCTCGGCCACGTCGGTACGCAAGCGAGCCGCCCAGCCCAGTCTCCCGCAGCCCGTCAGTAATCGATGCTGATCCGGTTGTCGACCCGCATCACGCCGGGGGCAAGCCATGCGACCCGCTCGGCCTCCTCGCGCTCAGCCCATGAGCGGACCTTGCCGTGCAGGACGACCTTATTGCCTTCGGCCTCGACCGTGATGTGCTGTGCGTCGACTTCCGCGTTGCGCTTGAACGCGTCCTCGATCTTGCGCTTGAGGTCCTCGGGCTTAACCTTCGGCTTGATCTCGATCTTGATGTCTTCGTCGGTTCTCATCGCTGCTCCTCGTCGGTTTGTTGATGGACAGCAGGACATCCTGAGCGGTCATTTTCAGGCAACGGCGCAGCGCTTTGCAGTGACCGAAGGGCCGGCTCTGGTGCTTAACGCGCGCAAAAGGGCCACGCCCTGCACCGCACGCATCCGTCCACGGTAGGGCCACGATAGCGCGCGCCGGGCCGAATTTTTTCCCTTCGCCTGCGCAGTTATTGCGTAATGCTGCTTTCAGTTCCATCCTTCCTTGCGAATGAACATGACGACTTCGCGAACGAGGAACGGCATTGTCAACGCAAGGAAACGGGGCTGAAGCACTCCTCGGGACGCTTCGTGTTCGCCGCAGTTACTCTGCGGTCGAACCGCCTCTAGCCCCTGATCGCAATAACCACGTTGGGTCGTAAGACTTTCCGACTTGTCCGGGCGCCTCGAACAAATCTACGCACAGGAGACGCTGTTTACAGCGCGTCGAAAAGCTCGCTCTGTTGCTTTCCAGTACCGACGACGATTGAGTTTTCTTCTTCGCGGGTTGTTCGGGCTCGGGGTGAACGGCAATTGGATCGCTCGCGGGAAAGGTCTCTTCGAGCGCCTCGTCGAGTCGTTCGTCCAGGGTCATCCGCGCCTCCTGCGCCTCGACTTTCGACTTCCGGATGTCGACGCGACTTTCCTTTGTCATGTTGCGCTCCATAAGGGAACCAGCGGAATTTCGCTATTGCAGCGGCCGTGCATGCATGCAATCACGGTTAGTGGAGGCGGAGATCGCCACCTTCATCACGCAGATCGAAAATCGCGGCATCGGCGACATCATTCGCGGGCGTTCAATCGAAGCTATCGCGACGAAGTCATGGCGGGTGTCGTTGAAGCATAACGCGCAGCCAGGCCGCAGGCGCCACACGTAGCGTCTCCACCGCTCATCCAAACGAGTCGGCTGCATCTGGCAGTCGCCGTCAATGCCTTTGCAGGTGCGCTTGAATTTCGCGCGCATCGAGGGCCGAGAGATCCTCGTTGATCTCTTCGAAAATCATTTGACGCGTCTCCTCGCTCAGACGCTCGCGCAGCATCCCGAGAAACTTCGGCTCCGCGGCAAATCGCAATCGCTGATACCGCTGATGAAGCCGTCCCTGTTCGACGCGGTCGGCGACGGTCTTCGCGAATTTTTCGCGATCCTTCTCGCTCAGCGTCGGTCCACTCGGGACGATATTGACGAGGTCTTCGATTTCCCGCAAATCCAGTTTGAGTCCCGGTGTCTCGAAGAATCGTGCACGGCTGCCGTCGGCAACGACAACCCAGGTAGTGACCGCCATGGTGCGCCTCTCAGCGTGATCGGTCGCCGGCTCGGCGCGCATCGCAAATCGTTGCGTGACGCCAAAGAGCCCGCCAGCCAACGATAGTCTATCTCCAACGCCCATCGATCACGGAGCGTGGGGCCTCCCCACGCTCCTGCGCGAGTGAAGGATAGTCGGTATACCCACGCTCGCCGCCGCCGTAGAACGTGGACGGATCCGGCGAATTGAGCGGAGCGTGCGACCGGAAGCGTTCCGGCAGGTCGGGATTGGCGATGAACAAGCGTCCGAACGCGATCAGGTCCGCGTTGCCGTCCTCGAGCCATCTTTCCGCACTGCTGCCGTCGAACCCGCCCGCGACCATCAGCACACCACGATAAGTGCGGCGTATCATCTCGTTCATGCGTTTCGCGCGCTCCGTGAAAGCGACATCCTCACCGGTCGCCGCCAGCGCGGGATTGACGATGTGCAAATAAGCCAGCCCGTATCGATTGAGCTTCTCGATGACGTAAGAAAAGGTCGCCTCGGGATCGTCGTCATGCATGTCGTTGAAGGTGCCGAGAGGAGAGAGCCGTACGCCGACCTTTTCCGGCCCCCACACTTCGCAAACCGTTTCGATCACCTCGAACAGCAGCTTGGCCCGGCGCTCGCTCGACCCGCCGTATTCGTCCGTGCGGCGGTTCGTGCCGGACAGCAGGAACTGGTCGAGCAGATACCCGTTCGCTCCGTGCACTTCGACGCCGTCCATACCGGCAGCCTTTGCGTTGCGCGCACCCCTGAAGTATTGGCGCACGAGATACGGCATCTCTTCGACCTGCAGCGCGCGAGGCGTGACGCAGGGCGCGACGACACCTTCGCCGCGCTCGTTCTCGATGAACGCCTCCGCTTTCGGCCGGACCGCAGACGGCGCAACGGGAAGCATTTCATCGGGCTGCAACGAGGGGTGCGATATGCGCCCGACGTGCCAGAGCTGCATGAACATCAACCCGCCCGCCTCGTGCACGGCGTCCGCCACGAGCCGCCAGCCTTCGACCTGCTCGCGAGTATGAATCCCAGGCGTCCATGCATAGCCCTGCCCTTGCATCGACACCTGCGTCGCCTCGCTGATGATGAGCGCAGCCGCTGCGCGCTGCGCGTAATAGCAGGCGTTGAGCTGCGACGGTATGTTGCCTGGTCGGCTCGCGCGCGAACGCGTCAGCGGCGCCATTACGACACGATGACGCAGGTTGTGCGGTCCCACCATTACGGGTTCGAACAGCTTGCGTAGTGGAATTTGCTCGTCGTGCTGCCCGGCTTCCCCCGGCGCGATGTCCGTACCAGTCATAATTTGCTCCTTTCTTTTGACTCGGCCCGAAAAGTGCTGCCATAGACGCTTCGAAGCGTCGGCGTCAAATCACATCGTCACCATCCCGCTCTCGGGCCAGTCTAGCCATGGCCCGCGCGCGCTTCTTTCCGGTTTCTGCTCAGATGCATCACGATCCTGCGCTCACCCGGTCCATCGCAGTTCGCTCTGGATTGGTGTGACCGTGAGGCGATGAGCTGGGTGCGCCAACTGGTGGCCAAAGTGGCGACGTGGTGCGCGACGTCATGCTGGCAGCCGTTGAGAAGCGCTTTGGCAACGTCCCGAAGGCACCGGCTGAAATTGAATGGCTGACGGACAACGGCTCGTGGTATACGGCGGAGAAAACTAGGACCTTTGCGTCTGACATTGGTTTGAAACCATTGACCACACCGGTGTGCAGCCCGCAAAGTAACGGCATGGCGGAAAGCTTCGTGAAAACGATCAAGCGTGATTATGTCGTCTTCATGCCGAAGCCAGATGCAGTAACCGCAGCGCGCAATCTCGCCGTTGCGTTCGAGCATTACAACGAGCAGCACCCTCATAGCGCGCTGCAGTACCGCTCGCCACGCGAGTTCAGGCGCAGGACCGATTCATCAACTCAAGGGTGAGGCGGTGTCCGGAAGTACAGGGGCAAATCCAGTGCATACCGGCTCCTTTGTTCGTGTACACGCATCTTGACGACGCGCTTGTACCGTAGAGCTCATAGACGTCGAGAGACACCTGCCGGGGAAACTCTGGATGAGGCGTAGCGCAGGAGACGACAACGGTCGGCAGTGCGTCTGCCGCATTAGCGCTCATGCTCGCCAGCAGCGTAGCGATAGGTAGCGTACTGATGGGCAAGATGCGCATGCGTTCCGAACGACGCCGAGCCAGTTCGGCAAGCTGTCGTTTGGTACGGCGGTTCGTCCGCACGGCATACACCAAGCTCGCTATAGAGACTGCGAATGCGGCGAAAATCGTGTGTCCGTCGAAGCTCATGCTTTTCCATCCGATCACCAGATGGTCTTAACGTGCTTATAGGCACGAATCTTCTCATCCCGAGTCACCAACGGGACAGCCAGCTTACGTGCTGTCGCTACAATCATGCGGTCGGCCGGGTCCTTGTGGAACTCGCCCGGCAGGTCTACCGACTTCAGGCCAATTTCAACGTCCACTGGCATAAAGCGGACAGCCTCGATCGCAGACACCGTTGTAAGCCAGCTTGCCACGTCCATCGAGAGAACAAGTTTTTCACGCTCAACCAGCATCGCAATTTCCCAAGCAGAGATCGCCGACACAACAAGCTGCCCGCCATCCAGCTCCCGCTCGATGGCAATCCTGGCCTTTTTACTCAGGGCGTCTTCACCGTTTGCCCACCAGACCAGAGCGTGCGTATCGAGGACGATCACCGGGCAGCCTCCCACTCAACGTCAACCGGCTCAATCGGGTCCTCGTAGCGGACAACGGAGCCGCGCAAAACATCGAGCGGATTCCGCTCATTACCGCGATACGGCCGGACCTCCAGCGTCGGCTTGCCGTGATCGGTCACGACGACGCTTTCTCCGGATGCCTCGACCTGGCGGAAAAATTCAAGCGCCTTCGCCTTGAATTCGGACTTCGAAACCTGGTTGCCTTCCATCATAACCCCTATAGTCACGTGACCATAGGCACAATCATAGCCAAAAATGACCACATACGCAAGTCATTTTGGCTTCGTGCAACCATCGAGACCGATTTGCCCAGCTCGAAACTCTCTCTCACCATCGCCAGCTTCTCTTCTGCTGACCACCGCCGCCGGCGCTCCGGCCCCGTCAACACTTCCATCACTTCTTGTTTGTTGTTAGTCAAAAACACAGTCGTATGCCTACCAGCTATTTTAAGTGGGAGACTGTGTCCGAATGCCAAGGACCTTCGCGACAAGGGAGCACAATGTGGCGAGTCATTGGCTATCCGGGAGAGGAGCACAGATATGGAAACCGTTCACAGAATGGGCATAGATCTGGC
>Ga0310811_10010249_pt1 | contig 12099 bp, 10 predicted proteins | sample YCmetagenome_FD_207642 | JGI IMG/M metagenome (GOLD analysis project Ga0310811, IMG submission 207642) | Soil microbial communities from experimental microcosm in Duke University, North Carolina, United States - YC | ecosystem: Engineered > Artificial ecosystem > Soil microcosm > Unclassified ...
CGCTTGCAGCTTGGCTTGAGCGTTAGGTGTGGCTCGAGCATTGTCATAATGACAGCGTTGGAGGTCCAGTGCATCGATTCGGTGGAATGCTCCGTCGTGGCGCCGGCAAGTTCATCCCTCGCCTCGCGCCACCAGTGCGCTGTCTGGCGTGCGGACGCGACCGCGCGGCCGGTGCGCGCCTGATCGCGGGACCCGGCCTCTATATCTGCACCGACTGTATCGATGCGGGGCTACCGCGTCCGAGCAAGGTTCCCGCTCTTGTCACGTTTGACCGGTGTCGTTGGTGCCGAGCGCCACGGCTCGCGTCGCAGCTCAAGCCAGTACACGGCATCCCGACCTGTACTTGCTGCCAAGAGACCCTGGCTGCCCTCGCCAAGGGCAAAGTGTCGACCTCGCGACCCGACACCTAACAATCCGCTGCAACCGACGAGCGCGAATGCTAAGGAAGTCTGACGGTTGCGCGCCTATTGCGCTCCGCGCTTGCGGCGCATCAGCTTGCGGTGCGCTTATGGAGTCGGCCGCTCGCGGCTGAGCTCCGCGTTATACCGCAACAGAGATCGTAGATTGGATGGATCGTGCCGAGCGGCTTCTCTATCACCAGATTCACCCACTCAAGTTGCTCACCGACGTAGGCACGGCGGCAGCAGCAGCGGCGTTGCTGTGGGCCCATCAACTCCTCGCTGCCCTCGTCATCGGGTTGGTGCCGTCGATCCTTATGACCATCGCGTTACTCCGATGGGCCGATCTCGATCCTTATCGGCGATCGCGGTTCGGCCGTTACATTCGCCGCTTCATGACCCGCCGCGTCGAAGCGGCGCGCTTCGCCGGCCTCGTGCCGCTTTGGGGCGGCGCCTGGGCACATAGCCCGCCACTCACGCTGCTCGGTGTGGCCTGGATCGTCGCCTGTTGGCTCTCCGGTCTTCGCCGACGGCCCTCCGATCCGCCTGCGGTATAGCGAACGCTGAAGCTGTCAAAGGAGCTACTGATGATGCGCGCCTCGTGCGCTTTCTTATGTGTTCCTTTCCAGCTTAGCTATTTGCTTAGGGAGTGATACATCGTCGAGGTCAGCATGCTATCGTCAATTCTTGAGGGGCAAAGCACCCAGTGGCGTGTGGCTCGACTATCCCTCTTGTCGGCTGCCTTCGCGGTATTGACGGCCGCGCTCTCGGCCCGGAGTAGCTCGAGACTACTCATCACAACGCTCTCTGGCATCGCGATGAGTAACGCTGGTTTCCAGTTGCGCATCGCACTTCAAGCCGCTGCCCCACGCACTCCGGGTGGACTGGCGTGGCTGCGTTGGCTGGCTGCCGGGCTGCTCGTCGCTGGCGCCGTCGTAGTTGGGTCTGGCCTCGCGCTATTCTACCTTCGCGGAGCGGCTCCCTGACGAACGCTTCACCCGACGGGCGATTTAAGGATTGCGCATGCTGCGCATACGCTCCTATTTGACTCACCCACAGGTGAGCTCGGGCGTTATGCCGCCACCAGTTTCTTGGCGCAGACGGTTATATGCGAACGTTGATCTATAAACGAACCCATACCGGCGATCCGGATCGCAATGGCTGGTTCGGCATCCACGACTGCATGGGCCGCGTTCGCACGTGGGAGTTCGATGCGGTGATCGGCGTCGGCGGGTTTGGCGCTGAGCCGATCTCGCACGGGATTGATGGCCGCGTCACGTGGATCGGCATCGGACCGCACAAGATCCCCGCCATTGGCTGACCGCTGTTCGCTTGAGTCAGCAGCCCGGGATCCACGTGCAGTCGGTCGCGGTCTGCACGATACCGTCGAAGAACTCGGATTGGTCGCCAGACGATTCATGGGCGTATGCTGGTCCGATCGACACTCGCGATTGAAGGCGAGGTGCGTACGATCACGATGGCCAGGAGCGGGATGACGATTGCATAAACGTACTGCGTCCGAGAGACGCCGATGCCGAATGGAAACCAGATGCCCGGCACGCCGACCGGATCGAGCAGTTCCCCGCCGAATAGCCCGGCCACAATTGACGCCAATGTGGCGAGCGCCAGAACCGGCATCGTGGCGCCGCGGACAACGCGCACGCCAATCACGACAAACAGCGCGATCAACCCGAGTCGGGCGCCGTGGGTCACGCTCGCAAAATGGAGCACGGCGCCGATCGTCGCTGCGACGGCGAGCACCACGGCCGACAGATCGATGCTCCGCCACGGCCGCGGGCACCACCGGTTCCAGGCCAACGCCCACGAGGCCACTGCTGGCACCCACATCACCGACGCCAACCATGCATACGTCGTCAGTTGTTGCAGATCGGTCCACGCGACGATCGCATTATTGAGGCGCCTCGATGCCATGAACGCCAGTGCGATGCTTGCGAAGATCAGAAAACCTTCATAGTTGGTTCCAGACCGAAACGCGAGCGCAAAGCCGATGAGCGCCACCATCGCCAGTGGCTCGATAGCATCGACGATGTAGCCCGCGATCGTTCGCTCCCAGTGCGCGCGGTGGAGCCCATCGCTGATCGGCCGTGGCGCCAGTATCGGCGCGCTGTGCATGCCGCCGCCGTCTGCGCTGGCTCCAGAACCAGGAAGCATGTAGACACGGACGGCGAGTACGCCGCGGGTGCCCGCTGCATCGGCGGGAAGCGCAAATCGTAGCGGTCGTGTGCCGACCACGCGCGGGACTGCGCCGAGCCGGCCAGACCCGCCCAACAACCGACCGTTCCAATACAGCTCGTAGCCGTGCTCGACAAGGGTCGGCCCGAGAATGTCCCACGACGCGCGACCTGCCGGCACCATCACCGCGCGCCGGTACCAGGCGTAGCCGTGATACCTCGGATGACCATGCGCCATCCAGCCAGCGACGTAATCGGGCAGCCCTACATCGCTGTCGTGGCTGCCCGGTGCGGCGGTCAGATCGATCGTCTCCCAGTCGCGATCGTCCGTATTGGTATTCGCCCAATGCGGATCATCGCCGGTATGAAATCGCCAGGCGCCATCGAGCAAGGTCGCGGCGGCGCGCAACGCCGGCGGATCCGGGCGGCCACCCGTCGCGAGGTCGGCACTCACCATGGCGAATATCAGCAGCGTCGCGATGACGATTCCAACGATCTGCTTGCGTTGTGTCGCGTTGATCGGGATCTCCGTCGTTGCAACCATACGCCTTGCCGCAATACGGTTAGCCACCATAACCTCATAGAACCTGATCATACGGTTAGACAGGAAGGAAGCCATGGACGGCGGGATTTACAGATTCCAAATGGTTGCCGGGCACCTCGCGCTCGATTTCGTCAACACCGTGGCGTTTCGAGCGGATCCCGAGAAGAAGGAAGACCATCTGCAACGCGCCGAGGATGTGCATCGGTGGGCCTGCCAGGCTCAGTTGCCTGACTGGGCTGCCAGCAAATCGGGCCCCCGACTGGGACCCGCGGCACTCCGGCACATCCGCGCAGTCCGCGAACACGTGTTCGCAGTCTTCCATGCAATTGCCAGCGGTGAGCCGATCCCCGCGGACGCACTCTCCCGGGTTGGCAATGCGCTCCAGGATTGTTGCGCCAAGCGGCGTTTGTCCGTTGATGCAGCGGAGGTTCGCTGGGCCTGGCGAGCGAATGCGCAGTGGACCGACTATCTGCTCTATCCTGTCCTCAGGTCAGCGACCGATCTTCTCACCTCCGTTTCGCGCGGTTTGGTCCGTCAATGCGAAGCCGCAGACTGCGGCTGGCTGTTCTTGGACCGTTCCAACGCCCGCAAACGGCGGTGGTGCAGCATGGCTGATTGTGGCAACCGGAATAAGGCACGGAACTACTACCGGCGTGAGGCTGGTTTGATTTAGCTCGGCGCGAACTAGCGCTCGGCGATGTCCGCTTTGGGGCCATGGCCGCGTTCTGATACGATCCATGAGCCCAGCCACGCGAGCCTTCGCGGCCCTCGGCGCCGGATTGGCCCTCGGAGTCGCAATCGCAACGTCGCATACGCCGGTCCTGCAGGCGCTGCCGAACTACCTCGAGCCGATCGGCAAGCTGTGGGTCAACGCGCTGCGGATGACAGTGATTCCGCTCGTCACGACGGCGATCCTGGTCGGAATCGACGCGCTGCCGGATTCCAGGAGCATCAGCCGCCTCGCCGGGCGCGTTCTCGTGGTGTTCCTGATCGTACTGCTCGCCGCCGCGACACTGGCGACGCTTGCTGGTCGAACGGTGTTCTCGTGGCTGAACATCGACCCCGCGTCCGCCACCGCGCTTCGCGGCATGGTCGACGCGACCGCTCGGACGTCGCCTGCTCTTACGACGACGGGGCAGTGGATCGCCGATCTCGTTCCCGCGAATCCGATCAAAGCGGTGGCCGATGGGGCGATGCTCCAGATCATTGTCCTCACGCTCGCCTTTGGGTTGGCGATCGCGACCATCGCAGCACCGGCGCGGCGGAACCTCATGGGATCGGTGCGAGCACTCAACGACGCGTCGCTCGTGCTCGTGCAGTGGGTCCTGCGTGCGACGCCGATCGGGGTCTTTGCGCTCACCGTGCCGATGGCTGCGACGCTCGGCGCCGCGGCCGCTGGTGCTGCCACGTTCTACGTCTTGGCATTGAGCGGCATGAACGTGGCGTTCGTAGGATTGTTCTATCTCGTAGCGTGGCTGGCAGGCGGACGGAGCCCGAGTCTGTTCGCGCGCGCCTGCGCACCCGCGCAAGCCGTGGCGCTCAGCTCGCGCTCGTCGCTCGCGTCTCTACCGGCGCTGCTGGAAGCATCCGACATGGTGCTCGCGCTGCCGTCCACCGTCAGCTCTTTCATCCTGCCGCTGTCAGTCGCGACGTTCCGTCCGGGAGGCGCGATCGGTATGCCACTGGGCGTGCTCTTCGTGGCTCACCTTTACGGCGTGCATCTCGACGCCCATCAGCTCGCGATGGTGGTGCTCACCGCGGTCGTCACGACTTTCAGCGCGCCGGGCATCCCGAGTGGTTCACTGCTCGTGATGGTTCCCGTGCTCGTCTCGGTTGGGCTGCCGGCTGAAGCGGTCGGGCTGCTGATCGGCGTCGACGCGATACCAGACACCGCCCGCACCGTTACCAACGTGACCGGCGACATGGCCGTCGCTGCCGTGATGGGACGATTCGAGGCGGTGGCAGTGAGCGAGGCAGCGTCCAGCGCTCCGGCAGCGGCTGCCTGATTCGTGCTTGCTAACGCGAATGCGCAAATGGCCCGGCATTCGTGCCGGGCCATTCTTCGCTCCGATTCGCTGAACTGCTATTGAACTGCTACTACAGACCGACCGACAACTTCGTGTAGATGAACCGCCCGTTGAATCCGAACGGCGAGAACTGCGTGTACGGGATCGTGCCGAAGTTCGACAGGCCGCCGTTGCTCGGTGTGGCCGGGTCGCCCGGGTTCACGAAGCGATCCGGGTAGACGTCGAAGACGTTGTCGGCGCCGATCGTGAGCGTGTATGTCGACCGGAGCGACGCCGAGCGAAGCGCCCACGACGTGCTCAGGTCGGTGATCCACTTGGCGCCGAACGTCTGATAAAGCGCTCCGGTCGCGTTGCTCGTCGAGTTGCCCGAGGCGAAGCTCACGGCGCCGTAGCGCTGCGTACGCGCCGTCAGGCTCAACGCGCCCAACGAGTAGTTCCCCGATACGAACAGGTTGTCGCGCGGATTGCCTTTCTCGATCCGCGTGCGCTCGGCGAGGCCGAAGAGCACCTCCTGGAACTTGCTGAGCGAATCCGGCGTCGACTCGACGTGCGTCACCTTGACGGCGTTGTAGTTGTATCCCGAGGTGAGCCGGAGCACACTCCTGGCGGCGAGCGCGACGCTGTAGTTGGCAACGACGTCGACGCCGCTCGAGCGCGTGTCGATCGCGTTCGAGAAGAAGCGGCCTCCGCTCACGCCACGGAGCCCGGCGTGCGCGAAGAGATCCTGAATCGCCTGGCCGGTGAAATTATCGGCCAGAATGATTCGATCGTTGATCTTGATCCGATAATAGTCCGCCGTGAACGCGAGGCCGCTCGCCGGCTCCACGGCAAAGCCGCCGCTCAGGTTGATCGAGCGCTCGGGCTTGAGATCCTTTGCGCCGAGCAGTCTCGCCTCCGGCGTGTTGACGGGGAACGTTCGAACGTCGAACGGAACGCCGGCGATGAAGTTGGTGGCGGTCGACGAGTAGAACTCCTGTCCCAGCGACGGCGCGCGGAATCCGGTGCTGGCCGCGCCGCGAATCGCCAATCCCTTCGCGAGCTCGTAACGCGCCGCGACCTTTCCCGTCGAGGTGGAGCCGAAGTCGCTGTAGTTCTCCGCGCGTCCGGCGACACCGACCAGGAGCTTCGCCGTGAGGTCGCTCTCGAGATCGGCGTATACTGCTTCATTGTTGCGCGTGTGGACGCCGGCGTCGGTGGGCTTGAATCCTGGAAAGACCTGCGAGCCGACGGCCGCCAGACGCGTGGTCGGCTTGCCGTCAGCGTCGAGGACGGGAACGCCGCCGTCGCGGTACGAATCGGGCTCGCCTGCCGTGATCTCGTACCGGTCGGCGCGGAACTCCGCGCCCAGCGCGACGCGGATCGGGCCGTACCACGAGGTCTTCACGTCGCGCGTCAGGTCGAGCGTCGTCGTGGATTGTCCGAACGAGAGCTGGCCGGCGTCGAATGACGTCTTGGAGTTTGGCCCGATCGACGCGTTCGCGCTGTTGTCGATCCGATACGCGAAGGAGTTGCGACCGTACACGGACGCGAGATCCCATTTCCAACGACCGGCGTCGCCTCTCAGGCCCGCCGTGATCGAACCATCGTTGATCTTCGACTTGATGAACGGGAGAAACCCGTCAGGATAGATGTCGCGGACGGTTCGGTCGTCGAGCGCACGGCGCCAGAATCCGGCCGATACACCGCGCCGGTGGGAGTAGCCGCCGAATCCGTACGCTTCGATGCCGCTCGCCAACGTGCGTCCCGTGTTGAAGAACAGCTGCGTGTCGTGATTGTACGAATCGCCCTGCCAGTGATCGATCGCCGGCGCATTGCTGTTGCGTGGGTCGCCCGTGAAATACTGCTGCCGCGTGTCGGGCAGCGTACGGTTCGTGCCGTCCCGATTGCGCACTTCGCCGCCGAGTTGCAGGAAGCCGTCCGAGCCGAACGTCCAGCCGTAGTTGAGTGACGACGTCAGCACGCGACCGTCGTGAACCGAGCGCGGGTCCCGCTGTCCCGTAAAAGCGACGTCGGGGCTCGCATCGCGATTGTATGTCGTGACGTTTTCGCCGGTCTCGACGCTGAACGAGCCAGGGGCATCGGACTTGAGGACGACGTTGATCACACCGGCGATGGCATCGGAGCCATACTGCGCCGCGGCGCCGTCACGCAGAATCTCGATGTGGTCGATCATGCTCGCCGGGATGGCGTTGAAATCGACCGCCTGCGAGCCGCGCCCGACGGCGCTGTTGACGTTGACCAGGGCGCTGATATGGCTTCGCTTGCCGTTGATGAGGACCAGCGTCTGATCGGGCGCCAGGCCGCGAAGAGAAGCCGGGCGGATGTGATCCGTGCCGTCGGAGATGCTGGCGCGCGGGAAGTTGAAGGAGGGCGCCACAGCCTGAATCATCTGCGCCGTTTCGGTGCGACCCGACTGTTGCAGGTCCGCCACGGACAACACGTCGACGGGGACCGGCGCCGAGATCACCGTGCGCTCGCCGCCGTGGGTGCTGAGCACTTCGACGGCCTCGAGGCTCGTCGCGACTTTCTCGATATGAAAATCCTTGGTGACGGTGCCACCGGTTTGCACCGTGACTGAGTCGACGCTCGCCGCATACCCAACGAGTCGTACACGCACCTCGTAGCGTCCAGCGGGCAGCGTGAGCTGGTACGTGCCGTCAGACCGCGCCGTCGCGCCTCGTTGGGTGCCCGTTACCGACACCAGCGCGCCGGCGAGCGCCTCGCCCGTCGGGCCGGTGACGCGGCCCTTGAGCGTCCCCCCGCCGACCTGCTGCGCCGCGAGCGCGCCGCCGCCGCCGAGACTGACGCTTGTGGCGAGCCACAACATGATGGAACTGTAATACCGCATGACGAGAGCCCCTGTGAGTGGAAGTGGAGCAACGCGAAGGCGGCGACTGCCGTGAATGTTCCCGACAGCCGCCGCGGTGCGTTCAGATGGTGACTCCCGAAAACGCGACGAGGTGCCGAAACCGGACAGAAGCCTCCCGGCCCCATCGGGTTGACTGGCCGGCTCGCGATTGCCGGCGGTGGCGCGTCAGCGAGTGAGGCTGGACCGAGCGAGCCTGCGCGAGCGCGAACGCGCGCCGCGTCCGCGACGCGGCCGATCCGTGACGCGAGGCTGGAGGGTGCCGCGGACGGCCCGGCCTAGCGGCGCGTCGCGGTCGAATCGCGAACGGGCTTCGTCGAGGAGGAATGTCAACTCCGAATCGTCGGGGAACTGCCGCAGCCCGGACTCGAGCGTCGAGAGCAGCTGGTTGACGAGCGCCTTGCGCTCGACACTGCGCTTGCCCGCGTGGACGTCCCGCTGCCGCGCCACTTCCGCTTCGGACGAGAGAGAGTCGATGGTCGCGAGCAAGCGCTCGCGTGGGCCGAGACCAGCGGTGAAGCGACTCGGCTGCCGCATGAGCTCGAGGGTGAGCGAGTCCGGAACGTTGTCCCGGTCACGCCGCGCCCGCACGACGGCGAGGCGATGGTAGGCGAGCGCAAACGCCGTATCGAGACTGACTGCTCGCTCGAAGCGTGCCTGCGCCGAATCCCAGGCGGCGGCGCTGTAGAACTGTTCGCCCTGCAAGTAGGCCTTCAGCGCGCCGAGTGACGTGGTTGGCGACCATGCGGCGTGAGCGACGTCGATCGGCCGCACACGCGCGAGCTCGCGCAGGACGGACACGGTGAGCGAATCGAACAGTCGGTCCATTCGCGCCCGGGTGTCCCGACGCTCGATGTCGGCGATTGCGCGACCGGTTTGCGCGTCGAGGAGGGTGGCCGTCGCACGCACGGAGTCTCCGGCGGCCAGCAATCCGCTGAACAGGACGAGGCCCGCGCCCGTGCGGGCACCGAAAGCCCGCGCCGACGATGCATCGGAGCGCCCACGCCAGCGCGCCACGGCGACCGTGGCGGGGACTGCTCGCAGCGGTCCAGCGCCGTCGAGATTGCGGGACATCACGTCGACGAAGCCGTCCCTCCACGACGCGAGCGATGCATCGCCGACGTCGACTGGCGCCACGGCGATGGTGTCCGGGTCGAGCGCCGCGGGGCTCGTCTCGATTGTGGCGAACGCCGCCGTGGACGCGAGCGCGAGGGCGCATGCCACCAGCGCACCGCGCACGCGGCGGCCCCGGACGAGCTGTTCCCTGGCACAGTCGCTCAAGGCTGCCGCGAGCTCGCCAGCGGTTGCGAATCGGTCCTCGCGCTCCAGCATCATCGCGCGTGCAATCACGGCCGCGGCTTGGCGAGACAGACGTTCGGCCGGCGCCGACGTGTCGGCTCCGGCGCGGGCCCACGCCCGCTCGACGATCTCGCTCGGAGTCACGCGGCCATACGGCCGCTGGCCCGTCACCGTCTCGAACAACACGCATCCCAGCGAGAACACGTCGCTGCGACCGTCGACGTCCGGCATGCCGATCGCCTGCTCGGGACTCATGTAGGATGGCGTGCCGAGGAGCGGCGTCGATTCGTCCCGCGGATTCTCGCTGGCGCCGCGCATCGCGCGCGCGATCCCGAAGTCGGCGATGATGGCGTGCCCGTCCTGCAGGAGAATGTTCTCCGGTTTGACGTCGAGGTGTACCACGCCCTGGCGGTGCGCGTAGTCGAGCGCCAGCGCGATCTCCCGGCCGAGCCGCAGAACATCTTTCGTCGACAATCGCGGCGCGTGCTGCAGGCGGTCACGCAGCGACTCGCCGGTGACGTACGGTGAGACCGAGTACAGAAAGTCCGGCTCGTCGGCGTCCGGCTCGCGCACTTCGCCGGAGTCGTGGAGCGGCAGGATGTGCGGGTGCGACAGCCGCGCGGCGATCGCGATCTCACGGAGAAACCGCTCGCGACCGATGAGCCGCGCGACGTCCGCGTGCAACACCTTCACGGCGACGTGGCGGCCGTGCTTGGGGTCGTCCGCCAGGTAGACCGTCGCCATGCCGCCGCGCCCGATCTCTCGCACGATGTGATACCGCCCGCCCAGCAGCCGCGGCAGCTCGCGGGTTCCGCTCAGGAGGAGCGGCTCGTAGGCGACGACCGCCGGACGGCTCAGCAATCCGTCGGAATCTTCGCACGCCGCGAGCAGGGACATCGCTTCCGACCGCAGCGCCGAATCCGCGCCGCACGCGTCGCGCAGATAGCTCGATCGCTTGGCCGGATCGAGCTCGAGCGCCGCGTCGAGCAACGGCTCGAGCACGCGCCAGCGATCGCGCGACATCGACATTTGAATCATTGGTTCGCGCTCACACGCCGCCGCCCATGACGTCGCCTTGTCCACCGCCGACGAGCGCCTGATAGAGAAGCCCTCGCGCCTTGACCCAATCGCGCCGAACGGTGCGTTCGGTGACGTTGAGCGCCTCGGCGGTCTCCTGCTCCGTCATACCGCCAAAAAAACGGCACTCCACGACGCGGGCGAGTCGCCCGTCCAGCGTCGCCAGTTGGTCCAGCGCGTCGTGCAGCTCGAGCAGCGCCTCGGCTTGATCGTCACTCGCGGTGAGGCTGTCATCGAGCGTCACGGTACGCTGCGCGCCGCCGCGCTTCTCCGCGGCTCGTCGGCGCGCGCGGTCGACGAGGATGTGGCGCATGGCGACCGCGGCGGCACGCAGGAAATGCGCGCGGTCGCGCCAGTCGGCGCGAGGCGAGCGCGAGAACTTGAGATACAGCTCGTGAACGAGCGCCGTCGTGAACAGCGTGTCGCTCGGTCGAGCGGCGAGCTCGCGCCGCGCGGTCCGGCGAAGCTCGTGGTAGACGAGCGGAACGATTCGATCGAAGGCCTCTCGACGACCGGCACGCAGGTCGTCGAGGAGCTGAGTGACTGTGGAAAGAGCCGCGCTCGGGCCATCGGCCGGCTCGAGCAGGGTTTCTGGATCACAAATCGCTGACATGCCGACCGTCGACGTAAGGCACCTGGTTGGCCGAGTGGGAATTCGCGCCGTCTCGCCACAAATACGATTCGGCTTCGCGTCGTTCGTGCGATTTGTCTGAATGCGCAAACGCGCATGCATGACAATCGCGCCAACTACTACGGGCCGTCGTCGCCAGGATATCGCCCGCGAATCGTCCAGCTCTCGTCCTGTGACCGGAATCACTCCCACAGCCACCGCATCGATTCGTAGCGCACGCGACACGCGAGCGTGCCCGCCGATACGAATGCGCTAGGACGACGGTGCCCCCGCGGTCGCGGAAGCGTGGAAGCGCGGAATCGTCCTCCATATAAGTTCGCCCATGTCCGTCTCGTCCTCGAGCGCACTCGCCCCTGACGGCGGCCGTACCGGCCCACGAATCTCACGGACGCAGTGGATCGAAGCGCTCACGTGACAAACCAACGGCGTAGCCAGACCTGCCGAATCTCGCTCGAAATCAGATGTCGGCGAAGATCTCGAGGACGTTGCCGTCGGGATCTCTGAAGAAGAGCGTCCGATGCCCCCATGGCTGGTCCGTGGGTGGCGACACCAACTCGACGCCCGCCGCCGTCAACTCGGCGGCGCACTCGTCGACCGCGTGGACCGGGACTCGAAACGCGAGCTGCGCGGACAGCGCTCCCGGCGGAGGCGCGGGATCGTCGAACATCAGTCCACGCTCGGTCAACGCGAGCGTAGTCGGTCCGACACGATAGGCGATCCACTTGGGGCCGAGCTCGTGGAGAACCGGGAAGCCAAGCACGGTTCCGTAGAACTGACGCATCGCGCCCATGTTTCGCGCGAACAACACCGTGTAATCGACCTGCCGAATGGCGGCGAGCCCGTGGCCATCGGCCAGTCGTCCCCGATCTCGACGAATTTCGACATCGGGATCCTGACGGACTTCGATGTCGCGATCTGCGCGCGGAGTTCCTGCTGGCCGTTCTTCTATTGGGTCGCCCTGCTCTTTCATCGACTCGTGCCCTCGTCGCTGGAGTTTCCGGGCCAGAAACGTACTCGCCGGAAAAAGTCGGACGCGAGCCGAACCACACACGATCGCGCGCGTGC
>Ga0310811_10010250_pt1 | contig 12099 bp, 9 predicted proteins | sample YCmetagenome_FD_207642 | JGI IMG/M metagenome (GOLD analysis project Ga0310811, IMG submission 207642) | Soil microbial communities from experimental microcosm in Duke University, North Carolina, United States - YC | ecosystem: Engineered > Artificial ecosystem > Soil microcosm > Unclassified ...
TGCACGAGCGCAATCTGCCCGGCATGTCGCTGCGCGGACGTACGCTTTGCGTCTACGGCTATGGCAGGATCGGCCGCTTGGTCGCTGCCTATGGCAAGGCTTTCGGTATGGAAGTGCTGATTTGGGGCGGCGATGCGAGCCGTGCCGCTGCAATGCGCGATGGCCATCGCGTCGCTGCGTCGAAGGAAAGCTTCTTTGCCGAAGCCGACGTGCTCACGCTGCATTTGCGCCTGCACGACGATACGCGCGGCGTCATAACGGCCGAGGATCTGGCGCGCATGCAGCCGCACGCGCTATTCGTCAATACCGCACAAGCTGAACTGGTACAGGACGGCGCACTGCTCGCCGCCTTGCAAGCCGGCCGTCCGGGATTCGCTGCCTTGGATGTATTCGAAGGTGAACCTGTGCCGCCGGCTTCGCCACTGCTGCAGATGGAAAACGTGTTTTCCACACCGCACATCGGCGCAGTGGAAAAAGACAGCTACGAGCAATTGTTCGCCGGTGCCTTTCAGAACATCGTCGATTTCGCGAATGGCACGCCGCACAACGTGGTGACGCCCGCAGCTTGAGGAGTTAAAGACGAACGCGCCTGCGGCATCGATGACATTGAGAGTGACGATTGGCCGTCCGGCGCAAGCGGTCTAGGACTTCCTCAGCGATCCGCACAACATGCCACGTTGGCCGCTGGTCTGGATGCGTGGAATAGCAGGACGACGCCTGGATCGTGCCGCCCGCCGGTCCGATGAAGATGGTGTTCGCTAAAAAGAATCTCTACGGCGAACTGATCACACGGCCTATCCGCCGAACGCCGCGCCGGTGTTTGTGCGCGCTGCGCGTATTGGAGGGCGGCAGCGGCTGCGACGCCGTGCCCACTTGTTCCGGCAGCCGGCCAGGCGATGCGCAGTACGCGCACGATGCCGAACTGGTGCGGCGCGATTTGCAGAGCTTGCGCGAACTGCCGGAAGCAGACGGAGAAGAGTCTTAACGCAGAATGTCGGACCCGACGTCCGATTTGCCGGTCGCCGGTGAAGGCAGCAGCGTCGAAGTCGTGCTGGCGAGATGAGTGCCTGCCCAGAGATTGGCCCAACCTGGCGGCCACGGTAGTGCAGGCCCACTGTATTCCGGCACGCCGCGACGCAGCGGAATGACCGGCAGCGACGTCGGCACCTCGCCATGGCGGCCGTTGGCCGCGCCCAGCGAATAGGTGTAATCCGGCAGCAGCGCTTCGCATACCGTCTCGAACCACAGCGTGTGATCCTCGTCGCGTCCCAGTGCCTGCGCCATGCCGACCGGATCGAACTGTGCCAGCGCGTGCACCAGTTCTTCGGTGGTCGCGCCCGGCGCATCGCCCCAGCCCATCACCGGATTGAAATTGTAGTCCGCACCCGAGCCATACCAACCCTCGCGCCACGGGCGTTCCATCCAGTGCCGCGGCCCGGTGAACAGGTGCCAGCGCCAGTGCAGTCCTGAAGGCTTCGGCCAGCTATACAGATACAGCCGCTGATAACCGGCGCGGTGCAGTTCGCGCACCATCGCCATCAGGCGCGCGTGGGGCATCGGATCCGGCGGCATGCGGCGGAACAGGATGGGCTCGCCATCCGCATGCTGCACTTCATCCGAAGACAGGTTCAGATCGAGCGTACGCGTTTCGCTGCCGAAGCGCGCAGAGATCCAGCCGGTCAGCAGGTTGACGGTCGTGATCACGCCATAGCCGCGATGGCGATGGAAGATCACAGTGCCGGGAGCGATGGGTTTCATGTAAAAAAAGTAATACGGTTTTGCTGTGTGCGTCGCCATAGTGTAGCGGCATTTGCTTGCTGTTTGCTGAAGACCCCTGGCATACGATTGCACGCACCGCACGTGCACAGCGGTGCACAAAATGAGGTAGCGCCTATTCGGCCCCGCATGTCATTGCCCGTCGCACATGTGGCCTGCAAATTGCTTTTGTGATGCATACATCGCAAAAGACAATGGGAGTAGCCATGGATACCAGCGCGCCGCTGCAAATCGACACCTTTCTTCCCTACATGCGCGACGTCAGCCGCTGCGAGCAATCGCTGCGCGAATTGAATCTGATGTGGCGCATGATCGAAGCCTCGGCCAAGATGAATTGCCCGGTCGAGGCGAAAGCCATTCTGCCGACGATGGCTGCAACGCGCGCCGGCTTCAATCGCCTCGAACAGGAGTTGGTCACCAGCCTGGTGCGCGAAAAAGTCTCGAACGTGCTGGAAGAGATCGGCACCAAGGCGCAGTACGTGATCGACATTGTCGTGCGCAATCTGTACGAGCGCACCGCCGACGTCGGCTTCCTCGCCACCGATCGTGAACTGTGCAGCTTCGTCGCCGGCATGCATGACGACGCCGACCGGATTCGCGCCCGTCTGCGTGCCTATCGCAACAAATACACTGTCTACGATGAAATCATCCTGCTCGATACTGCCGGCAATGTGCTGGTGCAGATCGACGAATCGACCCCGCTCGAAGGCAGTACCGATCCGCTGATCCGGCAGACGCTGGCGTCCGACACCTATGTGGAAACGTTCCGCGCTACCGATCTGCGTCCGGGCAAGCACGAGGCGCTGATCTACTCGCGCCGCATGCATCATCCGCACAGCGGTGAGGTGGTCGGTCTACTGTGCCTGTGCTTCCATTTCGAAGAGGAGATGGCCGGCATCTTCCGCTCGCATCGCGATCCGGAAGGCCGTTCCAACATGCTGCTGCTCGATGGTGACAACCGCGTGATTGCGAGCGCCGACACGCGCTGGATTCCGGTCGGCGCCACGGTGCCGGTGAATCGCGATGCATCGCCGCATCTGGTGGTTCACGGCGGTCGGGAATATCTGGCGCGCACTTTTACCGCAGTCGGCTACCAGGGCTACATGGGGCCGCCGGGTTGGCAGGGGCAAGTGATGATTCCGGTCGAACTCGGGTTCACGGGGCTGGCAACGACGGCCCTGACCTCGCTGGATGCAAAGATTGCGGACGGTCTGCTGTCTCATGCTGAGAGTTTCTGCCCGCCGTTGTTTGAAATCATGAGCGCGGCCGAGACGATACGTCGAGTGGTGTGGAACGGCCAGGTGATGACCGCCGGCCAGAACGGCGAATTGCTGAAGCTGAAGACCATTCTCGAACAGATCAGCGAGACGGGCACGCGCAGCAACGAACTGTTCTCGCAGTCGATCCGCGACCTGTACGAAACGGTACTGTCGTCCAGCCTCAACGATTCGGAATTCGTTTCGCATCTGATGGTGGATCTGCTCGACCGCAACCTGTACGAGCGCTCGGACGACTGCCGCTGGTGGGCGCTGACGCCAGAATTGCAGGTGGCGCTGGCCGATTCGCACAAATCGGAAGAAACGGTCAAGCGCATCACCGAGATTCTCGATTACATCAACACGCTCTACACGGTATACACGCGGATTTTCGTCTATGACCGCGACGGTGCCATCATCGCCAGCACCGACTTCCGCGGTGACGGCTTGCAAGTGGTGGGCACCAGTGTCGATGCGAAAACTCTGGCGCAGGTACTGTCGCTGTCCAACGATCAACAGTATTACGTGACGCCGTTCGAGCCGACGCCTTTGTACGGCGGACGCCCGACCTATGTTTACCATGCAGCTATCCACCATCCCGATGACGCCTTGCAGGTTGTCGGCGGTATCGGCATCGTGTTCGATGCCGAGCCGGAATTCACTGCGATGCTGGAAGGTGCGCTGGGCGACAAGCCGGATGCGAGTGCGCTCTTCATCGACCGCAGCGGGCGAGTGATTTCAAGCACCGATCCGCAACGCCCGGTGGGCAGCATGCTTGCGCTCGACCACGAACTGCTGCGGCTGTCCAACGGCGACAGCCGGTCGCGCATCGTGGTTCACGATGGACATTACGCGATCATGGGCTGCACCGCATCGCATGGTTATCGCGAGTTCAAGACCTCGGATGGCTACCGTGAAGACGTGCTGGCCGTCGTCTACTTCCGCTTCGGCGAGGAACGGCAGCAGACGGGAGGGCGACACGCGAACACCGCGCTCGAAATCGATCCGTCCGCACCACAGGGACGCGAGTTCGCCACGTTCTTCATCGACGGCGCACTGTTTGCGATCGCGGCCGAATACGTGCAGGAAGCCTTGCCGGCCTCGGCTGTCTCGTCGGTATCGATGGGTAGCCGCGCGGAGCGCATCGGTGTCCTCGGCCTGCGCCACGAGCACGATACCAAGCGCTTCGTCTGGGTATTCGATCTTGGGCATCTGATGCGCGGGGTGGCATCGGAGATCGACAACAGCAGTCAGGTGATCGTGATCAAGCGGGGCGACCAGAGCATCGGCTTGCTGGTTGGCGAATTGCACGGCGTGCCGGAATTCCAGCCTTCGCAGATCACGCCCACGCCGCTCGCAGCACCGGAGACGGGCATGCTGGTGACGGAAGTGATTCAGGCCAATCGCGGCGAACTGCTGATTCAGGCGATCAATGTGGATCATCTGTTCGCTGTGCTGAACGGAGAAGAAATCCCGCTCGACGCCGCGATGAAAATCGCCGCCTGAGCTTGCGTGGCTGTTTCCTGATGTAACACAGCGCGCCGAACCGACCCTCGGCGCGTTATGATGCGCTACATCCGGACAACAGCCCGACGCAAGCTCGCTATGACTTTACGCATCATTGCCACCGGCGGCACTTTCGACAAGCACTACGACGAGATCGAAGGCAAGCTGGGTTTCGACAGCGGCCATCTGCCGCAAGTGATCCGCCGCGCCCGCATAACGGTGCCGGTGCAGCTGGAAGAATTGCCGCTGCTCGACTCCCTCGACATGAACGACGCGGACCGGCAACGCATTCTCGGTACCTGCCTGCGGGCGGACGAAACCAGCATCGTCATCGTGCACGGCACCGATACGATGAAGGAAACGGCCGAAGTGCTGGGCGCCGCGCAATTACCCAAGACCATCGTATTGACCGGCGCGATGATTCCCTACGAAGTGAAGAATTCCGACGCTCTCTTCAATTTCGGCTTCGCCTGCGGCGTCGCACAGGCGCTACCGCATGGCGTCTACATCGCCATGAATGGCCGCATTTTTACCTGGGACAAGGTCCGTAAAAACCGCGGTCTGGGCCAGTTCGAATAAAGCTCTCCAGCATGCGATAAAAAAAGCCCGCATATCTTGCGACATGCGGGCAAAGTCCAATACTTGGATGGAGGTTTGACCATCGTAACGGGCTTTTGTTACGAGGTGATGACCCTTCTCGCAAGAGTCGTGCCGGCTTTACCGGAAATTCGTCCGGACTGTTTTTCTTTTACGGCCGCCGTCCGATTGCGCCGACAGTATGGCGGAAGACGCCGACATCGGCTCACTCCCTGCACTATTTACTGTCTCCTGCGCCTGCCGTAGTAATCGCTGTGCTTGATCTGGCGATATGCAAACCACATATGGCAATCGAGCAAGGGGCATAACAATATTCGTCCTGAATCGGGATCATATCAATATGCTTGCTATGAAAATCGCGTGCTTTCGATGCATCGCCCATGCGATGCAAGTTTGTACATGACGCTTGTGTGGTCAATCGAGAAAGGGCTAGATTTCTCGAACTCAAAGGTATATAACTTAACCAACGTGCTGGAGAAATCATGAAGGCACCAGGCAACCGACGTTCTCTTTAGGAGGGAAAAATGGATAGAGAATTAAAATCGTGTCCTATGTGCGGTAGCAAAGCGGAGCTGAAGGAATCGTATTATCTCGAGTCTGAACGTCCGTACAGTTATGTTCATTGTACGAACGAGTCGTGTGCGTTAAGCCAGCATGCCGCGCATTTCAGCGGCAACGGTAGAGATCGCAATAGCGAGAAAGCCGTGGATGCCTGGAACAAGCGCGAGCAAATCCCCGATCTTCATCATTAGCTAGTTCAATACGCATCCCGCTGTCGTGTCTTCGGATCGCAACTGCGCCGAAGACGACGATGCGAAGGATGCGTTTTTATTGGCGCTGCTACAGGCGCCTTTCCATGTGATACTGGTCGCCACGCTGATGTCCAGGCATCAGCGTGGCTTGCCTGTGCTTACGCGATGCCGTCTACGATCTTGTTGAGCGTCGCGCTCGGGCGCATCAAGCGTCCGGTTTTTTCCGCGTCCGGACGATAGTAGCCGCCGAGGTCGACCTTTCCGCCCTGAGCCGCAATCAGTTCTTTCACGATGGTCGCTTCGTTGTCGCCCATTGCCTTCGCAACATCCTTGAACTTGGCCTGCAGCGCTGGATCTTCCGTCTGTTCCGCGAGCGCTTGTGCCCAGTACAGTGCTAGATAGAAGTGGCTGCCGCGGTTGTCGATGCCGCCGACCTTGCGCGACGGCGAGCGGTCGTTGTCGAGAAACTTGCCGGTTGCTTCGTCCAGCGTCTTGGCGAGAATCAACGCTTTCTTGTTCCCGCTGGTGTGGCCGAGATGTTCGAGCGAAGCGGCCAATGCGAGGAATTCGCCAAGCGAGTCCCAGCGCAGGAAATTTTCTTCGACGAACTGCTGAACATGCCTTGGCGCCGAGCCGCCTGCGCCGGTTTCGAACAATCCGCCGCCTGCCATCAACGGCACGATCGACAGCATCTTTGCGCTGGTGCCGAGTTCCATGATGGGGAACAGGTCGGTCAGATAGTCGCGCAGCACGTTGCCGGTAACCGAGATGGTGTCTTGCCCCTTGCGAATACGCTCGAGCGAGAACTTGATCGCTTCCACGGGTGACAGAATGCGCAGATCAAGGCCGTTCGTATCGTGATCCTTTAGATAGCGCTGCACTTTCGCGATCAGCTGCACGTCGTGCGCGCGCTTCTCGTCGAGCCAGAACACGGCCGGCGTGCCGGTCGAGCGTGCGCGATTGACGGCGAGCTTGACCCAGTCACTGACCGCCGCATCCTTGGTCTGGCACATGCGGAAAATGTCGCCGGCTTCGACCGCCTGCTCTAGCAGCACATTGCCCTTGGCGTCGCTGACACGCACCACGCCTTCAGCGGCGATTTCAAACGTCTTGTCGTGCGAGCCGTATTCTTCTGCGGCTTGCGCCATCAGGCCGACGTTCGGCACGCTGCCCATCGTGACTGGATCGAAGGCGCCGTGCTTCTTGCAGTCGTCGATGACGACCTGGTAGATCCCGGCATAGCAGCGGTCCGGAATGACTGCCTTCGCATCCTGCAGCTCGCCTTCTGCATTCCACATCTTGCCGGAATCGCGAATCATGGCCGGCATCGAAGCGTCGACGATGGTATCGCTCGGCACGTGAAGATTGGTGATGCCTTTATCGGAGTTCACCATCGCGACCGCCGCGCGCTGGCCGTATGCGGCCTGCAGATCCTTCTCGATTTCCGTCTGCTTGTCGGCAGGCAGGGACTTGATGCGCGTGTACAGATCGCCGATGCCATTGTTCGGTTCGAAGCCGATGTTCTTCAGGGTTGCGGCATGTTTTGCGAGCACATCCTTGTAGAACACAGACACCGCATGGCCGAAGATGATCGGGTCCGAGACCTTCATCATCGTCGCCTTCAGGTGCACCGAGAACAGCACGCCCTTGGCCTTCGCATCGGCCACTTGCGCTTCCAGGAACTGGCAGAGTGCCTTCTTGCTCATCACCGCGGTATCGATGATCTCGCCCGCCTTCACCGCGACTTTTTCCTTCAACACCGTGGTCTTGCCATCCTTGCCGACCAAGGAAATCTGCAGATTGCCTGCATCCGCTACGGTCGTCGATTTTTCGCTGCCGTAGAAGTCGCCTTGCTCCATGTGCGCGACATGCGATTTCGAATCGGCACTCCACGCGCCCATCTTGTGCGGGTGCTTGCGCGCATAGTTTTTCACCGACAGTGGCGCGCGGCGATCCGAATTGCCTTCGCGCAGGACAGGATTGACCGCGCTGCCCTTGATCTTGTCATAGCGCGCCTTGACATCCTTTTCCTTGTCGTCCTTCGGCTCTTCGGGATAGTCGGGCAGCTTGTAGCCCTGCTGCTGCAATTCCTTGATCGCGGCCTTCAGCTGCGGTATCGACGCGCTGATGTTCGGCAGCTTGATGATGTTTGCTTCGGGCTTCGTTGCCAGCTCGCCGAGTTCTGTGAGCGCCGGACCGATTCGTTGACCATCGGCCATATACTCGGGGAATGCCGCGACGATGCGCCCGGCCAACGAGATATCGCGCGTTTCGACCGCGATGCCGGAGGAGCGTGCAAACGCTTCGACGATGGGCAGCAGCGAATACGTTGCCAGTGCAGGGGCTTCGTCGGTGAGGGTGTAAATGATCTTGGATGAGGTGGACATGGTGTCGTGATTGCGGAGTAGATGCAGAGTGGATGCAAAAGGGGCCTGTGCGCTTGCCGCGATGAAAGGCGTCCGGCGCTGGCCTATGACGACATTGTCGCCGAAAAGCGCCTTTCTCAGCAAAGGCGCCGGCGCGGCCTCATGCCATACAGGAATGGCTGATATTCCAACGGGCCGGCTACCCGCGCGCCGGGCGATCTCCGATGATGCGCCCAGGACGAAGACTTTCGTCGATCCTCATCAACACATCAAGGAGAACATCATGACGCTACAAGCCAAACTCGATGCATTCAAGGCCGACTTCAAGGCCGGCAAGCCGCCGTATAACGCGCCGGCGGAAATTCATCCGATCATGGAACGCGCAACGGCCGAGCTGGTGGCAAGCGGCCAGGCAGGTCGCGCATTGAAAGCCGGCGACCGCGCCCCCGAATTTACACTCCTGGATCAGAACAACCATACCGTCTCGTCCGCCGAACTGCTGAAAAAAGGCCCGCTCGTCGTCACCTTCTACCGCGGTGTCTGGTGCCCGTACTGCAACCTGGAGTTGCAGGCAATGAACCAGGCGCTGCCGCAACTGCGATCGCTTGGCGCCAGCCTTGTAGCCATTTCGCCCCAGACCCCGGTCAACAGCCGCAAATCGGTCCGCAACAATGAACTCGATTTCCCAGTGCTCAGCGATGTCGGTAACGAGATCGCCGCCGCTTTCGGATTACGTTTCGCCCTGCCGGACTATCTGGTCGACCTGTACAAGAAATTGAAGAACGATTTGCCGGGATTCAATGGCGACAGCAGCTGGACCCTGCCCATGCCGGCACGCTACGTCATCGATACGGATGGCACCGTGCTGTATTCGGAAGTGAATCCCGACTATACGCGTCGCCCGGAACCGGATGAGCTGTTCCCTGTGCTGCAAAAGGCCGCTGCCAAGGCAGCGTGACGATTCCACCGCGCCCGTGGGCGCGGTGTCTTTGCGGAGAACAAAATGACCAAGCGGACGTTTCTGATCACGGGTGCCAGCAAGGGCATCGGGCTGGCTCTCTCCCATCGGTTGGCGAAAGACGGCCATCGCGTCATCGGTATTGCGCGGCACTACAGCGAAGGCTTTCCCGGAGAATTGCTGACCGTCGATCTCGGTGATGCTGCTGCCACCGCAAGCACCTTGCAGGAACTGACCGCGCGTTATCCGGTGGACGGTGTGGTGAACAATGTGGGATTGGTAAGGCCCCAATCGATCGAGAATCTGGCGCTGACGGAGCTGCACGAAGTGCTCGCCCTGAATCTCGCGCCTGCGGTACAAGCCGTACAGGCACTGCTGCCCGGCATGCGTGCACGCGGCTGGGGTCGCGTCGTCAACGTGTCGAGCCTCACGATACTGGGGACCGTGCAACGTACGGCATACGCAGCTGCGAAAGCCGCGCTCGTCAGCTTTGCGCGCTCGTGGGCGCTGGAGCTGGCGCATACCGGCATCACGGTCAATGCAGTGGCGCCGGGGCCGACGGAAACCGAACTGTTTCGTGCAAACAATCCGCCGGGCAGCGCAGGTGAACAGCGCTATCTGTCAGCCGTGCCGATGCAGCGTTTCGGCCGGCCGGAGGAAATCGCCGCAGCGATGGCTTTTCTGTTATCCGAAGACGCTGGATTCATCACGGGTCAGACACTGTTCGTCGACGGTGGCGCATCCATCGGCAAGGCAGCGCTGTAGCGGTTGCCTTACGCAGGAAGCTTGTTCAAGGTCTGTTCGACGAAGGCGACAAACGCCCGTGCCTTGGAGGTGACCAGGCGCCCCGACGGAAACACCGCCCAGAGGTCGACTGGCGGTAGTTTCCAGTCCGTGAGTGCGGGCCGCACGGTGCCGTCGCGCAGCTCGGGTGCAAACATCCATTGCGATGCGATGGCCAATCCCATGTCGGATAGCACGGCGGTGCGTATTCCTTCCGCTGCACTGACCCGCAATCGCCCAGACACCACGACAGCAGCCTCCGTGCCGTTGTTCTCGAAGGACCACGCTTCACCGCCGCCATTCTGCGAATAGACGATGGCCTGGTGCGCACTGAGATCGGCGGGAACAATCGGCGTGCCCGCGGCCGCAAAATAGGCCGGCGTGCCGACCACCAAACGCGGACATTGCGCCACGCGGCGCGCTGTCATGCCGGAATCGCTCAGCGCGCCCATGCGCAGCGCCACATCGATGCCCTCTTCGAGCAGATCAATGTTGCGGTCGTCCAGTGTGACGTCGATTTCCAGTTGCGGATGTTCGTCGAGAAATGTCTTCAGCTTCGGCAGGATGTGCAACCGCGCGAAGGTGACGGCTGCCGAGACCCGCAATCGCCCCGACAGGCTTTCGGCCGAATCGCGCACGGCTTGCTCCGCTTCGTACGCTTCGTCGACGACGCGCTTCGCATGCTCGTAAAACCGTTGGCCCGCGTCGGTCGGCGTCAACCCGCGCGTCGAGCGCAGCAGCAGCCGGGCGTTCAGATGTTCTTCGAGCTGCGCAATGGATTTGGAAATGGCGGGCTGGCCGAGATCCAGCCGTCGTGCGGCGCCGGAAAACGAGCCCGCTTCGACCACGCTGATGAAGGTCTCCATTGCGGCCAGGCGATCCATTATCGATTCTCCTGTGTTGGACACTAGAGCCGCGAGCGGCTTACTTGCCGATACAAAAGCGGCTGAAGATCACGCCGAGCAGATCATCGGAAGTGAATTCGCCGGTAATACTGGACAGGCGCTCCTGGGCCAGCCGCAGTTCTTCGGCGAAGAGGTCGAGCGCCGGCGTGCTGCGTTCGCTATCGTGCGCAGCATGTTCTGCAGCGAGTTCGAGATGATCGTGCGCCGACTTCAAGGCAATCAAGTGGCGTTCGCGCGCGAGATACAAGGATTCGCCGGTCTGCTGCCAGCCGATCAGGCGCAGCAGTTCCTTGCGCAGCAAGTCCATGCCGACCAAGTCCGTCGCAGACAGGTAGATATGCGTTGCATCCGGCATGCGATCGACAGTGGGGCGATGGCCGGACAAATCTATCTTGTTCCAGATGCGGATCACCGGCACGTTGGCCGGGAAGCGCGCGACGATGTCTTCGTCCTCGCGCGTCGGGCCGCGGCTCGCGTCCAGCATGTGAACGATCACGTCGGCCTTCTGCACCGCAGCCCAGGTGCGTTCGATGCCGATGCGCTCGACTTCGTCTGCCGCATCCGCCGCGTCGCGGATGCCGGCCGTATCGATCACGTTGATCGGTATGCCTTCGATCTGGATCGTCTCCACTACCTTGTCGCGCGTAGTGCCGGCGATCGGCGTGACGATTGCGATGTCGCTCCCAGCCAGTGCGTTCAGCAAGGAGGATTTGCCGACGTTCGGCTGGCCCGCCAGCACGATGTTCAAGCCGTCGCGCAGCAGCGCGCCCTGCGCAGACGCCTGGAACACGCGCTGCAGGGTTGCGCGTATGCCGTCCAGCTGGCCGCGCGCGTCGGACTGCTGCAGGAAATCGATTTCCTCTTCCGGAAAGTCCAGCGTTGCTTCGACCAGCATGCGCAGGTGCGTCACGCGATCGACCAGTTCCTGAATCGTTTTCGAGAACGCGCCGGACAGCGATTGCGATGCCGACTTTGCGGCGGCTTCGGTCGAGGCTTCGATCAGGTCGGCGACCGCTTCGGCCTGCGCGAGATCGAGCTTGTTGTTGAGGAAGGCACGATGCGTGAATTCGCCAGGCTGCGCGATGCGCAAGCCGATATCGGCGCCAGCCTTCAGAACGCGCGCCAGCAGCATCTGCAGCACGACCGGGCCGCCGTGGCCCTGCAGTTCCAGCACATCTTCGCCGGTGTAGGAATGCGGCG
>Ga0310811_10010251_pt1 | contig 12099 bp, 12 predicted proteins | sample YCmetagenome_FD_207642 | JGI IMG/M metagenome (GOLD analysis project Ga0310811, IMG submission 207642) | Soil microbial communities from experimental microcosm in Duke University, North Carolina, United States - YC | ecosystem: Engineered > Artificial ecosystem > Soil microcosm > Unclassified ...
TCCAGGTCCTTCACGGTGTCGATCGCCCGCCAGTACACGCCCTCGGGGATCGGATAGCCGACCAGCCGCCGCTGCCGGGCCAGGTCGGGGAAGGTGGTGCGCTCGTGGTCGCCCACCTCCGGCAGGAGGGGGGTGAATTCGGGGGCGAATACGTACACGCCCGCGTTCACCGGCTGCGGCGTGGGTGGCGCCTCGACGAAGTCGGTGATCAGCGGGCCGTCCTCGGTGTCGTCGAGCTCGACGACACCCCACGGGATCCGGGGTCGGGCCAACGCGAGCGTGGCCAATGCCTTGGTGTCGCGGTGCAGCTGCGCCATCTCCCGGAGCGGGAACCGGGTCCAGATGTCCGAGTTGAGCGCGTACCAGTCCTCGTCCGGGTGGGGCAGCGCGGTGGCAGCGTAACGCAGGCCGCCGCCGCGTCCGAGCGGTTCGTCCTCGACGATCGTCCCGACGCGCATCGGGAGCTCGGTGCGCGCGAGCCAGTCCTGCAGCACGTCGGCGAGATGCCCGCAGGAGACGACGACGTCGGTCACGCCCTCCGCAGCCAGCCAGTCGAGCTGGTGCTCGAGTATCGTGCGTCCGGTGCCGGGAATCTCGACCATGGTCTTCGGCCGGGTGTCGGTGTAGGGACGCAGCCGGGAGCCGGTGCCGCCGGCGAGGATGACGGCCTGGGTGACCAGCGCTGCTCTGGCGTCGGTGTTACTGGTGGTGTCGGAGTGTTCTGATCTCGTGGGCATGCCCCCGCAATATACCCCGCTGCCCGCTCTCCACTGCCCGCTCGTGATGCGGCCGCGCCGCGGCATACCGACGCCGCCTGCTCTTGATGCGGCCGCGCCGCCGATCTAAGGTCGCGGTCATGGTCGTTCCCCGGCGCCTGCCGTTCGGCGGCTTCCAGCCGCGTACCCGCGAGGATTTCCAGCAGGCGCTGCTGCGGTTGTGCGAACCGTTCACCGACCCCGAAGACTTCGCGCGGCAACTGGACGCGACCTCGCATCCCGGAGCGCATTACGCATCGCGCGTCGCGCGGCTCGAGCTGGTGTCCCGGCTCCTCTGGGGGCTCGCGCCCCTGGCCGCGGGCGGCGGAGCGTACGACGGCTGGCCGCAGATCCGCGCGGAGATCGCGCACGGCACCGACCCCACGGACCCCGGATACTGGGGCCCGGCGACGGAACGGGACCAGCGCATCGTCGAGTCCGCGGCTCTCGGCTTCGCGCTGGCGCTCGCACCCCAGGAGGTGTGGGAGCCGCTTTCGGTACAGCAGAAGGCGGATTTCGCACACTGGTTGCGCACCGCGGCGTCCGCCGAACCGGTGGACAACAACTGGCGGCTGTTCGCGACGCTGGTGAACCTGGGGCTGGCCGCCGTCGGCGAACCGTACGACGCACAGATCACCGCAGCGTCGTTCCGCCGGATCGACGAGTTCCACCGCGGCGGCGGCTGGTACTCGGACGGGCCCGAGGGCACCCCGTATGACTACTACGGCCCGTGGGCCATCCATTTCTATTGTCTGATCAACGTCGCACGCGGTGGCGTCGACGCGGCCACGTCGGCATGGATACGCGAGCGCGCCGCCGCGTTCGCGGGCGAGTTCGCCCACTGGTTCGCGGCGGACGGCTCGGCCATCGCGTACGGCCGCAGCCTGACTTACCGCTTCGCCCAGTGCTCGTTCTTCGGCGTACTCGCCTTCGCCGCCGATGCTGTGGACGTTGCGGCCGCGCCGGCCGACGCGCTGACCTGGGGTCAGATCCGTGGCCTGTGGGCGCGCAACCTCCGCTGGTGGGATGAGCAGCCGGTGCTCGACGGGGGCGGCGCACTCTCGATCGGCTATGGGTATCCGTGCCTGCCGATGAGCGAAACGTACAACGCGCCCGGCTCGCCGTACTGGGCACTCAAGGCGTTCCTTCCGTTGGCGCTGCCCGCGGATCACCCGTTCTGGGCCGCGGACGAGGAGCCGCTGCCGAAGCTGGAGCCGGTACACCCCCAGCCGGTGGCGAGTTTTCTGTTGCTACGCACCGAGCAGGGCCACGTCACCGCGCTGTCGGCCGGTCCTGGCGGGCGCTGGGCGCGGCACGGCGAAGCGAAGTACGGCAAGTTCGCGTACTCGACCGCGTTCGGTTTCTCGGTACCGTCCCGCGCGCTGACGTTGGAGGGCGCAGCCGGCGATTCGATGCTGCTGTTCAGCGACGACGCGGGTCGGCGGTGGCGGGGCCGCGAGGAGAACGACGAGGTCTGGCCGATGGAGGACGACGGCACAGAGGTGCTGGCGTCGTGGAGCCCGTGGCCGGATGTGCACGTCGAGACGCTCCTGACGGCCGTGGGCGAGGACGGCCGCTGGCACGCCCGGGTGCACCGCGTCAGCACGGACCGGCGTTTGTGGACCGCAGAGGGCGGATTCTGCGTTCCGCTCGACGGCGCGGTCTCGGACGCGCGGCACGAGGCCGGGAAAGACGAAGCGTTCGCGGCCGCGCATTCCCTCTGCAGCGGTATCAAAGATCTGACAGGACATCGGGCCGGCGAGGTCGTGCTCGCGGACCCGAACACGCATCTGCTCTGGCCGCGGACGCTGCTACCCACGCTGCGCGGCACGCTGGAGCCCGGAGCGCACACCCTGGTCACGCTCGTCTACGCCGACACCGCCGGGGATATCGCAGGGTTCGCCGACGCACCGACCCAGGCGCACCTCGAGACACTGGGCATACCGCACGACGCCTTCTCCGACCCCGAATAAGCGACCACGTCAACCAGGGGATCGCCCGAGCTTTTCAGGCTCAGCCGCCGCTGACCGCGGCGATGATGTGCACGGTGGCGCCGGGCACGACGACCGTGCGGACGCCGCCGAGCTCCCGGATGTCCACGCCGTCGAGGTAGATGTTGACGTGCCCGCGCACCTCGCCGCGCTCGTCGCGGATCCTCCGCTCCAGCGCGGGCACCTCGTGCGCGAGCCGGTCGAGCACGGCGCTGAGCGGCAGACGTGGCCGGTCGTGCACGTCCTCGAGTGCGACGCGGATCTGCGAGCGACCGCCGGCGAAACCCACCAGGGCGCTCGGGATCACCACCGTCGCCGCCGCCTCCTCGGCCTCCTCGTCCCAGACCGCGTCGGCAGTGCCGCCGGCGGTCCCGCCCGTCTTCCGTTCCGACATGATGCGTCAGTCCAATACTGTCGCCCGGACCGAGAGCACGTCCGGCAGGCCGGTCGCGACGGTGGTCCAGTGGTCGTCCTCGCAGGCGTACAGCTCGCCGGTGCGGGTGCCGAAGTACACGCCTCCCGGGTCGCCGTCGTCCGTGGTCATCGCGTCGCGCAGCACCAGCGAGTAGAAGTCCTCCTGCGGCAGGCCATCGCTCACGTTCTGCCAGCCCTCGCCGCCGTCGTCGGTGCGGTACACCCGCCGCCGGTAGTCGGGCGCGAACCGGAACGCATCGCTGGTCAGCGGGAACAGGTAGGCGCGGCCGGGCCGGCGCGCGTCTGCCACGACGGAGAAGCCGAACTCGCCCGGCAGTCCCTTCGCCGCCTCGCTCCAGGTGCCGCCCCAGTCCTGGGTGCGGTAGACGCCGTTGTGGTTCTGCAGATACAGCGTGTCCGGGTCGCCGGCGTCCGGCGCGACCTTGTGCACGCACTGGCCGAACTCCGGGTACTGATCCGGCTCCGGCAGGAACGTCGCCTTGATGCCGGTGTTCGCCGGATTCCAGCTCCGCCCGCCGTCGGTGGTCCGGTACACGCCGCCGGTCGACATCGCGACCAGCATCTTCTCCGGGTGGCCCGGATACGGCACGATCGTGTGCAGTGCCTGGCCGCCGGCTCCCGGCGACCATTCGGGCCGGTGCGGGTGGTCCCACAGCGCCTCGTTCAGCGTGAAGGACTTCCCGCCGTCCTCCGAGCGGAACAGCGCGGTCGGTTCGACGCCCGCGTAGACGACGCCCGGCTGGTCGGCCGGGCCCGGCTGGATCTGCCAGACCCGGGCGAGCGCCGCGCCGGTGCCCTCGGGGAAGGCGACGGGCGCGTGGTCCGGCTCGTGCCAGCTGCGGCCCAGGTCGTCGGAGTGCACAACGGTCGGGCCCCAGTGCTCGCTCGTCGCCCCGGCGAACAGGCGTGGCGTGGACCCGCGGGTGTCGATGCCCACGGCGTAGACCGCCTGCATCGGCAACTGCAGCGGTTCGGTCTCCCAGCTCCCGGCACGTTTACGGGCGAACAGCAGCCCCTTGCGGGTACCGGCGAGCATCAGCGTCTCTGCCATGCGACCGACTGTAGACCCATGCTCGGACAATTTCGCGCCAACCGGGATTCACGCCGCCGAGTCGGCGAAGATCAGAACTTCCGGGATCTTCCGCACACCGGTCTTCGGCGCGACGATCGAGCCCCTGAGGCAGGGCGCGGCGCGGAAGGAACGCGCGGTAGAAAGCGGCCGCCCGAGATCCACGGTCGTTGAGCGTGCCTTAGGCTGCCGTGGTGGATCAGTCCGAGGCCGTCGCGCCGCCCGAGGGCGTGCCCCGGAACATCCGGGCGGTCGCGGGAGACGACGGACCGCAACTGTTCGGCACCGCGGCCACGATCGCCTCGTTCTGCTGCTTCGCGCTGCTCGGCGCGCTCCAGGCGTATTACGGACCGGCGATCCCTGCGCTGCGCACCCGCTTCGGGCTCGCCCCCTCGGGCGCGGGCCTGGCCCTGAGCATGTTCTACGGCGGCGCGGTGACCGGCGTGCTGGTCGGCGGCACGTTGCATCGGCACACCCGCAACAGCAGGCTGCTGATCGGCTCGTTCCTGGTGATGGCGCTCGGCGCGCTCGGCTTCGCCGTCGCGCCGGCGTGGCCGGCCGCCCTCGCGGCGAGCCTGGTCGCCGGATTCGGCGCGGGCGGCATGGACTACGGACTCAACCAGCTGTTCGCGGTCGGCTTCGGGCGGCGCAGCCCGGCGATGCTGAGCATCCTCAACGCGTTCTACGGGGTGGGCGCGATCTGCGGCCCGGTCGCGATCAGCCTGCTCGGCGCGTCGCACTACCCGGCCGCGTTCGCCGGAACCGCGGTGCTGCTGATCGCCGCGTGCTGGTTCTTCCGCGGGGTGCGCGACGCGCCCGAGCCCGCGCCGTCCCCCGACACGCACGCCGACACCGACACCGACACCGACACAAGCTCCGCCGCTGCTGCACGCTTCGACGCCGAACCCGGCCCGCGCCCCCGCCCGCTGCTGCCCCTCCTCGTCATCGGCGCGTTCCTCACCCTGTATGCGCTGCAGGTCGCCGTGGAGACGGGCGTCGGCGCGTGGGAGCCGACCTACCTGCAGCTGCTCGGCCACGGCGCAGGCTTCGCGGCGAACGCGACCGCGGGATTCTGGCTGATGCTCACCGTCGGCCGCTTCCTGGTGGCGCCGCTGACGCTGCGGTGGAGCGAGCCGACCATCGTCTGGGTCAGCTGCCTGGGCACCACGCTCTGCCTGGCCTGCGCGGTGGTCCCGGCGCTCGCGCCGTACGCGCTGGCCGGCGCGGGCCTGTTCAACGCGCCGGTCTTCCCCGCCGCGCTGCCCTGGCTCAACCGGGCCACCCGTTCGCGCTGGGCCGGCACCGGCGCGATCCTGACCGCGAACATCGGCGGCGCCGCGGCCGGGCCGCTGCTGGGCCTGGGCATCGAGAAGGCCGGCACCGGCTCGGTGCCGTGGAGCCTGACGGTGGTGTCAGGCATCTGCTTCGCCCTGGCGCTGTGGCTGCGCCGGGCCTGCCCGGCCGGGGCGCCGGACCGGGCGGCGGCGACACGCCGGAGCGAGGCGGCGACGGACCCGACATGAACGGCGCCGAAACCGTAGCGTGGAGGGCATGACCGCTGCCGCGTACGAGAATCCTGATCTGGCCGCAGCCTACGAGGACGGAAACCGGATGCCCGAGGCGTCGTTGCGCGCCTGGGCGGACCTGATCACCTGCTTCGCACCGCGCACCCCGGCTGAGGCGGTGGAGATCGGCGCCGGGACCGGAATGCTCTGCGACGCGCTGGTGCGCTACGGCCGGGCGCGCCGGGTGATGGGCGTCGAGCCGTCGCCGGAGATGCTCGGCCGGGCCCGGTGGCTGCACCCTGATCCGCGGATCGCGTACGTGGACGGCGACGCGACGCGGGTGCCGACGGAGGACGACGCGTTCGATCTGATGCTGATCTCGCGGGTGATCCACCACGTGCCGGACCGCCGGGCCTGTGCGCGGGAGGCGGCGCGGGTGCTGCGCCCGGACGGCGTGGTGGTGATCCGCACGACCTTCCGCGAGCGGCTGGACGCGCTGGTCTACGCCTACTGGCCGCAGGCGCTGGCGGCGGCCCGGTCGCGCTTCCCGGCCAAGCACGAGGTGATCGCCGACTTCGCCGCGGAGGGCTTCACGGTCCGCGCGGACACGCAGCTGAGCCAGCCCGTCGCCGCGAGCCTCCGCCAATACTACGAACGGCTCACCGCGCGTCCGCAGTCGAAGCTCGCCGCGCTGTCGGACGCGGACTTCGCGGAGGGGCTGCTGCGGCTGCAGCTCGCGGCGGCCGCGGAGCCGGCCGACGCCCCGCCGGTCGAGGAGCGCTACGACGTGCTGGTCCTGGGGCGGCCGTGACCGGCGTGAGCGGCAGCGGCCTGCTGCAGCCCGGCTACTACCCGGCCGGGCAGTCGGCGCTGATCGTCGAGGTGCCCGAGGCGGAACCGCTGGTCGCGCCGTGGCGCCGGACGTACGACCAGACCGCGGCCGCGGGGATCCCGGCCCATCTGACGGTGCTCGTGCCGTTCCTCGACGCGGGCGCGCAGGGCCGTCCCGGGTCCGTCGACGAGCGCGTCATGGCCGAACTGCGCGCGTTGTTCGCCGCCCACCCCGCTTTCGCCCTCACCTTCAGGACCCTGCGCCGCTTCCCCGACGTGCTCTACCTCGACCCCGAACCCGCCGAGCCGCTGCGCGCGCTGACCACGGAGGTGGTCGAGCGGTGGCCGGACACGCCGCCGTACGGCGGCCAGTTCACCCAGATCGTGCCGCATCTGACCGTCGCGCACACGCAGGAGAGCGACGTGCTCGACGCCGCCGAGGCCGACGTTTCGGCCCACCTGCCGCTGGTCGCGCAGGCCACGGCGGTGAGCCTGTTCGCGAGCGACGGCACCCGCTGGCAGCGGCGTGCCGTTTTCCCGCTCAGCGCGTCCTGATACGGAAAGCCGTCAGCAGCCGCCGGCCGAGTCCTTCGCCAGCACCGCGAAGGCCTCGACCAGCGCGGCGACCCGGTCCTCGCCGAGCCTGGCGACGAAGCGGTCGCGCAGCGCGCCGGCCAGCGTCCGCGCGGCCTCGGTGGCGACGCGGCCGCCGTCGCCGGTGAGCTCGGCGAGGATGACACGGCGGTCGACCGGGCTGGTGCGCCGCTCGACCATGCCCTCCGCGCACAGCCGGTCGATCAGCTTGGTGGTGCCGGCCGTGGAGAAGCCGAGCAGCCGGGAGATCTCGTTCATCGGGGCACGGCGCTCGGCCGCGGAGCCGAGGTGCCAGAGCACGCGGAACTCCGGCGAGGTCAGGCCGGCGCTGCGCTCGACCTCGGCGAGCAGGTCGGCGGTGAGGTTCTGCATCCCGGCGTACACCTGGAACCAGTTGCGCAGCAGCGCCTCGTCCTCGGCGGCCGCGCACACCGTACCCGCCGCCGTCTCCCGCGCCCTCGCCGCCATCCGAACCGCCTTCCGTCCCAACCGCCGCACTGCTTGCCAAAGCTTAACCGAGCCGGTTAGTATCTCGCTAGCGAGATAATATCCAGCGATTAGATTTCTGGCTATGCATTCGGAGGAACCGCCATGACGACCACCTCGCTCACCCCCGGCCGCTTCACCCTCGACCCGGCGAACAGTTCGGTCGGCTTCCAGCACAAGACCTACTGGGGCCTGGGCACAGTGCGCGGCAACTTCGGCTCGGTGGCGGGCACCGGCGAGCTCGCGGCCGACGGCTCCGGCAAGGGCACGCTGACCGTCTCCGCCGCCTCGATCGACACCAAGAACGCAAAGCGCGACGAGCACCTGCGCTCGAAGGACTTCTTCCAGGTCGACGTGTTTCCCGAGATCGGCTTCGACGCGACGCGGGTCATCCCGGACGCCGATGGCGGCGCCCAGGTCGAGGGCCAGCTGACGATCCGCGGCACCGGGCGGCCGCTCAGCTTCCGGGCGAAGGTCGAGCCGCAGGGCACCGACGCCGTCGTGCTGCACGCCTCGCTCGACGTCGACCGCGCCGACTTCGGCATGTCCTGGAACCGCGTCGGCCTGATCACCGGCCCGGCGTCGCTCGAGCTCCGGCTCCGGTTCACCGCCGCCGGCTGACCGGCCGCCCGACCGCCTTCCGACGGCCGCCCGGCAGCACGCGCGAGAGCACGCCGACCGGCCTCGACACCGGTTGTTCGACCGCTCGTTCGATCGCCTTTCCCGTACCGCGCCGCACAGAACGTCGACCCTCGGCATACTCGCCGTCATGGAGCTGATGGTGAACGTGGGCGGTGGCGAGGTCTGGGTGCGCGACTCCGGCGGCGACGGCCTGCCGGCCGTGCTCCTGCATCCGGGCTGGGGCGACTCAGGGATCTGGGACGAGGCGGCCGCGCGGCTGGACGGGCGGGTGCGGCTGATCCGCTACGACTCGCTCGGCTACGGCGAGTCCTCCGCGCCTTCGACCCGGTACACGGCGCTCGGCGAGCTGCGGGCGGTGCTCGACCGGCTCGGCGTGGAACGCGCCGTGTTCGCGGGACACAGCGGCGGCGGGGGGACCGCGCTGAGCCTGGCGCTCGCGCAACCCGAGCGCGTCGCGGAGCTGGTCCTGCTCGCGCCCGGGGTCACCGGCTACCCGTGGCCCACCGACGATCCGTTCGCCGTCGCGATCGAGGCCGCGGTGCGGGCCGGGGACTTCGAGGAGGTCTGCCAGATCGGCCTGCGCACCTGGGCCAGGGCCGGTGCCGGGGAGGCGGTGGAGACGCAGATCCGCGGCTCGGTGCCGGGTATGGAGGCGCAGTCGAGGTTCCTGGATTACGACCCGCCGGCCTACGACCGGCTCGCCGAGGTCGGCGCCCCGGCCACCCTCGTCTACGGAGACCTCGAATATCCGATGGTCGCCGCGTGCTGCGACGCCATCGCCGCCCGAATACCCGGCTGCCGGGTGATCGAGGTGCCCGGCGCGGACCACATGGTGCCGTTGCGCGCTCCGGATCTGGTGGCGGACCTGGTGACGCGGGCGGTCCAGGCGGACGGGCAGCATAACCGGGATCATCATTGACCGACTGGATCGTCCGACTACTCGGCCGTTCGAGGGACCTTCGGGGACTCGTCGGGCCGTTGCGCCGGAAGAGCCGGAAAAGCCGGAAATCCGATGGCAGGATCCGTGGGCATGTCGGGATCGGCCATGCTCGCGCGAAAAGCCGCCGCGCTCACCGGGGAACTGCTGATCACCGCAGGGGTGATCGTCGGGCTCTACATCGTCTACCAGCTCACCTGGACCAGCGTGGTCGCGCACGCGAAGGCGCGTGCCGACGTCTGCACGCTGCAACACGAATGGGCCGACTCGGTGAACGTGCAGCCGCGCGCGGCGGAGCCGTTCGCCACGATCCAGCTGCCGCAACTGCGCAATCCCGAGGTCTGGCCGGTGCTCGACGGCGTGGTGCAGACGGAGCTGAGCCAGGGCGTCGGCTGGTACCCGGCGAGCCAGCTGCCCGGCCAGGTGGGCAACTTCGCGGTGGCCGCCCACCGGCGCACCTGGGGCGACATGTTCCGCTACCTCGACGAGGTCAAGGCCGGCGATTCGGTGGTCGTCCAGGACGGCGACACCACCTACACCTACCGCGTGCTGAAGGACCCGATCTACGTCGAGCCCACGGCGGTGGACGTGCTCGAGCGGATCCCCGGACGCTCGGGGCTGACCACGCCGGGCCGTTACATCACGCTGACGACCTGCGACCCGGTCTACAACGCGTACCGGCGGCTGGTCGTGTTCGGCGAGCTCGTCTCGCAACGCACCGCGCACCAGACGACCAAGGCCTGCTGAGAAGACACGAATGATGCGGCCCGGCCCGAACCGGGCGGGTCGGCGTCGGGGTCAGCCGTTCGGTTCGTCGGCCTCTTCCCGCCGTTTCACCACGAGGATCGCCAGATCGTCCTGCCGCCGGCGCGCGTGTTCGGCCACGTCGTGGCTCAGCGCCCGTGCCAGCCTGCCCGGGGGAAGCCCGGCGAACACGGCGAGCCGCTGCTCGAGCGGGTAGAAACCGCCGTCGCGGTCGCGTGCCTCGGTCAGGCCGTCGGTGTAGAGCACGAGCGCGGATCCCGGCGGGAAGGCGAAGCGCGACTCGCGGCGCGGGGAGTCGACCAGATCGTCGAGGCCGAGCGGCACGCTCACCTCGGTGAAGTGCACCCGGACCGGTCCGTTCCGGTCGATGAGATAGGCGGGCAGATGGCCGCAGTCGATGACACGCACTTCGTCCTCGGTGCCGAAGCACAGCACGCACGCGGTGACGAAGCGCTCCGGCTCCTGCGAATGCTCGGCGTCCGCGTTGTACCGCCGCGTCGCCTCCTCCATCGCCGCGACCACGCCGGACAGTTCCGGCTCGCGGTGCGCGGCCTCGCGGAACGCCCCGATCACCGCGATCCCGGCGCCGAGCGCGGGCACGCCCTTGCCCTGCACGTCCCCGATCAGCACCCGGGTGCCGAACGCGGTGCTGGCCACGTCGTAGATGTCTCCGCCGACCAGACGATCCTCCTGCACCGGCTCGTACACGCCCTCGACCTGCACCAGCCTGTCGCGCTGCGGCAGCGGACGCAGAATCTGGCGCTGCAGCGCGGTCGCGGTGAAGCGCAGGCTGTCGATCTCGTTCTCGCGGGCGAGCCGCCGTTGGCAGGCGACGGTCGCGAACGCGGCGAACAGCGCCGTGCCGCTGAGCACCAGCACGCTGTCCCGGATGTGCGGCTCAGGGTGGTCGAACAGGGAGACGAACACGGCCGCGGTGCTCCAGCCGCCCGCGAACAGCGTCTGCCGGACCGTGCCGAGGCTGGCCACGATGGCGGGCAGGAACACCAGCAGGCTGCCCAGCCGTGCCTCGGGGTCGGCGAACAACTCGACCCCGAAGACGACCCCGGTGGTGAGGATCAGTCCGGCCAGCAGCCAGAAATTCGTCAGTCGGCGCCGGCCCGTCCCTTCCACTCGATCGACGGTAACAAACTCGTCCATTCCGCCGCGCGGGGGGCAGGCGGGCGGGTGACTGCGCGGACGCTCAGCCGGAGCTGCTCGACGGCCCGACCAGGGCGCCGCCGAGCGCGGCGCTGACCAGCTGCGCGTACGCGGTGTCGGCGGAGACCAGCACCACCCAGTTCTGGCCGAGCACCGCCCGCTGGTCGCTCCCGCCGATCAGCAGTCCCGAGCTCTGAGCCGAGGTCAATACGTCGGCGTACGCCTGCGCATCGGTGTGGTCGTCGAAGACGGTCGCGGTGATGACGGTGCCCCCGCCGGTGCCCCCGGTGCCGGCGATGCTGCACGAGGTGGCGCTGCGCAGGCCGGGGGCCTTGAGCGACGCAGCGGCCGAGCCCGCCACCGGGCTGCAGGCGTGGCCGGCGGACTTCAGCGCGTCCACCACGGCACCGCTGTCGGCGTAGCTGCCGCCACCGCTCTCGGCAGCGCCGGCGGAGCCGGACGCGGGAGCACCGGAGGCGGCGCTCGTACCCGGCTGCGACCGGCCGCCGCCAGTACCGCCCGAACTGCCGCCCGAGCCGCCGCCCGAGCCGGTGCAGCCGGCGGCGGCCGCGAGCGCTCCGGCGGCGAGCGCGCATGCGGCGAGGGTGCGGGTGGGTGTCGAAAGCATCAGGCCTCCCCGGTGGGTACGGGTGCGGACCACCCCGAGCCTACTCGCGGGTAACTTCGAGGGGAAGGCATGACGGCCCGTTAGGTCGTCCGGAGCAGTCGGGCATGCGGTCGCGACATACGCGCGCCCATGCTGAACGGTATGACGAGCGAGCAGCGGCCGGCTGCGCGCCGAGGCGTGTGGGCCGAGATGCGCGACGCGGTCTCGCTGCGGGCGTTCGTGCTCGTCATCGGCACCCTGGCGCTCGGTGTCGGGTTCGTGATCTCCTACGTCGGCGCGCTGCACGACCCGGCGCTCAAGAAC
>Ga0310811_10010252_pt1 | contig 12098 bp, 13 predicted proteins | sample YCmetagenome_FD_207642 | JGI IMG/M metagenome (GOLD analysis project Ga0310811, IMG submission 207642) | Soil microbial communities from experimental microcosm in Duke University, North Carolina, United States - YC | ecosystem: Engineered > Artificial ecosystem > Soil microcosm > Unclassified ...
AGATTTGGGTGTCAGGCTCTACTGTGGCTCAAGGCTATTGGAGGCGAACCGAGGAGACAAAGCGAACTTTTCAGGCTTACCTGGCAGACACTGGCGAAGGCCCCTTTCTACGCACAGGAGATCTGGGATTCTTGAAAGATGGTGAGTTATTTGTTACGGGGCGCATTAAGGATGTGATCATCATCCGGGGTCGCAACTATTATCCCCAAGATATTGAACTAACAGTGCAACAAAGTCACCCTGCATTGCGTTCTCACTGGGGTGCAGCATTTGCAGTCGTAGTGGATGGAGAAGAGCGACTGGTTGTTGCTCAAGAGGTGGAACGTAGTTACCTCCGGAAGCTAAATGCGGATGAGGTAATTAAGGCGATCCGTCAGGCGGTGTCTGAGCACCACGAGCTAAAAGTTTATGCTGTATTGCTACTTAAGACGGCAAGTATTCCAAAGACATCCAGTGGTAAAATTCAGCGCCATGTCTGCCAAACTGGTTTCCTAGCTGGGAACTTGGATATAGTTGCCGATTGGGTAGAAAACTTTTACAGTAAACCCGAGTTTCTGCATCTTGATGGGGAAGGAAAATCCCTGATACAGCAAGTTCAAATACAGCAACAGTCATTCTCATGTAGAAATAATTTTAAAGAGCGGTCGCATCTGCAACAGAAGTCTCAGACAGCAGAAGCGATTCAAACTTGGTTGGTTGTTAAAATTTCCCAGCGGCTGAGAATCGAACCACGAGATATAGACATTCGAGAACCTTTGACCTGTTATGGTTTAGATTCGATGACAGTGGCGAGCCTTTCAGGTGAGCTAGGGCTTTGGCTGAAACGTAAGGTTTCTCTCAATCTTATGTATGAGCATCCCACTATTGAAGCCCTGACTCGACATTTAGCAGAACAAACTGATATTTCAGATACAAAACGCTCCATTTAAAAGACTGAAACCGAAATGATCACCACCCGAGCTTATGTATTTGTTTCTACCAGCTTTGCAAGGTAAATTTGCGATTTTAAAGACCGAATTTCCTGTAGATAAAGGTCTGCTCATGTGTTCTAAGAAAGTCTTGATTCTTAAGTAAAAAAAAGAAAAAATTACCATGGCTTTTATTGTTGCTACATCTACTGGTTTTCCATCCCAATATTATCCTCAGGAATTCCTAGCTACTGCCTTGCGTAAGTACTGCCTTGCTATGAATCTAGATTTTGATCTGGATACCATTGACCACTTCTTCACCAACGTAATGATCAAGGGTCGTTACTTTGCATTACCGCTCAAGTCTTCCTATGACTCACCTGGGCTGAAAGCTACCGTCAAGGCAGGTATAGAAGCTAGCGTCAATCTAGTCGAAGGAACCGTGTACAAATTGCTAGAACAGGCGGCAATTGAGCCTCAGCAGGTATCGCAGATTACATCTGTAACAGTCACCCCAGCGACTCCTTCGATTGAAACTCGGTTGATGAACCGAATTCCCTTCTCTCCAAGTCTGAAGAGAATGCCTTTATCAGGAGTCGGCTGCATGGGTGGGGCTTTTGGTGTAGCTCGTATGGCCGATTACTTGAAAGGACACCCTAAGGAAGCCGCAATCCTCTTTGCTGTCGATCTCTCCTCAGTTCTCTGGCAAGGTTCTCTTCAACAGGATCTGTTCTCTATGATTCATCGCTTACCGTCAGACCCATCTCAATACAGCGATATCATTATGACAATCGTTACGGCTGCTCTATTTGGTGATGGGTCGGGAGCCGTTTTAATGGTGGGTCATGACCATTTTTTAGCCCAGCCAGGACAACCTCAGGTGATTGACAGCCGCTCAATTTGGCTTCCTAATACCGTAGATCTTATGGAGCTGTTACTTGTTGACAATGGCTTTAGGCAGACTTTGAAACCTGAAGTGGTCGATTTTGTAGGAGTTGGACTGCGACAGGCGATTGGTCCTCTCCTGGCTGACCATAATCTATCGATTGATAAAATCTCTCGATGGATCGTTCATCCTGGCGGACCCAAGATAATTACAGCCATAGAAAAGGAGTTTGGGCTGGATGACCAGGCATTACAGCTAAGTCGCGAAGCCTTAGCGCAGATTGGAAATATTGCATCACCTACAGTACTCTACATACTCGACAAAACCCTATCTGGAGAGCAGCCTCCTCCGGGTTCCTATGGCTTGATGGTAGCGATGGGACCTGGCTTTTCTCAAGAAGTGATTCTTTTGCAATGGTAAGGCTTCAGATGAGTAAAACTCAAGTTTTTATTACATTCAAGAGTTGTGTTGCAAAAATTTTTTTAAGGACATAAAGATCCTGCTGAGTGAGATTGGTTTATAAGGATATCTCGGACTCGACAATCCTATGCATTAGTCACATCTTTCTCAAGGAAGAACCAGTAAGCATCAGGGTTAAAACCAATGAGCTGGGCAGCACAAGAACTAAAAACGGCAAACTTAGGAGATAAGCGACGAAATCAGCGTTTAATCAAAATCGTAGAAGACTTAAGCACCATGCTAAATGCCAGCGTGACCCAGGCGGCAAGAGATGAGGCGGCGGTGCAAGGCATCTATGAATTTTGGGGGAATGTGCGCGTGGAGCCGAGTGAAATATTAGCTGCACATCGAGACAGTACGTTGTCGCGGGTGGAAACAGAAGAGAGCTTGCAACAAGCGATCGCGCAAACAGCAGCGTGCGGTGAACTGACCTTGGAGTTGCAACGAACACCCAAGCGCAAACCAAGAACAGCGACATTGACAGTACGTATAAGCAGCCTAGAATTGCAACCGCCTCAACAGCACTCACAGCGCTCTAATCTAAAACCTGTATCAGTCCAAGTGGTATGGGCGATTGAACAACAGCCGCCCGGTGGAGAAAAAGCGATCGCTTGGTTGCTATTAACAACGTTAGAAGTCACGAATTTTGAGCAAGCTGAAAGGTGTCTGCGTTGGTACAGTTACCGCTGGCTAATCGAACGGTACCACTACACACTGAAAAGCGGTTGTCGCTTGGAGCAGTTGCAATTAGAAACAGCCGATCGTTTGGAGAGAGCCTTAGCTACGCCCAGCTTGGCAGATTGCGTGCGTTGGATAGCGCGATTAGGAGGGTTTCTGGGTCGTAAGAATGATGGAGAACCGGGAGTAAAAACGCTGTGGTTGGGACTGCAACGAGTGCATGATATGGCGAGTATCTGGCAGTTATTGGCTCCCGGCAACCAATGAGTTGTTACTATCGTCTTTTATGAAGAAAAATGTGACTAAAGGACAAAGGCAAAGGTTGAAGCCCAAAAAAGATACAAAAGTTAGTACTTTCAGGTTTTTCCTTGTAGAAGCGATTTGCGTCTCCTCAAGCCGTGGCTGACGCCCCTACCAGGTGTTGCGTCTGAACGCCAAGTTAATCTTACTCACTCAATTCTTTAGCCCATCTGGAAGAGGAGGGGGGCAAGGGACAGTGGGAATAGTGGCGGACTCATTACGCGTAATACTTTTGGTTTCATGGTATATGCTAGCTGTAAATGTTCCAGTCTCAACTACAGTGTCGTTGCGTTTGATTTCGTAGGAAAAATTATTCTTTCCTTCCCGTACTGCTAAATATCGACCACTGTGATTTGTGCCAAAGCGCAATTGAAATTCTTGAGACGAGGGCGATTTGTCATACTTGCGATTTGTATAAGGTGATGGATTTTGATCAATGCCTTTTGTAATATTTCGGATAATAACCCGTAATCCTGGAGCAGGCAGCGTAGTACTAGAAATGAATCTTGCCTTAGCTGGCTTTACCTCTGTATAGGTTCGGGTTGTTTCCGAGCTACTTGAAGAAGTAAATGCACCACTAGAACAAGTACTAGTTTCAGCATAAAGTGTTGTATTTTCAGTCACTAGCAAAGTGGTGATCGAGCCAGAATTGAAAAACTGAGAATTTTCAAACTCAAGCCCAGTTTCAACCTGGAAAGGGGGCAAAGGCTTCAAAGGAGATAACTGTGCATTCGAGGAACTGGAAGCCTGAAAAATACTAAATAGGGTCAATATAATGAAGTTGAAAAATAGTTTGGACTTAGTTGGTGTGATGGCTTTTTGAAATTTCATCTTTTTTACCTCTTATATATATAAGCTGTAGAACAGAGCGCAAGTAGACATGGATCGAGCCTGCATTGGTCAATGCTGATTGACTTCAAAATCCATACGGTTGGGAATTTGATGATACTTCAACAAAAAGGGTAGCGTTACAAGCTGCCCTTCCCCACAGATCGCCGCTATGAGCATTAGAACCTCCGATCTGCGAGAGCGTAGGCAAGCCCAGTGTTTTACTGATAGAGGCAATGCGATCGCGATTGCCTTTTCTTCGAGATGCTTCGCGAACGACTTGACTCGAAGCCGATCGCGTTTAGTCAGTGGTCAGTCGTCGGTTGCCAGCAGTGAGATGTATCGGTTGTCGTGGGAGCGGGAATGCTGGGCTTAGGGGTCAGCGGTCAGGAGTCAGATAAATTTTTCTTGAAATTTTAAAATGAAAAAACGAAGAACACCACAAGAAAAGAAGCTGTTGAGCTATGAGAAAGATTGCCGGAATACTTATGGGGAACGCGGTAGTCATTCTCGTCACGCAATTACTTTGAAAAAGGCTATTAACAGGCGGACTGACAGACATAGAGCTAACCAAGTGCTGCAAAACGTAGAGAGCAATTTAGTCGGCTCGTTAGAACAAGCCGAATTGAAGGTAAAGGTCGTGGCAAAACGCAGCTGGCGAAAATATGCAGACCGTCCGTTAGGAGAGGTGGTGAAAAGAAAACTTGAACGGAGAGAAAAGATGGGAATGAATACAACGACCAAAGTACTACTTAAAGACAGATTTGCACCAATTGACTTCTAATAACAATTCTGCTGATAGTCCCAAATACTGTCTAAGCCCTTACAGCTTCTACAGATTACTAGATTGGTCGCTAGAGTGAACTTGCCTTCCCCGCCCTTGACGCCACCAAGGGTGATAATCATGATGACACTGCACCAGTCCAGCTAACTTGGTAAGCCTCCGGGCTTGGCTTGGGTCTTCCCCAATGGCTATCAATTGATGTTCTAAAACGGGTTCATAGCCTTTAGCGACAAGTACTGTATATTCGGTATCCGTCATACCGAGGTCATGAATTAAAGGATCACTCATGCTGTTGACCACACCTGTGCCTCAATTCCACAAGGCAGGACGAAGCTTAAAGGTTGCATCCTTTTTAGGAGCTGATCCGATTCCCCGTCCAAGTCTTGGTTGGCACATCATTGCAGTAACCCCAAAAACCTTCAAAAGAGGAACCATTAAACACAAAGCGTATCCTACCCCAATAATAACGACCATTACGAGCGGTATCACAGCGACGACCTGAACTATCCTCACTCCAATAACCTGTTAAAACATTGCCAGAAATGCTTCCTTCAATAGCGCCATTGTCCTGATCGTAATTGCCTAACACATTAGAGCCTGATTGCTCAAAGCCGATAGTACCCTCTGAGGATTTCCAAGGCCCAGCGATGGAGATTGGTGTCTGTTCGGTAGACGTTGAAGACTGTGCCTGAACTGTTGATTCTGGCAACATATGTGTCGTCGTTAGCGTTAATCCGATGGCAAATACGTTGACAGATAGATTTCTCATGAATTAAGGCTCACTCTATTTTCAATCGTTACAAAGGTCTAACCGCCTCTATCTCTGAAACCCCAGAGCTTATGCACCCAGAGTCTATATGCCTATTACCACTTGGCAACTCAAGTAATTTTCCTGGTTAGCATTATCCATTGTCAGGAGTTTATTCGTTAGCTATCTTCAGCCTTTATTTATAAGCATCGTTATGAAGCGGCGCTTGCAAGACATTTGCTTAGGCAGTAAAAACCGGGAGACATCCAAAACCCCGATCTCGCCGCAATTCGATCGGGGTTTTGTTGGAGGAATGTGTCAGTGAGAGTCAGCACGCAAGCGACGGCAAAATTCCCAACCGTTCATAGACGGCATGAGCAAATCAGAAACCACTAAGTCGGGGGAATTGTGAGCGCAAGCGATTAAGGCTTCGGCTCCAGAACTGACCGACTCAACTAAGTATCCATTCTGCTCAAGCAAGTGTGTTAAAACGTATCGACTAGTAGAACAATCTTCGACAATTAAAATTTTGCTCACTATTGAGGTGTGCAATTAGACATCAAGTGATTTCGGTAGGTTGAGAGTCAGCAAAAACGATGGCGCGAAGCGCACCATTCGAGAGCTGATCGCACTCCTTACGTTGGCGATTGCCAGAGTGCCAAAGATATCACTAACCTTTATGCTTTTTCTACTAATGTATCCGTCAGCCTACCAGGCTGACCTATACCAAAAGATATGAATAAATCAGGTAGAAACCCCAAGCCCCTTGTAGAACTACCTACAAGGGGCTTCAGTCCGATCGCACACCTTAGTCCGACGATAATCGCCTAGAAGCAATTGAATGATGTAATCCCACGAGTTACCCCTCTCCCTTGGCTCTAAGAAGGCAGTAGAGAAGGCACTGGCAACGCTGGAAGAATTGGAACTAGAGATTGAGGAGCAATAGAGGGCAAAAATGATGGCATTAAGCAAGGCTGATGATAGAAGCTACATCACCTCTGTTGAGTGGCGAGATAAGCACAAGGAATTCCTCAAGCGTTCCCATTACCGATGTAGCTTTTTTCAGTCTATCAAGTGTGGTAAGAAACATCGCTACAGTGTCCATCACATGAACTATGACAACCTGGGTGATGAGACGTTATGGGTGGATGTGATTGTGGTCTGTCCGTTCGTCCACAACTTCATCATTCATGGCTTGTTTAGCTGCTTTAGGCGTCCTTCTCAGCAGAAAAACTATCCCAATACTGCTCAGAGATTGGCTCATGGATGGTGTTGTCAGCCAGTGGTACTTAGAGCCGTGTTTGTCGTTTTGTTATTGTTTAATCTGGTTAAAATTCTCTAGTTGAGCAGTTGAATATGAGCCAGAATGAATGTTTTATCTAGTTAAAGTCAAAGCGAGGATGTTATGGATGTCTCCGGGTTTGTCATCTTTGAGGCTATTTTTGTAGTGTTGTTACTGTATGACTATCGTAAAGGAATAGCAAGGGTCGAAAAACGGATTACCAAGCTAGAGAAACGTCTAGATGTTCTACTAGAAAAAGAGAAAAACTCTTAATTAGAGATTCTCGCAGCTTGGCGCAAGTCGTACCCTGAAGGCTTGCTGTGGGGTGATTAAGATTGATTGCGGTGTAATTCCCATAATTGTGGATTGAGAGAGCCAAAAACGGCTCTCAAGCTGAGAAAAAGATAATGTGGGCAATCAATACCTCAGTCTTAGAGGATTTGAGCGGTTGCCACTCGAAGGCGGTTAGAGACTACATAGACTCGGATGAAGGTCGGCTGAATGTGACCGACTACAACCTAGAGAAGCAGTTGGGCTATCAGCAGAATCGGGGTAAGGGCAAAGTTACAGATTACATTCGTTGGTAGAGGAAAGGCATCCAGCTACTGGATGCCGACTGTTGAAAGAGTTGATTACGCACAGTGACTGAAAATTGTCAGCCAAATAGCTCACGGCTTAGGCATTGACGAGACGTGCAGAGCGCCGAGCAATCTTCTGGTTAAATCCATGGCGGCTTTGCCAGCAGCGTCTGCAAGCGCTCCGACCGCTGCACTAGCTAAAGCCACACAACGGCAAGATAAATCCCCTACAACCGGATGGGGGCTGGTGGTTAGTTGCAGCGATCGAGATCGCCCCTGAGGGCGTTTGTAATAGATTAATTTCTACCTGACAAGGTCGAGGCGGGTGACACTGCCGGGTTGTTGGGATGCGAAAGGCTTCAGCTTGTAAATCATCGGCTGCTTAACAAGCCTTGGTTTTTGCTGTAAGCATATACAATAATTTTAAAAATTTGTCACTATACTTGAGACGTAAATAAGGAATCTGAAAGCTTGAGATGTCTGTAAACCGTCGCGATTTTTTAGGCTGGGTCGGTGTTGGTGGAGTGGCAAGTTCTCTAGGGACTATGTTGGCTAACTGTCTGACTAAGCGAGCTAGTGCTGGCAATGTCTCACCAACCATCACCAAGCTGGAGAAAAATAATTCTGCAAGTAGCTACCAATTCCCAAACAATTTCATGTGGGGCGTTGCTACTTCTGCCTTGCAGATTGAAGGTGCTGTAAATGAAGACGGTCGCCAACCTAGTGTGTGGGATACCTTCAGCGCTATCCCCGGACGGATTAAAGATGGCAGTACACCTGCTATTGCCTGCGACCACTACCACCGGTACAAAAGCGATGTAAAGTTAATGTCACAACTGGGCGTCAAGCATTATCGCTTTAGCATCGCTTGGCCTCGTATTATTCCCGACGGTCGGGGAAAAGTAAATGAGAAGGGGGTCGATTTCTACAAGCGCTTGGTGGATGAGTTAGACAGATACGGCATTACCCCCCACGCGACCCTATTTCATTGGGACTCTCCTCAAGCACTAGAAGATTTGTATGGCTCTTGGCGTAGTCGGGAGATGGCATCAGACTTTGCTGACTACGCAACGGCTGTGGTGACGCGCTTGGGCGATCGCATCACCCACTGGATGACAATGAACGAAATCTCCAATTTTACTCATGCGGGTTATGGCGTTGGCAAGCAACCCCCCAAGGCCCCTGGTACCCGCGTCAGCTCTCGAAAAGAAGTGCGGCAGACATCTCACAACGCTCTACTGGCTCACGGACTCGGCTGTCAAGCCATCCGTGCTGCCTCCCCCCATCCCTGTTCGGTCGCGCTGGTACTTGATGTCGGATCTACTGTTCCCCTCACCGAGTCAGCCGCTGATATTATGGCGGCTCAGAAGGCATTTCACACGACTTGGAATAATGGCGACATTACTATTCCTGCTCTCACGGGTGCCTACAGTCCATTCTGGCTGGAGAAAGTTGGAGCGGATGCACCCGATATTCAGCCCGATGACTTGAAAACCATTCACCAACCCCTCGACTTGTTTGGTATAAATCTTTACACAGGTAGCTATGTCCGTGCAGCTAACAATAAACAGGGTTATGAAGTCCTTGCTTTCCCCAAAAGCTACCTACAAATGCACGCAGATTGGATTAAATTTCTGCCGGAAAGTATTTACTGGGCTATTCGTCATATCAACGACACACTGGGACGTAAGGACTTACCCGTGTTCATCAGCGAGAACGGTTGCGTAACCCAAGACGAATTAAATGAAAAAGGTGAAGTGATTGACACAGACCGGATCGTATACCTGCGGCAATATTTGAAGGCCGCTCATCGAGCCTTACATGAAGGGTATCCCCTGAAGGGCTACTTTCTCTGGAGTTTAATGGATAATTTTGAGTGGGAGACGGGTTATGGTCATCGCTTTGGTATCCTGTATACCGATTACAAGACGCAACAGCGCATTCCCAAAGCCAGCTTTAATTGGTACTCGGAGTGCATCAGCCAGAACCGGGTAGTCTAACTCAAGTGCTCAATGAGAGTTTCAAGGCAACGGGCGGATGACTCAGCAGTTAGAAGTTTTTATTGGGGGCGAGGGCGCAGGTTGTGGAAAAATCACGGCAGACGTGTGGCACAAGAGAGCTGAGCGCTCTCCGGTCGTTTGTGGTGGAGGTTGTTGCGGTCAAAATTGGACACAACAGCATGATGGCTTCTTTAGGAGATAAACGCCGCAATCGACTTCTTAAAAAAATCCGGTGCAGCCTAACGAGACTGCACCCTGGCTTAAGTTAGTAATGCCCAAGTGGGTTGTATTAGGGTTTTAAGAGTTCGGATTCGAGAACTGTCCAAGTGTTATCGCCAACAATGCCATCAGCACTTAAACCGAAATCAGATTGAAATTGTTTGACTCGTGCCGTGGTTTTTGAACCAAACATGCCATCAACAGCAATCTTCGCCGTCCCGGATTTTCCTTGTCTAACCGCACTAATGTAGCTGTGGTAAAAGAGATTGAGTTGTTGTTGTAGGTATCTCACCTGATCGACATCATTGTTATAGCTGCCGGGAATTAAGGTAGAGTGAGCTGTTGTGGAAGCGACCATCGGTTTTTCTCCTGAATCAATGTGTGTTTTCTTTCGATGAATCCAGTATCGAAAACTCCCCCGATGAAATCATTGGTAGAACAAGACAAGTCGAGTAGGTATTTTCGGTCAGCCACATGGCAGTTTTCGGTAATGGGTTGAGTTACCTTTCCACCACAAGGGAGAGTGTTGTGGGAGAGCAGTGGTCAGTAGCCAGCGTTTTTGCGCTCGCGCCTTCCTCTTACCTTCTGTGGAGCCACATCACCTATCACCCCAGCCCCTGTGAGAATGCCCTGTGAGTGAGGCTTTTCAGGTCAGCGTCAGGTATTACCGAAAAAGGCAACGGCAATAGGCGGAAGCAGTAATAAATGTTGTCAGCAAATGCCAATGATTTTACCTGGCGATTGAAAGAGACTGAAGTTATCGAAAGAAAACACACATTGATTCAAGGAGAAACTTTTATGACAAGCGCAGCAACAACTCACCCCACTTTAATGTCCGGTAGCGTTGGAGATGAAGTTACCTACCTGCAACAACTGTTAAATAAAAAGAGCCACGCAACGATTGCAGTGGATGGCTATTTTGGGGAAGAGACTAAACAGATGGTGGAAATCTATCAACGTAATCATGGATTGGAAGTTGATGGCATTGTTGGCGAAAAAACCTGGAGTAGCCTGGAGGGGAACCAAGCGGCTTCCGATGCTCCTACTGTGACTCACCCCACTTTAATGTCCGGTAGCTCTGGAGACGACGTGATATACCTCCAACAACTGTTAAACAAAAAGGGACGCGCCACGATTGCGGTGGATGGCTATTTTGGGGAAGAGACTAAACAGATGGTGGAAATCCATCAGCGTAATCATGAATTGGTGGTTGATGGTATTGTTGGTCCACAAACCTGGAGCAGTTTGGAGTCGTAAATAGTGTTTTCAAACATTGGGAAAAAGCGCGGGGAGAGAGAGCCAAGCTATGAAGACACTCACAACCAAACGATCGATCGCTTTGATATTAACGATTGGCATGATGGGACTGCTGCTAGAAAAGCCCCTGGGAGCACTTCCAGTTAGCCAAGCTCAACCAAACCCTGGTGTTGACGGTCAGCTTCCCTACCGGGGCAGTTGGACAGGAAGCTTTCGTACTGTCGGCTCAATGGGGCAGCTCCTGGTATTTATCGATCCTAGGGGCAAGCTGTACGGAAGTTTGAAGTCTGATGATGGCGAGAACTTTGCTCAAATTAGCGGCTACCATCGCGGCAATACGTTTCACATGACTTTCACCCCTCCACCCAGCAGTGTTAACCAGTTCGGGACTACTAGTCCTTACACGGTTGATGCCACCGCTAAGTGGGAGCAAGGGATGAGTCGATTTGCGATCGAATCCCCAACTAGAACGGGTCACTGGCAGTCATATACGTTTGAGCGGCAAGCAAATCGATCAAACAGTACATCAAACTGAGTCGCACTTGTAGATATTTCACTCTAGGCAGAGCAAGGCACTGCCATGTCAGGGGTGCCTTGCTTGCTCTCTTGACAGATGGCGCGATGGCTCATCTTCCAATAGTTAATCCCGTCAGTAGAGGAAGATAGATGTGATGGCTTACAACTTCCTAGAGTTGTGCGGCAGTTTTCCAGCTAAGTATGGAAGATAAAGGCGAGCGCCATGTCGGAGAGCAGTGGCAGTCGGGTGGCAGAGGTTGAGGAGGAGCTGACGCGATCGCCCCTTCGGGTCGTTTGTTGGTGGATGGCATGGACGACGCCAGAAAGAAACATCATGGTGAGGTTTCTTTCTGCATCCATCTACGCATAGTCGAAAGCGATCGCGTTTCCGTCGTCAGCGATTTTGAACTTCCAATAGTTGAGTGAGCTTACTTGGGATTGAGTAGCGGAAGATCAACGCGATCGCCTTTCAACTTCCGCCACTCCAGTCAACCATGTAGGAAGATAGCTGAGAATTCTGCCAACTTCCCCTAGTTTAGGGAGGCTTCTGGGGTTTAGTAGAGGAAGATAAAGGCGATCGCTCAGCAACTTCCCCTAGTTTAGGGAGGCTTCTGGGGTTTAGTAGAGGAAGATAAAGGCGATCGCCTGTCAACTT
>Ga0310811_10010253_pt1 | contig 12097 bp, 10 predicted proteins | sample YCmetagenome_FD_207642 | JGI IMG/M metagenome (GOLD analysis project Ga0310811, IMG submission 207642) | Soil microbial communities from experimental microcosm in Duke University, North Carolina, United States - YC | ecosystem: Engineered > Artificial ecosystem > Soil microcosm > Unclassified ...
GACGCCGCCGACGCCCTTGGACGCCTTGGTCGCGGTGATGACGATGTCGCCTTCGAAGTCCGCCGTACCGGCCGACTGCGCATAGGCCGCCCCCGGAAGCATGATCGCGGCCGCAGCCACGCCAATAAGAAATTGAGTCCGCATGATATTCCCCTTTGGGCGCGATTCGCTGATGCGCGGTGCTATTTCACCGTCGCAGGCGCCCTTGGAGCCAGAATATTTCGGTTGAATGACAACGCAAGAGCGCGGCCATTTTACTGTGGATTAAGCGATGTTGCGTTGCAAAAAAGCATCATCCCGCCGCGGCGACGATCGCGGCCCACCCGGCCTCGTCGGTCACCTCGACGCCCAGTTCCGCGGCCTTTTTGAGCTTCGATCCCGCGCCCGGCCCAGCGACCACCAGGTCGGTCTTCGCCGACACCGATCCCGACACCCGCGCGCCCAGTTTCTCGGCCTGGGCCTTGGCTTCATCGCGACTCATCGTCTCCAGCGTGCCGGTGAACACCACGATCTTGCCGCTGACCCGCGACTCGCGCGCTTCGAAAACGAAGGCGGGCGGCGTCACTTCCGCGAGCAGGTCGTCCCAGACCGCGCGATTGTGCGGCTCGTGGAAGAAATCGGCGAGTGCGTTGCCCACCGCGGCGCCGACATTCTCCACCCCGATATGCTCGGCGACGGCCTTGTCGCGGCGGGTGTGGAACTTCTGCTCGCTCTCGCCCAGGGCGGGCGTAATGCCGTCGCGCAGCGCGATGATCTCGTCGGCCAGCTCCTTGATCTCCGACAGGACCGGATGGCGTTTGAGCAGGTCGCGCGCGGTGACCACGCCCACATGCCGGATGCCGAGTCCGAACAGCAGGCGCACCGGATCGGGCGCGCGCTTCGCCTCGATCGCTTCGAGCAGATTGTCGACCGACTTGTCCTTCCACCCCTCGCGCCCCAGCAGGTCCTCGCGATGCGCGGCGAGGCGGAAGATGTCGGCGGGTTCGGCGATCCAGCCGAGGTCGAGGAATTCGCGGATGGTCTTGTCGCCGAGTCCCTCGATGTCGAGCGCTCCGCGGCTGACGAAATGGCGTAGCCGCTCCTGCCGCTGCGCCGGGCAGATCAGGCCGCCGGTACAGCGGATATCGACCTCGCCTTCCTCCGCCAGGGCTTCCGAATGACATTCCGGACAATGCGTCGGGAAGGTCCAGGGCTCCCGCGGCTCGTCGCGGGTGAGGTTCTCGACGATCTGCGGGATGACGTCGCCGGCACGCTGCAACACGACGCGGTCGCCCGGCCGCACGCCGAGCCGCGCGATCTCGTCGGCATTGTGGAGCGTGGCGTTGGTCACGACGACGCCGCCGACCGTCACCGGCTCGAGCCGTGCGACCGGGGTCAGCTTGCCGGTGCGGCCGACCTGGATGTCGATCCGCTCGAGCGTCGTCTGCGCGCGCTCGGCGGGGAATTTGTGCGCCAGCCCCCAGCGCGGCGCGCGCCCGACGAAGCCGAGCCGTTCCTGCCAGTCGAGCCGGTCCACCTTGTAGACCACGCCGTCGATGTCGAACGGCAGGTCGGCGCGCTCGGCCTCGATCGCCTTGTAGGTCGCGAGCGCCTGGTCGAGCGTCCCACCGGACTGGAATTGCCGCGTGACGGGGAAGCCCCAGGAACGGATCGTCGCGATCACCGCGGATTGCGTATCGCCGGGCAGCGCGCTGGTATCCCCCCAGCCCCAGGCGAAGAAGCGCAACGGGCGCGACGCGGTCACGCTCGCATCCTTCTGGCGCAGCGAGCCGGCGGCGGCGTTGCGCGGATTGGCGAACTGGCGCGCTTCCTTGCCGCTCTCCTCCGCCTCGGCGAGCAGGCGCGCGTTGAGTGCCGCGAAGGCCTGTTTTTCCATATAGACCTCACCGCGCACCTCGAACACGTCGGGCGCGCCGGCGGGCAGCGTCGAGGGTATGTCGGCGATCGTCCGCACGTTGGCGGTCACGTCCTCGCCGATCTGGCCGTCACCGCGGGTCAGCGCCTGGACCAGCCGCCCCTTCTCGTACCGCACCGAACAGCTCAGCCCGTCGATCTTGGGTTCGGCGGTCAGTACCAGCGGCTCGCTTTCGGGCAGGTTGAGGAACCGGCGCACGCGGCCGGCGAAATCGCCGACCTCCTCGTCGTCGAAGGCATTGTCGAGGCTGAACATCGGCCGCACGTGCGCGACCTTGGCGAGGTGGCCAGCCGGTGCGGCACCGACCTTGCGGCTCGGCGAATCGTCGCGGACGAGATGCGGGAAGGCCGCCTCGATCGCCGCGTTGCGCCGCATCAGCGCATCATAATCGGCATCCGAAATCTCGGGCGCGTCCTCGGCGTGGTAGCGTTCGTTGTGATGCGCGATCTCACGCGCGAGGCGGTCGAGTTCCTGGGCGGCGTCATGCTCGTCGGCGGGCAGCGGAATCGTCGTCATGCGCTTCCTTTAGCAGGCCGCGCCGCCCATGAAACCGCACCGCTGGGGCCACCGCACCGCTTTTGCGCAAAACCGCCACCCGCTTTCCCGGCGATGGCCCGCTTGCCCTATTTGCGCCATGCCCGCGCCGCAGCCTCACGCGCGATGCTGATCGTCGCCCTGGCCCTGCAAGCCGCCGCGCCACCGGCCAGGCAGCCGATCCCGTCGGTGCGCGACCTCGACGGCTTCGATCTCGCCACGGCGAAACACAAGGATACCGGTGATGCGTGCGGCGCCGACGATCCCAATGGCGACATCGTGGTCTGCGCGCGCCGCAAGATGCTGGACATCGACATCAGCCGGATGCCCGATTTCGCCGAAAGGCCGGTCCGCGCCACCGTCGATCTGCCGGGCGGCGCGAAAGCCGGGGTCGGCACCACCGCGCGCACCGTCGGCGGCTTCCCGTCCAACGCGATCATGGGCAAGGTGAAGATACCCTTTTAGGGCAGCGCGCGGAAAAGTAGGGCCCGGCTTTCCGCAACAAACATGCTCCGCTCTATGAGCCGGTCTCGATCACGGTCGTCACGACGAGGACGACGATCCCCGCGAGCGACAGCAGCGACAGCCGCACCGTCCGCTCGATCCAGAACGACCGCCGCCGCGTGAGCGCGAGCGTGGCCGCGATTTCGCGCGAGAAGGTCGTGAAGTCCGCGACATAGCCCCAGCGCGCGCGGAACAGGAACAGGCAGATCGCGCTCGAGCCGGCGAGCAAGCCCATCAGCAGCAGGACCGGCACCATATGCGCCGTCGCGATATCCAGCTTCGCCGTGGTCCGCGCGATCAGGCCGAGAAAGGCGAGAATCAGGCCGTCGAACGACAGGATTCCTCGCGCCTTGGTCAATTGCCGATCGACGATGCGATCGACATAGGCGACCGCGGCGTCGCCATAGCTCGGATGCTCGTCGATCGCGTCGTCGCCGCTCGTCTCGAATCGCGCGGTGAGCGCCTCGTGATGCCCCTCGGTGCCGCGCGGAATGTCGGGAAACCAGGTCATCGCCCAGATCGTCGCCGCGATCAGCACGCCGACGAAGATCAGGTCGAACGTCCCCATCACAGCGCCCCGAAGGTCCAGGCGGCGATCCCGCCGAGCACGACCAGCAGCAGATCGGCGACGATAGCGGCGATCAGGACCGGCCACCCGATGCGCCGCCGGACCATCGCCACCGCCAGCCACAGCCAGGCGAGCGCCAGCAGGACACACGCGGCGATCAGTCCGTCGATCGCGAGGCCGCCGAGCGTCCCGCAATCGAACTGGCAATAACCGACCGCGAGCGCGGTCATCCAGGCGAGCGGCACCAGCCCGACCGGCAGCAGGATCGCGCTGAACCAGGCGAAGGCGGTAGCACCCCGCGACGGACGCGGCCGCGCGCTCATGCCGCCTCGAGCAGGCGTACGGCCTGGGCGCGCGCCTCGTCGGTAATCGTCGCTCCCGACAGCATCCGGGCGATCTCCTCGCGCCGCGCGCCACTGTCGAGCGCGATCACACCGGTGCGGGTGACGAGGCCATCGGAGGATTTGGCGATGAAATAATGCTGGCCGCCGCGCGCCGCGACCTGCGGGCTGTGCGTGACCACCAGCAATTGGGTGCGCTCGGCGAGCCGCGCGAGCCGGTCGCCGATCGCCGAGGCGACCGCGCCGCCGACGCCGCGGTCGATCTCGTCGAAGATCATCGTCGCCGCCCCGCCTTCCTCGGCCAGACTGACCTTGAGCGCGAGGATGAAGCGCGACAATTCGCCGCCCGAGGCGATCTTGGTCAGCGCCGCGAACGGCGCGCCGGGATTGGTCGCGATCTCGAATTCGACACGGTCCTTGCCGCCCGGCCCCCATTGCTCGTCGGCCACCGTTTCCACCACCGTGCGGAAGCGCGCGGCATCGAGCTTGAGCGGCGCGAGCTCGCCTGCCACCGCGCCGTCGAGCCGCACCGCGGCGGCGTGGCGTTCGGCGGAGAGCGCGTCGGCGGCGGCTTCATAAGAGGCGCGCGTGTCGGCGACCTTGCGCTCGAGCTGGGCGAGCCCCTCCTCGCCCGCCTCGATCGTCGCGAGTCGGCCGGCCATATCCTCCGCGAGCTGGGCAAGGTCGTCGGGCTGGACGCGATGCTTGCGGGCCATCGCGCGCAGGTCGAACAGCCGCGCCTCGTCGTCCTCGAGCGCGCGCGGGTCGAACATCAGCGCGGTACGGGCGGCCGCGATCTGGTCCTCGGCCAGCGCGCCTTCGTTGATCGCGCGGTCGAGCGCGGCGAGCGCTTCGCCCAGCGCGGGATGCGCATCGGCGATCCGTTCGAGCACGCGCGCCGCCTGGCGCAGCCGCGCCATGCCGCCGTCCGACCCGCCGAGATAATCGTCGAGCGCGGCCATATCCTCGGCGATCTTTTCCGACCGCTGCATGATCCGGCGGCGCTCGGCCAGCGCTTCCTCCTCGCCCGGTTCGGGCGCGAGCTGGCGCAGCTCGGCGACGGCATGGGCGATATAGTCCCGGTCGCGCGCCGCGGCGTCGATCTCGGCCCGGGCCACCGCCAGCGCGTCCTCGGCATCGCGCCACGCGCGATAGGCCTGCGCCACGCTGCCGGCATGGCAGCGCCCGAATATATCGAGCAATGCGCGGTGGCCACGCGGGTTGAGCAGGCCGCGATCGTCATGCTGGCCGTGCACTTCGACCAGATATTGCGCCAGTTCGCGCAGCAATCCGGCCGACGCCGGCTGGTCGTTGACGAAGGCGCGGCTGCCGCCATCCGCCTTGACGATCCGCCGGATGATCAGCGGCTCGCCGGGATCGATCTCCAGCGCGTTCTCCGCCAGCAGCGAGGCGATCGGACCGCCGTCATGGGGCGTATCGAAACTCGCGGTGACCACCGCCTGCGCCGCGCCCCGGCGGACGAGCCCGCTATCGGCGCGCGCGCCGAGCGCGAGGCCGAGCGCGTCGAGCAGGATCGACTTGCCTGCCCCCGTCTCCCCGGTCAGCACGCCGAGACCGGTGCCGAAATCGAGCTCGAGCGCCTCGATCAGCACGACGTCCCGAATGGCGAGCGAGGTCAGCATCGCGCCATCCTTAGCGGCAAAAATGAGGTCAGGTCACCCCGCTTTTGTTCCCTGTTCTGCCGCTGGCACGGAGATGGGGCATCCCGCTTATTGCTCCCTCTCCCGCTTGCGGGAGAGGGAGGGGCCCGCCGCCGTCAGGCGGTGGGAAGGTGAGGGTCTTCTTTCTTCTTTTGTCGCGCTATCCGCCCGGAAGAAGAAAGAAGACCCTCACCCAACCTGCACCGGGTGAACAGCGCCCCGCGCTGTTCAGGTCATGCCGGTGGCATGACCGACCCGGTGCACCCGCACGCGGGAGAGGGCTAAAAGTGGGAGATGACCGAACCTTACTTCGGGATCGGTCCACTGCCGGCGCCGCCGGTATTGCTGGTCCCGGTCGAGCCGCGGCCTTCGTCCTTGGCGGCGACGCCCGGCGTGCCCGGCGCGACGGGCTGCGCATCCTTGAAGCCGAGCGGGATCGGCAATTCGCCCGCCGCCAGCGGCGTCGCCGGCTTGTAGGGGTGATCCTGCATCAGCTTGTAGGCGCGCTTGTACCAGTCGGTGCCCGGATAATTGACGCCGAGCACGGCCGCCGCCTTCTGCGCTTCCTCGGGAACGCCCAGGGCGAGATAGGTCTCGGTCAGGCGCATCAGCGCCTCGGGCACGTGCGTCGTGGTCTGATAGCCATCGACCACCGCGCGGAAGCGCAGCGTCGCCGCGAGCCACTGGCCGCGCGTTTCGTAGAAGCGGCCGATCTCCATCTCCTTGCCCGCGAGATGGTCGCGGACGAGGTCGATCTTGAGCCGCGCATCGGCGGCATATTTGGTGTTGGGATAGCGGCGGACCAGTTCGCCCAGCGCGTCGAGCGCCTGTTGCGTGATCTTCTGGTCGCGGGTGACGTCGGCGATCTGCTCGTAATAGCCGAGCGCGACGAGATAATAAGCGTAAGGCGCGTCGCGGTTGCCCGGATGGACCGCCAGGAAGCGCTGCGCCGACTGGATCGACTGGGTATAGTCGGTGTCCATATAATAGCTGAACGCGCTCATCAGCTGCGCGCGGCGCGCCCAGATCGAATAGGGATGCTGGCGCTCGACCTCATCGAACAGCACCGCCGCTTCCTTGTAGCGGCCCTGGTCGAGACGGGTCTTGGCGAGCGTGTAGAGCGTGCCGACGTCGCGCGCGATATAGGGCACGTCGCCCTTCTTCAGGCCGCCGCCGCGATTGGCGCAGCCTGCCACCGGCAAGGCGAGAACTGCAATGAGCGCGAGCGCGGCGGAACGGGACTTGGCAATACGCATGGCGCGTGGTCTTAGCGCAGCGCGCGCGGGGCGCAAACTATCCTTTTGCGCGGTCTGTCGCGTTGGCACGACAGGCCGCGGGATCGGTCGCACGGCCCGTGCGTTCGCATCCCGAACGACCAATTGGGAGGGCCACGACCGATGACCGCCACCTTGCTTGCCACCAAACGCGTCGAAAAGCCGTGGGGGCGGCATCATTTGTGGCCGGGATTCAGCGACCCCGCGCCGGGCGGCGACCCGATCGGCGAAGTGTGGTTCCAGACCCCCGACGCGGGCACCCCCGACCTGCTGATCAAATATCTGTTCACCAGCGACCGGCTGTCGGTCCAGGACCATCCCGACGACGCGGCGGCGCGCGCTGCGGGATTCCCACGCGGCAAGGACGAATGCTGGGTGATTCTCGCCGCCGATCCGGGGGCGACGATCGCGCTCGGCACCCGCGAACCGACCACCCGCGAAAAGCTGCGCGAGGGCGCGCTCGACGGCTCGATCGTCGACATGCTCGACTGGAAGCCGGTCAAGCCGGGCGATTTTCTCTATTCGCCGGCGGGCACCGTCCACGCGATCGGCGGCGGCATCACGCTGGTCGAGGTGCAGCAGAATGTCGATCTGACCTATCGCCTGTACGATTATGGCAGCGACCGCGAACTCCATCTCGATGAAGGCCTCAAGGTAGCCGATCCCAATCCGTTCGTGCCCAGGCCGATCGTCGGGGAAGTCGAGGAAGGGCGAACCATCCTGTGCGAAGGCCCCAAATTCGTGCTCGAACGCTGGACCGGCGGCGACCGGACGGTGACGCTGCCCGACGGGGTGACCGCATGGCTGACACCGCTCGCGGGAGAGGGCGTGACCGACGGCGTCGCGTGGCGCGCGGGGGAATGCGTGACGGTGACCGGCACCGCGCACGTCTCGGCCGCGGTCGGGAGCGACCTATTGTTTGCCTATCCAGGCACCGAGCGGTTTTGAACCCGTCGGGGTCCAAACCTCATTAACCATATGGGGTATAGGAAAGACGGATGCTGCGCGTCCTCACGCTTTCAACCCTGTTTCCCGACGCCACGCGGCGCAATTTCGGTGTGTTCGTCGAGCGTCAGACATTGGGCCTCGCCGCGCATCCCGATGTCGAATTGCGCGTGGTCGTCCCGATCGGCCTGCCCCCCTTCCCGCTCGCGCTGCGCGGCCGCCATGCCCAATTGGCGGCCCTGCCGCCGGGCGAGCAATGGAAAGGCGTGGATGTCTATCGTCCGCGCTTCCGCGCATTGCCCGGTACCGCCGGCCGCTTCCACGCCGCCTTCCTGAGTCGCGCGCTCATCCCCCTTCTCACCGATATCCGCCGCGACTTCGCGTTCGACGTCATCGACGCCTCTTTCTTCTTTCCCGACGGGCCGGCGGCGATCACGCTCGGCGAGCGGTTCGGCGTGCCGGTCTCGATCAAGGCGCGGGGCAGCGACGTGCATCATTGGGGCATGGCGGCGGCGACCGCTGGTCAGGTTCGCGCGGCCGGCAAGGCGGCCGACGGCCTGCTCGCTGTCTCGGAAGCGATGAAGCGCGACATGGTGGCGATGGGCATGCCCGCCGACCGCATCCGCGTGCACCGCACCGGCGTCGATCTCGGCCAGTTCGCGCCGCGCGACCGCGGCCAGGCCAAGGCGGCGCTGGGGGTCAAGGGACCGCTCGTCGTCTCCACCGGCGCGCTGATCGAGCGCAAGGGCCACGACATCGTGATCGACGCGATCGCCTCGCTGCCCAACGTCAATCTGCTGATCGCGGGCGAAGGCAATTATCGCGGCGCGCTCGAAACCAAGATCGCCGCGCTGGGCCTGACCGACCGCGTCCGGCTGCTCGGCGCGGTGCCGCATGGCGAGATGGCCGCGTTGCTGGGCGCCGCCGACGCGATGGCGCTCGCCTCGGCCAACGAGGGGCTCGCCAATGCCTGGGTCGAGGCGCTGGCCTGCGGCGTGCCGGTGGTGATCCCCGATGTCGGCGGCGCCGGCGAAGTGGTGACCGAGCGCGCGTACGGCCGCATCGTCGGCCGTTCCCCCGCCGGCTTCGCCTCGGGCATCGCGGCGGTGCTGTCGGACCGCACGCCGCCGGCGACCGTCCGGGCCGGCGCCGAACGCTTCACCTGGGAAGCGAACACCGCCGGCCTGTACGATCACCTGTCGAGGTTGGTCACTTCTTCTTGAGGCTGATCGGCGCCCCGCGCCACGCGGCGGCCTGATACTCGCTCAGCGCGACCAGATTGCCCATCTCGACCGGCATGTCGATCAGATGGAGCCCCCAGTCCTTGAGGACCGTGCCGTTGACCACGACGTCGCCGACGATCGTGTCGGTGCGCGGATCCCTGGGATCGGCATTCACCGTCACCGCCAGATAATTGAACCCGTTGTTCGAGACGCACTCGGCGGAGATCAACCCGGGGACCGAGACGAACGGCGTCGTCACCGGCGCATTGTCGCTGGTCCAGGGACCCTGCGGCGCGCTGGCGAGCCCTGCCCCCTTGGCGCCGAAGATCGCGTCGGTCACCGCCTTGCCGCCGCCCAGCGCCGCCGGATTGACGCAGGCCGCGACCATGCCCGGCTCCGTCACCTTGCCGAACCGGCTGTTCTCGGGCGGCGGCGCATCAGCGCGGAACGTCACGTAGCTGACCACGCAGCCATATTGATCCATCGCCTTGCACAATTTGGTGCGCTTGAAGTCGCCGCCGACGTCGCCGCCCTGCGGCACGGCGACATTGGTGCCGAGCAGATAGGCGGCGATCATCAGCCGGCGCTGGTCGGCGTCGTTCTCGATGACTTCGGCGATCAATTGCTTGAGGATGCCCGAGCCCTGGCTGTGCCCGATCAGCACGACGCCGCGGCCCGCCTGATATTTCTCGCGATAGGTGCGCCACGCCGCCGCGACGTCGAGATAGGCGAGCCGGCGGTCGGCCGTCGTGGCCTTGCCTGCCATCAGGTCGCGCAGCGCGGTCAGCGTAACCTGGCGGTAGAGCGGCGCATAGACCTTGCACTTGGCGGCGAAACGGGCGGCCTGGGCCGCGGCGACCTGCTTTTCCTCCGGCCCGATATTGAGATCGCTGTTCGGCGTCGGGTCGAGCGACACGGTCGGATAGACGTAGAAGCAATCGAAGGTCGGCGCGGGATCGGCCTTGAACTTGACCACCTTGCGCTTGCCGTCGGCGGCGATGACGGTGACGTTCTGATCGGCCGCACAGGCATCCTGCCGCCCGGGCAGGCACAGCCAGCCGGCGTCGCTATTGTAATCGGGTGCCGGGATCGGCGCGAATTGCGGTGCCGGCGCGGGCGGTGCGGGTGGCGCCGGAGCCGGCGCGACCGGGGTGGCGGGTGCCGCCGGCGCAGCGGGCGCGGTCTGCGCGGTTACGGGTTGGGCGAACGCCATCATCAGCGCGCCGGCGGACAGCAATGCCTTCATGCCTTTCTTTCCCCTCGCTCTTATGCCGGGCGTGACCCTAACCAAGAGCGGCGCGCGATCAAGCCACCGGATAGAAAGCGCCGGCGATCCAGCGTCCTTCGGCGCGCAGCACGCCCCAGGCGCGCGCCGCGGCCCGGCTGTCCATCGCCTCGACCCCGATTCCCCGTGCCTCAAGCGCGCGGACCAGTGGCACCGGCGGCCGCACCAGATGCTGCCCGGTGCCGAGGAGGAGGAATTCGGGTTGCGGGTCGAGGGCCAGGACCGGCGCCAGCGCCGCTTCGTCGAGCGCCTCGATCGGCGGCGGGGTCCAGCCGTCGGCGCGCGCGGGCGTGATCGCCAGCGCACGATAGACATTGTCGTCGACGCGAAAGCCCGCCGCGCTGAGGCCGGAGACGACCGGCCCGTCGGTGCGGGCACGGTCCATCCGCATCAGAGGTCGTCCGGAGCGGTACGCTCGGCGCCGCGCGTCCCCTCGGCCCGGCCCGGCTTGTCGGCCGTCGGCTCGGCGCGCAGGCCGAGCGTGATCAGCAGCGACGACGACACGTAGATCGACGAATAGGTACCGACGATCACGCCCAGGATCATCGCGGCGGTGAAGCCGCGCAGCACGTGCCCGCCGAAGATCAGCAGCGCGAACAAGGCGAGCAGGATGGTCAGCGAGGTCATCACCGTGCGCGGCAGCGTCTCGTTGACCGACAGGTTGATGATCTCGCGCATGTCCATCTTGCGATAGCGGCGCATGTTCTCGCGGATGCGGTCGTCGATGACGATCTTGTCGTTGATCGAATAGCCGATGATCGTCAGCACCGCGGCGACGATATTGAGGTCGAATTCGAGCTGGGTGAGCGCGAAGAAGCCCATCGTCATCAGCACGTCGTGGACGATCGCGACCACGGTGGAGATGCCGAACTGCCATTCGAATCGGAAGATCGCGAACAGGCCGATCAGCAGCACCGCCACCGCGACCGCCAGGATACCGTGCCAGACGAGTTCGCCCGACACCTTGCCCGACACCGCGTCCTGCTTGGAGAATTGCGCGCCGGCGAAATTCTTCTCGAGCGCGGCGGACACCGCATTGACGATGCGGTTGGTCGCCGCGTCGTCGGCGGTTTCCGGCCGCGGCAGGCGGATCGACAGCGTCTTCTGGTCGCCGACCGTCTGGATCTGGGCCTCGCCCAAATGCAGCCCGTCGACCACCGAGCGGACCTTCTCGACATCCGGCGGCACCTGGAACTTTTCCTCGATCATGATGCCGCCGACGAAATCGACGCCCATGTTGAGGCGATTGACGAACACCAGAGCGATCGCCGCGATGGTCAGCAAGGTGGTCAGTCCGAACGCCCAGTACCGCAGGCGGACGAAATCGATATTGGTATCGTCGGGGACGATCTTGAGCAGGCGCATCTCTCGCAGCCCCTTAAATGTTGATGGTCTGCGGACGGTGCTTCCGCAGCCACATGACGACGAGCATGCGGGTGAAGGTCACGGCGGTGAACACCGAGGTCACGATGCCGATCAGCAGCACGACCGCGAAGCCCTTCACCGGCCCCGATCCGAGCAGCAGCATGACGACACCCGAAATGGCGTGGGTCATGTTCGCCTCGTAGATGGTCCGGCTGGCTTCCTTGTAGCCGAGCTCGACCGCCTGGATGACGCTGCGTCCGCGCCGCCGCTCCTCGCGGATACGCTCGTTGATCAGCACGTTGGCGTCCACCGCTGTACCGATGGTCAGCACGAAGCCGGCGATGCCGGGCAAGGTCAGCGTGCCGTTGAGCACCGCCAGCACGCCCATGATGACGACCACGTTGATGATGACGGCATAGTTCGCATAGAGGCCGAACCGGCCGTAGGTCATCAGCATGAACACCACCACCAGGATCACGGCG
>Ga0310811_10010254_pt1 | contig 12096 bp, 9 predicted proteins | sample YCmetagenome_FD_207642 | JGI IMG/M metagenome (GOLD analysis project Ga0310811, IMG submission 207642) | Soil microbial communities from experimental microcosm in Duke University, North Carolina, United States - YC | ecosystem: Engineered > Artificial ecosystem > Soil microcosm > Unclassified ...
CCGGTATTACTATCAGAGCCGTATTCCGATGAAGGACTCGCTGATTCTGGCGAAGAGTGAAGACCCTGCTTTTCGCAGAGCGTGGAGAAAACGTATTCTCGACCACGACGGCGACAAGGACGGCTACGGCGGCATTGAGAAGTGGATTCAGCTTGCTGAAGCCGCAGGTGTGAGCCGGGATCAGGTCGTTCCCTGCACGGGAGTTCTTCCGGGAGTTCGTTATGCGGTCGATGCGTATATTGCGTTGGTGCGTGACAGCTCGTTGCTGGTGGCTGTGGCCTCCTCGCTGACGGAGCTGTTTTCTCGCGATCTGATTTCGTTGCGCATGGACCAGATGCGGATTCACTATCCTTATCTGGTGCCGGGTCTTGCTTATTTTGTGGGCAGGCTTACACAGGCGCCAGAGGATGCGACCTTTGCCTTCGACTATGTTTCGAGTCATGCCAAGACCCGTGCGGAGCAGGAGCAGGTGATCGGCGCGCTCGAGGCGAAGTGCGCGATTCTGTGGGCGCAGCTCGATGCGATTGATTATGCCTATGTGGAGCCGGGCAATATTCCACCTGGAGCGTTTGTTCCGGATTGCGATTAAATTACGAGGTTTGCAATGGATCTGAATTCAACGCCGCGTCTGGCTCCGGGCTGCCGTCTTCATCCGACGGAGAGTGTTCTGCTGGTTCCTGAGGGAACTTTGAATCTGAGCGGGCCGACGCGCGAGATTTTGACGAAGCTGGATGGAACGCAGAGTGTAACCAGTATCGTTACAGATCTGTTGAGGGAGTTTGAAGGTGCAGATGAGGTTCAGGTGAAGGCGGATGTTCTGGATCTGCTGAACCGTCTGGAGCAACGCGGAGTGATCAGGGCTTGAGTGAAGTGCAGCCAAACTCGTCGATGGGAGCAGTCGGTTCGCCGCTGTCGCTGATTGCGGAGCTTACGCACCGGTGCCCTTTGCATTGCCTGTACTGCTCGAATCCGATCGAGATGCAGCGTGCGGAGTCGGAGCTGACGACGGAGGAGTGGAAGAGGGTCTTCGAACAGGCTGCACAGATGGGAGTTCTGCATCTGCATCTGACGGGAGGCGAGCCGCTTGCCCGGAGAGATCTGCCGGAGTTGATTCGCGCGGGGCGCGAGGCTGGTCTTTACGTCAACATGATTACGTCGGGTGTGGGGCTTACGGAAGAGCGTCTCGCTACGTTGGTTGAGGCGGGTTTGGAGCACCTGCAACTGAGCTTTCAGGATCTTGAGGAGGCTTCGGCGAACCACATTGCGGGAACACGAGCGCATGCGATCAAGCTTGCGCTCGTGCCTGTACTCAAGAGGTTTCATCTAGCTTTTACGATCAACCTCGTGGTTCATCGCATGAATCTCGACCGGCTGGAAGAGTTCATTGCTCTGGCCGAAGACTTGAAGCCGGACCGGCTGGAGATTGCGCACGTGCAGTACTACGGATGGGCGCTGAAGAATCGTTCGCTGCTGATGCCGACCGAGGAGCAGGTGCAGCGTTCGCTGCCTATTGTGGAGGCGGCGAAGGCACGGTTGAAAGGGAAGATTCATCTCGAGGCAGTCTTTCCGGATTACTTCGGCAGCTTTCCCAAGGCATGCGTTGGCGGCTGGGGACGCCAGATGATGTTGATCGATCCTGCAGGGCAGGCGCTTCCGTGCCATTCGGCGGCGGTCATTCCGGGACTGTCTTTCGATAATGTTCGCGAACACGATCTGCAATGGATCTGGAAGTCGTCCTCGGCCTTTCAGCGCTTTCGTGGAGACGAGTGGATGTCGGAGACCTGCCGCTCGTGCCCACGAAAGGAGCGTGACTTCGGCGGATGCCGTTGCCAGGCCTTCATGATGACGGGCGATCCGGATGCCATCGATCCAGTGTGCAGCCTGAGCCCGCACCATGGACTTTTGCAGGAGCTACGCGTCTCCGTACCCGATGTGCTTCCGATCTGGCGAGGTTAGCTGAGAGAGCCTGAATCTTCGGTTCGATCAGATTTTCATTACGTTCGTGGTTTCGCAGTGATCCGTATCTTTGCAGCTATGGCATTGTTGGCAGAAGCTGCGGTTGAGCAGATGCGCCGTCACGAGCAAGAGCGATCCCGGCACACTGAGCGACAGTTCCAGCAGAGGTGAGAGCGTCTCTCCTGTCCATGCGACGGCGAGGATGAGCAGCATGCCTGAGGCGACGAGAGCGAGCAAAGACTTGCGGCGGTGAAGCCGATAGCCGGGGACAAAAGCTGCTGCTCCCAGCAGGAGAATGCCGATGGCCAAGGCTCGATGAAACGTGGCATCGCCCGGAAGAAAGGGCAGGATGCTGGGAAAGAGACTGATGAGAAGCGGTGTAAGCAGGCAGTGAATGAGGCAGATGCCGGAGGCGATTGCTCCGGCAGTATCGGCGTGGCGACGCAGATGCATACGCGACGCGGCAGTAAGAGAGCCCATCGTGGTTCCAATCCTTAATTTGGCTATGCAGCTTGAAGTGGCGCGTTCTGAAAAAAGAGCGCGACAGTTCTTTCTGCCGCGCTCTTGTGATTAGAAGTTGTAGCTGAGCTCGCCGGTAAGGGCACGCGGCGTGACGTAGTGCGTTCCCGAGAAGGTAGAGAGGAAGTTGTAGAGAGCGTACTTGTTCGTCACATTGACGGCCGTTACGCGCAGTCCAACTTTGTGTTTGTCGCCGTGGAAGAGGTTGTCTTCACCCAGTGCGATGTCGAAGAGACTGCGCGGCTGGACGCGAGGCGGATTGCGGTCGTCGTTCTCGGTGTTGGCTCCGGGAATGTGCAGCAGGTTCGAGGTGAGCTCCGAAGCGGGGCAGAGGCCGGGAAGAGGCGATGTTGGAGTGGCGGCGACACCGTTGCAGATGAGGCCGGCCTGGAACTGCTGATCGGCCGTGAGGCTGCTGAGGTTGATCGCGGGCTGACCGTTGATGGTGAGAGGATTGCCAGCGCTATCGAAGGAAAAGTCTCCGCAGCCGCTGTTGGGATCGTTGACGTTGTAGCAGGGAGTTGCTCCTGCGACCAGACCGCTATCGTAACGCCAGTTGAAGCCGAACCAGGTGCTCTTGTGGAAGGGCAGAGCGTACTGGATATGGGTGGTCTGGTTGTAGCGCTCGTCGTGATCGATACGGAAGGGGAAGCCTGCAGGCGCGCCAACCGTTGCTCCTACGCCACCGATCTGCGGATTGAAGAAGCGGGCGGCAACGGACGACATGACGACGAAGGCGCTGAAGCCATGCGTCTCCGGCACGTTGGCGCGGAGTGCGAAGCCGGGAATCTTCGAATTGTGCCACTCGATGGGGAAGGTGATGGGCGTCGCGCCGAAGACGCTGAAGTCGTAGGCGTTGTGCGTGTACTTCCAGATGTACTCTGCGCTGAGGACGAGGTGCCGTCCGAAGGCCTGCTGAAAGCCGGCGTGGAACTCATTACGGAAACCGGGATTGAAGGGAGTTGGCGTGCAATTTCCAAGGGTGAGGAAGATGCCCTGAATGACGGGGTCATAGCAGCCCTTGGTGGAGAGCACGAGGTTTTCGTTGAAGGGAGTCTCCTGAGCGCGTGCATAGGAGACCCGCAGAATGGTGTTGGTCTGCTTGATGTTGTACGAGATGCCGACGCGAGGCTCAGCCTGTTTTTGCACGGCGAGTCCGTTGTAAAAATCGCCGCGGATGCCGAGATTGAGAAGCCATGGGCCTTTGGTGATCTGATCCTGAGCATAGAGAGCCAGCTGCTTGATGTCTGTGCCTCCATGCCAGGCATAGTTGGTGCCGCCGCGGGTGAGGTCGTACGGAAGCAGAACGGGATTGAAGGCGTCGTTTGCCGTCAACCCTGCGCCACTGCACTGAGCGGGATCGTTGAAGCCGTTGACGGGATTGCCATCGGCATCCACGCAAGGAGCGTTCAGACCGGCATCGATCAGGCCTGTGCTCAGGTTTTCGCGAAGGAAGGTCTGCTGATACATGCCGCCGACCTTGACGTTATGAATGCCTTTGACCCAGGAGAGATCGAAGTGGGACCCGGCGTTCGTCAACGTACGATATTGACCTACTGTCTCTTGCTGGATCGGGCCGAGGTCAGCCAGAGGATTGTTGCTGGGGATGTAGTTGTAGGCGTCGCGGCGGATGTAAGCGCCGAAGTTAAGAACGGTGTTCTGGTTGATCAGGTGGGTCCAGGTGGGCGCGATGTTGAAGGTCTCGATCTTCGATCGCTGATCGGCTTCCCCTACGGGATTGCCGAACTGGTCGGAGACGTTCATGGTGTCGAAGGAGTTTGGCGTCTGGAACCAGGACCGCGTGTACTGCACGTTGGTGTGCAAAGAGTCGTTGTCGGTCAGCTGAAAGTCGACACGGTCGAAGATATTCTGCTGGTTGCCCTTGTCGTGCAGGGTCTGGAACTCAGGACCGTCGAGAAAGCGTCCGGAGTTCAGGCCACTGACTGCGAGGAAGTTGCCCCAGTTCTTCTTTCCATAGGCAATATTTCCATCCAGCGATGTGGTTCCGAAGGTACCGTAATCGAACGCGATGCTTCCGTGCGGGGTGGTGACGCCCTGTCCCGAGCGGGTGGTGGCCTTGATGATCAGGCTGGTCTTGTCGCCGTACTCAGCAGTGGGAGCGCCGCCGATGACCTCAAGCGATTGAAGGGCGTTGGCTGGAAGCTGATTGGAGAAGACCTTGCTTTGCTGGTCGGTAATGGGCTGACCGTCCACGGAGAAGGAGTTTTCCGCGTGATCGCCAAGGCCGTGAAAGAGGCCGTTGGAATCGGCTGTGACACCGGGAGAGGACAGCGTAACGATCGAGCTGAGCGAGGAAGACTGGCTTTCGATCGGCATGCGATCGATTGTGGAGCGATCCACGTCGGTGTGAAAGGTCGAATCGTTTTCGATCAGGTCCGATCCGGTATCGACCGTAACCGATGTGGACGCTCCCGCCAGGTTGAGCTTGATCGGTATCGACAAGGGAACCGGTGAGTTTACGTCAATTGCTTTTGAAACGGTGTTGAATCCGTTGTCGTTGACGGTAACGCGGTAGGGATTGAAGGGAACGTTGTAAAAACGGAATTGGCCTGAGGAGTCCGTGGTTGCGGTGCGGGTATAGCCGCTGACGTGGTTGACGATCTGAACTCTGGCGCCTGGGATCAGCGCTCCGCTGGGATCGGTGACGGTTCCGGAGATGGTTCCGGAGTTACTTTGAAAGGCATATGCGCCTGGGAGCAGTGTGCCGAGCAAAACAAACAGGAAGGAGAGAAATCGTAGAAAAACGGGCCTGCGCATGAGAAAAACTCCTGTCGAAGCTTAAGAAAACTTAAGAAGAGAAAGCGTTCGAGAAACGACGCGCTATGGGAGACAGGTAGGCGAATGGTCCAAAAAGATGTGTCTGGAAGGGATTCGAATAACCTGCAGGGAACTAAACGGAGTTCCCGACAGGCGGAGGCCGGCAGGCCATCTCGAAGCGCCAACGGAAGGTGGAACGCGCTTCTTCGGCGACAGAATCGAGATGGTGTACCGCCAGCGTCGGTTCCGGCGCAAAGTGCTGTGGCGCCGATAGAGCCGAGTGGATGGCTACACAGAGAGGGCAGTGATCATCAGGGAAGGGGCCTTGATGGGGACCCTGTTGCTTGAGCGCCGAGAACTCGGCATGCGTGTGAGAGACCTGAGCTGTGCTCATGGCGCAGACCGTCAGAATGCAGAACAGAGCAAGGATCTGTAACCAGAGGGGTCTCTGCTCCCGCAATCCGAGTTGAAAAAGTGTGCGCATGAAAAAGGTCTGTCTTCCTGTTTAGCACAGCGAACCACCAACGCCAAAATCTCCTTTGCGCAGGGAATGCGTCTAAAGGATCGGCTGGAACTACACTGTGGATCAGGTCCTTGAGGGATAAGACGACGGTGATGCAGATTAAGTTACTTCTTCTTTTGCTTCTCTTTACAGGTTATTTGGGGGGAGAGACGGGGTTCGCGGGGCAGTCGCAGGAGCACAAAGCCCTGCCTCCTGCGGATGCAACGAGCCCTCATCGCATCCGCCTGATTCTGAAGGACGGCAGCTACCAGGTGGTTATGAGCTATAAGGTCGTCGGCGACCGGGTTCGGTACGTCTCGGCGGAGCGGGGAGGGGCGGTCGAGGAGATTCCGACGTCGCTGGTCGATTTCGAAGCGACCCAGAGGTGGGAGCGCAGCCACACCGAGACAGCGGAGGGGAACTCCCAGGGGCAGGCACCCGCCATCGATCCGGAGCTGTTGAAGGAAGAGGCGGATCGAGCGGCGATGACGCCGGAGGTCGCGCCCGATCTGAGGCTGCCAGAGCTGGATAATGTGCTCGTTCTCGATACATTTCAGGGACAGCCTCAGCTGGTTCCGGTTCCGCAGTCCGAGGGCGAGCTGAACCACAATACGGCGCATAACGTCCTGAAAGCTGTCGTCAATCCGCTCTCCAGCTCGCACCAGCTTGTGCAGCTGAAGGGAGAAAAATCAATGGTGCAGCTGCATGTGCCGCAGCCGGTCTTTTACATCCGATTAGGTGAGGCTGTGGTGCCGGATGGGAGTACGCCATTGACCGTCGATACGCATGGAGCCTCGACTGCGATGACGGAGAAGCACCCGGGCGATCCTTCGGCAAGCCGATACGTGATCGTGAAGGCCGATGTGCGTACCGGCGCCAGAATCGTGAGTTCTTTCAAGATCAGCCTGCTGGGATCGGTCCAGCATGAGGAGGATGTCGTCGAGACGACCGCAGAGGTTATGCCCGGCGGGCACTGGATGAAACTGACGCCGCGGCAGTCCCTGACCTTCGGGGAGTATGCCTTGATGGAAGTGCTCTCGGACCGCGAGGTCAATCTCGGGGTATGGGACTTTGGCGTTCATCCGACGGCTCCGGCGAATCGCGATGCGATTTTGCCGCAGCCTAAGCGCCCCTTTGCGCTTTCGCCTCGTCGTCCAGATCAGTAATTTTTAGCGTGCGGAGTTGACTGCCTTCGGCAGTTTGACCCGATCCATCAGAAGGCCGCGTCCGGCGACGGCGATGTTGTCGCGGGTGGTCTTGGCCTCGTACATCATCTCGTCTGCCGAGCGAAGAATCGACTGAACGGTGTTGCCGTCCTCGGGAAAGGTGGCAAGGCCAAAGCTGCCGGAGAGGCTCAGCGAGAGCCCCGCGCCTTCGAGAAAACGATTTTTTCGCAGATCCTCATGCAGCTTCATGGTGGCTGCGGTTGCTGCCGCTTTTCCCATGCCAGAAAGCACTGCGACGAATTCGTCGCCGCCGTAGCGGAAGGCGGGATTTCCAAGGCCGAGAGAACGCCGCATCAGATTTCCCACCTCGGCCAAAAGACGGCTGCCGATCAGGTGGCCGTGGGTGTCGTTGACTGACTTGAAGCGGTCGAGATCGATAAACATAAGGCTGAACTCACCGCGTTTGGCGACCTGCTCTTCGAGCATGGTGTACAGGTGCCGCGCATTGAACAGACCGGTGCAATCATCGGTGATGGTGAGTTCCTGAATGAGTGTCATCGATTTGGCGTTCTGAATCGCGATTGCGGCGTAATCGCAAAGAATGCGCAGGAAGGAGATCGAATACTCCGACATCAAGTCGAGCTTGCTGTTCAGCAGCTGAATGACGCCGAGTGTCTTATTGCCGGAGCGGACGGGAACGCAGGCGATCGACTGGATGTTGAGATCGGGATGCTTCGCCGAAAACGCTGCCCAGTGCGGATCGAGCTTTACATCGGGAACGACCAGGGGATTGCCCGTGGCTGCGACCCAGCCGGCGACGCCTTCGCCGATGGGGACGCGCAGTCCGCGCAGACTCTCCGAGTTTTCTCCGACTGCGATGGCATAAAACAGCTGATTGGTCTTCTCATCGACCATCAGCATGGACCAGCGTTCGGGTCCGAAGAACTGCGCCATCTTGTTCATAATGGCGCTGAGAATCTCTTCCAGCTCAAGGCTCGATGTCAACGCACGCGCCACATCGTGGAACACCCTGAGGTGGTCCATCTGGCGGGTTTCAATGACCTCGAACTGGCGTTTATCTTTCAACAAAAATCCTCATCGACTGCGAGGTTTGCCTTGGGCACAACCCGCTAGCCCCCAATATGAACCATGTTGCGAGAGGGTTTTTCGAACCCAGGCTCTCCAATGTGATGACGCGCTTCTTTATGAAGCACAATGCTACGGATATACGCAGTAAGCTCTTCGTCGGTTCCACCGCGAAGCATGCGGCCGTAAAGATCGTGATCGCTCTGCGAAAACAGACAGGTGCGCAGCTTTCCGTCAGAGGTGAGCCGGATGCGGCTGCAGTGTCCGCAGAAGGGCCGCGAGACCGGGGCGATAATTCCAATCTCTCCGATGCCGTCGTCGAAGGTGAATCGCCGCGCCGTCTCGCTCGCCGTGTGTTGCGGGAGCTCGAGCAAAGGACGAAATGCATGGAGGCGTCCGATCAGCTCGTCCATCGGAATGACGGTCTCGGGCTTCCAGCTGCGGTCTTCTTCGAGGGGCATGAACTCGATGAATCGGACGATGACACCCTCACGGCGCGAGAACTCCGCGAAGGACTCAATCTGATGATCGTTGAAGCCGCGAAGCAATACGCAGTTAACCTTCACCGGTGCGAAACCGACAGATGAGGCTTTCCGAATGCCTGCCAAGACTCGCTCAAAGCTGCGGGGAACCCTTGTGATCGCAGTGAAGGTTTCGGGGTCGACGGCATCCATGCTGACCGTGACGCGATTGAGACCGGCACGCTTGAGCGGTTCAGCGAGCGACTCCAGCAGGTGTCCATTCGTGGTCAGCGCAAGGTCGAGGGGCTGGCCGTCTTTGGTCGGCACTCCCTCGGAATCGAAGGCGGTGCGTAGGTGTGAGAGCTCCTGTACCATCTCGATCAATCCGGAGCGCAGCAGCGGCTCTCCTCCGGTCAGACGGATCTTTTCGATCCCGAGCGAGACCAGGATGCGGGACATCCGCAGATAGTCCTCGATAGCCAGCTCGGTGTACTGGGCACCTTCATTACCGGTGCGGCAGTAGATGCAGCGGTAGTTGCAGCGATCTGTAACGGAGAGTCGAAGATCTGTGATGGCGCGGCCGAACCGGTCACGCAGGCGCTCCCCCGTGCGGCGGCTTGAAACCGCTGCGAGCTCATCACCGATGGGTACAGGTGGGGAGATAGTTGCCATGGCACTCTTCTTCAATACTGATTCGATGCGCGCGGCCGTTAAGCGAAGCAAATGGTACAGGAGCTTTCAGTATAGATGGCCGCGCCAAAATAGCCAGAGGGTAAGGGATACGGTTCAGGCCTTTGCAGCCTGAACCGCCTTTGTGAGCTCGGGAACAATCTCGAAGAGGTCGCCGACGACGCCATAGTCGGCTACCTCGAAGATGGGCGCGTTTTCGTCTTTGTTGATGGCAATGACTGCCTTCGATGCTTTCATGCCAACCAGATGCTGAATGGCCCCTGAGATGCCTATGGCGAGGTAGAGCTTTGGGGAGACGGTTTGACCGGAGCTGCCGACCTGGCGCTCCATCGGCAACCAGCCGTTATCGCAGATGGGGCGCGAGGCTGCCAGCTCTGCTCCGAGTGCTTTGGACAGCTCTTCCACGATCCCGAGGTTGTCCTGTTCGCCGATACCACGGCCTACCGAGACGATGACCGGGGCTGCGGAGAGATCGACGGTCTGGGCCGACTCCCGGAAGGGCTCTCCCGGTTTGCTGCGAATCTGTTCTGCGGATAATTGCGGGGCGAAGGCCTCGATTGCGGCGGCTCCGTCTTCGACTGCCTCGGCGCGGAAGGTTCCAGCCTGCACGGAGACGAAGCATGGGCCTGTGGCTGTATGGCGGTAGTCGGCGTTGAGCTTGCCCTGCAGAAGCTGACGCACGAAAACGGGACTTGTCGTGCCTTCGGAGTCGTGCCGGATGGCGATGACGTCGCTGATCAGCACCTGCTTGAATCGTGTTGCGAGCGCAGGCGCAAAGTCACGAACCTGATAGGTGTGAGGCAGCAGAACGTAGTCCGCGCTGGTCTGCTTCAGTAGCTGTTCGAGTGCAGCGACATAACCATCCGCGGTGTAGGTCTTGAGCAGATCGTGTTGTACGGCGTAGACCTTCGTTAGTTTCCTGGAGGCAAGCTCTGATGCGAGCGAATCGATGCCCGAACCGAGAACGGCTGCGGAACACTCCGTGCCAAGCTTCGCGGCGAGCTGCTGGCCTGCGGCGAGAGCCTCGAAGCTCATGCGGTTCCACGCGCCATTGCGCTGTTCCATCACCACGAGAACTCCACTCATAGCACCCTCACCTCAAACTTTAGCTTCTCCACGATCTTTGTGGCCACCTCGGCAGGCGACCCTGTCAGCATCTCGGTCTTCTTCTGTTTCTCCGGCAAATAAACCCGCTCCAGCGCGATGGCAGGTGTGCCGGCAGCAGGCGAAGCCGTGACGGTCTTCATCTCCTTCGTCTTCGCTTTCTTGATGCCCATCAGCGTGGCGTATCGCAGCTTGTTGCCGCCGGATTGAATAGTCAGCAGTGCAGGCAGCGGCATCTCGACGTGCTGAAACCATCCGTCTTCAAGCTCGCGCTTTACCTTCAGGCCTCCGTCGACCGGCTCGACCTGCATAATGATGGTCGCGTGAGGAATTCCCAACAGCTCGGCGAGTACTACACCGGTCTGACCCAATCCGAGGTCGTCCGATTGCAGGCCGGTGAGGATCAGGTCAGGCGACTCAGCCTTGATGGCGTCGGCGAGCACCTGAGCAACTCCAAGGGTGTCGCGCGAACTCAGGTCAACGGCTTCGACATGAATCGCTCGATCCGCGCCCTTGGCTAACGCCTCGCGCAGTGTGCTCTGAACCCGCTCGGGACCGGCGGAGACGACGACGACCTCGCCCGTGCCGGTCTTCTCCTTCAGCTGCAGGGCCTCTTCGAGCGCGTAAGCATCGGGCTCGTTGATGGTGTAGTTCAGGTCTCCGTCTTCGATCCATTTGCCGTTGGAGGCGATGTGGATGGGAGCATCGCGCTCAGGCACCTGTTTGATGGCTACTACGATCTTCACTGCGCTCCTCCTGAGCTCTGTGGTTGCGATGCGGGTAAGGCTCTTGCAGTCAGCTGAGCGATGTCGAGAAGCTGAGGCGGGGCCTCACTGACAGCGGTGAGGGCATCGCGGAACATGGTATTGCAGAAGGGGCAGGCGGTGCCGACCACCTGCGCTCCTGTGCCTGCAAGTTCTTTTGCGCGGACGTGGCTGACGCGCTCGCCCTTCTCTTCGCCGAGAAAAGCCAGCCCTCCGCCTGCTCCACAGCAGAAGCTGCGTTCGTGGGAGCGTGGAGCTTCGACGAGCGAGCCGGACTGCCGGACTACGGCACGAGGCTCCTCGTAGACATTGCGATAGCGACCCAGATAACAGGGATCGTGATAGACGATGCTCTCGCCTTGCTGCTTGGGCAGATGGTCGCGATGGCGCGCCATGAACTCGGAGTGGTGTTCGATCTCAGGAGCTATGCCGAATTCGCGCCAGTCGGTCGCGATGGTGCGGACGCAGTGCGGGCAGATGGCGACGATCTTCTGCACCTTGGCGGTCTCGAAGGTCTTGAGGCCTGACTCAGCCAATGTCTGGAAGACGAGATCGTTGCCCAGCCGTCGTGCCGGGTCGCCGGTGCACTTCTCTTTTTTGAGAACGCCGAAGGTGGTGCCGAGGTGCTGCATGACGCGGGCGAAGTCGGCGATGATCTCGCGGCCTTTGGGGTCATAACCTCCCATACATCCGAGCCAGAGGCAGTACTCCTGGGTGCCGTCGAAGATGGGGAAGGCCTGTTTCTGGATGAACTTGTCGCGCTCCGTCGCGCTCAGGCCCAGCGCGTTGCCGTTCTTTTCCAGAGCGAGAAAGAGTTTGGTGCCGTAGTTGTCCTCCCATGCACCGGTGTTGGTGGCTCCGCGACGGAGGCCGATGAGGATGGGGAGGTGCTGGATTCCGACAGGGCACTGGAACTCGCAGCCGCCGCAGGTAGTGCATTCGAAGGCGGCTTCCATGCTGAGGTATTTTGCAGGCGGGTTATCAGGAGAGGAGATGCGGGCCTCGGTCAGGAGCGGCGTCTCGGAGGCTGGGCCGAACTCGTTCAGGTAGCTGCGCAGGCCGAGGATGAT
>Ga0310811_10010256_pt1 | contig 12096 bp, 13 predicted proteins | sample YCmetagenome_FD_207642 | JGI IMG/M metagenome (GOLD analysis project Ga0310811, IMG submission 207642) | Soil microbial communities from experimental microcosm in Duke University, North Carolina, United States - YC | ecosystem: Engineered > Artificial ecosystem > Soil microcosm > Unclassified ...
ACAATGCTCAAGACCCTGGCCGGCGCCGGCGCCGCGGCGGCGGTCTCCGGAGTGCCGTTCGTGAACCGGCTCGCGCTCGGCCAGCAGCCGATCAAGCTCGGGGTCGTGGTGCCGCAGACCGGGCCGATGGCGCTCGAGGCCCAGGAGATGCTGGCTGCGACGCAGATCGCCGTCGAGGACGTGAACGCCGAGGGCGGCGTCATGGGGCGCAAGGTGGAGATGGTCGTGCGCGACTCGGAGTTCAAGCCGGAGGTCGCCAAGCGCAAGGCCACCGAGCTGATCGAGGTCGAGAAGGCGCCGTTCCTGGTGGGCGCCATCGTCGGCTTCGAGGGCATCGCCATGGCCGAGGTCGGCTGCAAGAACGACGTGATCGTGAGCTTCTTCGGCCAGAACTTCCTCACGGTCAAGGGCAAGATGTGCAAGTACCAGTTCGGCAACAACCTCTCGCCCTACCAGACGGCCGCCGCCGCCGCCCACTTCGTCAATCAGCAGAAGATGGGCAAGAAGTGGCACATGCTCGCCAACAACTACTCCTGGCCGCAGATGTTCGAGCGCGCGTACTCGCTGGTGGCCAAGCAGGTGGGTGCGGAGTGGACGGGCGTGACGTGGGCGCCGCTGGGCACACGCGACTTCCTGCCGTTCCTGCCCAAGGTCGCCGCCGCCAAGGCCGACGTCGTCTTCATCACGACGTGGGCCGCCGACCAGGTCGCGTGCGCCAAGCAGGTCCAGGAGTTCGGCCTGGCCCGGCAGGCCCAGGTGATCCACTCGATCACCGAGCTGACGTTCGCCGAGGCCGCCGGCAAGGGCGTCTACGAGAACTTCTACTCGGGCATGCCCTGGTACTGGTCGCTCAAGGACAAGTACCCGGCGGCCAAGAAGTACTACGACCGCCACTTCGCCATGCGGAAGCGCGCGCCGGGTGGTTACACCGCCTCGACCTACTCGACGGTGCGCGTGCTGCTCGACACCGCGCGCGAGGTGAAGTCGCTCGAGACCGACAGGATCACGCGCGCGCTGGAGGGCCGGAAGTTCCAGTACCTCAAGGGACCGGAGCAGATCCGGGCCTGCGACCACGTGAACATCCAGGAAGTGTTCCTCGGCAAGGGCAAGTCGGCCTCGGCGATGAAGGACAACTGGGACTTCTTCGACGTCGTGCAGGCGGTGGGCGGCGAGCTGACGGCCGAGTCGTGTGAGGGAGAGGGCTTCGATCCGAGCAAGCCGTTGAGCCAGCAGATCTGACGCTCTTCGGCTACCCGCTCGACATCTGGTACACGCAGCTGTTCATCGGTCTGGTGAACGGCTGCATCCTGATCCTCGTCGCGCTGGGGCTGTCGATCGTGTTCGGTCTCATGGGCATCATCAACTTCGCCCACGGGATCTTCTACATGCTCGGCGCCTACGCCGGCTGGCTGACCGTGCAGCTCACCGGCAGCTTCTGGCTGGCGCTGGCGACGGCCCCGCTGGCCGTGGGGCTGGTCGGCGTGCTGGTCGAGCGCGGCGTGCTCCGCCGCATCTACGGCACGCGCAACGCCAACTTTGCCGGCGTGCTCGTGACCTACGGCCTGGCGATCATGATTCCCGACCTGGTGCGCATGACGTTCGGGCGCCCGGGCAAGCCTTTCGCCGTGCCAGCCGCGCTGACGGGATCGCTGTTTCGTCTCGGCGCGATCGACGTCCACGCCTATCGCGTCTTCATCCTGGCCGTGACCGCCGTGCTGCTGCCCGCGCTGTGGCTGCTCCTGAACCGGACGAACCTCGGTCTCGTCATCCGCGCCGGCACCAGCGACAACCTCATGGTCCAGCTCCTCGGCATCGACGTGGCGCGCACGTGGACGATCACCTACGCGCTGGGCGCGGCGCTGGCCGCGCTGGCTGGCGTCATCACGGCGCCGCTGGTGGCGGTCGCGCCGGAGATGGGCGGCCTGGTGCTGATCGAGTGCTTCATCGTCACGGTGGTGGGTGGCATGGGCAGCTTCGTCGGCGCGGTCGCCGGCGGGCTCATCATCGGCGAGGCGCTGGCGCTGACGGGCATGCTGTACGACGTCCTGGCCGACGTCGTCATCTACCTGGCGATGGCGCTCGTGCTCCTGGTGCGCCCGCGCGGCCTGTTCGGGCAGGAGGGCATGTCGGAGGAGTGAAGGGGATCGCCGTCGCGCTGCTGCTCCTCGCCACCGCCCCCCTCTACGCCGACTACACACCGTTCTACCTCGGGCTGCTCACCGAGGTGCTGGTCTTCGGCCTCTTCGCGCTCGCCTACGACGTGCTCCTCGGCGGCACCGGCGTGCTCTCCCTCGGCCACTCGGCATTTCTCGGGGTGGCCGCGTACACGACGGGGATCTTGTTGGCGCGATGGCGAACGCCCCTGGAGCTGAGCCTGCTGGCCGGCGCGCTCGCCGGGCTGGCGACCTCCGGGCTGCTCGGCGTGCTGGTTCTGCGCAAGCGCGGCGTGTATCTGGCAATGCTGACCCTGGCGCTCTCGCAGGTCTTCTACTACGTCGTGCTGATGTGGACCCCGGTGACGGGCGGCACCGACGGGCTCGGCAACCTGCCGATCCTGCATCTGAGCGAGCCGCTCGGCTGGCGCCTGTCCAAGCGACCGATCACCCGCTACTACGTGGTCGTGGCGGTGATCGTGCTGGCGATGCTCGCCATCCGCCACCTCCATGCCTCGCCGCTGGGACGGGTGATGCGCGCGGTGAAGGCCAACGAGGCGCGCGCCGCGGCCTGCGGCTACGACACGCGACGGGTGAAGCTGGTCGCGTTCCTGATCTCCGGCTTCTTCTCGGGGCTGGCCGGCGCGCTGCTCACCGTGGTGCTGGAGTTCGTGCCGATCGAGAACATCCACTGGTCGATGTCGGGCTCGGTGCTGATCATGACGCTCTTCGGGGGCACCGGCACCTTGCTCGGCCCCTTCGTCGGCGCCGGCGTCTTCATCTGGATGCGCGATTTCCTGAGCAAGCACCTCGAGTACTGGGAGGTCTTCGTCGGCGGCGCCTTCGTGCTGATCGTGCTCTTCCTGCCCGACGGCATCGTCGGCTCGCTGCAGCGCTGGCTCGCGCGGCGCCGCGGCGCGCCCGCCCAGCCGGCCGCCGCGCCGGTCGAGCCCGCCCGCCTGGCTCGGCCTCGCCCCCCCGCCGGCGCGCCGGCGATGGACGGCGCACTGCTCGAGAGCCGCGGGCTCACCAAGATCTTCGGCGGCCTCACCGCCGTCAACGGGGTCGACTTCCAGGTGCGCCGTGGCGAGCTGCGCTCGGTGATCGGCCCCAACGGCGCCGGCAAGACCACGTTCTTCAACCTGCTCACCGGCGTGCTGCCGCCGACGCGCGGGCAGATCTTCTTCAAGGGGCGCGAGGTCACGGGGTTGCCGGCGCATGCCGTGTCGCGGTTGGGCCTGGCCCGCTCCTACCAGGTGACAAACATCTTCGGCGACCTGAGCGTGTTCGAGAACGTGCGAATCGCCGTGCAGTCTCGCGTGACGCACTATCGCTGCTGGGGCCGCGCCGATCGCCTGGCCGCGGTGAGCGCGCGCGCTGACGAGATTCTGCGCCTGCTGGGCCTCGAGGCCCGGCGCCACGTCCGGTGTGCGGAGCTGTCGCACGGCGAGCAGCGCTACCTGGAGATCGGCATCGCCCTGGCGACCGATCCCGACTTTCTGCTGCTCGACGAGCCGACGGCCGGCATGAGCCCGGAGGAGACGCAGCGGACGGCGGCCTTCGTGCGGGGGCTGGCCAGCCACGTGACGATCGTACTCGTGGAGCACGACATGGACGTGGTGATGGGGATCTCCGATCGGATCACCGTGCTCAACTACGGGCAGGTGCTGGCGGAGGGGACGCCGGCCGAGATCCGGGCCAATGCCGACGTGCGGCGTGTCTACCTGAGGGACTGATGCTCAGCGTCGACGGCATCGACGCTTACTACGGCCTCAGCCACGTGCTGCAGAACGTGTCGCTGACCGTGCGGCCCGGCGAGGCGGTGGCGCTGCTCGGCCGGAACGGCGCGGGGAAGACGACCACGCTCAAGGCGATCATGGCCGTGGTGCGGGCGCGCCGCGGCCGCATCACCTGGAACGGCACCGACATCACGGCGCTGCCGCCGCACCGCATCGTCCAGCTCGGCATCGGGTACGTGCCCGAGGAACGACGGATCTTCCCCAACCTCACGGTGTACGAGAATCTCAAGATGGCGCGGCTCACCGTCGACGGCGGCCGGCGGATGCGCGACTACCTGGACCGCGTCCTCGCGCTCTTCCCGCCGCTGAAGGAGCGGCTCGACAACAAGGGACGAAACCTCAGCGGGGGCGAGCAGCAGATGCTGACGATGGCGCGCAGCCTCGGCACCGAGCCGACGTTGCTGCTGATCGACGAGCCGACGGAGGGGCTGATGCCCGCGTTCGTCGAAACGATCGGCCAGACGATCGGGGAGATCCAGCGGCAGGGCGTCGCGGTGCTGCTGGTCGAGCAGAACACGAAGCTGGCCCTGGCGGCGACGCAGCGCGTGTATTTGATCGAAAAGGGCGCCATCAAGCACGAGGGCCGGGCGGCCGATCTGAAGAACGACGCCGCGGTGCGTGTGCGCTACCTCGGCGTCTGACCGCGCCGCCGCCATCCTACCGGATCACCTCATCGGCCTTGAGGAGCATCGACGGCGGCACGGTGAGGCCGAGCGCGCGGGCGGTCTTGAGATTCATCACCAGCTCGTAATGCGTCGGCTGCTCGACCGGCAGCTCGCTGGGACGGGCGCCCTTGAGGATCTTGTCGACGAACACAGCCGCTCGGCGATGCATCTCGCGATCGCTCGCGCCGTACGCCATCAGCCCACCCACCTCGACGAAGAGTCGCTCGCTGTAGACGGCGGGGAGGCGGTACTTCGCCGCCAGCCGGACCAGCTCAGCCCGGTGGTAGAGCGTGATCGGATCGGTCAGCACGACGAGGGCGCTGGCGTGCTCGCGGGCGGCCGCCCGCAGGGCGTTCTCGAGATCGGCCGCGGCGCGTAGCTCGAGCGACTGCACGCGGATGCCCAGCGTCTGGGCGCTCAGCCGCGTCTCGCGCAGGTACGACTCGGCGTTGGGCTCGGTGGGATTCCAGAGGACGGCGAGCCGGGAGAGTCGCGGAAGACCCTCCTTGAGCAACTCGATTCGCTTGCCGCTCAGCTGAGGATTGAGGGCGCTCAGCCCCGTGACGTTGCGACCCGGGTGACTCAGACTCGCCACGAAGCCGGCTCCGACGGGGTCGTAGTCGGCGGCCATCACGATGGGGATCGTCGTGGTGGCGTCCCGGGCGGCCCGAGTCGCCTGAGGGCCTCCGGTGACGATGACGTCAACGCGGGCGTGTACGAGGTCGGCCGCAGCGTCGCGCGCCCGATCGAAGGCGCCGTCGCACCATCGATACTCGATGACCATCGTCTGGGGCTCGATGTGGCCGAGCTCGCGCAGACCCTGGACGAACGCATCGCTGCGGGCCGACGGCCCGGGAGCCAGCGAGAGATAGGCGATCCGGGGGACCTTGGCCGGCGCCTGCGCCGCGACGTTCCGGGCGGCGGCGAGGCTCGCCCCGCCGACGAGCGCTAGGAACTGGCGCCGGGAGATCACGGGCGGCGGAGCAGGATCAGATCACGCCGTCGCTCTTCAGCTTCGCCAGATCCTCCGCCCCGAGCGACAGCCACTCCTTGTAGATCTCGGCGTTGTGCTGGCCGAGCAGGGGCGCCGGCCGGATCTCGGTGGGCGACTTCGCGAGCTGCACGGGGTTGCCGGGCATCGTGAACTCACCCCAGCCGGGATGCTGGATGGTCTGCACCATGCCGCGCGCCTTGAGGTGCGGGTCGACGAGGAGCTCGGATGGATTGAGCACGGCGCCGGTGGGGACCCCGGCCGGGCCGAGGACGGCCATGACCTCGTGCTTGGTCTTGGTCATCGTCCAGCCCTCGACCAGCGCGTCGACCTCCGGCTTGTGGGCGGCGCGCCACTTGGCATTCGACCACTCCGGGTGGCCGATGAGGTCCTCACGGCCGATGGCCTTGAGCAGCGCATCCCACATGTGGGGACGCGCCGGCTGCGGGTAGATGTAGGCGTAGTCGTCGGCCCCACCCGGCTTGCAGCGATAGATGCCGGACGGGGACGAGTTGGGGATGTCGTTGCCGCGCCGGGAGTCGGACTGGCCGCCTGAATAGACGAGCCGCATGGCGACCCGGCAGAGGTTGAACACTGCGTCCTGCATCGACAGCTCGACGAGCTGCCCCTGGCCGGAAGCCTGCCGCTGCCAGAGCGCGGCCATCACTCCGAACGCCGCGTGCACGCCGGTGCCGGAGTCGCCGATGGTCGGGCCCGGCTTGAGCGGCGGCGAGCCGGGGAAGCCAGTGACGGCCATGGCGCCGCCGGTGGCCTGGGCGATCATGTCGAAGCTCTTGTAGTCGCTGTACGGCCCGTAGGTTCCGAAGCCCTTGACCGAGAGGTAGATCAGCCTCGGGTTGATCTTCGACAGGGCCTCGTAGCCGAGGCCGTTGCGCTCCAGCGCGCCCGGCGCCTGGTTCTCGGCGACGACATCCGCCTGCTTGACCATGTCGAGGAACATGGCTTTGCCCTGCGGATGCTTCAGGTTGAGCGTGACGCTGCGCTTGTTGCTGTTGAGCGTGAGGAAGTAGCTGCTGTCGACGCCGGGCTTCTCGGCGCGACCCCAGCGGCCGGGCTCGCCCTTGGCGGGCTCCTCCACCTTGATGACGTCCGCGCCCAGCCACGCCAGGAGCTGCGTGCAGGAGGTGCCGGCCTCGAACTGGGTCAGGTCCAGGATCTTGATGCCGTTCAGGGCTTTGCTCATAGTGGCCGCATTCTAGCGCAGCTCGAGGACGTGCGTGCAGTCGGCGACGTCGTCGCGCTGGCGGAAGCCGAGCTGCACGTAGAGGGCGGCTGCGACCGGGTTGGTGGTGCGCAGCCGCAGGACGTCGAAGCTGTCCCGCGCCGAGTCGATCACCTCCAGCATGAGCCGCCGGCCGACGCCGAGCCGGCGATGCGCGCGTAACACGTAGAGATGGCGCACGCGCCCCGTCCCAGGCGCCGCGCCGTACGGGTCGACGCTCAATCCGCACACGCCGACGACCCGCTCGGCGAGCCGGGCGACGAAGAGCGCCTCGCCCGGCCGGTCGAAGCGCGTGACCCCGCCGGCCCACTCGTCGACCAGCCGCCGCACCAGGCGCAGACCGGCGGCCTCGCTCTCGGCGAGCAGCAGAGCGAGAGGCGCGATCGGCGACGTCGAGAGCGTCGTCACGACGATGGCCGGACTCACCCCGGCGCCGCGCCCTCAGGACGGCCGGAACGCGTTCATCGCGGTCACCAGCGCCGGCGTGCCGCCGAAGAGGTAGGTGACCTCGATCGTCTCCTGGATCTCCGCATCCGAGGCGCCAGCGGCGCGGGCGCGGTTGGCGATCGTCGCCACACCGTCGGGATGCGACTGCAGCGCGTCCACCAGCATCGTCATCAGGATCTTGTACTTGGCGGGGATGGCGCCGTCGCTCAGGATCCGCTCGCGCTGGGCCATGTAGGAGTCGACGAACTGCGGGTCACGCTGCTGCAGCGGCACGATCCAGGGTGGTAGCTGGGCCTGGGGCATGAGGGCCTCCCTCTCGCGAGATAGGCGCCGACAGTAGCATCGCCGCGACGGCTTGACCACGCGCGGGGGAGGGACTAGACCTCGTCTCACGGGAGGACGTGTCATGGACAGGCTCGCAGGCAAGGTCGCGCTGATCAGTGGGGGGGCGCGGGGGCAGGGCGCCGCCGAGGGGCGGTTGTTCGTCCGCGAGGGCGCTGCCGTCGTGCTGGGCGACGTGCTCGACGACGAGGGCAAGAAGGTGGAGGCGGAGATCCGCGCCAACGGCGGCCGGGCGACCTACGTCCACCTCGACGTCACGCGTGAGAGCGACTGGCAGGCGGCCGTGGCCACGGCCGTGAAGGCCTACGGCAAGCTCGACATCCTCGTCAACAACGCCGGCGTCCTGCTGCGCGCGAAGATCGAGAACACGAGCGAGGCGGACTGGGACCGCATCATGGCCATCAACGTCAAGGGCGTGTTCCTGGGGACGAAGCACGCGATCCCGGCCATGCGCCAGGCCGGCGGCGGATCGATCGTCAACATCTCGTCGACGGCCGGGCTGGTCGGCAGCCCCGGTGGTACTGCCGCCTACACCGCGACCAAGGGCGCCGTGCGGCTCTTCACGAAGTCGACCGCCATCCAGCACGCGCGCGACAAGATCCGCTGCAACTCCGTGCACCCGGGCCCGATCGCCACCGACATGATCAAGGACGTGCTGGAGAATGCCGCGGCGTGGGAGCAGCGGATGCGCCGGCTGCCGATGGGCCGGCCGGGGACGGTCGACGAGGTCGCGTACGGCGTCCTCTATCTGGCGTCCGACGAGGCCTCGTACGTGACGGGCAGCGAGCTGGTCATCGACGGGGGCACGACGGCCGAGTAGGTGAGTTTGCGCGGGGGATCAGCGCGTTCGCGACACGGACGCAGAGTCGTCGAGCCGGAAGCCATAGACGCCAGCCAGCTCACTCGTTCCGGTAGTAGGTCCGGGAAACCCCCGGCATCGGGGTCGTCGCGACGTTGTCTCGAAAATCTCGGGCTGTCGAGCCGTCGGGGCGCAGGAGGCTCGCAGCGACCGTGAAGGCGGGGCCGGGATGATTCAACCGCAGCACGAAGACGACCTCGTCGTCCTGATCGAGAAAGAACTGAGAGAAGGCCGGCGGGGTCCCAGAGGTTTCGTAGGCGAGGGCGAAGTACGCGTAGATCACCTGGTTGGTGACGCTGCCGTCGCTGTGGGGATGCCCCGGGAGGCGATAGGTGGCGCACGCAACGAGGAGCAGCACCGCCGCGATCAGCAGCGCATGGCGCGTCATGGCCGCCCTATTTTGTCGGTGGCCCGGCTTGCGTCGGGGGAGTCAGGCTGATGGCCCGGACGGACTTCGAGGTCGTCGTGGGCGGCGCTGGCGGGTCGGCCGGCAATGTCAGATCGATCACCACGGCGACGGGTTGCTTGCGGTCGTCGGTGCCGTTCATCCGGATGCGCCAGAGCGGGATGGGCACGTTCGGGCCCAAGCAATTGCCGGCGGTCGGATGACAGGACAGCGTCGACTGCAAGGGAATGCGGAACTCATCGTTCGCATCGAGTCGCCAGACCCCGCGGAACCGGGTGCCCCCGGATCCCGTCCCGGGCTGATAGATCGCCGTCTGGATCTCGTTGAACGTCACCCCCGTGCCGCCGACCTCTCGCACGAGGAGCTCGAAGGTGTAGTACCAGAGTGTGCGTCCTCCGACCTCTCTCGGTACCAGAGCGAGGTCGGTCGCCTGCCACGCAATGGGATCGGAGCGGCCCTCGAGGCGGGTCCCCAGCGTGGCACACGCGGCGACGAGCAGGAGCACCGTGAGAGCGACGACGGCCAGCCGGCAGGTGTCACGCATTCAATGTGAGCTCCCCGACCCAATGAGCGGTGCACGGCGCGCGATGAATACTCGATGCTAGAACTTTCGCGCCGATACGGTCAATCAGGGAAATGCCTCGTATACAGGACGACAAGGAGGCCCATGGCACACACACGGATCCGGAAGTTCAACACGCGGGACACCTACCCGGAGCAGAAGCTGGACAACGACCTCTGCCAGGCCGTCGTGGCGGGAAACACCGTCTACCTGCGTGGCCAGATTTCCCAGGATCTCGACAGCCGCGCATCACTCCACGCCGGCGACCCTGGCAAGCAGACGGACAAGGCGATGGCCAACGTCGCGCTGTTGCTGGACGAGGCCGGGAGCGAGCTGAGCCACGTCGTGAAGGTAGTGGTGTACGTCACCGACATCCGCTACCGCGAAGCGGTGTACCGTGCGATGGGCAAGTGGCTCAAGGGCGTGTTTCCCGTCTCGACCGGTCTGGTGGTTCCGGCGCTGGCGCGGCCGGAGTGGGTGGTGGAGATCGACGTCACCGCGGTGATCCCTGACGGCTACAAGCCACGGCGCCGAGGAAAGAAGGGCAAGGTCTCATGACCATCGCGATCGCCGCCCGGTCCGCCGAGGCGGGCATGTTCGGAATCGCCATCTCGTCGTCCTCGCCCGCCGTCGCCGCACGGTGCGCGCATGCCCGCGCGGGCGTCGGAGTGCTGGGGACTCAGAACATCACCGACCCGCGGCTCGGGCCCGCCGGCCTGGACCTGATGGCGAGCGGATTGAACGCGGCGGAGGCCGTCGCCACTCTCTGCCGGACCTCGCCGCACATTGAGTTCCGGCAGCTGATCGCCGTCGACGCCCAGGGTCGGACGGCGACGTACTCGGGCCGCCGCACCCTCGGCGTTCACGCCAATGCACAGGCGCCCAACGTCGTTGCGGCCGGCAACCTGCTGCGAAACCCGGAGATCCCCGGAGTGATGCTTGCCGCATTCGATCGGGCATCCGGGCACCTCGGCGATCGGCTGCTCGCCGCCATGGCCGCCGCGCTCGAGGCGGGCGGCGAGGAAGGGCCCGTGCACTCCGCGGGGTTACTGCTCGTACGCGACGTGCCCTGGCCGGTGGCCGACCTGCGAGTCGACTGGTCCGACGGCAACCCCATCGTGGACCTCCATCGCGTCTGGACGATCTACGAGCCCCAGCTGGAGGACTACGTCGCTCGCGCGCTCAACCCCACGGCGGCGCCCAGCTTCGGCGTGCCCGGCGACCGGTAAAGGAAAGGTCCCATGGCCACGGTCCAATTTTCGTGTCGAGCGCCCAACGCTGACTACCTCGGCTTCGAGGCCAGCCCCGACGCCATCACCGCGGTGGCCGTACGCGCGGAGGAGCTCGGCTTCGACGCCATCCTGCTGAACGACCATCTCATCGTGGATGGCTCGCCGCGTAGCGCACCCTGGGTCAACACGTTCGATCCGCTCATCACCCTGTCCTATCTGGCTGCGCGCACCACGCGGATTCGCCTCGGGACTTCGGTCCTGATCATGCCGTACCGGAACCCAATCGCCACCGCCAAGCAGCTCGCTACCCTCGACCAGCTCTCGGAGGGACGAGTGATCGCCGGCGTGGGAGCGGGCTGGAGTGAGGCCGAGTCGGAGGCCCTGGGGGTGCCCTTCCGCGAGCGCGGGGCCCGGACGAGCGAGTACTTGCGCGTGTGGCAAGCTTGCTGGGGCGCGGATCCCGTCTCGTTCCGAGGGCGGTTCTTCTCCTTCACCGACATGCGCGCCAGGCCCAAGCCGAGGCAGGCGCCGCATCCGCCGATCTGGATCGGTGGCGGAAGCGACGGCGCCTTGCGCCGAACGGCCGAGTTCGCCCAGATCTGGCAGCCCATGCAGATGCCCCTCGGAGAGCTGGGCTCCCGGCAGTCAGTTCTGCAACAGGCCTGCAGGCAGATCGGCCGCGCCGATGTGCCGCCCACTCGCATGAGCGTGCGCGTGGGATTGCGAGAGGTCGGCGGCGTCGCGGGACCGGGCGAGCGACCGCTCGGGCAGGGAAGCGTGGATCAGGTCGTCGAGGACTTCCGGCGCCTGCGCGCGGCGGGGCTCGATCAGTTCCAGATCAACTTCATGGGTTGCCGTAGCCTCTCCCATCTCCTCGAATCGATGGCCTTGTTCATGCGAGAGGTGAGTCCCGCAGTCAGCACGTAGCTCGCCAGACCATCGCGAAGCTGATCGGTAGCCCGCGGTATCGCTCCCACTTCGGTTTCTTGTGTAGCCACGCGTCGTCGACCAGGCCTTCGTCCATTTCGGCGAGTGTCCAGCCCGCTGCGCTCGCCGCTTTCACGTGGTCGCTCAGCAGGTGCACGTAGCTCCGGATGGTGACGGGGTCACCTGGCCCGCGATCGAAATGCGTCGGCACGCCGGCCATGAGGAACTGCGGATGATAGCCGACGAGAACGAAGCGACCGCCGGGCCGGGTCACGCGCGCGGTTTCGTGATAGAGCGGCGCCAGCTCGGCGAGATGCTCGTCGGCCAGCGACTGCAGGCAGAGGTCATACGACGCCTCCGGCAGCCCGGTGCTCGACACGTCGGCGACGCGAAGCGTCCGGTAGACGCCACGTCGCGCGGCGCGCTCCAGCATCTCCGGCGTGAGGTCCACGCCGTCGATGTGCGCCACG
>Ga0310811_10010257_pt1 | contig 12095 bp, 10 predicted proteins | sample YCmetagenome_FD_207642 | JGI IMG/M metagenome (GOLD analysis project Ga0310811, IMG submission 207642) | Soil microbial communities from experimental microcosm in Duke University, North Carolina, United States - YC | ecosystem: Engineered > Artificial ecosystem > Soil microcosm > Unclassified ...
GCAGCTTTTCCCGGAGCAGGGCGAAGAGACGGGCCGTGTCGAGACCGGTGATCACATGGGCATTGGGCGCGCGGCCAGCACGGTGGCGCTCGGCGACGGCCGCGATACTCTGCCCGCGCGCGAGCGGGGCGGTCGTCTCGACCTCGACCCAGGCATCGACTCCCTGGAACAGGCTGGGGTCGATGCAATGGGCGATAACACAAGGGTCGTGCAGGCAGGGGTCGCCATGGCCATAGGCGCGCAGCATGGCAATCGCGGCCCTGGTGATGGGCCCGCCCGCGGCCTCGACATCCGCCATCCAGTCCGGCGTGATCAGAGCCTGGGCCGTCACGTCCAGGCCGAACATGGTGAGCGTCACGCCCGCTGTCAGCATCACCTGGGCGGCATGCGGGTCGATCATGAAATTGAATTCGGCGGCGGGCGTGGAATTGCCCGGCCGGAAGGCGGCCCCGCCCATGAACACGATTTCGGGGATCAGCGGTGCGATGTCCGGCGCCTTGATCAGCGCCATGGCGACATTGGTCATCGGCCCGATCGGGCAGAGAGTGATCTCGCCCGGGTTCTCCCGGACGAGCCGGATGATGGCGTCCACGGCGTGTTCGGCCTCGGCGCGGCCGGTGGGCGCGGGCAGGCCGATATCCCCCAGCCCGTCCCCGCCATGCACCGATTTCTTGCGCTCGATCGGCGCCATGATCGGGCGCGGACAGCCGGCATGGACCGGGATCTCCGTGCGCCCGGCGAGGTCGAGGATGCGCAGCGCATTCGCCGTCGTCTGCGGCAGCATGACATTGCCGATGACGGTGGTGATCGCCTCGACCTTCACCGCCTCGGGGGCGGCGAAGGCGAGCAGCATGGCCAGGGCGTCGTCCACGCCGGGGTCGCAGTCAAGAATGATCCGGCGCGGAGCCATAGACGTCAGCCTCAGTTCAGATAGTCATTGGTGTAGTAGTCGGAAGCGGGCAGCACCTTGTCGATCTGCTTGGTATCGGCGAGGGCCTTGGCGATGCCGTTCCACTGCGCATCGGACTGGGTCATGTAGCCGTCCTTGCCCTTGAGCAGGCCGATCGTCTCTTTCCAGCCGACCGCGTTGTAATCCTTGGAGCCGGCAGCGGGGTAGAGTTTGATCAGGTCGGCGACCGCCTCGTCTGGATGGGCGGAGGCCCATTCCATGCCCTTCTTGGTCGCGGCGAGCCAGGCCTTCACGGCCTCCGGATGGGCCTCGCCATAGGCCTTCATGACCGTGAAATCCCAGACCGGGATGTCGGGCACGCCGGCCGCCGGGCCGATGAGCTGAGCGGGATTCTTCTTCAGCTGCGGCACCACGTCGGCCAGCGCGTAGTTCGCGCAATTGGTGGCGTAGTCGATTTTGCCCGTGAGCATCATCGGGATGTCGTCATCCGTCGCGATGATCTGCTGCACGTCGCTCTCCGACACCCCGGCCTTCTTCAGCACGTAGGGCATCATCGCCTTGGTCCAGCTGTCGGTATAGACGCCGATCTTCTTGCCCTTGAGGGTCGAGAGATCGATCGTCGCGCCCGGCGGCGCGAACAGGCCCCAGTTATTCGACTGGGAATAGAAGGCGATGGAGGTGATGGGGATGCCCTGGGCCGCGGCGAAGACGACGTCCGTTACCGGATCGAAACCGATGTCGCCCTGGCCCGCTGCCAGCATCCGCACCGTCGTGGAGTTGTTCGGCGGGAAGAGCGTCGATACCTCGAGGCCGGCCGCCTTGTAGAAACCCTCGGCCTGGGCGACGGCCGTGGGGATCAGTTCGAAATCGGGCGTCACCCAGTCATAGACCAGGCGGATCTTGGTGACATCGGCGGCGTGGGCGCGGGGCGCCAAGGGGCCAAGGCCGAGCATCAGGGCGCCGGCGGCGGCGGTGCTGGCGGCCAGCCGTGCGAGAATACGGAGAGGCTTCATCTCAGACCTTTGTGCTGGGGGAATGGGGGGAAGGAACCTTGCCGCCGAACCAGGAGGGGGCGGTCATGCGCGTGCGCCAGGGTGTGGCGAAATGCTCGACGATGACGACGAGGATGAAGGAGCCGATGCCGATGGCGGTGAGCAGCAGCATGGCGCCGTAGACGCCGGCCGTATTCATCTGGGCGTTCGCCGTCAGCAGGTAGGTGCCGAGGCCGATGTGGGAGGAGGCGGTCCATTCGCCGATGACCGCGCCCGTTACGGCATAGCAGGCGCCGATCTTGAGGCCGGAGAAGAGCGGCCCAATGCAGGCTGGCAGCCGCACGATCATGAAGGTGCGCAGCCGCGTGCCGCCGAGCAGGCGTGCGAGGTTGACCTGATCTTGGTCGACGCTCGCGAGCCCGTCGAGCACGTTCACGACGACCGGAAAGAAGACGATCCAGGCGACGATGATGAGTTTCGGGGTGAGGCCGAAGCCGAAGATGATGACGAGCGGCGCCGCGATCGCCACGATCGGCACCGCCTGGGAGGTGATCAGGGCAGGGTAGAGAAGGCGATGGACGATGGGGATCTGCGCCATGATGACGGCCAGCACCACGCCGAGCACGGCGCCCACGATATAGCCGTAGAAGGTCTCGCCCAGCGTTTGCTGGGTGAGCTGCTTCATCATCGCCATATTGTGCAGGATCACGTCGATCGCCGCGGACGGGGTCGGGATGACGTAGGGTGGCAGGCCGGTGATGACGAGAAGCAGTTTCCAGGCCACGAAGATCAGCGCGATGGCGACAATCCAGAGGCCGACATGGCGGCCGTATTCACGCAGGGCCGAGGGCTCGTTGCTCATGCCGGCACCGTCATCGCGCCGGGCACGCCGTGCAGGGTCGCCTGACTGTAGAGCATTTCCATAATCCGGCGCTTGATCTCCACGAATGTCTCCGAAGTCAGGCAGTCCATCGCGCGCGGGCGCGGAATGGTGACGTCGATGATCCAGCCGATGCGGCCGGGGCGGGGCAGCATGACCACGACGCGGTCGGCGAGGAAGATCGCCTCGTCCACGTCATGGGTCACGAACATCACCGTCCGCTTCATTTCCTTCCAGATTTCCAGCAGCCATTGCTGCATGCCGATGCGGGTCTGACTGTCGAGCGCGCCGAACGGTTCGTCGAGCAGCATGACCTCGCGGCCGGCGGCGATGGTGCGCATCAGCGCCACGCGCTGGCGCATGCCGCCGGAAAGCGCGCGCGGATAGTGGCGGAGGAACTCGCCAAGGCCGTAATGGCGCGCGAGCTCGGCGGCGCGCTCGCGGTCGGCGCGGGTGGCGCCGCGCGTCAGTGACGCGCCGAGGGTGATGTTGCCGAGGACGGTGCGCCAAGGCAGCAGCAGATCTTTCTGAAGCATGTAGCCGACCTGGCCGGGCCTCGCCGCTATGTCCTGGCCGTCAAGCAGGATTTCCCCCGATGTCGGCCGCAGCAGTCCGGAGACGGCGTTGAAGAGCGTGCTCTTGCCGCATCCGGAGGCGCCGAGGATGCAGACGAATTCACCGTTCCCGATATCAAGGGAAACCTGATTCAGCGCCTGGAACGAGCCGAAATTGTGATCGAGACTGCGGATCGACAGTTTGACGTGGGGTTCAATCGCCAAAGCTTATTCTTTCGTCAGTGTTCGGGTGCCGGCCGCGCCGCCTGACGCCCATTCACGCGGGTGTGAATGGAGACCGAGGGTGACGCCAGTGGGGCCGGCTGGCAAGCCCCGGGTGAAAGCAGCTTTCATGCCGCGCGGCCGCCCGGATCGGTGATGCTGCCCTGCGTCATGTTACCGCCCTCTGTCCCGCCGTTCGCGAAGGCGCTAAGATCCGGGCATGACCCGTCCCTCGATCATTGCCCCCTCCATCCTGTCCGCCGATTTCGGCCGCTTCGCCGAGGAGACCCGCGCCATCGACGCCGCTGGCGCCGATTGGCTGCATCTCGACGTGATGGACGGCGCCTTCGTGCCCAATATCAGCTTCGGCCCCGGCGTGATTGCCGCGGTGCGTCAGCAGAGCAAGCTTCCCATCGACACCCACCTGATGATCGAGGGGCCGGACCGCTACCTTGGCGACTACGCGAAGGCGGGCTCGGACCGCATCACCGTCCATGCCGAGGCCTGCCCGCATCTCAACCGCACGCTGCAGGAAATCCGCGGCCTCGGTTGCAAGGCCGGGGTCGCGATCAATCCCGCGACGTCCGAGGAAGCGGTGCGCTACAGCCTGGATGCCGCCGACCTGATCCTGGTCATGACCGTCAATCCAGGCTTCGGCGGCCAGGCCTTCCTGCCGCTGACGCTGGAGAAGATCCGCCGCCTGCGCGCGCTCATCGGGGACAGGCCGGTCGAAATCGAGGTCGATGGCGGCATCACGGGCGAGACCGCGGAGCTGGCTGCCGCGGCAGGTGCCAATGTCTTCGTCGCCGGTTCCTCCGCCTTCAAAGGCGGCAGCGGCAGTTACGCGGCGAATATTGCCACGCTGCGGACGGCGGCCGAGCGCGGCTCCGAAGCCAGCCATGGGACGGCCCACAAGGGACAGGCCCTGCGGGGCTGACTTCGGGACGCAGCTTCTTTAATCCTGCCGCTTACGGCACTTTCAGGCCGAGCGCCTGTGCGACGCCTGCAGCGTAGGCCGGGTCCGCGCGCCGACAATTGGCAATATGCCGCTCCTTGATCTCCTGGCGTGCATCGCCCATCGCCCGGGCGGTGTTCTCGAAGAGAGCTTTCTTTTGGGCATCGCTCATCAGGCGGAACAGGTTGCCCGGCTGTTCCCAGTGATCATCGTCGAGGCGGTGGTCATATCGTGCGGCGTTCCCAGAGAGCGGGAGAGGCGGCTCGGCGAAATCGGGCTGATCATCCCAAAGGCCCGCGCTGTTGGGATTGTAGCTCAGCGTACCGCCGAGATTGCCGTCGACACGCATCTGCCCATCCCGATGGTAGCTCATATAGGGGCATTTCGGCGCGTTGACCGGGATTTGGTAGAAGTTGGAGCCGAGGCGGTAATGAACGGCATCATTGTACGAGAATAGGCGCGCCTGGAGCATCCGGTCTGGAGAGAAGCCGATGCCCGGGACGATATTCGACGGCCCGAATGCCGCCTGCTCGACTTCCGCGAAGTAGTTGTCGGGCCAGCGGTTCAGCTCCATCGTGCCGACCTCGATCAGCGGGTATTCCGCCTTTGGCCAGACCTTCGTGAGATCGAAGGGATTGTGGCGGTGAGTCCTTGCCTGCCCTTCCGTCATCACCTGGATGAACAAGGTCCAACGCGGGAAGTCTCCGGAGTCAATGGCCTGCAGCAGGTCGCGGCCATGGCTTTCGCGGTCCTTGGCGATAAGAGCCTCGGCCTCGGCATCGGTGAGGTTTTGGATGCCTTGCTGCGTGCGGAAATGGAATTTGACCCAGACGCGCTCATTCGCGGCATTGATCATCGAAAACGTGTGGCTGCCGAACCCGTGCATGTGCCGCAAGCTTTTCGGGATGCCGCGGTCCGACATCACGACTGTAACCTGATGCAACGCCTCGGGCAGGAGCGTCCAGAAATCCCAATTGTTGTTGGCACTGCGCATGCCGGTGCGGGGATCGCGCTTGATCGCGTGGTTCAGGTCGGAAAAGCGAAGCGGATCGCGGAAAAAGAACACCGGCGTATTGTTGCCGACGATGTCCCAGTTGCCTTCCTCGGTGTAGAACTTGAGAGCGAAGCCGCGAATGTCGCGCTCGGCATCGGCCGCGCCTCGCTCGCCTGCGACCGTCGAGAAGCGGGCGAACATCGGTGTCTGCTTGCCGATCTCGGAAAAAATCTTCGCCTTGGTGAAGCGCGTGATGTCATGCGTGACAGTGAAGGTGCCGTGGGCGCCCCAGCCTTTGGCGTGCATCCGGCGCTCGGGGATCACCTCGCGATCGAAATGCGCCAGCTTCTCGATCAGCCAGACATCCTGCAAAAGCGTGGGGCCGCGCGGACCAGCGGTCAAAACATTTGTGTTGTCAGCGACAGGCGCACCGTTGTCGCTGGTGAAAGGTTTCATTGAAGACATGGCTCGCTCCTGGGCTGAACGAAGGGGGTATGCGGCAGCTCCTAGTCTGGCCAGGCTGAGGCACGGATTACGCGGCAGCAATTCGCGGGAACGTAAGACAGGTCCCTGCCGCCGAACTCATCGACTGTGGAGGAAACAGGGCGCGGCATAGGCGCCATAGAGGCTCAAGCGCTGAGGAGCGCCGGCATATTTCTTGGTGAAGCCTATAGAGTGCTTTGTCAGGCTGATGCCGTGAAACGCGGCGCTGACATCAAGATGTTCAGGATCGACGCCGAGACTGCGGCATGTGCAGGTCAATGAACATTCGCAACAAATCGGGCCGAACAATTTGCTCGTTTCACATGCCAGAAGACTATCCGGGCCAGTGACGCGAGGGGTCCGGGATTGTCTATTGCTTGTGCCCGTCAAGCGCGATGTCATTACCTGTTCCTGCGATGCAAAGACGGTAACGCTGGCCGAAAAAAAATTGTAACTGAGCAACGTCTGACGGCAAAGTCAAAAGGCATTGATCATGTCTAGCCCGATGGGCAGGCAGGTGAGGTCTAGGACAGAATGCCGTTCTGCGCGGTGATCGGCGAAGGCACATCCTCTGCGCCGATCGCTTGCAGCAAATCGATCTCGATCGTGCGCGTGATGGCGGCCATCGGTATGTCATGCACGTCGTTCGAGAAGGGATCCTCGAGATCGCTGCCAATCTCGTTGAGGACCAGGAACATGAAGCCGATCAGGGCCGAGCCGAAGGGTGTCGCGACGCCCAGGCTGTCGACCATGCCGAGTGGCAGCACAAAACAATAGGCGCGGCTGAAGATCAGCGGCAGGCCGCTGTACTGTCGGGGCAGCGGCGTGTTCTTGATCCGCTCCAGCCCGCCCTGCGCATCGATGACAGCGGCGAGCGTCCGGTCGAGATTGGCGACGGCGACGCTGTCGAGCCCGCCCGCACGGCGAAGGTCTGCGAGGCGACGGGAGATCGCCATCTGGATCGCCGCTGGCGCATTGGCGCGGCCGTGGCAGAGCACCACCATATCGGCCGGAAGATAGCGCGCCAGCGCCTCATCCGGCGACAGGCGCAGCAGGTGGCAGCGCAGCGCCAGGGCATAGGCGATCTGGGCGCGGACGAGATCATGGGCCACGGATGGATCGTCGACCAGCGCCAGCACGCCGCGGGCGAAACTGCGGGAGTTATTGAGGATCGCGCCCCAGAGCGTGCGCGCCTCCCACCAGCGCGCATAGGCGGCATTGTTGCGGATCGTGACGATGAGCGCGATGGCGCTGCCGAGCAGCGGCAGGGGCAGCAGCGGGATCGCCACCCAATGCCAGTCCAGCACCAGATAGGCGACGGTGATCGCTACGTCGTACGCGACCAGCAGGGCGAGCGTCGGCGCGTTGTAGCGCAACAGGCGCCCGACATGGATGCCGCGGGAGACGATCACGGCGGATCAGCCGTAAGCGATAAGATCCCCGCTCTTGACGGTGACGAAGACGCGCCCCTCTGCCGCGACCGGTGCTGCCGCCGCTGGGGAGGGCAGCGTGATCGTGGCGCGCGGCTGGCCGGTGATCGGGTCGAGCGTCGCGAGTTCGCCGTGGTTGCTGACCAGCACGAGGTTGGGCCCGGCAATGATCGGCCCCCACCAGTAAATCGGGTTGCGCAGCTTTTTCATGTTCTTGAAGGGCGGCATCTGATGCACCCATTTGACCTGCCCGCTGGCGGCCGAGAGGCAGGCGAGCTGTTGATCGGTCGAGATCTGATAGGCCCAGTCGCCGGCCAGGAAGGGCGTCTGATCGGTCGCGAAGTCGCGTTCCCAGAGGCGGCGGCCGGTCGGCAGATCGAGCGAGAGAACGAGGCCGCCGAGACTGCCCGCGAAGACCCGGCCCTGCTGGATGACGGGCATGCCGACAATCGCCGAGAGCTGCGAGAGGCCGCTGCCGGCCGCGCCCAGATTGTCGGACCACAGAACCTCGCCGCTCTCCACATTGAGGGCGAGGAGGTCGCCGGAGGCGAAGCCCGCGATGGCGAGGGAGCCGGAGACGGCGGGGGCTGGGAGCCCGAGCACGGATGTCTGCACCTGGCGGGCCTGGCGGGTCCAGAGGATGTCGCCCTTCGCGGCATCGAGCCCGACGATCGAGCTGTCGATGAGGCTGACGAACAGCCGGCCGCCCGAGATCGAGGGCGCCGTGCGGGCCGGTGCGCCGACGGACTTGCGCCACAGGATCTTTCCGGTCTTCGGCTCGAAGCGGAGGACCTCGCCGAAGCCCGTGGCGGCATAGAGCGCGCCGGCATCGGCGCTGACGCCACCGCCGATGTCGAAGCTGCGCGAGCCCTTCGGCCGCACATAGGTGCTCCAGATCTGGCTGCCGTCCTTGATCGCGAAGGCACAGACCTCGCCGCGTGCGCTCATGGTGTAGACCGTTCCGGCCACGATCACGGGCGGGCAGGGGATGCGCTGGCGATAGGCGGTGCCTTCGCCGATATCGGCACTCCACAACCGGTTCAGAACGGCGGGCGCCGCGCCGACTTCCGGATCATGCGCGGCATTACCGCCCTGCTGGGCCCAATCGAGCCCGGCCACCGGCGCCGGCAGGGTGACTGGCTGGGACAGGCTCGTATCGACCTGAAGCGCCGAGGAAGCGCCCATCACGTCGATCCGCTTGCCGGGCAGCGGCGGGGTCTCGTCGCTGCCGAGGAAGCCGCAACCGGCCAGGGCAAGCGGCAGGCCGAGGGCGCCGGCGCGGCGAAGGGCTGCCCGGCGGGTCAAGGCCGGTCGTTCATCGGCGGTGTCGAAGACGGGTAGGGTGGGTCGGTTGGTCATACGGCTCATCCTGGGGCGCCAATCTCTTCGAGTCGGATCGTGATCTTAGGATTAGGGCGGAAACGCGGCTCGCTGGCTACTGCTGGGCCGGCGGCGCGCCGAGCGCCTGGGCCATGGCATTGGCCATGTTGCGCATGTCAGCCGGGGTCGAGACGTCGTTCGCGACGGACTGGAAGGTTTTGATCGCCCCCTTGGTGTCGCCGGTGCGGATGCTGAGCAGTCCGAGATACTGAAGCGCGATCGGGCGCCAGGGGCTGCTCTCAGCGGCGAGCGGCCCGAGCCGCGCCTGGATGAGAGAGGGTTCAGCCGTCTCGAGCTCATGCGAGGCCCAGCTCAGCGTGGCGACCTGCCGCAGCACCGGGCTGATGGCGCTGTCGTTCATCAGGTGGTCCCACATCGCCTCCGCCTTTTTCATCTGGCCGGAATCGGCGAGCAGGCTCGCCTCGTTCAGGCGGGCGAGGGTGGCGTAGCCGCCGGGCGCGGTCTTCGCGACATCGGCGAATTTCTGCGCGAGCGGCGCGCGGTTGGCGGCTGAGCCGCGCTGCGCCGCCTGGTCCAGAACACCGATGAAGGCGGTTGCGGCGCGAGCGTCCTGCTTGCCCTGATACCAGCGCCATCCCTGCCAGCCGGCCACGCCCAGGATCACGAGCAGAACGAGGGCGACGAGTGCGATCCCGTACCGCCGGGCAAAGCGCGCCATGCGCTCCGCCCGGAGATCTTCCTCGACCTCGTCGAAAATATCGACCACGCTTTAACCTCCGGCATCCCTCTTGAGGTTCGCGCACGATCCCGTGAAGCTGCGGAATAGGGTCGGGCGCAAACGGCGGCGGACCATAGCGGCGGCTTGGAGCGAGAGCAAACCTGCGCGATAGGAGCAAGGCATGGTCGGGACGATCTACGATTTCAGCCTGACGACGCTGGACAGCCGGGACTATCCCCTGTCGGCGCTTACCGGCCGGCCCCTGCTCGTCGTCAATACCGCGTCTCAATGCGGCTTCACGCCGCAATATGCCGGCCTGCAGGCGCTGCAGGAAAAATGGGGGCAGCGGGAGGACGGGCTCGTCATCATCGGCGTGCCGAGCAATGATTTCGGCAATCAGGAGCCGGGCGAGGCGGCGGCCATCGGCGCCTTCTGCACGCGCAATTACGGTGTCACCTTCCCGATGATGCAGAAGGCGCATGTGAAGGGCGGCCAGGCCATACCGCTCTTCCGCTGGCTCGCCGGGGAGGGCGGCTTTTTTTCACGCCCCCGATGGAATTTCTACAAATACCTGATCGGCCGGGACGGGCACCTGAAGACATGGTTCGCCAGCACGACGCGCCCGGAATCGGAGAAGATCGCACGGGCGATCGCGGCGGTGATGTGACCATGCCGCCGCGATCCCGGGGGTTCATCCGGCGAAGCGCACCAACTGCCCGCGCGGGGCGCCCAGCACTTCGTCCTCCCGCATCACGGCCTGGCCGCGAATGATGGTGGCGACCGGCCAGCCTTGCACCGTTGTGCCCACGAAGGGGCTCCAGCCGCAGGGGCTGGCGATCCAGCTTTCCTCGATGGTGCGGCGCTTGGCCATGTCGACGAGGGTGAAGTCCGCGTCATAGCCGCGCGCGATGCGGCCCTTGCCGCGGATGCCATAGACCCGGGCGGGGCCGGCGCACATGAGATCGGCAAGGCGCATGAGGGAGAGGCGCCCGGCGGAGACGTGATCCAGCATCAACGGCACGATGGTCTGCACGCCGGTGAGACCCGCGGCGCAGAGCGGCCAGGGCTTTTCCTTCGCCGCGCGCGCATGCGGCGCGTGGTCCGACCCCACGACATCGACCATGCCGTCCCGCACCGCGGCCCAGGCGGCTTCCCAATGTCGTTTGTCGCGGATGGGCGGGTTCATCACCGCATAGGGGCCGAGCCGCTCATAGGCGTCGGGCGCCCATTGCGTGAGATGGTTGAGCAGCACCTCCACTGTCGCGATGTCCCGAAAATCGGCCAGATAATCGAGTTCCTCGGCGGTCGAGACATGCAGGATATGGGCGGCGCGGCCGGTCTTTCGGGCGAGCGCCATCAGCCGCCGCGTGCCGAGAAAGGCGGCCTCCACGTCCCGCCACTCCATATGGGACGCATAGGGCATGCCTTCGTGGAACAGGTGTTTCCTGTCGCGAAGGCGATATTCATCCTCGGAGTGATAGGCGATGCGGCGCCGGCCTGAGCGCATCACGGCTTCCAGCGTCTCGTCATCCTCGATCAGCAGGTCGCCGGTGCTGGAGCCCGCGAAGACCTTCACGGCCGGCACGCCCGCTTCGAGTTCAAGCTCGGCGAGGGCGGCGATATTGGTGCGCGCCGCCCCGATATAGAGACCGAGATCGCACCAGGCCCGGGTGGCGGCGAAGTCTTTCTTGGCGTTGAGATGTTCGAGGGTGGTGATGGAGGGATTGCCGTTCGGCATGTCGAAGACCGCGGCGAGCCCGCCGAGGATCGCCGCCTTCGTGCCCGTGGGGATGCTTTCCACCGCCGCCTGGGCGGGATCGCGCAAATGGGTATGGGCGTCGATGAGGCCAGGGAGGACGTGCAGCCCGCTCGCGTCCACCACCTCCGCCGCCTCCGCGCCGGCTTCGGGGGCGAGGGTCACGATGCGCCCGGCGGTCGCCGCGACATCCGATCGGACCAGACCCCAGGGCAGCACCAGCGTGCCGCCGCGGATGATGAGATCGTAGAAAGCTGTCATGCGGCGTCCTGCCCTTTGTCTTCCAGTAGCGTCCTGGCCGCGTCCGCGGCGGCCTCCACGGTAATCCCGTCCATCGGCGCCTTGGCCCTCGGGCCGGGTGCAACGACGACTGCCGTGCATCGCCCGGCGGGCGCATATTCGTCCACGGGCGAGGGTCCGAAAAGCCCGAGCGTCGGCGTGCCCGCGGCCGCCGCCAGATGCATCAGCCCGGAATCATTGCCGACGAACAGATCCAGCCGGGCGAGGCAGGCCGCCACTTCCGGCAGGGTGAGCCTGCCCCCGAGGTCGATCGCCTCGGGCAGCGCCTCGAGCACCGGCCGGGCAAGGGCTGCTTCTGCCTCGCCGGGGCCTGCGAAGATCACCGGCCGCGCCCCGGGCAGTGCCGTCTCCGCGAGCCGCCGGAAGAGGGCTGCGAACCGCTCCGGCGGCCAGACCTTGCCCGACCAGTTGGCGGTGGGGCCGAGGCCGATGAGCGGCGCGCCCAAGGGCAGCAGTTCCGCCGCGCGGGCGCGGTCTGCGGGCGCGGACCAGGCGACGGGCAGCGGCGCGGGATCAAGCCCCATGCCTTCCGCGAGTTGTCCGAGGCGGGAGCCCGGGCG
>Ga0310811_10010258_pt1 | contig 12095 bp, 8 predicted proteins | sample YCmetagenome_FD_207642 | JGI IMG/M metagenome (GOLD analysis project Ga0310811, IMG submission 207642) | Soil microbial communities from experimental microcosm in Duke University, North Carolina, United States - YC | ecosystem: Engineered > Artificial ecosystem > Soil microcosm > Unclassified ...
CTCTCCTTTATTTCTATAAGTCGCGCAGGGCCACATCCGTGGCAGGGCCCGCTACCTGTTTTGGTTGTTCTAAGTTCGATCGTCTCTCTATGCTTTTTTTTTTCCTTCCTCCTTGGGGCTGCGGATGCACAATATTGAGACTATCAGAACCACGGTACGACATTCGAGTACAAGTAACAAAGTAACTAGTAGTAATCAAGTGGCTAAGTAGATGATCAGCCTTAAGTGTCGACAAGGTCGGCGTGACGTCGTCGAGCTGCTCAAGGACTTCGGCCAAAGTACGATTGTTATCCAGGTCACTATCAGGGATAAGTGAGTCGAACAACCCGGGTGCTTCTTCGTTCAGCATGTACAAATTTTAGGTGTTTGGTCGGTTTGTCTATTGTGAGAAAAAATGTCCTTAGATGTGTCCGGAATGCGATTGTACTTTGTGTCTCCTGTGAGGTTCAATGTTATCATTCAGTTGTTATGTCGCCTACTGAAGCCCTCGTCACTTTTTCCAGCCGAGTTAATGCTATTCGTGATTTTCTTTTCGCATCTGGCTGTTATCTTGGCGATCCTTCTCTTGTCCACCGTGTCTGCTGGAATCATCGGGACAATCATGATGAGCTAATGAGTAGCTCAACTCCGTCTCAACGTGCTCTGCTTTCGACTGTTGTCAGGCTGCCTTCTCGTGGCTTTACGTTGACCTCTGATGCTGATTGGTGTGGCTCTGCATCTGATTTTCAGCACTTTGCTAAGACAAATGCTCGTTGTCTTGGCTTTATGCCAGAACGTGGCATTTTTCGACATGACTTTTTCGTTGCTGTTGACAACGCTTTGGAATTGGAAAAAGCTGTTGCCACTGAGGGTTCAATGTCGAGTTCAGGCTTTGTTTGTGGTACACACGGTCTTATTTTCAGTCATCGTTTGTTCCAGGTATTTTTCATTTAATTTTTTTATTTGCTCTTGCTGATTCAACTTGTCCTATGTATTATAGCCCGGTTCTGATGGCAGTCTTGATTCATGGCCAGTCCATTCGGATGCTGCACGTGCTGCGCTGCAGCTTCTGAAGACCACACATCGCGCGGCACCTATTGTGGTTTATGATTTCAACGGTCATGTTGTTTCTCCGGCGCTGTATCGCGAGTATCTTCAAGATTCTCTTGTCCAAGTCTATTTTCATTTACTCCATGCCAAAATCAGTGAGAGGGATCTGTATTATGCTAGCATTCGTGCCATTCGAGTTATTTATCCTTCATCGTCTCGCTCCTCTCGCTATATTCCTGTGTACAGTGGATTACGGCTTTATAGGGGTCCTAACTTTGTGCCCGGCATGGGCTGATTACAAATAATTTTTGAAATGATAACGAGATTATACATTGGAGACCCCGGGAGGATGTCGAAATTGAGTTGAGTGACAAATTGAAACACGGAGATTGTTGATGTTGCGGTGAGAACATTGACTGCAGCATCTGCGTTTTATTTTCTAAGTTTTGAACAAGTTACGAATTGTAGATTATTTGGAAATACGAGTTACATGTTTTCATCAATTAACTTTCAAATTCTGTCTGTCATTTGGTACGGATCTTCTTTTCAATCTTGAAGTCTGTCAGTGCCGTCGAGGACGTTGCACCGCGTTTTTCGGCAGTGGGCAATACTGCTTGGTAGCGAGGTTCAACAGTCTCGTTGGAACGGTCTATTACCTTGATAGATTTGGCAACAAGTTGCCAGGTCTGTGGCAATGTTATCAGTATGCAAGCGAGGGTCGTGATATTTTCGTACCTTTCTTCCTTTTTGTCCAGGCTCTTTTTGCACATAGCCATGCATAGTGGCTGCGAAAAGGACGAGTGTGCCTTGACGGAGTTCGCTGTACCATTTGTCAGGTGTGATGAGATTGTTGGCGCTATCACGAATGTCCAGTTGACGTAGAGAGGCTCGCCGGTGATGAAAGATTGGACCTCCATAGTCCAGAAGAAGTGTTGGTGGGTGTATGGTGTCGGTGCTGATGACTGGATGAAATGTCAGTACGATTGGTGATTGTATGGGATATGACTATATACCTGCATTCTTTTTGTCGTGGTCGGTGTCTTGTGACATCATGGCCGTGTCTCCTTTCACAGCTGTTTTCGTAGATGTGGATGTCGAAGGAACCGGATCAAGGGTCATCTTTTGCATCCTTGATGTTTTCCCTGTCGCTTTTTTATGTTCTCGCAGGTCCTGTGGAACGTCATACATGCGCTGGGTGTGCAATATAATGACATCAGGATCGGTGTTGTCAGAGGTTGCACGACCGAGGCAGTCTTTGACAATGAAGCTCTGTGTTGTCTTTAAGTGAGAATGTCGGTAAGAAGACTTATAGTGTTACATACCTCTCCGTTTTTCTCGTCTCGTTCCTTCTCTGTTTCGATAACATTATTGATCTCTGCGATAGTATTGTACCAGCAGTCGTTTACAAGTCTGGGAGCTTGATGTCCCATGGTACAAGCGAGAGGACATTTGACCGGTGTATTGTCCTCGATATAGTTCGGCTGTTGCAATTTAGGGGCTTGTGCGGTTAATATATGACGATTTCATCACTTACTTCTCCTTGTCTTCCCAACCAATGGCTGCCAATAGCCTGTAGCTTGGTTCCGCATGCAAATGGTGCAATTTCTGCTGGAAGGAGAATCTCGTAGTCCTGATCCGTGTGGTTGTTTGTGAAATAGATATTGCCTCTGTTATCTGTCTCACGACGGAAGTCCTTCTCGTACAGCGCGTCAGCAAGACAGGGTTGGTTGGGTTGACGACGGATGTAGTCGTAGAGCTGTTCATATATTTGGTTAGAGACTCGTGCATCATATATCGAGGTCGATTTTTTGTCTGCCATGGTGATGGTATGCTTCAATGCAGAGAAACTTAGGAGACAACTCTATTCGCGTGTCATTGTTCTGTGATGTCATTTGATCGAAATTTAGGAGTCATTAGTAGATACAGATTATGTCACGAGGTTATTCAACGAGATGAGGATGAATGAGCAGGTCATTTACTGCATCAAAGTTCAATAAAGCTATGGATGTTTCAGTAGCGTTCAGACTGTGTAACGTGACACTTGCCTTCGGATTAGAAAGTTTGTTAGGAACACGTCCTTCTCGTGCATGTCAATGATGTTCAACGGATTGCGGCGGTCCTGTTTAATAACCAGTATGTTACCTTCCACTATTCCGTTCAGATCCGTATTTTGTGCTATGTCCTCTAGCAGAGCATTGGATGCTGCGTAGTCGTTGACTTGCTCTAAAAAAACAGTATAGATGTCATCTGGCAGGGTCGAGGAGTTCGGGAAGGTGTCAAAGGTTCTCCGGTGTTGTTTTCTGGAAGCAGTGCATGTCATGACGTCACGTTGACGCACCCAATGGTTTACCTCCAGCTCGTCAAGAGTTTTGAGCTGGTCGGTTCCATCTTGAAGGGGGATATTGACAATAATAGGTTCTGTACATGCTGTTGCATATAGTAGACCTTTATATGTCTTTTCGTATGGCTGTAGACAATGTGGTTAATTGTGTTATGAAATTTTTTCGACTGCTCTACTATTACCGGTTCATGGTCCTCAATCTGCTTCGACTGTTCTCTCACACTCTGCGGACTATGGGGCATAACGCTCGGAGGGATGTCGTTGTTCTCTACCATAACGTCAATATTGAATAAGCACTTTGAATTGAAACAATAGTCGTTTAGGCGCCATTCAACGTCGTTGTCATATAGCATTGATTTGACTGAAAAACGTCGGTCCCAAACGACTACAGCATATTCTTCGTGATTGGACACGTGGTGCCACAGAGCAGGGCATAGAGAGTTGCATGGACCATTGAGGAAGGTCATATTGGGATGAACATCGAACCTGTCTCCTCCAATGCTTCCTAGCCGTTGGTCTCGAGGTACGCCTTCTCCAGTCATTGTCTTTACCGTGTGATAGTTCCTGGTTAGCTCCGGATAGAATGATACTGCGCCACCGGCAGTGATAAATGTCATGTCTGCTGTTGAAGGACTGTTTAAGACGACGTGAAATGGGTGCAGCAGATGCTTAGGCTCAGTAACAGTGATGACTTTGCCTTGACGTCCATATTTCCGGAAATTCTGCACGATGGTAGAAAGCGAAGGGTGACATATAGTGGCAATGGAGTGATAGGACAGGATGTTTTGGATGAAATTCTCCATTAGAGATAGCGATCCGTGCGGCACGACGATATTGAGGTCTCTTGGCGGTTTTTTTCTCGTTCCTAGCATCATGTCGAGTGCACAAGACCCGATTATGATTCCTTTCATATGCCGTAGCGTCTGGTAAAATTCCCAGTAAAATTGATTGATGAATGGACTGAGGATGGTGTCAAAGCGGCGGAAGATGAAGGGGAGTTCTTCGTTGCGTAATGTTCTGCATGTCTGACCCAAACTGTGAAGCTCGGGAAGAAATAGGAGGGGAAAGATCATGTTCAGAAGGTCGAGGTTGAATAGCACTATATTGCGTAAGGTATTGAGTTATGTACCATATTATCAAACTCACCTTTGTTACTAGCCGGTATCATGTTTATCTGCACTGTTCTGATGAAAGGGCGTTGATCATGAGAGGGTGATATGGTATTGTCTGCGCCATTGTCGGTTTTTGCCGTTCTCGGCCAAAACTCGGCACAATTTCCAGGGTCATCTATTAGTTATGGTGAGGGGAGGACACGTTTATTTCTTCTCGGACGTTTCGTTGGATGTTTTTCATCGCCATTCGAATGCTCAGGCTCATGTGTACCGTCTGTACCTGGTTCCGGCAGTTTTCGCTTCTTCTTTCGGCTGGAAGAGTGCGAGACACTGCAAATTGCCAGTTTCCTGGGTTAATAACAAATATATTATGACTTTAATCAACCACTTGCATTGTTCGAGAGACGTATGATGATGAAAAGGTATGGTCGATATGGTTTTGCAAAATGTCTAAGTGCTGGACCGTTCTTTCAGGTGCCTCGGCGTTTTCTTCGATGGTCGCCATATTAGTACTAGGCATAGTAGTCGTATCGTTGAATTCTCTGCGCAATGTTTTTTCTGTGTTGACTTTTTCTTCAGCGGTGCCATGGATGAGGATCGTTTGGAGACGCAGACATTCCAATCGCCGCTCTTCTTTGCGCGAGTCTTCTGATGGACGACTTCGGATTTTATTGATATTGAATGGACGAAGAATTAGCAACCCATCTAGAGAGGTGACACGAGAAGCCATGACATATGGCGCCTCTGTTCCTCTACAACTTTGGATGTCGATAATGGCATTGGGAAGTGTCCGTCCTTGCGCTTTGTGGGTTGTCATTGCAAATGCCGGAAGAACGGGTACCTGAGTACGTATGATTTTGCATTGCTTATGGGAGTGTGGATGGCTGAATCGAAGTTCCACACTGTTTTCGAGGGCAACAATCTCACCAGAGTGTAAATGCGGAAGATCTTCACATATGGTATCGGATGAATGAATGATGCATGACCGCGCATGACGCCTGCCTTCATTGTCCGTTGTATATCGAATGGCCTTGAGGATGCCTTGACAACCATTGACGATTCCTCCTTCCACATCGAAGTTATACCCTATGATCACTGGCATTCCAATCACCAACGGAATTCGCCCTAGACGTTGATTTGTCAATCCGGAGTGCAGATTGTTGAGGTGATCGCAAAGTGAGTGATCTGATATCTCTTTTCCCGCCTGAACATCTGAACAATAATACCAATGCAATTCACGATTAGTCCGTCGGGCAAAATCTGCGGTCGCTTGAATATTAAAGGCATCCTTTACATCATTGTTGCTTACGATCACTGGTGCATCTCTCCATCCATCGTTCCAATTAGGCTTCACATTGCTAATTTGTCGTGTATTCAATAGTGTATAATCCGCTGTTGTGCAATTACCATGACGTAGGCGAGACAATAGCTCAACAAAAGGCTGATTCTCCTTGCCTTGTTGACGTCTAATCTCATTCAGAATCACAACAGTATCTATTGATAGCCACAACAATTTTCCGAGGACAGCATTTTGACCCTGAGTGGTCGCTACACGATGAGTGTTCACATGACTGAATAGACGAGGCTGTCCAACAGGTGGCAATTGATCAAAATCACCTGCTGTAATAAGATTCATGCCTCCAAATGGCGTGGTTTTCCCTTTGGCCTCTGTCAATGCTTCGCTGATCTGCAACAGAAAATTACAACCGATCATGGATATTTCATCAATAAATAGGTAATCCACTCCTTCCCACATCGCTATGAGATCTCGATTTGTCTTGGTACGTGCAGATCGTGTCGTACGTTGTCCAATACTGAGTGCTGAGTGCAATGTCATTCCTGAAATGTTTTTCGCAGCCACTCCAGTATATGACGCTAGTCGAAATCGTCTACTCTGATTCCGTCGATGAAAAAACTCTTTCAGGGTATTAATAACGCGCGATTTTCCCGTACCTCCTGCACCTCCAATAAACATACGCAGTGGTTCAGGTTTGACTTGGAGACTATGTTCCGCGACAATTCGGAAAGCCCTTGCTTGTTCTGTATTCAAAGTGAACTCGCTGATCATGTCGTCAATATTCACACTATCTTTCACGCTACTTGTCGCGGTGGCAATTCCACTGTGTATCGTCATGTTATGAACATCGTTGCTTTCAATACTATCAACAGGCGCATCTCGAAACTCCGTCCCATCTTTGATCGTTTGATTCATTAATGATGTAGAAGGTTCATTGACGTTTGAATCATTGCTTGGATCATTCTGTGTGCGTTTCTTCTTCCAATTATCGCGGCGTTCCTCATAAGCTGCCAGCCATATATTCTCTAGATCTAGATCTGTCGGTGAAATATGGATTTCTTTCGATAACAAGTTGCACTCTGGCTGATTATCAACAGGAACTGAATCTCTCGATTTCCATATACCGGACATTTCAGCGTGATGAAGACAGTCAAGCACAGCATCTGATGCCTGCATTTTTTGGTTGGATCGACATGCATCAATGGCCTCTAGATGTTCCAGGATTGCTTCATCATTTCCGAACTCGTCATTCGTTCTTGGCTGTGTGTCATTCGACTGTCGTTGTGAAGTTCTCCGCATACGCGCCAGTCTATCTGCAAAATGATCATCTCGACTATCACGACATTCGTGCAACATCTGCATGTTATTCATGACTTGCAAGGACCGACTATGAGCACTAGCACGAAATTGTGCGAATGCTTCTTCCCAACTTTGACCGGATGACCGAAGATCCGTAGAAATACGCCAAGGTTTGAATAACATTATCATCAACCGACAGTACCTGGGATATATCTTTGGTTGATCTCGTCGTGGAATCCGCGGACCAATGGGCACAGGAACAACACGATCTTGTACAAGACGAATTCGCAGTACATGTGACTCAGATTGAGGATGTGCACCTAAAAAAGGTACTTTTGGACGTTCTTTGGCTTGGCTCACTGACATATCACTCCATGTATCTATAGATTGCGTCTCGCACTCATCCTCTGTCATATTCTTCAATTTATGTTTGATTTTTTCAGTCTGTGCTACGAAATCCCACAAGGACAGCTCATTCAGTTCTCGACCACGATATATATAGTCCATGTATTGAGAGGGCTTTTCAATGAAATTTCCGGTATGATCTACGCTTACACCAACCTCGTCTTCATCCTCATTATCTTCAGCCATGTGTTCATTCCAATTTCTTTCATTCTCTTGACGTTCATCATCATACGTCATCTCATCCACTTCCTCGTTCGCCTGCCAACAATTCTCTTGTATATCTTGAGTCCGATCAGGCTCGCATTCCAAACTCGGCTGCTGCTGATTTATATGCCTTTCAAAAGATGTCCAGTACAAATTATTGAAGGCATGGCTGGTGAAATGGTCCTCATAATCGAGCAGATACGATGAGACTTGCTGAGCAGATAGCTCCTGGTGAGAGATCATTGCATGTGCACACTTTTGCAGCAGTCGCTTAGCACGAACAGTCAGATCATCATCTCCTGGACAATATTGTCCCAATTTATCAACGGCCAACCGCAATGCGGCGTATGCAACATGCGCTTTCAACTGCGATTTTGTGATATAGTCAGTGATATAGTATAAAATCGCCTTGGCAGATGCACCTGAACTAATAAATTTGATGTCCATGTTACAACGAACAAGCTCCAGAATCGTCTCATTGAAGTTATTAACCATACCATCCAAACATCTAAGACAGACCTCACCCTCCTCCTTATCAAAATAGCTAGTGGGCCGAAACCGTTTTTCATCCAGATCAAATCGACATTGCTTTGGATCCGGTGGACCTTTCCAATATTTAAAACATGTCGCAGTATGTCTATGCTTTTGACATGCAGATACAATATGGTGAAGATCTTTTTCTCTCGCTATTTCAATATTGACGTCCATAGCTGTGTCTTCAGAGATGCCACGAACAGAACAAGGATGATGTCTGCTGGAAGGAATTGACAGTTCAGAATCTGGGTCAAGAGGAATGCAATTCGATATACTATCATCTAAGAAAGCAAGCAAACGCTGCGCGAAATCATCATCCCCTTGTTCGATAATCCTGTGCTTGATTTCATCCGAGTTCAATCCACCGTCCAGCCATATCATCATATGACAATGTAAAGTTCCCCGTCCTTGAGCTTCAACACATCCATAATATCCTTTCACTAGACCAAGAATGCCTCCCTCAATATCCTTCCCGCTCGCGTCATATCCAAGTACACAATTCACGAATGCTTTCATATACAGGTTAAAGAACTTGGCAGCAACAACCGGATTTTTTGCCACGAGAATTGACTGCTGCATAAACTCGGGAACGTCCTCTGGCAATAGATTGTCAACATCAATGTCCGCGCCACCCAGTAATTTTACTATAGGATTGTACACGTCAGCCGGATTGATAGTGATATAAAAATTGGGAAGTCCATGTTCCATCATCATTGCACGGATCTCGTTCCTCATCTGCATTTTCGCAGCCGACGAACCTCGAACGTGAGTAGAAATTGCTTTGACTTCACTCATCAGACGTAGCACCTTACGCTCTTCATCATTATGAGCAGTCTCAGTATCTCCATGTGCCACTCGCTCCGATACTATATGAACTATTTCTGGAGATACTGAAGCAAACTTACGAGCAGCTGAATCAAAATTGGATCGCTTGACTCTTAGACTGGTGTGTAATAATAGTTCCCTGCGCTGTAACACATTAAACACAGAGAACATAAATGAATAGTGTTCCTGGAAACGTCTGTCTGCCAAAGAGAATAGATGTTTCGCATGGCTACTCATTCCAATCTTCGACATGCGAACTGATTGTTCAAATCCACCGAGACCATAAGGGAACAATGTAGGATAAATCATCGGAAACAGATCTGGATTAGAAAACTCATTAACTGGAGCAGGTCCATGAGGAATCTCAACATAAGCACCTCCCTGCTGTTTCACATGACGAAGTGCAGCTGCTCGCAACTCATTTGACGGCGCATGGACATCAACATCAGAAACCACAACATTTTGAAATGGTGCCTCACTCCCAACACACTCTGGCAATTCCAAATGACGTGTGTCATACCTTGAAGTAAGCATATCTTCGCTCTTTTCCAAAGGGACATGTTGAATATGTACCGGCAACATCTGCTCACATTCTAATCTATCCAAAGTATCATGATCAATAGTGATATCTTTGTACAGTCTGTTATGTTGCTTCAACCATCGCAAAGCATCTCGGACACGTTCACGCCGAATAATAAGCGGACTTGCTTTGGTACGCAACCATTCCTGCGTAGGAGGCGAAGATCCAACAAATAATACACAAACTGGAGTCACAACCTCGTCTAAAGACGGCGGAAGCACACGCGCAATAGCTGATGGATTTTGAGGATAGATAATGATATGACCTTTGATACCACGCTGAGAATGAGGTAGATGGAGGTTTGCATTTTCTTCTTTCAAATGAACTACCCAACACTTAGCACGACAGCGCGCAATCATTGCCTCCTCGATGACCGTCAAATCTTTAAGCTCATCCGGTACAGGACCGAGATAAAGATGATTCGCAATGGCCGTAGAAGGCAAACGTTTGTTATTAACGGATGAAAAACATGACTGACACAAACTCAAATCAATGTTACCATCTGAATGTCTACTAAACCCTCGCTCATCCAAAAGTACATCCTTGAACAATAACTCTCGATGAGGCATGGGGGGAGAACGACAGTCTGCGTCCAACCACCAAGGATCACGTCTATCATCCTCATCATCTACTCTACAATCAGGACGGCGCAACACATTTAGATTTAGCTCTGATGAACTCACAGTCACCTGCTCTGATACGTAGCATTCTTCGGCACAACAAGCACAGACGAACCTTGCCAAACATTCAGAAGATGTCTGCTCTCGAAACATTTCCCTGACACGTTTTTTAACATCTTCACCAATCTTACGAGGCCAACTACGACGTACTTCATCTTTCAGTACTTCACGTCGACGATATGACAGATCACGGTCCACAACACTGTCTTCATGTTGTTTGCCCTTCTCAAGTCTAGATACATAATTGCTCAGCTTGCGTCGCAAAACACTAAGACTATCATCACTGTTGTAATCCACAGAGTGAATACGCAATAAACGTCGCAACGGTTTTACAGCCATTTGAGGACCAACAGTTTTAAGCAAATGACACTGCAAATCTCTTTTATCCGTTCGAACGTCCTTTGGCAGCAACAAATGCTCGTTACACACATGAAGACATCCGGGATTAGAAGCACGTCCGAAGGCACAACACCCCTCACTCAAATGGGACATCAGAATCTCCCGTAAATTCTCACAAACAAGCCCACCTTGGACATCAATACCATGAGAACTAACGAGATCAACAAGTTGTTCAGTAGTCAAACGCTCATATGCCAAGAACATATCATGCACCATATTGGAACTATCGGAACCACGACAATGCCGTGTCAATGCAGTCACCAATTGATCTCGACGACGTTGACGAAGAGGCGTATCAATGTTAAGAATAGATAGTACTTTCAAAAGCAACGACCTAGTCAATTTTTTAGCACTCGGAGAAGATACAATACCAATCATATAGTCCAGCAACGAAGGAACATCAGGAAAGCCCTTGGCAATAGCCGTACACGCGCATCCTCCAGTTCCTAGAGAGCCGTTGATAACACAAGAACCTGTAAATAAATGAGAAACAAACTGTTCCTTCACCAATTCACAACCAATATTGACATCCAACGCATGATCTGCAGCGATGTTCTTGACCATCGTCATTGACATATTATCAGTCAACATCAATACAACCAATAAATCATCGACCACCAGCCGACGGACTATATCCTGTGCAACAACCAGATCCGACGACAAAAAACCCGCTTGGGAAGCTTCATTAACAACAATTTGATCATCATGAACATCATAACGTGCTAATTCTGACACACAACATTCAATACCTGACAACCTGAAAGATATATAAAATACATACCAGAATCCTCCGCCAACGTCCACTGGCACAGTGGCAGGCGTACCTCAGGATGACTGTGCAAGATATCGCGACAAAACGCGAACCAATCACGTCCCAAGACAACCGTAGCTGGCAAAGTATCGCTGACTGTGAACGGAAATTCGGTAGACAACCGCACGTCGTCTTTGAGCAAAGTTACGAGCGCCCGAAACACGCCGTCTCGAGAACGATCGAGCGACACAAACGACATAGCAACCAGCGAATGAGAAGAAGAATCGTCCCGCACAACTGATACATTTCGACCATCGAGCATAAACGACATGATGACAGCAAATAAAACGATCAATTTCTCGCGTCACCTACAGACATACACGCAGATAAATCGTGAGAATAGAATACTCCATCGAACCATGATGACAAACTATTACCACTTATGTCGAGTGAATTTCAATATGCGCAAATCCTGTGTTATTTTCGAAAAAAACGATCCACAAAAACCCAGCTACCTAAAGGTAGCGGGAATTCATATCTGATAGACTGTTGTAAAAGACATAGTCGGACTCCTTTATCATGTTGGCTAGTGGGCTATGCCCGAAGACTTCTGCTATCGACTGACAACGAAGACCTGAA